>WNFB01002305.1_pt1 | contig 16584 bp, 13 predicted proteins | sample 5400501 | NCBI WGS metagenome assembly WNFB01 (sample SAMN13153341, study PRJNA577476) | soil metagenome | isolation source: 200 cm saprolite under Douglas fir tree site 2 hole 1 | place: USA:California | collected 2015-04-18
GCCGCGCCATTCTCGAAAAACACCTTCAGCCAACGGTAAAAGACCGTGGGATGAATTTGGTATTCCTCCTCTAGAGCACCCCTCACCTTGGGGCACCCGACAGTTGCGCTAGAGTGAAAACTTGGAGGGGCGATTTAGAGAACCTCAACTCGGCGGTGTCCAACTTGATGAATTCGGAGCGCGGACACTTCCTCGTCCCAGTTGAGTCCCTCGGAGGGTACAGTGGTCTTACTGATTGTAGCCAAACCGTTGGAATGCGTGACGCGCCACACGCCGCAGGGCCGCTTCGAGGCACCCTCGCCGCCGGAACCCGATTCTTTCTTCCAACAGTCTGATGCGGTCTGGTGAAAGTCGCCAGCCAGAAGCGGCGTATGCCTGGATCACATGTTCCGTTGAGCCGGCTCTGGTTATGGCGACCACGGATTCGTGGCTGACGCACCAGATTAAGGCCACCTGAGCTTCGGTCTTACCTGTCAGTTCTGCCATCCGGCGAAGGACATGTCCAGGGTCGCGTTTTCGAATATTGCGCATCCCACTGGCCAGTGGGCTGAAAGCGATAATGGTGATCTGGTTCGTCTGGCAATCGCGCAATAGACCGCTTTCGATGGTTCTGTCCACAAGACTATAGCGAACTTGATTGGCGACCACCCTGCATCTGGAGAGGGCCGCCTGCGCCGTTCGTATTTCCGCCATAGAAAAATTGCTGACGCCGATGAATCGAATCTTGCCCATTTCGACAAGCCTCTCCATGGCGCCCATAGTTTCCGCAATCGGCACGGTGTAATTTGGCCAGTGAAGTTGATAGAGGTCTATGTGATCTACTCTCAATCGCAAGAGGCTTCGATCTGCGGCTCGCAGTAGATCCACATATCTGAAGTTCCTGGGTGACACTTTTGTCGCAAGAAACACGCGCTCCCGCAATCCACGGATGGCTTCCCCAACCAACTCTTCCGTTCCGTATGATTCGGCGGTATCGATCAAGCAAGTCCCAAGAGCAATTGCCTTTCTAATCGGCTCGATGCCTCCCCTGTAGTTCCAAGTGCCCAAACCGATCTCGGGTACCTTCACTCCTGAACTGCCCAGTTCTTTGTATTCAATGCACTCACGCACTTTTTGCATCCAGGATCTACGCGCATCCTCGCTCCCAGCCTCGATCCTCGGTTGTTGTGTTGTGGCACTCATGTAAATCAGATGTCCACGTGACGGGCGCACACCGCTTTCCGTCCCTCCGCCTGGGGCGATCCCTTTGTTTCTCTCAAAACCCGCGGCGAACCGAGAGGTACGGAAGAAGCGCGAGCTCAACAAGGCCAGGAAGCGGGTCTTCCTTGCTGAAAACCGCTTCCACCTGAAAACTTCTAAGAGAGCGCAGGTACGCGCGCCAGTCAAGGCGACCAGCAAGGATCCCCATTATCCCGGTCGGGAGATCAGTAAGTAGGCGGATCCAGGCGACCCCTGCTCGACCATGGCAGCTCTGCACTGAGCGGCCCACCTGGTCCAAATATAAGAGATGAGGGAAGTCAACGCCTGCACTAAGGCCGATGGAGTGATAACCCCAGGTGCGCGCATTTACATCGAGGAGCTTGTATTGTCCATCTCGCGGGTCAAGCTTGTACTCCAACTCCACCAAGCCATAGTAATTGATTGCGCTTAGGAAGCGTTCCGACAACTTCGCAAGAACTGGCACATCCACAGTTTCGACAAATGTGCTAGCCCGGCCAAATTCGGGCGGGTGCTGCCTGCTCCGCCGGACGACTATGCTCGCAATCGTCCGGCGTTCTTTGAAGAACGCGCAGAAGGCAAACTGCTGGTGCCCGTCGCCCGGAATGATGTCCTGGATCATCATCTCACCCGGACCCACCACCGCCGCAGCACGCTGAAATAATTCAAGCAGTTCTGTCCCGGTGTTGGCGCGCCATGCTTTGGCCTTCGTGGAATAAATGAAGTGCTCCTTGATCGCAGGCTTGATGGCAACTGGGAGTGCAGCATCGATTTGCGCAAGGTCAGCCAAGTCCTGCGGGTACCAGGTGCGCGGAATGGGGATCTCGAGCTGTTCTGCCAACCGGTACGTGTTCCGCTTGTCCCAAACCCATTGCACTGTATTCCATTCCGGAGTGGGGACACGAAATTGCTCACTCAACTCTGAGCGATGGCGGGAGAGCGCGGCGACGGTTTCGTCCCGCGTCGGATAGAGCACCCAACCCTGAAGGTCTAAGCGTCTGCCAATGGCCAACAGAGTCTTCACGACAGTCTGTTCATTGCGTAGGTCCGGGACGGTGACGCGGTGATTGGCGTACCGCGAAAAACGCGCGATCGAGTGCTCATCATCCACCACGCAAACTGGGACGCCGCGACGTCCCAGGCTACGAACGATACCCAAACCCTGATAGTCGCCACCGACCACCACGGCGCCTACGCTATTTCGCACACCAGTTTCCGCTTGCATGTCATTCATTCCGCATTGAAGTAGCTGGCGGCTGATATTGGTGCCCACTCCTGCTCCCGCAGAACGGGGATCCGTCGGGCGATGCAGCGAGTCAGTGCGCGGGCAGCATACTCTGTCCCGGATACGAACAGCATGAGCGGTCCGAAACTCCAGGAAGCAGGCGCGCCCAGAAAGTGCAAGCCGGGAACCGAAGTTTCCAGTCCACGGGCGAGGTCGGGGTAGCCGTTTACACAGCGTACCTTGCGCACTAGGTCAGCTGCCAGGAAGTCGTAGCGCAAAATGTCGACTCGATAACCGGTGCCAAGAAGGACGTGGTCAACGCGGCGCTCATCTCCGTTGTCCAACACCATTTTTACTCGTCCGTCAATCGGGAGAACGGAAACCACGTGCCGCCCAGTGGTGAGGGTGACATCTCTCAAGCGAGGCTGAAGCCAATGCGCGCCAGCCGGCCGGATGCAGCGTTTTCTGAGCAGATCTTGTATTTCGCGCGGGAGTGGCCGGAGCATATCGGGCACTGCCACCAGCCGGCTGATGCCAGGAGGTCCCACATCTGTTGGCGAGTAGGCCAGCTTGGAGAGGAACCCCAACTGTTGAAGTCGATGCCTCCAACTGAGCCAGTGGATGCGTGGTCGACGCACCAGCACTTCCACGGACGCTCCGCCTTCGTGCAGAAGCGCCGCACATTCAAGCGCACTTTGCCCTCCACCAATCACCAGCACTTCTTTGCCACTAAACCGTTTTAGGACGCGTTGCTCGTACGCGTGCGAGGCAAGAGACGCTGGCAACTCCCGGAACTCGGGTGGACGCCACGCAAACGATCCAATGCCAGCGGCCACAACCACGCGCCGAGAATGGAAGACCTCTCCGTCCTCGAGAGCGACGCGGAAGCCGGCCGCGTTCTTCTCGACCTTCGCGACTTTGCGCTCATCCAGGTCTGGCACCGCATGCCGCTGAAACCAGCGCCCGTATTCGATGAAGCGGTGTATGGGCACTGGCGTGGATATGGGATCGCCGCTTGCCGACTCGTAGGCGTTCAGCGTCAGGGACCGGCCGGGACCGGAGATAGAAGACGCGGTCCAAGAAGAACGGAGAAGCATACCAGCAGGCATTTGGTGCTGCCAAAACGTCATCGGTTTTCCAAAGACACGAGTTTCCAGTCCGGGAATTTTCCGGAGGTGGGCGGCCGCGGAAAGGCCAAAGGGCCCCGCACCAATGATAGTTACGTCGCATGTAGTCAGAGACAAGGCGGCTTCCTGGATCGTGGAGGACGACTTATAGCGAGCAAATTCGAAATGCCGTTTTCCTCTGCAGAGTGGTGGATCTCCACGGACAACCGTCGATGTGCCAGAAGTCTTTGTTTCCGGCAGCCCGACTTCCGCTGAGACGACTATTTAGGGCAGATTAGAACTTTGACCAGTGCAAAGAGCCGTGGTGCGATTTCTTATCCGGCGAGACCACAGTATCGCGAACCAAGACCTTCTCGGGAAGCACAGTTGCTAGTGCTGAGGTAAAGAGCGCTTCGCCCTCGGAATTGAGATGGATCGCATCACCAGAATAAAACCTAGCCGAGAGCGTCGCGGGATCAATCGGCACTAATGCGTTCACTCTGGCTTTCGTTGAAGCCATGGCCACTAGCCGAACAGCACTCTCCGAAGATGGAACCGGCAGGACCAGAATAATCAGCTTGGCCTTATGTGCCTCGCATAATTCACGAAGGGTCTGCAGTCGAGAGATGGCAATCGCTTCAGATTCAGGCGGTAGTGGAATGCTTCGCTTTGAGTTTACCAGCAGGAAGAGGTCTTCAAGATGAGGAACCGCACGGTGGAGAATCTGCGTTCGAATGACGCTACGCATGTCCCAAAATGTGCTCGAATGAGCCAGCAAGAGGTTGCTCGTGGCAGTGCGATCCAACCTTAAATCTGAAGCCACACCGAGGACGTCTCGGAGATCAAACAACATCATCGGAGAATATTCCTGGCGGACGCTATTTTCTAGAAAGTTATACGCCCCGACGCCGACGATCACCACCTGCGGTCTAGCTCCAAGACGGAATTGGCGCCGCAGCCCATATAGCCAATCATAGTAAGAAGTAGCTTCAAGGAGGATGGGATAAATGCGCATCCGGCTCGACGTCAAGTCTTGCAGGCGGTCCACGTCGACTCCCTGCATGAGTAAGGAGTTGCCCATCATCAAAACGGACGCTGGTTCGCCAGGCTTTGATGGGCGCACCTTAACGGCTTCCGCATACTGATGCGAAACACGCACATAGGTGCCCGAATCGTGCTTGACCACATAATCGGCCAGAATCTCGAAGGCAATGACGAGGATGGCGCAGGTTCCGACCAGCACCTTCGCGTAGACCAGGGCCAAAGACTTAGAACCGAAAATAGACGAACGCATTGAGATTGTTTCCCGAAAAAAACGCTAGTACGACAAAAGCGGCAATCGCCAGTCCGGTCCGAACTGCGTACGAGGCTTTCGCAAATGGATATTCCTGGTTACTGGCCTCGAGAAGCAGATCGATACAGAAGAGGGGCAAGGTGAAAAGAACCAACATTACGAGAGCCGGGACGTATTCGCTGCGCCAGGCAAAGTTGGAGAGTCCAGCCAAGAAATGGACCGCCGAAGTAAGCGAGGGCGCCCGGAAAAATGCCAAGCTCAAACAGAGAATATTGAAGGTCAGAATCCGCTGGCGCCAAACACCGAAGAATCCCGGAGAATACTGTTCCTGAGCGGTACCCGCAGGGTTGGCCACGGAACGGAAAAGTAACCGCTCAACGCCCAAAACGATTCCGTGGATACCACCGAAGATGACGTAGGTCCAGTTTGCGCCGTGCCAGAGGCCCCCGAGGAGCATGGTCGTCATAAGATTTCGCGCGGTTTCCCATTTGCTGCCTGCGCTCCCACCGAGCGGGATGTAAAGGTAGTCGCGAAGCCAAGTGCTGAGACTGATGTGCCATCGCCGCCAGAATTCTTGCAGTCTCTGCGCCAAGAAGGGCTGTCGGAAGTTGACCATGAAATGGAAGCCCAGCAATTGGGCGCTTCCACGGGCGATGTCGCTGTATCCACTGAAGTCGCCATAGACCTGCCAGGCGAAACCATAAGTTCCGATGAGAACGACCCAGACATTTGGGGGTCCCAGTTGCCCGCCAAAAGCAGCGTCGACCAGCAGAGCGCAATTGTCAGCAATCACACACTTCCTCAAAAGACCGGAAAAGATCAGCATCATGCCGTCGAAGAAGCGGTCAGGATCCAAGGTGCGATCCTTCTGAACCTGGGGGAGCAGGTGCGCAGGTCTCTGGATGGGTCCCGCAATCAAGTGCGGGAACAGGCTGATGAATAGACTGTAGTCGACAAACGACTTCGCAGGTTCCAGTCTTCCCTTATAAACCTCCACTATGTACGCAACTTCTTGGAAGGTATAGAACGAAATCCCTGGCGGAAGGATGACCCGGATCAACGCTATCGGAACATAGTGAATGCCTAGTACGCTGAGAGCGCTCGAAAAGGAATCAACAAAAAAATTGAAATACTTGAAGACTCCGAGAATCCCGAAATTCAACGCGAGCGAAAAGATAAACCACTTCTTGCGGTTGGGTCTCGATCGACCCAGCGCGATCTTCTGCGCGATCACAAAATCCATCGTTGTACTGCCAATCATGAGCGCGAGGAAACGCCAATCCCACCAGCCATAGAAGAAATAGCTCGCGACGAGCAGAAGCGTGTTTTGCGCTTGATGACTCAGCCGCCAGTAAGCCAGCACAATGGCGATCAAGAAGACGAAATACACCGGGGAGTCAAAAAGCATAGTGAGGAATCAAGTCAATACTTCGCTTGGAAGGTCGGCCTTATCACGCGTAATTCAGCGGAGCGCAACTTCGCAAAGGACATTTTCGAAATAAGTTATTCTTCGAGATCGAAGCACGTCGCCACTCAGACGGACCAAATTGTGGTGTTCATCGCTCGGTATGGGACTAATTACTTGCTCCAGCAGCGCATTGCAACTCCGCGTTCCCCGAGACGGAGGAGCCTAACTCATAAACCAAGCAGTTACCGACAAGGAAGGCATACGCGACCCGCGCCTTGTGCTTTTCCGGTCCTTCGATCACCCAGTTGTTCCCCTGACGCACCAGCTTCATCTGGCTCCGGGCTCGCCACCATTGATTGACCTCTCTCGGAAGAGCGATCCAGATTTTTCCCTCCGACCGCAAATCAGCGAGATAGGTCAGCAGCGATTTGTACGTATCTCGTGCTCGTGCTTTCATAAGGTAGTCCGGGTGAACGATGAAGCTGGCGAGTCCGTGTTTCTCCATGATCCGGGCAACCTGGCGTTTCCAGGGATCGGTCGAATACTGGTTGAGAATATAAAAGAGGGAATAGTCCTGGGTTGTAGTGACGGGCAACTCCAAGATCTGGCCGATGAAAAAGGGCATCACCGAGCAACAGCCACCTCGTTGTGCCTCCAAATGCCCCACAGACGGAACAGACATGTCATAAGAAAAGTTTAGGGCGTCGTACCAGTTGGGGTTGTGATAGAGAGCGGCGGAGCGAAAACCAGAGGCTCCATACTCTCTGCCGTATCGGTTGATTCGCTCTGCGCGAAGTAGGAATTGTTCTCGGTGGTTGAACAGACGGCCGTCGTGATTCAAATCGTGGACGTTGATTTCAAACCCGCGGCAGCGAATTTCATCGAGAAAAGACGCCGAGACTGGGTATCGGCCTTCGGGAACGATTTGGAAAGAGGACTTGACCCCGTAAGCATCGTCCAGGTTCATTAGACCTGAGCAAAAGTCCCTGCCGGCCATTGTTTCTACGTCATGCGTTATGATGGCGCAACTTGGAGACGCGTTCGGCCAAAACCAGACGAATGGGATTTTGTCGATCGACTCAGCCTTGAGCACCAGAGCCAACAGCTTCTCAAGGATGCGCTCAACGGTTGAATCGACCGGCCAGTTAGGAAAAGGAATTTCCTTCCAATCTCTCAGTTGTATTTTTTGGAGATACTTTCGCACCGATACTGGCAAGAGTGGTCTCACCAAGTAGTATGTCTTCTGCAGAACGAGCCTGGCACAGCGCCTTGCGCCCGCTCCGTTGCCGGGCGAAGCATAGCGCTCGTAACGCAGGTTCGCGATGATTTCAGAGGGGTTGAATGGGAGTCGGAGCGTGGTTTCGTCCGCGACGACGTCCCTCAGTGCATCATACAGTTCATCCGTGGCGCCCCTCGCTAGCGAACCGCCGGAGCAGCGTCCGTAGCAAATCGCCTCCGGACCAAACTGGAAATAACCGCTATTCTCGGACGGATTTCCGGTTAGAGTGAAATCCCCAAAACTTTCTGGACAACGGTAGTAATCGAGAAAGGCCGAATTCATAATGTCTCGAGGGGTTCGTTATCTTCTGCTCTGATACTCGCTTTGGGGCCGCCGACGAATCATCATGCACTCAACCCTATGCGATATGCCTGTAGAGCAGCCTACCGGCAGCGGCGAGCGGACCGTCGGGCAAGTGGGCAAAGATGCGTTTCGCGAGGTCTATCAAATGCTCTTGGCCCATCTTGTGGGGATGCCGAGCACAAATCCTCCCGTACGCCAGCATTGACCGCGTCGTACCCCACTTGTCTTTGAAACGAATCAGTCCTTGATTAGTAGTATCTGAGCGGCCAAAATCAAATATCTGCATTCCTCGTTCCTTCGCCTCCTGGATTGCCCTCCAGAACAAGAACGGATTGCCGCCTAGATTGTGATAACGGGCGTCGGAGCAGCCGTATTTATAGACAAGCGTGTCACGGTGGCTGAGGGTCAAAATACTGGCGATAGGCCGCTGGCCGTAGGAAGCCACTCGAATCGTGAGCCGATCACGCAGGAAAATAACCAGGTTCTGAAACCACTCAATCGGTTGAGGAGGCAAGTTGTGCCGCCGGCGTGTGAGCAACAACAGGTGATAGAATTTGTTCAAAAGGACTTCCGAACATCCCTCTTCGTAGCAGAGATCTTCGCGTTCCGCGCGTCGAATCTTTCTTTGAATCGAATCCTTTTGAAGCCTTCGAAAGAGGTTCTCAAGAGCGGGGCGGAGATCCAGCACATGAAAGCAAAACAAATTGCTTTTCTGCATGCAGGGTTCAGCCGGCAGGTCTACACTCAGCGGGCGAATCTCGATGTATTTGAGCTTTTCTTCGTCGCGTGCACGTTGCAGAGAGCCGAAAATTTCCTTAAGTTGCTCGGGACTTTCTACGAGAGGCTCGCAGTGGTCGGCAAAGGGCAATGAGACCATCCTGCGTCCGGTCAGCCAACTGCTGATGCGACAGAAGACGATTCCATTCGCCAAGGGGGTTCCCGGAGCGGAAGTTGTGTAGACGATCGGTTCATATCCATAGGTACGGCGTAGCGCTTCCAGCCAGCCAGGTGTGTGAAAGATGGAGGCGCGCGGATGCCTTTCGACAAAATCCGGCCAGCGCGAATCGTGCAGCGGATTCAACGTGTAAACTGCCAAGGCAATCCTCGCATTTACGCTATAGTTGGGCGAGAACCTATGTGGCTGATGCTGGTGAAACGTGGGCTAGGGGCATCGGCATCGGGCCTCAAGCACCACCAGCGTGCGGGATAAGAGACGGTCGAGAGGAAGTGTTTTCGTAGTGCCTACGAACCATGATGTCAATGATGCGCGCAGCGGCTTGCCCGTCCCACTTCCTTGGCACTCCGTTCTTCCTCTTCCTGCCTATCTGACGGCGGATAGCATCCTTGATGGTGTCTGTTTTTGTCCCCGCAATCGTGTTGGTTCCGCTCTCGACGGTAACTGGCCTTTCAGTGTTTTCTCTGACGGTGACGCAGGGAGTCCCCAGAATTGTTGTTTCTTCCTGGATGCCGCCTGAGTCGGTCACGACGAGCGCTGCGTGCTTCATCAAACAAAGGAAGTCCAAATAGCCCAGTGGGCCGGTCAGGATTATTCCGTCGCGACAGTTTCCGGAATCTCGTGCATTCCCTTTGTGTTTCCCTGCAGTCGCCCCGAGGCGGAACTCGAAACCGAATTCGCTGATTCGCCGCTGGGTTCGGGGATGCACGGGAAAAACGACAGGGCAATCCGTTGTGAGTTCTTCGAGTCCTGCCAGGATGTTCAGAAAGACATCCCGATTATCCACATTTGACGGCCGATGCAGAGTCAGCAGCGCATAACGAGTGATCGACTTGTCTCCACCGTTCCTCCCCGTTTGGGTGCGAAACCCTAACTCCTCCAATATGGTCGACGCATCTGCTTTTTCCTTGAGAGCAAGGAGGGAATCGATCATGGTGTTGCCGACAAAATGGATCTTGTCGGGCGAGACCCCCTCGTTCCGCAGATTCTGGAGCGCGCTCTCTTCGGTCACAAAGAGCAGGTCGGACACTTGATCGGTGAGAATGCGGTTGATCTCTTCGGGCATCGAACGATCGAAGGAGCGCAACCCCGCTTCCACGTGGGCGATCAACGGCCTAGAACCAGCGGAGTCGAAGGAGATCTTGGCTGTAACCAACGCGCAGGCGAGGGTCGAATTCACATCTCCGACCAGAATCACGACGTCAGGCTTCTCCCCCAAGAGTACCTGCTCGAATTTCTTCATAATCTCCGCCGTCTGGACGGCGTGCGATCCCGAACCCACGCCGAGTTGAACATCCGGCTTTGGAAGGCTGAGATCGCGGAAGAATGCACCGGACATAAAGTCGTCGTAATGTTGACCGGTATGAATAAGGATGTGCTGGACCGCTTCCGCCGACCCTTGATGCCGATCGGCAGACATTGCCGAAGTCTTCACGTTGTGCTGCTTAATTGCCGCGATGATTGGTGCGGCCTTCATAAAATTGGGCCGCGCGCCAAGGACAATGAGAATTTTCATTTTGTGATCTCGGGACTGCTGAATTCCGCGGCCCGCTTCCCACCCACGGAGGCAAGCTGGTTCAGACCGATGCCTTCGTGGGTGCTCGGCGAAGGGTGTTTCAGGTCCATCATCGCGATAATCTGCTCGACAATGCTGCGCAAAATGGTATCAGCACCGTTCTCCGGCCTCTCGGGGCGATTGCGTCGTGCGATGACGATCTTCGTTTGGACATCCTCGGCACTCTCAAGGAGTACGAGCCGCCCTCGATTGGCGAGATACTGATCAACGGCACCGATCCTGCCACGGAACACGCTGTAGACGGGGACGCCTAAGGCCGCAGCCTCCCGGTTCATCGTGCCACCCGCACTTATTACGAAGTCGGAATACCAAATCAGATTGAGGCCATTTACGACTCGGTTGGGGATGCGCATCGTTCCATTCAAGAGTAGATCGGGCCAGCGCTTCCTCAACTCAATTGCTTGCTTCTCATTTCGAGGGAGCACTACAAGTTTCACGCCACGAGACTTACTTAGAAACTCGACTGTTGCATCGAAGAGTTCGTCACTCTGCGGATTATGATAGTGCGCCTCACTCGCGGGCGGACGAATGGTGGCCACCACATCCTGCTCCCGCAATCCGAGTTGGGATCTGATGCTGGGGTCCGGAACGAACCGAGGGACATAGACATCTTCCTTGATACCCGGGTATTTCAGAATTCGATTCCGGTCCAGTCGGATAGCTGCATTGGGGATTACTTCCGGGCACACCAGCAAGGTGGGGCGGATGAAAGCCCAGCCCGTTGCAAACTCATAGTCGCCCATGTATAAAGATGGAATCCCTAAAAAAGCAGACACAATCAACTGGGAACGCGAACAAGCAGAGACGGCCAGGTCCGGTTTTTCTCTTAGGATGGTTGGGATCAAGTGTAACGAACGAAAACACAACCCCGCCATCTTGCGGATTTTGTTCTTCCCGGAGTGACGGCCGATGAGTTTGTAGTTGAGATGAAAGAGGTCGGCTAGCTCGCGTACCTGAAAACAATCGCGCGCGGTGAGCACTACTGAATAGCCGCGCTTCTCCAGCTCCTCGACGATTGGAGCAAAAAATGGCACGTGGGGTGAGTTATCCAAATCGATCCAGATCTTTCCTTTGGCGGCCGCTGCTCGCCATCTCTCCGTCTTTGCTGGTGTCGGGCTCACGGCTAATGCCTGCGCCGGGTCTTCGAGCTTCATATCGGAACTCAAGTGTCGATTCCTTACCGAATGAAAATCGTCTCAGGCAGCACAACCCTCAGAGGCGGCGGCTGCCCCGAGATTCGGATTCCGGCTATCGACAGGTTCTCCGACAAGTGAATTAATCACTTCTCGAGCAATCCGTTTCTGCTGGCAATGCTCAAGCTGCGGACACATTGGCAGAGACAAGATTTCCGCCCCCGCCTTTTCTGTCACCGGAAAATCGCCTTCTTTGTGCCCCAAAGTCGCATAAGCCCTCTGAAGGTGGAGGGGCGTCGGGTAGTGGACCTGGGTCGCGATGTTAGCCTGGGCGAGATACGCCTGAAGTTGATCCCGATTCTTAACGCGGATCACATAGAGGTGATAGACAGCCTTGGTTCGGGGAGATTCGTACGGCAGGATAACTGTGTCGATCTGCGACCGCAGCAGCTCGTCGTACCGACGCGCATTTGTGCGGCGTTTTTGGTTCCATTGCATTAAGTGCTTGAGCTTGGCCTGCAGAATCCCTGCTTGGATTGCATCCAATCTGCCGTTATATCCCTCTATTTCGTGGCTATACTTTTGCGTTTGGCCATGGTCGCGCAGGATGCGAACTTTTCCCGCGAGCATTGGATCGCTTGTCGTGACAGCTCCCGCCTCCCCGCAAGCGCCCAGGTTCTTTCCAGGATAGAAGCTGAAAGCAGCCGCCACGCCCATCGACCCCGCCTTCTTCCAGCGACTCTCTTTTCGGGAATAGTAGGCGGCCCCGTGAGCCTGACAAGCGTCTTCGATTACAAACAAGTTGTGTCGTTCCGCGAGCTCCAGGATGGGATCCATGTCCGCCATCTGGCCGTACAGGTGCACGGGGATGATGGCCGTGACGGGTCTTCGCGTCTTTTGGTTCAATAATTTTCCAGTCGCACGATCGAGACAGCATCGTGTTTCCAGGTATTCCTGGAGTCTTCGCGGATCCATGTTGTAAGTGCGCTCCTCGATATCCACGAAGTCCGGCTGCGCGCCGGCCTGGGAGATGGCCTCTGTAGTAGCGATAAAAGTGTTCGGAACTGTAACGACAGTATCGCCCCGCTGAACTCCGGCGGCAATCAAGGCGAGCCGCAGGGCGTCTGTGCCACTCGCCACGCCGACACAAAACCGCACTCCGCAGAACTGCGCAAACTCCCGTTCGAAGTCTTCCACCATCGGTCCTCCGACGAATCCACCTGTCTTCAAGGCCCGTCGGAACACCGACACCAATTCTTCTTCCAGCTCCAGGTGAGGCGTAACCAGATCTAAGAACGGAATTTTATCGTTGCCGGTCATTTAGCCACCGTCAGCTCTGGCGCGATCAAGCGCAGGAGCCTTGCTGGATTCCCGGCCACAATGGCATTGTCGGGAACGTCGCGGGTCACGACGCTGCCGGCGCCGACCAGAGCGTTTTTACCGATGACGAGGTTCGAGAGGATCGTTGCACCGGAACCAATGGAGGCGCCTTTTTTTACCAGCGTTGGCTCCACTTTCCAGTCCTTTTCGGTCTGGAGCCCGCCTTCCGGAGTGGTGGCGCGGGGATAAGAGTCGTTAATGAAGATTACGCCGTGGCCCAGGAAAACATCGTCTTCAATGGTCACCCCTTCACAGATGAAGGTATGGCTGGAAATTTTGCAATTCCTGCCGATCTTGGCGCTTTTTTGAATCTCGACAAAAGCGCCTATCTTGGTGTGGTCGCCAACTTCGCAACCATAGAGATTGATGAATTTAGAGAGCTTTACGTCTTTTCCCAATTGCACATCGGGAGCGATGCACTGATACAGTCTCATAGAGGGACGATTTTTCCTCTTTCCGTCAAGGATTGGTCGGCCGCTTCAAGTATTTTGACCACCCGCAAACCTGCAAGACCATCATTGATGGGTGTTCGATCATTCAGGACGCAATCAATGAAGTATTCAAGTTCGACCTTCAAAGCCTCGCTTTGTTCGACTCGAGGTGCCCACACATCTCCAGAACGGTAACTCACAAGCAATTCATAGACGCCCTTCCCGTTGGTGATCTGCACGCCTTTATCGTAGACCTTAATTTTCTCGTCGGCCTCGAGATCGTTCCAGACCAGCATCTTTTTCTCACCGCCGATCAAAGTGGTTCGAACCTTGACCGGAGAAAGCCAGTTGACGTTGACGTGGGCGATCACGTTGCGGGGAAAGTAGACAGTGATGAAAGCCACGTCAGTCAGACCGTTTACATGCTTTCCACCCGTCGCAACGACGGCCTCCGGTTTCTCCCGGATGATGTAGTCCATAATGGACAAATCATGGGGCGCAAGGTCCCACACGACGTTTACGTCATGTTGGAAGAGGCCGAGGTTCACCCGGGTCGAATCATAGTAGTAGATATCCCCCAAGGTACGGTCGTCGACGAGTTGACGGATTTTCCTCACTGCGCCGGTGAAGAGAAACGTGTGATCCACCATGATCTTGAGCCTGTTCCGATCCGCTAGCTCGATTAGCTCCTCGGCCTGTTGCGACGTCGAAGTGAACGGTTTTTCGACGAAGACGTGTTTGCCATTTTGGAGGGCGGATTTCGCCAGCTCGAAATGCCCCCAGACCGGAGTGACCACTGCGACGGCGTCGATTTGAGCGGAAGTCAGGAGCTCCGAGGAGTCCATCGTCAGCATGACACTAGGATAGACCCTTCTTGCCCCTTGGAGCGCGGCGGGATTCTTGTCGCAGATTGCGACGACCTGGCAGTTTTCGAGACGATGGAGATTCCTGACTACATTCGGACCCCAATAACCGTAACCGATAACGCCAACACGCAGCTCTGCGATAGTTCCTGATGGGCGGCTATAGCAAACGCGATCTTCCAGGGTCACTATGAATTACTCTCCGGAAGTTGAAATGCGACACGCATCAAAACCGGGCCAACCGTATGCGAAAAAGGCGAGTGCACAATGGCGACGGCTCAGTACCCGCCTTCGCAGGAAAGCACAACCCGTGGCGTTTGTAGAAGAATCTTGATATCCAACCAAAGCGACCAAGCTTTTGCATATTGGAGGTCCAGACGAACCATGTCGTCAAACCTGAGCCTGCTGCGACCGTTCACCTGCCAGAGCCCCGTGATTCCCGGCTTAGCCTCCAGCACGCGACGCCGGTGCCAGATCTGATACGCCTCCAGCTCGTATGGGATTGGGGGGCGCGGCCCGACAAGAGACATTTCGCCCTTTAGCACGTTGATGAACTGAGGAAGTTCATCCAAGCTGGTTTTGCGTAGAAACTTCCCTACGCGGGTGACACGCGCATCGTCTTGAAGTTTGTAAACAACATTTTGGTTATGGCCAACTACGGCCGGATCCGCTTCTCCAGCGATGAACCGCCTGACATATTCCCGGTGAATGCTCGGATCGTTCACGCACTTCATAGACCTGAATTTCAAGAGCTTGAACCGCAAGCCGTATCGACCCACCCTTTCTTGCTTAAACAGGATTGGCCCCTTCGAAGTGAGTTTGATGGCCAGCGAAATGACGAAGAATAGAGGATAGCAAAGGATCAGAGCCGCAATGCTTCCTACAATATCCATCAATCGCTTCACAAAATAAGAGAATTTCCTCGCCTCATCCCACTTGAACAAGTCCGGATAAAGCTTCGCGTCAGTCAATCGCCCAAGGTTCTCTTTGTCGCAATCCTCCGGAAACAAGTGAAATGAGAAGTGGATCTGATCGACTTGTTCTGCATCCAACTTTGCACGCAGCGCGCCCGTCAACTTGGCGCGCATCAAGCTCTGAAGCGCATTCCTATGCGCTTTGCAGATCTCGGGGAAAATAACCCCAAGTATCGCGCCCTCTCGATACCACCCGGCAATGTCGGTCTCTCTCGTGGAACAGGAAAGTGCCGACACTATTTCGGACAGCGTTCTTTCGCTTTGATTCGCCAGGAGGACGCTTTCTACATGCACAAGCATTAACAGAAAGCACCTGCCAGAACGCTCCGCTCTCTTCCGTTCGCAGCAGAAAATTCTCAGGAACACGTCCTCTGCAAGGACTTCGTAACGGTGCTGCTCCAAAGAAATGAGCCGTCGCAAAGGGAGCTTGGAAAGTCTTGGAGAATCGGACCTTTCTCTCAACCCATTTATCATCGAGCTGATCCTCTTCGTTTTGAACATGTAGGGGCTTGATTGCGCGTTGAATTCTTTAAGATCCGCCCTGCACACATGCCTGGGCGGAAGTCGCGGCCAATCGAAGGGGAATCGGACCCACCAAAGAGCCCGGATCGAACAGCGGCCCGAATGGCGGCAGTTTCGGCATCGTCAATGGGGATAGGACGTCTGTGTGAGTCGGTCCATAAGCCTGGCTAAGTCTTGGAGCAGCGACTCAGGCGCCGCGGAGCTTTCGGGGCGCATGGAACTGGTCCCTGAGGCGGTCGGTTCGACGTTGACCAGCTCAAATTCCCGCGCCCCTTCCTCCACTAAGCGAGCGGGGACGGACCTCCGCCCATCGGCGAAGGCACTGATCAGCGCATGCTCGCACAGGACGTTGATCACGCGCGGGATTCCGCAAGCATAGTTGTAGACGGTCTCGATGGCCTCGGGAGAAAAGATTGGTTCGCCGTTCCCTCCCGCGATGCGAAGGCGCCTTGCGATGTAGCCGGAAGTCTCCACCAGCGACAACGGGCTCGTCCTGCAGCGCACTGTAATCCGCTGCCGAAGCTGTCGTAGCTGGGGCAGTTTGAGCTTCTCTTCGAGCTCCGGCTGACCGGATAACACAATTTGGAGCAATTTCTCGGTCGAGGTTTCCAGGTTGGTGAGAAGGCGGATTTCCTCAAGCACTCTCGGGGAGAGATTCTGCGCCTCGTCCACGACAAGCACCGCCGCCTCCCCAGCTCGGAACCGATCCACCAGCCAGCGGTTGAGTCGCATCAGCACGTCGCTTTTCGTTCGTGATTCGCAGGAGATTCCGAAATCGGTCATCAGGCAATCCAGCAACTCGCTGGCGGTGAGGTGGGTGTTGAAGATGAACGCAGTGGCCGCTTGCTGTTGACGGAGCGAGTACAGTAGCTTGTTGAGTAGGGTGGTCTTCCCCGTTCCCACCTCGCCCGTCAGCA
>WNFB01003578.1_pt1 | contig 16580 bp, 14 predicted proteins | sample 5400501 | NCBI WGS metagenome assembly WNFB01 (sample SAMN13153341, study PRJNA577476) | soil metagenome | isolation source: 200 cm saprolite under Douglas fir tree site 2 hole 1 | place: USA:California | collected 2015-04-18
GTCCCCCGTGCGGTTGTCGAAGTCGGCGATGAGCGCCCAGTCCCGCGGCTGGAAAGGGGGCCGCCGCCAGCGGTGGTAGGCCACCCAGCCTAGCAGGGCCAGCGCCACCGCCAACCCGCCGGCGATCAGGGAATCGCGCCGCCGGTGGCGCCACTTGCGCCTGGGGCCCATGGGCACGGGCGGTGGCGGCGCATCGATCCTGGCCAGGTCGACCGCCAGCTCCCGCGCCGACTGGTAGCGCAGGGCCGGGTCTTTGTCGAGCGCCTTCATGATGACGCTGTCCAGCGGCTTGGGCACGTTGGGGTTCCGCGTGGACGGGGGGGCGGGCGATTCGCTCAGGATGGAGCTGATCAGCCCCGCGCGGGGGACGTGCGCAAACGGGTGCCGGCCCGTGGCCATCTCGTACAGCACCACGCCGGCCGCGTACAGGTCGCTCCGGTGATCGGCTTCCTCTCCCCGGTGCTGCTCGGGAGCCATGTAGGGCAGCGTCCCGGCCGCCCGGTCCCCGGCCGTGTCCGTGGTCATCTCCGTGTCCGGCATCATCGACCTCGCCAGGCCGAAGTCGAGAACCTTGAGCCGGCCGTCCGGCAGGACGCGGAGATTCCCCGGTTTGAGGTCGCGGTGGACGATGCCGTTCTCGTGCGCCACCGCGAGTGCGCTGGCGAGCTGCGCCCCGAGGTGAAGGAGCTCCCGCTCGGGTAGTGGGCCCCCCACGATCTTCGTCGTCAGGGTCGACCCGGGGATGTACTCCATCACGAGGAAATCGATGCCCTCGTGCGAGTCGAAGTCATGGATGGTGGCGATGTTCGGGTGGCTCAGCTTCGACAAGGCGAGCGCCTCGCGCCGGAACCGCCGGCGGGCCGTGTCGGTGGCCAGGACGCCCTGCATCAGGACCTTGATGGCCACGTCGCGCTGGAGCCGCTCGTCGCGGGCGCGGTAGACGACGCCCATGCCGCCCCGCCCGACCAGCTCGAGGAGGCGATACTGTCCAATCGTTTGGCCGAGCGCGGGGAGAGAGTCGCTCTCAGGCGGCATGGAAACCGGCAGGGATGCGGGCCGCGATGTTACACCACGGCTATGCCCTACGCCCCCCGCCTGTTCCGCCCTCAGCCGCGGGGCGCCGGCCCCGCGACGGACACTGTGCGGTCGACGTGACTGGCGGACAGGCTATTCCGCCTGCAACTCGATCCGGAACGTCTCGACATTCTTCATGCGCCGGTGCAGGAGGCCGGAGAACTCCATCTTGCCGCGGTCCTGACGAACCTGGACGATGGTGGGCGATTCGGGACGGAGATCCACCTCGGTCGTGCCCTCGGCGCGGTCACGCCAGGCGGGGTGCTCCGCATCCGCGTCGTTGATCTGGTAGGCCAGGCGCAGCTTGCGGCGGGCCCTCTGCGGGGCGAGCCCGATCTTGAGCACGGCGCGGCCGGGCTGGACCTCGGGTGGAGCCAGCTCCACGCCGCGGCCGGCGAAGGCGGCGACGTCCTCGGGCGCGAAGGAGAACGTGTTGAGCACAACTCCCTTGATCTCGGGATCGGTCTTGGCGTCGATCCAGGAGGCGATCGGCTCCTCGTCGAGACGGACCTCGAGGCGCAGGCTGGGATCGACCTTGGCGGCGGTCTTTCCGTCCCATGCCTGGAAGAAGGTCTGACCCTGGATCACGAGCACCAGTCGCGGGTGGGGAACGGGCCGGGGCGGCGCGGGGGCGGGCGTGGCGGCGGCGACGATCAGGGGCTGGCTCACCACCTCCTCGCTGCCGTCGGCCCGGATGATGCGCTCGATCCGCGAGCGCGGGATGACGAGGCGACCGAACGACGTCTGCACCGTGATCGCGCGCTTCCCGTTCAGGACGGGCTTGCCGGTGATGCGATCGCCGGTGAGCAACACGAAGACGTCGGCCCGGGCGGAGACGAGCGGCGCGAGCAGGAGCGCGACGACGATCGCCGCCCACCCGGCTCTCCCCCGCCGACTCACGTGACCAGCCCGCAGGTCAGGCACCGCGTCCCCTCCCCCGCCGCGACGTGCTTGAAGCACTCGGCAAAGCATTCCGCGTCGGTGCAAACGACCACGCCACACTCGCATTCCCATCCCACGCCGGCCAGCTCCCTGATCTCGCGCCGGCAGGCGCGGCACTTCCGCGGTGCGGGGGCGGTCATCGCCGCCCGAACAGCTTCTTGAGGAAGCCTCCCGGCTCCGTGGCTTCCGGCTCGGGGCCGGTGGCCGACAGCTCCGCCCGCGCTTCTTCGTTCTCCGGCTTCAGCTCCAGCGCCTTCCGGAACATGCTCACCGAGCGGCCGCGCAACCCGCCCGCCTTGTAGAGCTGTCCCAGCGCCAGGTACGCCTCCACGTTCTTCGGGTCGTCCCGCACGACCTCGTGCAGCGTCTCCTCGGCCTGGTGCACCCAGTTCGGGTTCTTGGTGTAGGCGCGGGCCAGGTCCAGGCGGGCCCGCTGCTTCGGCTTGCCCTCGAGCACGGGCACGGCGGCCTCGAGGAGCTGGATCGCGTCCCAGTACTTCTCCTCCGCCATGTATTTCTGCGCTCGGCGCACGGATTGCGCGGCCACCGCCGGGTCCATCGCCGGGACGGGAACCGCCGGCGCGGGGGTGGGCGCCGCGGCCCGGGCGTCCGGCGCGGGCGCGCGAGGCGCGCGGCTGGCCATCTCGCTCTCATAGGCCGCCCGGCTGCGCGGGTTGCGCAGCACCTCGTAGGCCTCGCCGAGGCGGATGAACACGGTCTCCAGCTTGTCGCGCAGGTCCGCCATGTTCGGGTCGTGATGCGTGTCGGGATGGAACCGCCTGGCCAGGCGGAAGTACGCCTCCTTCACCTGAGCGTCCGTGGCCGTGCGCTCGATGCCGAGCGCCGCGAAGTGGCTCTTGGCGCGCAGCGTCTCATAGGCCTCCACGATCTCGCGCCGCTTCGACTGCGTGTCGGGCGAGGCCTCCGGGCGCGCGACGGGCGCGGCCGGCACGATCGCCGGCGCCGGGGGGGCCGGTTCGGGCGCGCGAGCGGGCCGCGGGCGCATGGGGACCGCCTTCGGCGGCGCCTTGGGCGGGCCGGCCGCGTGCTCGACGATCCCCGTGCACAGCAGGCCGAAGAGGCTGCGCTGCACGTCCTCCGCCGGCAGCGAGAGGAGCTGCATGACCTCGCGGACGCTCACCGTGCCATCGATGCGCGAGAGGATGTAACCGTCGGTCGGGCTGAGGTTGATCCGCTGGAACCGGAGCAAGGGGTCGCCCGACAGCGTCAGGACGCGGTCGATGTCCCCGAGGGCGTAGCGCACGACGTCGGGGTCGCGCACGCGCCGCACGGCGTCCAGGATGATCTCGCCGGTGGAGAGCTTGAGGGTGAACTCGCCCTGAGCGATCTCGTTCTCGGCGGGCTCGAACTCGTAGCTTCCCTCCCCGGATGCTTCGAAGATGCGGAGCAGGATCTCGTGCGCGTGCAGGGCGAGCGCGTCCCCGAGCTGGTCCTGGTTGAACAGGCCCAGCTCCATGAGGACGGCGCCGAGGCGCTTGTGCTCGCGGCGGACGGCCTCGCCCGCGCGGTCGAAGTCGGCGCGGGTCAGCCGCCCGAGGCGCACCAGCACCTCGCCGAGGTGCTCGTCGGGCACCTCGCTGGCGGCGTTGACGATGCTGCCCTTGACGAAATGGATGGTGCGGCGCGCGGCGCCCTGGGTGAAGCGGAGCACGCCTGTCTTGCGCCCCACGTACAGCTCGCGCAGGACGCTGGGAAGGACGCCTTCGCCGAGGGTTCCCTTCACCCGGACACTCGCGCGGGAGTATAGCGTAGAATGTGCGCTCTCCATGCCGCAGGGGGAAGAGCGCCGGCGCCATCCCCGCATCCGCCTCGAGGGTCGCGCCGTCGGTCGGGCCACCGTCCTTGCGGAGTTCAGGGTGGTCGGCCTGTGGGAGAACGGCGGCACGCTCGAGCTGCCCCTGCCCCTCGCGCTCGGCTCGCTCTGCGATCTCACCCTGAGCCTCGGCCCGGGGTCCGTCGACCTGAAGGCCCGAGTCGTGCAGGTGGAAGCGGTGACTGACGGCGAGACGGGCTACCGCGTGAACGTCGATTTCCTCACCATGGATTCCGACGACCAGGCGCTGCTCCAGGCGTTCCTGGATCGGGAAGGCCGGGGCTCGCCTTGAAATCCCGCCTGCGCGGCACCGCGCGCGGGGAAGTGCCGGGCCGGCTGCTCGACCTCAGCCTGGGCGGCGCGCTGCTCCACCTCCAGGCGGCGCTGGCCGAGGGAGAGATCCACGACTTCGCCCTCGACCTGGACGGGGAGACGGTGTCGGTGCAGGCCGAAGTGCGCCGGTGCCGGCCCGCGCCGCGCGGAGGCTACGAGGTGGGGGTGGAGTTCGTCGGCATCGACCCGCGCGATCAGCGCCGCCTGCAGGGGTACCTGAAGGCGCGATAGCTTCCCCTCACCCCGGCCCTCTCCCCTGCGGGGAGAGGGATTAAAGGATGCGCCGGCCGCGTCGGAGCGCTCGTCATCGCTTCTTCGGCGAGCGGCCCTTCACTTCGGCGGGATTGTAGTGGTGGACGATGGGCAGGTCCTTCATCGTCACCACGCCGGCGGGGGCGTTCACCACCTTCGGGATGGCGTTGACCACGATGGCCGCGGTGGCGGTGTCGCCGGCGACGCCGCCGGCGATCGTCATGTCGATGGGGGGGAGGCCGGCCACGAGCACGTGGTCGCGCGGGCTCTCGGCGCCCACGTACATCTGCAGGTCGAGGCTGATCGCCACGTCGCCGTTGCGGTAGCCGCGGGCGAACTGCTTGATCCCCGCCACCGCACCCGCGGGAATGCGCAGGTACTCGGTGTCGAGGTCGCGGGGGGCGATCGCCGGCTCCAGCGTCTCCTCCACCCGCTCCAGCTTCCAGCCGAGCGCGGCGGCGATCATGTGCATCGACTCCACGAGGCCGACGTGGCGCACGGTGCCTTCCGTCATCGCCCGCCGGAACTGGTTCAGGTTCAGGCCCGCCCCCACCTTGCGCTGCAAGGGGAGGCGGCGCGTTCCCGCGTCCACGACCCGGGTCACCGCCACGCGGTCGACGCGCGCGCAGGGCGCGGTCAGCACGATGGCGAGGGCGTCCATCGCATAGCCGGGGTTGACGCCGGTGGCGAGGACGGTGACCTTCTTCTTCTTTGCGAGGCGGTCCAGCTCGCGGAAGGTGGCCGCGCGCTCCGGGGTGGGGAAGGCCAGCTCTTCGCAGGTGCTCACCACGTTCATGCCCCGCTGGACGAGGGCGGCCACTTGCGTCTTGACGGTCTTGAGCGCGGAGGACGTGCTGAGGATGGCCACGTCGGCCCGCGCGCGCCGGAAGAACCGCTCGGGGTTGCCTTCGACCTTGACCCGCAGCCGCCGCGGCAGCCCGAGCAGGGAACCGAGGTCCTTGCCCGCGTGATCGGGGAAGGGATCGGTGGCGCCGACGATCTGGAGGCCGTCGGTCTCGGCCACCAGCCGGGCGATGCCCTGGCCGATGGGCCCGAGGCCGACGTGCACCACCTTGAGCGGACGCGCCATCCGCTAGCGCTCGACCTCGAGAGCGGGGACCTCCTCCTCGGGCTCGGCGGCCAGGATCACGGTGCTGGAGACGGGGAGCAGCGTCACGTAGTACTTCCCGCCCGACTCCAGCGTCACCTCGTAGAAGCCTTCGGGCGCCACGCGTACCAGCCGGCCCTTGGCTCCCTTGGCCCCCAGGGCTTCGTTGTAGATCTTGATCGCGGCTTCCCGCTCGATCATCGCTACCTCCTCCTCGAGGGCGCGGCTTGGCCCGTCACAGCTCCTTCAGGGTCCGGCGCAGGATCTCCAGGCCCGTGTCGGCCTCGGCGGCGCTCAGGTTCAGCGGCGGGCGGAAGCGGATCGAGCGCACGCCGCACTTCAAGAGGAGCAGGCCCCCGGCCACGATCTGCTTGTGGGCGGCGTCCCTCTGCGCCGGCGTAGGCAGGTCGAACGCGATCATCAGGCCGCGCCCGCGGGCGTTCGTCATGAGGCCGTCCCGCTCGCGCTGCAGCCCTTCCAGACCGCGCAGCAGGTGCTCGCCGACCGCGCGCGCGTTCTCCACGAGACCGTCCTCATTGATGACCTCGAGATAACGGGCACAGCGCACGAGGTCGGTGAGGTTGCCGCCGAAGGTGGAGTTGATGCGCGATCCCACCCTGAAGACGTTCTGCGGCTCTTCGTCCACAAGCGGCCCCACGAGGCAGCCGCAGACCTGCGTCTTCTTGCCGAAGGCCAGGGCGTCGGGCCGGATCCCGAAGTGCTCGTGGGCCCACATCTTGCCCGTGAGCCCGATGCCGGTCTGCACCTCGTCCACGATGAAGAAGCACTGGTTCTGACGGGCGATTCGCTCGAGGGCCTGCAGGAACTCCGGCCGGAAGTGGTTGTCCCCGCCCTCGGCCTGGATGGGCTCGATGATGAGGGCGGCGATGTCGTCGGGGTTGTCGGCGAATGCCTGGCGCGTCTGATCGAGGGCGCGCTCCTCCGCCGCCTTCACGTCGGTCTCGACCTCGGAGGTCACCGGAAAGCGCAGCTTGGGGTTGTCGATCCGGGGCCAGCGGAACTTCGGGAAGAAGTCGGTCTTGATGGGGTCGGTGTTGGTGAGCGAGAGCGTGTAGCCGCTGCGGCCGTGGAAGGCCTCGCGGAAGTGCACGACTTGCGTGCCCTTCTCGCCCGCGATGCCCTTGGCCTTGTTGCGCCGCACCTTCCAGTCGAACGCCACCTTCAGCGTGTTCTCCACGGCGAGCGAGCCGCCCTCGATGAAGAAGGCACGGGGCAGATAGGACGGGATCGCGAGCCGCCCGAAGGTCTCGACGGCCTGCGCGTACTCGACGCTGTAGATGTCGGGCAGGGACGGCTTGAGCTGGGCGACCCGGGCCAGGACCCTCAGGAAGTCCGGGTCCTTCATCTTCGGGTGGTTGTAGCCGATGGGGTTGGAGCCGAAGAAGGTCAGGAAGTCGAGGTAGTCTCGGCCTGCGCGCCGGTCGTGGACCCAGGAGCCGTGGCTCTTCTCGAAGTCAAAGACCAGCTCGTAACCGTCGGCGAGCATGTACCGGGACAGCGTGCGATGCACGTCGGCGGGGCTGAGCGGGGAAACCAATGTCGCAGTCATAATAGCTCTATTTTCAATCACTTGGCAGGGGGCCAGGCGGCCGGAATCCGGTCCACCTGCGCGAGAGCGGCACATCTTAGCATAGCTGTCGCCGCCGCTCCCCAATCGGTATAATCGCACCTTCCAATGGCAGCCGGCATCGACCCTGCCTTTCTGCGCGCCTCGGACCTCTTCGAGAACCAGCCCGAGGAGGTACTCAAAGCCGTGCTCGTCCAAGGCCAGCTCCAGGAGTACGGACCCGGGGAAGTCGTTTTCCGCCAGGGCGACGAGGGGGACCGGCTCTACATCGTCAAGAGCGGCGCGCTGGAGGTCCTGGCCAGCCCGCGCGATGCGGCCGAGCCGATCCCGGTGGCTTATCTCGGTCCGGGCGAGGTGTTGGGAGAGCTGGCCCTGCTCACGGGCTCGCCCCGCAGCGCGAGCGCGCGGGTGCCGGAGAGGGCGGAGCTGTTCACCGTCGACAAGCCGGTCTTCCTGGACTTGATGAAGACGCTGCCGGCCTTCGCGCGCAACCTCTGCCTCGTGCTCGCGAAACGGCTGGAGGCCACGACGCTGAAGATGCCCCGCGGCTCCAAGCAGCTGCAGGGCAACCTCCGCTACTTCGACCTCGCGACCGTCATCCAGACGCTCATCGGCTCGCACCAGACGGGCACCCTCGCGGTGACGCAGGAGGGCGGCAAGTCGAAGAGCCGGATCGCGGAGATCTTCTTCTTCAAGGGCAACATCGCGAAGGCCAAGGTGCGCCACCTGACCGGCGACGATGCCGTCTTCCAGCTCTTCCAGTCGCCGCTCGAAGGCGACTTCTCCTTCACCGGCCGCCAGGTCCAGGAGGAGGAGGTGCAGGCCGACATCACGATGCCCGCGATCTCGCTGCTGATGGAGTCGGTGCGTCTCCAGGACGAGCTGCCCCTCCTGAAGGAGCGCATCACCGATCCCGACCACGTGTACCGGCAGAAGGCGTCCCAGCTCGACTGGCAGGATGCCGACACCGCGGAGCTGGCGGCGGCGGTGTGGTCGCGGCTCAAGAAGGGGGCGTCCATGAACGACCTGGAGCGCGACGTCCCCCGGAACTCGTACGCGCTCTACCGGACGGTCGTCACGTTCCTCGACTCGGGACAGGTCGAGTAGCTACCCCCGCTCCGCTCGCAGCCGTGGCTCTAGACCCGGCTCGTTTCGCGGATCTTCTGTTCCAGGGAGCGGCGCTCGGCCTCGACCTCCTCGATCTCCCCCGACAGGCGGCTCATGACCTTGCGCTTGGCGAGAAAGAAGTAGTTGGCGAGCTCGAGCAGCACGCCGCTGAGGATCGCGACGGCCACGACCTCCCAGAGCAGCGGCTTCCCGATCTGGCCGTCCTTGAACCCGAGCTGCCAGATCGCGTAGGCAAGCCCGAGCCCGATGCCGTTGACGCCGACGCCAAAGCTGGCGCGGGCGTGGCGCAGCTCCGCCTCCAGGCGGGATTGCTGCATCTCGTGCGCACGCAGCGCGTCCTTGAGCGGGCCGATGTCGGCGAGCACGACGCGCACGGCCTCGCCCGAGCGCACGACCTTGTGCCGCGTGCCGCACGTAGGGCACTTGACGTGGTCGCCGTGCGTGTACGTCGAGGGGACGGAGATCTCCGTCCGGCACTCGGCGCACCTCACCTTCTGTGTATCCACTGGCCGCGAAGGATAGCAAAATAGGCCCACAAGGAGAAAGGGGCGCGTGGACGGAGACGTCATCATCGTCGGCGGCGGGATCGTGGGGCTATCCGCGGCGCGCGTGCTCGCCGCCGCGGGGGCGAACACGGTCGTCATCGAGCGGGCGCGGGTGGGAGCCGAAGCCTCGACCGCGGCGGCGGGAATGATCGCGCCCCAGGCGGAAACGGCCGAGGATTCGCCCCTGCTCGAGCTGGCCCTCAGGGGCCGCGACCACCACCTCACGCTCGCCCCCGCCCTCGAGGCGGAGACGGGCCTTTCGGTCGACCTCGCCTGCCGGGGGCTGATCGAGCTGGCGTTCACGGACGAGGACTTGCGCCGGCTCGAGGCGCGGCGCGCCTGGCAGACCCGCCGCGGCCTCCCGGCGGAGGCGCTCGGGCCGGCCGAGGTTCGGGAGTCGGAGCCCAACGTCAACCCGGCGGTCTGCGGCGGCCTCTACATCCCGGGCGACCGCTGCGTCGACAACGTACGCCTGGTCCGCGCCCTGGCCGCGTCGGCGGTGGCGCGCGGCGCTTCGATCGTGACCGGCCGTCCCGTGACGGGTCTCGTGGTGGACAGGGGCGCCGTGGCCGGGGTGAGGGCGGCGGCCGAGGTCTTCCGGGCGCCCGTGGTGATCAACGCGATGGGGGCGTGGTCGAGCCTGCTGGCCGGCGACCCGCTGCCGCCTCCGGTAGAGCCGGTGCGGGGGCACATCGTGGCCTTCGACATGGCGCCGCCCCTGCTGCGGCACGTCGTCTGCTCGCCGCGCGGCTACCTGGTGCCGCGGGCCGACGGGCGGACGCTCGCCGGCAGCACCACCGAGCGCGCCGGCTTCGACAAGATCGTCACCGCCGCCGGCCTGGGCACGGTCCTCGGCATCGCCCTCGAGATCGCCCCCATCCTCGGCGACGTGGCGGTGGCCGACTCGTGGGCGGGGCTGCGGCCGGGGACGCCCGACGGCCTGCCGATCATCGGACCGGGAGCCCTGCCGGGCCTGTTCCACGCGACCGGCCTCTATCGCAACGGGATCCTCATGGGGCCGCTGGTGGGGGAGATCGTCGCCGGCCTCATCCGCGGCCAGGCCCCGCCCATCGACCTCGCTCCCTTTTCGGTGATGCGTTTCGCCGCCGGCCGCGGTTGAGCGCGCGATTCCCGCGCGACCCCACGCTCATTGTTTCGGACCGATGACGGGACCGTCCCCGATCACGAAATACCCGGCGGGCGCGGCCCCGGCATGGGATTGACAGAACGCCGTTGCCGCCGCCGCCTGTGCGTTCACCGAAGCGATCGCGGCCGCGCTCTGGCTGTGGGGCACCACCACCGCGCAGCAGGTGAACCCCGTGTTGCCGGACTGATCAACCGCCTCCGGCACGATGAGGTAGACGCGCCCGTCGCTGTTCCCGATGCGCTCCGAGCGGAGTCTCAGGGTCCCGGACCCGGGAGACTTGGCGTCGGGCGAGAACCTGCCGTCGCCGGTCGGGGTCTCGTCGTCCTCGTCACCCGACACGCCCACCGTGACGGGAAGCGGCCCGGAGCAGATGTCGACGGCCGTTGCCGTGAGCCCGACGTTCACCAGGTTGTGATTGGGCGGCCAGAGCAGAGGAGTGGCCACGGCACAACTCACGGCCGGTGGCTCGACGTCGTTGACCGTCACGTGGAAGCTGCAGGTCGACGCCGCGCCTCCCGAATCGGTCGCCGTGCAGCCCACGGTCGTCTGTCCCACCGGGAACGTCGCGCCTGACGGCGGCGCACAGGACACGGCCACGCCCGGGCAATTGTCGGTCACCCCGGGAGGCGGATAGCTGACCACCGCCGAGCACTTTCCCGGGTCGTTCGGCACCACGACGTTCGCCGGGCAGGTGATCAGCGGCGGGGGATTGGAGACTGTCGTCGTCGTGGTGGCCGAGTTGTTCGCGGGGTTGGGATCCAGGGTGATCGAGCTGACGGTGACGGTGTTGCTGATGATCGTCCCGTCGGCGAGCGCGCAGCCCGCCTTGACGACCAGGCCGAAGGCGGCGCTCTCGCCGGCCGCAACCGATGCCTTCGTGCAGTTGACGGTTCCGGTACCGCCCACCGGGGGCGTCACGCACACCCACCCGGCCGGGGAGGTCAGCGACTGGAACGTCGTGCCGGCCGGAATCGCGTCCGTCAGCAGCGCCGTCGCCGCGACGCTGGGACCGCTGTTCGTGACGTTGATCGCGTACGTCAGGTTGCTGCCCGTCACCACGGGATCCGGCAGGTCGGACTTGGTCACCGCCAGGTCGGCGGCCTCCACCGCGTTGTAGATGACGAGGGCAAAGTCCTGGTCGAGCGGATCGGCATCGCCCGGCACACCGTCCGAGTTGATGTTCGCCGCCGTGACCGTCACCACGAACGTGCCCGTGGTCCCCGCGGGAAGGAACACGTTCTCCACGTTGTTGCGCGGGTCCGCGGCACCCCCGGTGACCGAATTCGCCCCGCTGAACACGTTCCCGAGGTAGGTGTTGCCGCCGACCGTGACCGTCAGGTCGAGATCGTTGTTGAACGCGTTGCCGGTGGTGGAGCCGGGCGCATCCGTCCAGGCGAGCGTGACCCTGAACGGCTGGGCGGCCGTGCTGACGATTCCCGTGAACGTGCGGGTCTGGCCGCTCGCCGTGAGCTTCTGCGCGGAGACCTCGTCGCTCGAGATCCGCGGCGTCCCGTCGAAGCTGCGTCCGAGATCGGCCGCACCCATCCCCTGGCTGTTCGACCAGAGCGTATCGTTGGCCCCCGTGCCGGTCATGTAGCGGGCCGCGTTCATGAGGTAGGCCTTGGTCATCGCCGGGCTCGGCGGATTCAGGCCGCCGTTGACGAAGAACTGTCGCAGCAGCGCGGCGCCTCCCGCCACCGCCGGCGTGGAATGGCTGGTCCCCGACGAGGTCGTGTAGAACTGCTGTCCGGCGGGGAAGAAGTTGTCCGGATCTCCCACCACGCCGCCGCCCGGCAGCGCGCAGACCCCGCTCGCGGCGAAGCACGCCAGGTCGTTGCCGGTCCCCGCGGGTGATGGCGGCGGGGCGTCCTGCGCAACCCCCCCGGTAACATGCGTGCCGGGAGCGACGATGTCCGGCTTCTTGCGCTGGTCGTCGCAGGGACCGCGACTCGAGAAGAAGATGATGTCGTTCGCGCTGTCCGCCTGCGTATCATTGCAACACCCGGCGCCGGCAAAACAGCCGTCGTTGCCGGCGGCGCTGTTGCCCCCGTTGGCGGTCGAATGCGAGTGCACGTTCTCCCCCGCGCCCACCGTGAGGACGTTCTTCGCGGTCCCCGGTGACCCGATCGTGTTGGCCGCGGAGCCGGCGTTCCCCGCGGAGAAGACGATGACCATCTCCTGGTTGCCCGGGTTCGCCACCGCCGAGCCCGCCGGCTGGGCGTCGCGGACGAGGGCGTCGTATCGCTGCGCATCGGAGTTGTAGGCCCCGCCCACGTTCGCGCCCCAGCTGTTCGTGCTGATGCGGGCGCCGTCCCGGTAGGCCCTCGACTGGAGGTCTTCATAGTCAGGGAAGGTGAACGTGTTCGGATCGAAGATGACCGACGATCCGACGCGGACGAAGGGACAGGTCCCGAGCCCGTAGCGGAAGCCCGCCGCATCGGCGTGCGGGAAGCCGGCCAGATCGTTGTAGCCGGACACGATGTGACTGTTGAGCGTTCCGTGGCCGTCGCAGCCCTGAATGGTGCTCCCGCCGTTCGGCGTCCCTTCCAGGCGGTTGTAGACGACGCGGCTGGCGCTGGCGGTATTGCCCTGCACGTACAGCCCGAAGTGGTTCGGGGTGGTCGTGCCGTTGTCGATGCCGCTGTCCGAGACGTCGACGGCGAAGCCGGAGGCCGTGAACTGCGCCTGGGTGAAGCCGCGGCCGCCGAGCCACGCGAGATACCCGGGTCCGGCCGGCGCGTTGCCGGCCAGGTTCCCGGCCATGATCTGATCCTGCCTTTCGTCGAGCTTCTGCGGCATGTAGTAGGGCTGGATCGAGACCACGTCCGGCCGGGCGGCGATCTCGGGGATGATCTCCGGGCGCATCGGCACGACGATGTTGACGTAGCCCAGCGCTTCCGACTTGTGGACGATCAGCGATCTGAGACCGAGGTTATCCAGCAGGTCGAAGGTCGCCGCGTTGGCCTCGGGGTCGGCCACGGACTGGATCTCCACCAGGTCCGTGCCCAGGACCCGCGGGTTGCCGTATGCGTCGAAGGGGCGCGCGGCGGGATGAACCTTGTAATCGTCCAGGTATGGGCCCGCCCACTGCACGAAGGCGGCCGACGCCGCCAGCCTCTCGAGGCGATAGAGGCTGGCGGCCTCGCCGTAGAGGAGGTATGCGTTGCTGGGTACATAGGTCACCACGTTCACGCCCGTGCGGAGTACGGCCCGGTACCACTCGGGCTTCACGGGCCCGACGAACTGGAGGAGGAACAGACGACGGCCCGGCGAGGGTCTCTGCGGGGCAGGACCGGAGACGGCCGGCATCCTGGTGGTGTCGAGCCATCCGGCGTTCAACATGATGACGTTGTAATCGTCGCGGATCTCGACGGCACCGCTGGCGGCCACCATGTCGAGCCGGTCCAGGTCGAAGAGCTGGAAGCTGCCATAGTCGGCTATCATCCGGCCGACTCCGGCAAGGCGGCTCGACACGCGAGGGTCACTGACCCTCACCTTGTGTCCTGCCATCGCGGGGCGTGCTGGGATCGCCAGCGTGATCGAGAGAAGGGATCCACACGTCGAGAAGAGCAGGGCGCGAGAGCGAAGCACGGGGTCACCTCGCCTTTTTGAGAGCACCTGGTTAACTATTGGTCCAGTTGCTGCGAATGATAGGTGGAAGTGGGAGCCTCGGCAATGATTTTTGTCACATTTCTCGGATAATGAGGAAACGACAACCGAGGACTAAGACCTCCCGACCCACCTGATGATCACCTCCCGACCCACCTGATGATCTCGGGGAAAGTGGGTCTCTTCCCGTACATGAGGATGCCCACGCGGTAGATCCGGGCCGCGGCCCACGTGATCACCGCGATGGTGGCCAGCATGAGCAGCATCGACAACGCCACCTGCCATGCCGGGGGGCTGACGGCCGTCATGCGCAGGAACATGAGCAGCGGAGCGAAGAAGGGAACGAGCGACAGCAGGACGGAGAGCGTGCTGTCGGGCGCGGCCAGGACCATGGGGTAGAAGACGACGCTCAGGATGAGGGGCATCATGACGGGGAACACGAGGCTCTGCGCCTCCTGGGTCGTGTTGACGGCGGCCCCGATCGAGGCGTACATCGCCCCGTAGAGGAAGTAGCCGAGGAGGAAGAAGAGGACGAAGGCCACGAGAAGCAGCGGGCTCAGCTCGGGCAGCGACCCCGCCGCGCCCGTTCCCGCGGCTCCCGCGGCGCTGATCGCGGCCAGGCACGCGGCCCAGACGACGAACTGCGTCAGGCCCGCCGCGCCCACGCCGAGCAGCTTCCCCGCGAAGAGCCGCGATGCGGGAAGCGACGACACCACCACCTCCACGACGCGGTTGGTCTTCTCCTCGATGACGCCGTTCATCATGGCCGTGCCCCAGATGGCGAGCGACGTGTAGAGCAGCGTCATCAGGACCAGCGACAGGATGAACGACGCGCCGCGGTCCTCGCGCGCGCCCCGCGCGGTGACGCGGATCGTCTTGAGGTCCACGCGGCGGGTGAGGGATCGGACCCGCTCGGGGTCGAGGCCCTCTCGCGTGAGGCGCCGGGAGACGAGCGCTTCCTCGACCGCCTTGTCCATGAGCTGCAGGTCCATCATGTTGCTGACGTTCGTACCGTAGTACTCGACGGCGGAACGCTCGAGAGCGTCGGGGCCGAGGAAGAGGTAGCCGTCGATCTCGCCCCGCACCATACGCCCCTGAAGGGCGGCGCGCGCCCGGTCGACCGGGCCCTCCGGCGCCGGATCCACCAGAAAGCGCGGCTGGCCCGCCACCTTCCTCCGCGCCAGCGACTGCGTCACGTCGGCGCCCAGCGTGCCCGACGCGTCGAGGACGGCCACGTGCAGCGGCCGGCCCCGCTGCCGCGTGAGGAGGATGGGCGCGATCATGAACCCGGCCAGGAGCGTCGGGCCGAGGATCGTGCTCACGAGGAACGCCTTCGACCGCACGCGCTCCAGGTACTCGCGGCGGGCCACGGCAAAGACGCGCTTCACGCCGCCGCCCCGTGCGCCGTCACCTCCTCGATGAAGATGTCGTGCAGGCTGGGCTCGACGATCTCGAAGCGGCTCAGCCGCAGCCGCGCCGCCGCCGCGCTCAGGATCGACTGGGGGTCGCTTCCCTCCGTCAGGCGGACCTCGACGTAGCGGCCGAAGTCGGTCACCTTCTGGACACCGGGCAGCGCGGCCAGGAACGTCCCGTCGCCGTCGAAGGCGAGCACGACCGTGTTCTTGCCGTGCCGGGCCTTCACCTCCCGCACCGGACCGTCGAGCAGCTTCCTTCCGCGGTCGATGAGGGCGATCGAGTCGCACAGCCGCTCCACGGTCTCCATCTGGTGGCTGGAGAGCACGAGGGTCTTGCCCTGGCGCCGGAGGTCGAGCAGGGTCTCGCGCATCGCGTCGGCGGCCATCGGATCGAGGCCGCTCAGCGGCTCGTCGAGGATGAGGATGTCCGGATCGGGGAGCACCGTCGCCACGAACTGCACCTTCTGCTGCATGCCCTTGGACAGCTCGTTGAGCCTGCGCTTGCGCCAATCGGACAGGCCGACCCGCTCCAGCCATGGGCCCACGCGGCGCAGGGCCTCGGACCGCGGCACGCCCTTCAGCGTCGCGAAGAACGCGAGCTGCTCCTCCACCACCATCCGTGGATAGAGGCCGCGCTCCTCCGGCATGTAGCCGATGCGGTCGCGGGTGGCCTGATCGGCGGGCCGGCCGAGGATCTCGATCGTGCCGGCGTCGGCGCCCAGGATGTCCATGACCATGCGGAGCGTCGTGGTCTTCCCGGCGCCGTTGGGGCCCAGCAGGCCGAAGACGCTCCCGCGGGGGATCGCGAGGGAGAGGTCGCTCACCGCGAGGTGGCCAGCGAAGGCCTTGGTGACCCCAGATAACTGGATGGCGCTTTCGCTCAATTGCGTGATTATAGGGCCGAGCATGAGCAACACATCGGGCAGCAAGGAGGCCGGCGAGGGGATTGGGGGGTCTGGGGGGACCCGAGGGTCCCCCCCGCTTGTTAGCGAGCGTGGATTCATTCCACGCGAGCGGGACGACGCCCGCGGGCTCTTCTACGTCGTGGTGTCGACGGTGGCATACGGCTCGTTGCCGATCCTCGCCAAGCTCGCCTTCGCCACGGGCGTCCGCACGTCGGGTCTGCTCGCGTGGCGCTTCGCCGTGGCGTGCGTTCTCTTCTCCTTGCTGGCCCGACACGCGCCCGCGCTGGCCCTGGGCACTCGCCTGACGCTGTGGGGGCTGGGGGTGATCTTCGTCGGGAACACCGTCTGTTACTTCGGCGCGCTCCAGACGATTCCCGCCTCCAGCGCCTCGCTGATCTTCTACACGTATCCCGTGATCGTCACCCTCCTCTCCGCCGCGCTCGGCATGGATCGCCTCACGCTGCGCAGCGTGGCCGCGGCGTTCATGGCCGTCTCCGGTTGCGCGCTCACCGCGGGGGCGGTCGCGGGCTCGCCGCGGGGGATCGCGCTCGCGCTCGCGACCGCCTTCATCTACGCCTCCTACGTCATGCTCGGCAGCCGCTTCGCCGCCGGCATCCCGTCGGAGACGGTGTCCCTCCACGTGACCCAGGCCTGCGCGATGATCTTCCTGCCGCTCGCGCTCCTGCGCGGCGGGCTGGTG
>WNFB01002310.1_pt1 | contig 16576 bp, 16 predicted proteins | sample 5400501 | NCBI WGS metagenome assembly WNFB01 (sample SAMN13153341, study PRJNA577476) | soil metagenome | isolation source: 200 cm saprolite under Douglas fir tree site 2 hole 1 | place: USA:California | collected 2015-04-18
CGATCACACGTGGCCGCGCCATTTACCAGCAGCGTTGCGAGATTTGCCACTTCGGCGCTTCCGAGGCTAAGAAAATCGGGCCTGGGCTGAAGGGAATCTATCCGCGCGGAAAATTCGCGGATGGGAGGAGAGTGGATGACTTGTCCATAGAAAAGTGGATTGTGGAAGGTGGCAAGGACATGCCGCCCTTCAAGGGCGTGCTGAACCCCAGCCAGATCCGCGACTTGCTCTCTTACCTCAAGACCCTCTGACGCCCGCTCCCGCGCGCCGACCTTGCGCGAAGAATCTCTCTTAGGCTTTTGTTTTGAATAACGAGGAATTCTTCGCTTCGCTTCAGCGCGCGACTTCAGCGCGAGCGCTCAGAATGACGACAAAAGGACTTTTTCCGCAAATTGTTCAGCCGTGTCGTAAACGACGCAGTGTCAGTTGAGATTCAGGCTTGAACTATGTGCCGCACCTACGGTGCTGGAAATTCCTATTGGCAACGTTCCCAGCCCTGCCGGGCTGGGCTACCTTCTGGCGCGCCTCCGGCGCTCTGGCTCTGGGGCGCTCGATTCGGGATCGACGAATTGACACGACCGACTTGGGATCTGCGAGTGGCCGCTCCTAACTCGTGATGGCAAACACGTCGTTTGGAGTCGGTATGTGGAAGTTGCGAGTTCGTAGTCTGTAATTGGTGATTGGTCTTTGGTGGTTGGTCGTTGGTGGTTGGTGATTCGTGACGCGGCGCCGGAGGCGCGGAACACCGTAGCCCAGCCCGGGAGGGCTGGGGACACGCCATCCCCCGACGCCCAGCACCGTAGGTGCGGCACAGGCCCCGGACGGCTGAAGCTACGGCCAACAGAGATTCTTCTGTGGTCACACCCACTCTGAATCCCGGCACTCCGAAGAGAATCAAGATTCTGCGCGCGACGCGATGAATTTGAGGATTCGCAGTACAGGGGAGGCGGACACGGGGCCGGCGGAGTCTCAAATCACGCGGAGTTTTTCGCCGTGCGGCCGAGCGCCGCGAGCGCCTCGTCTGTGGTCGCCAGCCGCGCGCCCAGAGCGGTCAGCTCCTCGATGGTTTTGCGGCCGTCCTCCGCCTTCAGTGTCTCGATAGCATCCTGGACCAGCGCCACGCGGCGGTCTCGAGCGAGCAGCCCCTTCGCCGCAAGCCGCACGCAGTATTCGGTCACCACTCCGAACACAAAGAATTCCGCGTCCCGGTCCGTGAATCGAAGCAGCCGATGGAGCACCGTTTCCGTGTTCGGATTGTCGAACACGTCGAGCGTCTGCTTCTCGAGAATCACTTGCTGGAACTGGGACAAGTCTGCGGGAACGGATTCCCCCGCGCGGTTCGGGATGATCAGCAATTGATCCGCGCGCGTTTCGGGAATGAGTTCAGCGCCCTGTGTGCCCCGAACGCAGTGAGGCGGGAAGCGCTCGAATTCCGGGTCGTCGGGCGCATGCTGGCACATGTCGCCAATCAGAATGACGCGCCCTTGGCGAGCGGCGCCGGTCAACCGCGACAAGTTCGGAATGAGTTTCTCCGCGCCGGGAACGTAAAGCTTCCCGCCGGGAAGCATGAAGTCCGCCTGCGTGTCTACATCCCAGAAAATCGTTGCCCGCGAAACCATGGCTGGTTTTACCCTCCCGCCGTCAAATTTGCGCCGCGCGTTCCAGACGCCGGCGCACTCCGTCGAGCAATTCCTCCAGCTTCTCGCTGTGCCCGACCGGGTAAAGCTCGGGCTCCGGGTCCAGGCTGAGCAGAGATTCGGGGAGGCGTTTCCGCTGGTCGAGGCATCGCTCACGAGCAGCTTTCAAATCCGTGCGGGGAGCAACGCGCTGGCCGCTGGAAAACACTCGCTCAAGCAGCAATTCCGCCCCTGGAAAATTTTCATTCTCCAAACCGATGGTGTCGCGCGCGAAACGCCCATACGCGTGGCGGAAGCGGAACACTTGCTTCTTTCCCGGATACGTCACTTTAGCGGCGCTGAATTTTGCCGCCGAGCGCACTTCGCCGCGAATCTCCGTTTCCACGAGCTTGTAATTCACGCCCAGCGATGGGGCGTCATTCGATGTGGACAGGGCCGTGCCCACGCCAAAGCCGTCAATTCGGGCCCCTTCGGCGAGCAATGACGCAATCCGGTCCTCGTCGAGGTCGCCCGACGCAAACACGATGACGTCCTTCCAGCCCGCTTGGTCCAGCATTCGCCGCGCCCAGATGCTATCCGCAACCAGGTCGCCGCTATCCAGGCGAATCCCTCTCGGCTTTCGCCCCATGGCGATGATCTTCGCCACCGCCGCGCGCACATCGTAAGTGTCCACCAGCAAAACCGCGTGCTCCGGGAAAATGTCGAGAAAGCGGCGGAAGGCGGTCTCTTCGTCCTCATGCGCCATGATCCAGGAATGCGCCTGCGTGCCGTACACTGGAATCCCGAAGCGCTGGCCGGCCGCGACGTTCGATGTGCCCTGGCAGCCGCCCACCGCCGCCGCGCGCGCCGCGAGCAGCCCAGACTCGATCCCGTGAGCGCGCCGCGAGCCGAATTCGATCACGGGCCGCTCGCCAGCCACCTGGGTCACTCGAGCGGCCTTGCTGGCGATCATGGTTTGAAAATTAATGACCGACAATAACGAAGTCTCCACGATTTGGGCCTCGGCGATGGGCGCCGTGACACGCAGGATCGGCTCGCCGGGAAAAAATACGGTTCCCTCGGGCATCGCCCAGACGTCGCCTGTGAAGCGAAACTTCGCCAGGTAATCGAAGAACGCGCGGCCAATGTGGCCGAATACGCGCTGGTTACGCAGGTACGTAATCTCGTCTTCCGAAAACCGGACATTTTCGAGAAAATCCAGCGCCTGGTCGAGGCCCGCGGCCACCAGGTAATTTCGCCGCGGGGGCAACGACCGCACAAACAGTTCGAACGTAGCCCGCGCCTCGAAACCTGTTTCCAGATACCCCGCCGCCATCGTCAATTCGTACAGGTCCGTGAGCAGGCCGGAGTACATGGAATTGGTGGTCATCGCGTATCTCAGGCCATTATGCCATCCGCCGCGCGCCCTGCGCCAGTAAGCGCGAATGCAGGGGTCCGGACGCGACGATCGCCCAACCGGGCTACAATGCGATGTTGGGAGGGTCGCGGAATATGGGAACCGATGCTCAAACAGCCGTAGAGACCGAACGCCAGTTGCTCCGCCACACGTTGGCTACGCTGGCTTATCGCGGGGCCAAGGTAGTTCGCGGTGCGCCCGATGGATTTTCGGAGTACCGCGCCTTCGAGACGACTCGGACTCCAGGCCAGGTCCTGGCGCATATTGGCGACCTGCTGGATTGGGCGCTCTCCATGGCTAGAGGAAAACAGGAATGGCGTGATTCTCCGCCGCAATCTTGGGCCCAGGATTCACAGAGGTTTTTCACAGCGCTTTCTGCGCTAGACGCGTATCTGGCTTCCGGTCAACGCCTGGAATCTCCCGCCGAGAAGCTGTTTCAAGGCCCCATCGCCGACGCCATCGCGCACCTCGGGCAACTCGCCATGCTTCGACGGATGGCGGGCGCTCCTGTTCGCGGAGAAAATTATTTTCGCGCGGAGATTGTGGCGGGCCGAGTCGGCCCCGAACAGTCCCCGCCGAGCCGCGAATTCGACTGAGGGGAAAATTACGGCGTTCGGCCGGCGACCCTCCTCCTCAATTCCTGTGGGTTCCTCTGGCGCGCTAAGCATTGCGGTCTTCTCCAATCATGGGTTCGAGCAACGACGCCTCCGTCCTCAGGTGCCGGCGAAATGCCGGTGTACGAGACCCCTGAGCGTCCAGAGGCGCTCTGAGCTTCCCGTCCGGACCGTTGTGGTCTAGGAACCGGGGAATCATCCATTGACATCTATATCGTGTTGCGATATATAAAAGCCGGAACATGGTCCCAGAAATCAATTACGCGGCAGCAAGCGGGGCTCGTCAAAACAGCAAAGACGGGATGTCGGGACCTCGCGATCTTCTGGGACCTGCTCCCTGGCGGCAGATTCGTTGTGTCGAGAGCGGGAGGAGCGTACGGTGCGCGACCAAAAGGGCCAAATCGGAAATTCCGGCTTACCCCGCAAATCCAAGCAGGTTACTTTCGCTAACGGTTCAGTACTGGATTACCTGGGTAGAAGCAAAATCAAGTAAAGCGCCAAGCCCGGCGCTTCGACTCGCCCCGCGATAGATTCGATGATTAACGATTAACAAACGAACTGTCCCAAAGAGAACAGACGCGTGCTTCGGCCGCGCCTAACATCCCTGTCGTATAAAAGCGATGATATATGTTCAACCAATACTGAAAAGGAGAATCAAAATGAAGTGGATGAGGTCTTTCGATCGGATGATTATTTTCGGGTTCTTGGCCGGTTTGATGGGGGTCGTGCCTGCGTTTGCACAGAGTGGCGCGCAGATGGGCAAGTTGAAAATTCACGTGAGCCCAAAACAAGCCTACGTCTTCGTGGATGGCAAGGCCATCCACGACGGAAGCCAAACCATCAAGTTGCAACCCGGAACACACACCGTGGGTATCTACAATTATGGATATTCTCCCCAGACGCAGGAGGTTGAGCTCAGCGCCGGAAACACCAAGAATCTGGACTTCACGCTTCAGCCGAACGGAGACAAAGTTTCCGGCCCGTTCGGCTACATCCAATTGAAGGGTCACCCACGGACCGCGATATTGCTCAACGGCAACACACCGTCGTATTTCGTCGGTCATGCCGATGAGTTCGATAACGGACCGATTTGGCACCAGCGACTGCTTGTTCGGCCGGGAACGTACCAACTTGCTGCGACCGAGAAGGGCAATACGATTTGGTCCGGCGCGGTACCGGTGAAGGCGGGTGAGCAGGTCACTGTGCATCTCGACAATGGCCAGATCACGACGAAACCCTGGAAAGAAGGCAACACGTTGGAGCCGCAGCCGCGCTTCCGCGCGGGCATCGCCAGCGCCACGGTGCCCATCGCTCCAGTGACTGCCCAACTCACTGCCCAATCGAACGAGGTCGCCTGCGGGCAATCCACCCAGTTGAACTGGAACTCGGGAAATGCAGTGGATACCTCGATAACCAATCTGGGTCGCGTCCCGGCGAACGGTGATCGCACTGTAAGCCCGATGCAGATGACGACCTATGACCTGACAGCAATGGGGCCGGGAGGCACGGCCGGGCAATCTGTAACTGTAAGCGTGGATACGCAACCAACGGCGACGCTCAACCTGAACCAGCCGGAAGTCCACTATCACAAGATCGGCGACAAGGTAGTGGAACAAGATTCGACAACCTTGAATTGGTCCACATCCAATGCCAACGAAGTGACGATCACTCCGCTGGGCCCCGAGGCAGCCAGCGGCAGTCAGACAATTATGGCTGACCCCAAGCAGACCAGCGCGGGCGCGGTCAACGAAGAGGTTGCCTATACGCTCAGAACCTCAAACGCCTGCGGCGGAACGGCCACCCAAACTGCAACTCTCCACATTGTTGGTTCGATCGACCCGCAGCCTGAGGCTGTGCCACCCGCGATCGCCCTGGCGAGCCTCTTCTATCCCACTGATTATCCGAGGCCCAACCACGCGCAGATTGGCCTGGTGGCCAGCGAGCAGCAGAAGCTCAATAGGGCCGCAAGCCAATTCAAGGATTACGAGCAGTACGACAACAAGGTCACCCTTGTGGTGGTGGGCCATGCCGATCCCCGAGGACCGAGGAATTACAACCAAGCACTCAGCCAGAGGCGCGCGGACCGCGTGAGGGGCTATTTGCTTTCGCAGGGCATCGCTGGCGATAAGATCCAAGCCCGCGCCGAAGGAAAGGACCAGCCACTGGACAAAAAGGAAGTTTTGGAGCTTCAGTCCGCAAACGCGGAGAGGCCGGAGAAGTGGATGTCGCGGCGTCCGGACACGACTTGGCTCGCCTACAACCGCCGGGTGGACATTATTCTCGAGCCTGCGGGGCAGCAATCCACAAAAGCGTATCCAAACGATGCCTCGGATGTGCGCATTCTGTGGGAGCGGGCCGTGCCGAGCCAGAAGGCGGTCGAGTCAGCATCCCAAGTGAAGCCTGGTAGCGAGCAGGCTCAAATTCGCAATTCCGCCCGCTGAATTCGCGCAGCACCCGACGTGCAGATGGCGGCGCCGGCGAGGAATAGAAAACCGGAAACGAACGTTCCTCGCCGGGGTCATCATCGGTTCGCCGGTCCGCCGATGCATTTCAAAAGGGAGAACACGCTCCGGACAAGTTACGGCGTTCGGCCGATCGCTTTTTTCTTGCGCTTTTCACCGGGGAGCTGCGTAAATCCCAGATCCTTGGCGCACTTCATCTTCGTGAGAAAAATGATTTGTCCCGTGTGATAGCCGAAATGTTCCATCACATGGGATACGGCCACCATTCCGGTCACGCGAAACCCTTGGATGCCGTACTGGCGCGAGAGATCAGCCGGCTGCAAACGCTGTAGGACTAGGCACGCCTCGGCGACGGTTCCGTTCAGCCGCCCAATTAGCACGGAGCGCGGAATCGGCCCGCGTTCAGAAAACTCACGCCTCCGATTGCGGTGATCCGGAACTCCTCCCAATCCCGAGACAATCCATTGGCGCACATTGCCGGAGAGATGGAGGACCAGATTGCCGATGCTGTTCGACGCTCTGTTTGGCCTCCACCAAATCTCTTTTTCGGGAATCATTTGGAGGCACGCCACGATACGCGGCAGATAGCGCTCGGAAAGAGACACCTGGGCATCAGCGAGGAAAATTCGCGTTAAATTGGATTCATTTCGACTCACACTACTCTCGGAGCGATCAATATTCTGCCTTCACCCGTTGTCCCGGCGCAGCGTCAATCCACCGTCCACTACGAGCACTTGGCCGGTCACGTATCCCTCGGGTTCGAGGAAGAAGCGCACCGCCCGCGCCACGTCCTCCGCGCGGCCGAACCTCGGAATCGCCCCGCTGGAGACATACGCGTCGTATTTCCCGCTGCGCACGCTGGCCTCGGCCATGCCCGCCACGGTCGCTCCGGGGGCCACCACGTTCACCCGCACGCGGCGGTATTGCTTGGCCAGGATGCGTGCCGCGTGTGCCAGCGCCGCTTTGGGCGCCGCGTAGCTCACGCTTGACGCGAACGGTGCGACCGCTTGCATGCTCGCCAGCAGGACCAAGCTCCCGCCGCGCCCGCCTCGCTCCAGGGCGTCGCCCAGATCCTTCGCGAGAAGAATTGGCCCAACGAAATTCGCTTCCCAGGAATTCCGCAGCGCGGCTGCGTCCAACGATTCCCAGTTCACGCGCGCCGGGTCGCCTGGGAAAATAACGCCCGCTTCCAGCGAGCCGTGTTTTGTGCCCGCGTCCAGATAGGCGCGGCGCACCTCTGGGGTGGCGAGGTCTCCCTCAACCAGCGAGATTGTTGTGCCGGTTTTTTCGGCCACAATCTGGCGCAAGGCTTCCGCTCGCGCACGATTCGAACGGAACCCGACGACGAGTTTCGCCCCCTCCGCAGCGAGCAGCATGGTCGTGGCGGCACCCAGCCCGCCCGTGCCCCCGGCAATTAGGACGACGCACCCGGCTAGCGAACGTTTGCGGAATTCGTATTGAAATGCGCGGGACTTCGCCGCCAGGGCTTCATCCCAGAAGGAGGATGGCATCCGTTCCGTCCATCGCGAAGACCTCGGCGCGATCGCGTGTTGGTTGCGTTCGGACCGCTATCGCCCGAGCAAGCTCTTAGGGGGCGCCGCCACGGTTAGTTTCATTCCTTTGTATAACTGAGGGCCGCCGGCTGCTCAAGCGGAAGAAAGATCATCCGAACAGGGAACAGTGGGTAAGAGAGTGCGCGACGCCGGATGCCCGCCGGCTAGCCCGGCTCCGCTCGCCACAGGACCGGCAACGGATTTGCCACCAGACACCCGGCTCGCGCCTTGTTCCTTACAATTCGAATTGCGAACCGCGGCTTTAGCTGCCGAGGACCGAGTCCTTGAACGCTTTCGCGGCCCGCAAGCGCACAACCGTCTTGGCCTTGATCTTGATTGCTTCCCCCGTCTGAGGGTTGCGGCCCATGCGAGCCTTGCGATGCGCCTTCACCGCGCGGCCTATGTTCGGAATGACGAATTTGCCGGCGGCGCCTTTGCATTCCTTGACCGCCAGTTTGAACAACTCGTCGAAAAACTGCGCCGACATCTTCTTCGGCGTGCCCATCTTCTCCGCCAGAGTCGCTACAATCTTGGACTTGCTCATTGGTTTTGCCATCTAGTTTCGTTCTCCTCCTCAGATTTGAGTGCCGCAGGAGCGCCGCCGGGCCGGCGAGCGGCAGGCCGCGCACGCCGAGCACTATACGGGGAGAGGCCGCGCAACGCAAGACAAAACATCTAAAAAGGCTGAAAAAATGCGGCTTCCAGAGAGGGGCAGTCTTCCAACCGGGAATCACACCCGGGGACACGCGGTGTGCTATTCTTGGCGTTTATCATTAGTGGAAAGGGACACCCATGAGGGACCTGAAGGAACTGGAGAAACAGCTTGCCGCCCGGCTCTCCATGAGCCACCGGCCTGTGGCCATTGCGTTCCTGGACGCGCCGCCCGCCGGATGCGTTACAAATTTCCCAAACCCTCATAAAATTGCGCAACGGCCTTGATCCCGCCGAAATAATTTTCGAGCGAGAGGTGTTCGTCCGGGGCGTGCGCATTTTCGTCGGGCAGGCCAAATCCCAGCAGGATACACGGCACCTTGAACGTGTCGTACATCTGCGTGACAAAGGGAATGGAACCGCCCTCGCGGATGAACACCGCCCGCTTGCCGAATCCCTTTTCGAGCGCCCGGTGTGCTACTTCAAAAAAAGGGTGCGTGTACGGCGCCACCCAGGGCTTCCCTTTGCTGAGCACCTCGAGTTTGAACTTGACGGTTTTCGGCAACAGCTTGCGGATATGGCGTTCCACCAGCCGCGTAATCTGGTCCGGGTTCTGGTTCGGCACCAGGCGCGTCGAAAACTTCGCGCAGGCCTTCGAGGGAATCACCGTCTTCGCGCCTTCGCCTATGTAGCCGCCCCAAATGCCGTTCAACTCGAGCGTGGGCCGGGTCCAAAGCTGTTCCACAATCGTGAATCCTTTTTCTCCGCCGAGACCCGGCGCGCCCACGGTCTTGCGGAATTCGCTCGCCTTCCACGGAAGCGCATTCAGCGCCTTCCGCTCGGCCTTCGAGAGTTTGGCGACGCCGCCGTAAAAGCCCGGCACGGTCACATGGAAATTCTGGTCGTGAAATTTGGCGAACAGCTCGCACAGAATCGTGATGGGATTTGGGACTGCGCCTCCGAACACGCCCGAATGCAGGTCCTGTGCCGGGCCGGTGACCTCGATTTGGTAATAATTCAACCCGCGCAGGCCATACGTAATCGAAGGCACTCCCGGCGCCAGCATCGAAGTGTCCGAGACTACCAGTGCGTCCGCCTTCAGTTTCGCTTTGTTGGCGCATACAAAATCCCAGAGGCTCACGCTGCCGACTTCCTCCTCCCCTTCGATCATCACTTTGAGGTTGACGGGCAGCTTGCCCGCCGTCTTCTGGATGGCGTCGAGCGCGCGGATATGGATGTGGACTTGGCCCTTATCGTCCGCGGTGCCGCGGCCGTACAGGTTTCCGTTGCGAATGGTGGGCTCGAAGGCCGGCGAAGTCCAAAGGTCTAGCGGCTCAGGCGGCTGGACATCGTAGTGCCCATAGAACAACACCGTCGGCTTGCCAGGGGCGCGCAGCGATTCACCGTATACCAACGGGTGCATTTTCGTGGGGACAATTTCAACCTTGTCGAGACCCGCACCGCGCAAACGGTCCGCCGTCCACTTCGCCGCGCGCTCGATGTCCGGCTTGTGCTCGGACTGCGCGCTGACGCTCGGAATCTTCAGCAATTCGTACAGATCGTTCAGGTGTTCCTCGCGCTTTGAATCGATGTATTCGGTCAGGTTCATGAGTGGCTCCCTCAGTCCGCCGCCTTCTTGCAGCCGAATGATATCGCGTTCCCCCGCCCACAGCACAGGGAAAGGACCAATTTCCGTGGGGCTCACTCCGGGTTACACGAATGAACACCCGCTCGACACTGTCGTTGACGTGAACAACGATGTGCCGCAGCATTGGATTGTCATGCCGCAGACCGATCTGGACAAATTGCGACGCAGCACCCGGGTTTTCATGCGCGTGCGCGTGGTCGCCGCAGGGAAAAACTCCCAAGGCCGGCGTTTCCGCGAGACCTGCGAGACTATCGTCATTAATGCCCACGGCGGCCTGCTTTACCTCAACCAGCCGCTCGAAATGGATGCCATGGTGGTCCTGACCAACCCCTTCACCCAGGAAGATCAGGAATGCCGCATCGTATATCTCGGCGATGCCACCGACAAAGGCCAGCGCGTCGGTTTGGAGTTTCTCTCGCCTTCCCCGCACTTCTGGGGCGTGGACTTCGTCCCCGGGGACTGGCCTGATCCTCCAACCCCCGATCGTCCAAATTAGCCGGGCAGTTCCGAAACGTCTCCTCCCGATCCGTCTCTCATTGGGCATTCATTGGGCAAGCCTTCCCGCAGTTTGCAGAAAAGCGAAAGACACCTGTAGACTAGCTGCGACGGAGGGCCTGAGATGCTACCGCTTCCTTCGACGTTGTCAATGCGTCCAAATTTTAGAATTTCGAAAAGACGTTCTCCCTCGACGTGGAGCTTCTTTTTTATGCTGGCGGCCTTGTGTTTTGTCTCGGCAGACCACCTGCCTGCCGGACAGGCGAACGGCCCGGCCAGCAGCGAGGCCCGCGGTATAGACCTCGAATCCCTGGACAAGACTTGCGAACCCTGCCAGGACTTTTACCGGTTTGCCAACGGCGAATGGGTGAAGAAAAATCCAGTGCCCGCGGCGTATCCGAGGTGGGGCCGGTTTGACGCGCTAGCCGAAGCGAACCGCGAGCACCTGAGGCAAATTCTAGAAAAAGCAGCAGCGAACGGGAGTGCAGCTCCGGGTTCCAACGAACAGAAGATCGGCGATTTCTACGCAAGCTGCATGGACGAGCCGCGCATCAACGCCGACGGAGCCAAGCCTCTCGAACCTGAACTCGCCCGGATTGATGCGATTCAAAATGTCGCGGGCCTCCGCACAGAGGTCGGGCGGCTGCAAGCGCTTGGCATCCGGGCTGTCTTCCGGTTCGGGTCCACGCAGGACGAGAAAAACAGCTCGCAGGTCATCGGCGGAGCGGATCAAGGCGGCCTCGGGCTGCCGGACCGGGACTATTACACCAAGACCGACGACAAATCGAAGCAGATTCGCGAGCAGTACGTCGATCACATCACGAAACTGTTTGTGCTTCTCGGCGATCAACGCGCGAAGGCCGACGCCGACGCCAAGACTATTTTGAATCTGGAGACGAAACTGGCCGAAGCCTCGCTCACGCGCGTCGAGCGGCGCGATCCCGAAAAGACCTACCACAAGATGAACCGGGGGCAGCTCCGGAAAATGACCCCGAATTTTTCCTGGGAGAGCTACTTCCGCGAAATTGGGTACCCCGGCATTCAAACCGTGGATGTGTCGGCGCCGAAATTTTTTGAGACCGTGAGCCAAGAATTGAAAGCCGAACCGCTCCCCGCGTGGAAGACCTATCTCCGGTGGCACCTGGTGAACGCGGCCGCGCCCTGGCTCTCGCAGCCGTTTGTGGACGAAGACTTCAATTTCAAGGGCCGCATCCTGGAAGGAACGCAGGAGTTGATGCCCCGCTGGCGGCGGTGCGTCGCGGCGGCGGACCGGGAGCTCGGTGAGGCACTCGGGCAATTCTACGTGCAACAGTATTTCCCCGCGGAAGCCAAAACGCGTGCGCAGGAGATGGTAAGTCATCTGATCGCGGCGCTGCGCACCGACTTGCAGAACTTGCCCTGGATGAGCCCTGCGACCCGCCAGCAGGCGCTCACCAAGCTTGCCGCGTTCACGACGAAAATCGGCTACCCGGACAGGTGGCGCGACTATTCGGCCTATCAGGTGGATCGCGGTTCGTACGCGGAAAACCTGCTCCGCGGCAGCCAGTTTGAGTTCAAGCGCGACCTGAACAAGATCGGCAAGCCGGTGGACCGCACCGAGTGGGGTATGACGCCGCCCACCGTGAACGCCTACTACAACCCAGAGAAGAATGAGATCGTGTTTCCTGCCGGCATCCTCCAGCCGCCTTTTTACGACCCCAACGCGGATGATGCCTCCAACTACGGCGGGATCGGCGCCGTCATCGGCCATGAAATGACACACGGCTTTGACGACCAAGGCAGAAAATTCGACGCCAAAGGCAACCTACGCGACTGGTGGACCCCGGAGGACGCCAAGAACTTCGACACGCGAGCCGAATGCGTTTCCAAACAATTCGACGGCTATGTGGTCGAAGGCGACTTGCACGAAAACGGCAAGCTGGAACTGGGGGAGAGCATCGCGGACTTGGGCGGTCTGATGCTAGCTTACCGCGCGCTAGAACAAAATATCGAAGGCAAGCCGCACGCCCCCATCGGCGGCTTCACCCCGGAGCAACGCTTCTTCATCTCGTTTTCGCAAATCTGGGCCACGAACACGCGGCCGGAGTACGAGCGGCTGCTGGTGAACACCGACCCGCACCCGCTGGCGCGCTTCCGCGGGTTCGCCTCGCCGACCAATATGTCCAACTTTGCCCAAGCCTTCGGCTGCAAGTCGGGCGACCCCATGGTGCGTTCCACCCCCTGCCAGATTTGGTAGCAACTGTGGATTGACACTGGCGGCGCGAAGGGGGTAAATAGCGGCCCTACAGGAGGCACATCATGTCCATTATTGACGACACGCTTGACGCGAATCAAAACTATGCGCGATCTTTCGCCCTGGCGCATCTTCCCATGCCGCCGGCGCGCAAGCTTGCCATCTTGGCCTGCATGGACGCGCGCCTGACCGTCGAGCAATTTCTCGGGCTGAAGACGGGCGACGCGCACGTCATCCGCAACGCGGGTGGGATTGTGACGGAAGACGTTCTGCGTTCGCTCATCCTCTCGCATCACTTGCTGGGGACGCAGGAGTTCATGATCATCAACCACACGGACTGCGGCATGCTGACGTTCAAGGATCAGGAATTGGCTGGAAAGCTGGAAGCCGGAACCAACGCGTCGCCGGTGGCGCCGTCCCGCTTCTACTCCTTCACCGACGTGGACAATAATGTCCGCCAACAAATCCAGAGGGTGAAAACGCATCCCTGGATTCCCAAGCAGATCCCCGTGAGGGGCTTCGTCTACGACGTGAAGAGCGGCTCGCTGCGGGAAGTTTCCGCGGCCACAACGGCGCGGGCTCAAACCGCCTGATCGTTGACGAGTGGGAGCGGCCACCGCTTCCCGGAGGGGTGAACATCATCCTCGGGAGAACAGTCAAATCCTTACGGCAATAGGACCGAGCGGTTGATCCAAACGATGTTATCCCAGCTCAGCAATTTCTCTGTGCCGTCAAACAACTTGGCGTAGCTGCCGCCCGAGGCTTTCAGCGAGAACTCCTTCACGCGATCGGGAGGAGTCGTCGTCACGTTTCTCAGGATGTCCAGCACCTGCTCTTGCCTGGAAATCTGGTAGAAGCTCGGATTCTTTGCGGAGTAGAACTTAACATCCGCGGGGGCGGCCCTGTTTCCCACGCCCGGCTCGTACTTGATGTGCACTTCGAGGTGCTCTCCAGTCGAGGCTGCAAACACCCAATCTTGCGACTCAACGGCCGGGCCGCTGCCGCTGGATGTGGAGCGCTGCAACGTGTGTGTGGTTGCCGGCAGGTAAACCCCAAACGGTCCCGGCGCGTCCGCTGGATCTTCGGTCAGCCCCCCAATGACGAGCTGCACGGCGGCTCCGCTGGGATCCTTCACAGGGGCGACAAGGTAAACCAGCCGGTTCGATCCCGTCTTCCCCACCGGCTTGCCATCCGGACCATTGATCGTCCTGCGCTCGATGAAAACCAACCGCAGATTGGCGTCCTTCGCAGCGCCTTGAGCCGCCACATTAGGGGGCCAGCCCTGCGGCAAAAGAGCCATCAGAGCGGCGTCCGGCACGTGGAGATCCAGTTGGAACCGCATCTCCGCGCTGTTTTCGACCAGCGTCTCAGCGCTTGCGTAACCGGCAAGGAAAACCAACGCGCAAAGGATGATCAAACCGCGAAAGGTTTTCACACACTTCCTTGCTTTCATTTTTCCTCCTGTCGATCAAACAGCCGACCAGGCCGCGACATTCATATCACAATTCTGTGTGCTGCGGATGTGCGGCTCTGTGGACTCCGTGCCCTCTGTGGTGAGCTCCGAAGAGGCTTAACCACAGCGCGCACCGAGAGCACAGAGAGGAAGGAAGAGGAGTGAACGGGGAGTTTTTCGCGAACTGGTTAGCCGCTGGCGGTCCGAATCTTGAAATTGCTCGCGCGGTGCACAAGACTCCGGGTCCGATCGGAGGGCCGGCCTCTTGTGGTGAGCGGAGCAACTGGGATATTTCGCTGGGCAAAATCATTAAAGCCATTGCATAACCCAATTTCGCCGCTATAGAATCAATGCCTAAGCGAGGCTATGCAATACGCTCTGGTAGCGGGAGGATACCACCCGTGCAGTTCCGCGTGCAATTCTTCATTGCCTTCCACAACCCACAGTTTCGCGATCCCGCTTTGAACGTGGGAGCAGGCCATTTTTCTGCAACAGAAACAGCAGTTCGGACGTCGAGATGGTCGAGGTCACAAATATGAAATTCCACAAAAAGAGTAATATTTTGGTCAGCGGTCTCTTGTGGACCCTTGGCTTGGTTTGGGCTGGACCTGCGTCAGCGCACCATTCGATCCAAGCTCAGTTCGACGTTCGCAAGACATTTACGATCACTGGGACTGTGTCCAAGGTGGAATGGATTAATCCCCATTCCTACCTGACTCTCAACGTAAAAGATGCCGAGGGCAAGGTTCAAAAGTGGGCTTTCGAACTCGCGGCGCCGGGCGTCCTTCGCAGGGCCGGCATGAGCCGGGAAGACCGGGGTGGCTTGAAACCAGGAGACGAAGTAACCGTCTCGGGACTGGCTTCCAAAGATGGTTCGAACAGCGGGTGGCTCCAGGAATTGAAGCTCGCGGATGGCCGCGTAATCAAGCTCGCCACGAACCCGAATGGCAATTAGGCAGGGAAAGGAGCTTCGTGATGATGCGTTCCTTTCGATCTAGCAGCACGATCGCTGTGGCTGCAGCGCTGTGCTTACTTCCAGCAGCCGTTAACGCCCAGCAATTTTCTCAAGTATCGCGTACAACCAACACACCACCTGCACCGTCTGGCCCGACGCCTCGGACACCCGATGGACATCCGGATCTGAGTGGGGTCTGGAACGGCTTGGGAGACAATCTGATCGGGGTCCCAAATCAAATGGCTAACGCCGGCATCGCGGTTGAAACGGAAACCTCCACGCGGGACGTCTCCAGCGGCGCGCGAATTGCAACGTTCCCGCGGAATTCCACCAGCCGGCTGAATGACGAGCAGGCCGAACGTGCGTCCACGCTGGTGCGCAGGATGGGCTCGAATAGACCAATCTACAAGCCTCAGTACTGGGAAACAGTAAAGAACCTTGACCAGAATGCCAATGAAGAAGATCCGTCCAATAATTGCATGCCTGCCGGGATTCCACGTGCGGGCATACCCTCTTTCATTGGCCAGACTCCGACGTACATGATATTCATCTATCCGGGACAAGGCGGCTTGATTGCGACTCAAACGAGCTATCGCATGATCCCCCTCGATGGCCGCCAGCACACCCCCTTGCAGGAATTGGATGGAACATACACTGGAGAAGCCATTGCCCACTGGGAGGGAGACACGTTGGTGGTCGACACCTACGGTTTTAATAGCTCCACTTGGTTTGACCAAATCGGGGGCTATTTTCACTCCGAAAACATGCACGTCATCGAACGCTTCCACCGCAATGGAAACACTCTCACCTGGACAGCCACAGTGAACGATCCTGACGTGCTGCTGGAGCCTTGGACCACGACTCCGCGCGTAGCTCTCCTGAACCCTAATCCCAAGGCTGTGCTGCCGGAATCGCTACCGTGCAGCGAGAGAGATTTGGCTCACTTGGCCACCAAAGAACATCACTAGACTACTTCCTGCCAGAGCTGTCCCGTGAGATTGCATTGACAGGAGGAGGCGGGATGACAACCAAAGCGAGAATGATACAGATGTTGATGATCGCAGCGCTTGCGGCAATTGTTTTCCAGCCTGCCGGTGCGCAGAGCCGCAAGGCCACAGCGAACGCGCGCACAGGAGACAAGGCGGGCTCGGCGAGCGACGATACCCTCGATCGTGCCAAAACCCTCAGAGCCGCGGCAGATGCTTTGGGCATGGTTCGATGGTCGGACATAGGAGCCGGAAGCGTTCGCCTGCCGGCGGTCGACGTGGTCAACACCATGGAAATTTGGGGCAGCGGTACCACGTATGGCTCCGGCCAACCATACATGTCCGACGAATCCTGGCCGTCGTTTAAGACCGAATATCACGCCGCCCTTGCTTACAACCCTCCTGCAATGCGCGTGGAGATGACTCGCGCAAATCCCGGTGTGTTCACTCTGGGCACGGCCGCGTCACTCCATACAATTCAGGTCGTACGCGA
>WNFB01002557.1_pt1 | contig 16575 bp, 9 predicted proteins | sample 5400501 | NCBI WGS metagenome assembly WNFB01 (sample SAMN13153341, study PRJNA577476) | soil metagenome | isolation source: 200 cm saprolite under Douglas fir tree site 2 hole 1 | place: USA:California | collected 2015-04-18
GGCCGAGGTGAGCCACAGGATGGGAGTCGTCGGGATATCGTAATCGTCGCGGACCTCGGTCGGTGTCCGGCGGGTGATGACAAGTCCCAGCGAGCCGAGGCGGACGGCCTCCGCCGCCGCGAGGAAGACGAGGCGCGGCCGGCGCTCCCGAATCGCGTACCCGTGCCCCGGCTTGAGGCTGAACCGTCGCGGCACGCCCACCGGTTCCTCTTTCTGCGGCGTCACCACGAACATTTGGTAGCGCACGACCGCGACCACGAACAGCGCCGCCATCGTGAACGCGGTGATCGTCAAGTAGGGTGGCGGGTACGTGTTCGTGAAGATTCGCAAGTACGCGTACGACTCGGCGCCCGTCCCGTGAATCGCGACGCCCGCCGTCATCAGCATCGCCTGCTTCCGCACGATCGGATCCTTGTTCCGGATCAAGGTGCGGATGAGGACCGCCAGGGCCGTCGACATGAAGAGCGTCGCGAACAGGGCGAGGCTCCCCCGGGCCCAGACGTCGTCGATGACCACGCCGATGCCCCCGTACTGGTTCCCGACGGTCGTGACCTGCACCGTGACTCCAATCGCGACGACGAGGAGGGAGACCTGGAGAAACAGGTTCACGAGACGGCGCCGCATAATCTCGAAGCCGAGAAAATACTGGCCGATGAACGAGGCCGTGAAGCCGACCGCGAGCATGTGGAAGAAGTAGAAGAGACGCGCGATCGCGAGCGGCCCCGAATTCGAGCCGTAATAGTCCAACGTCGACGTCCGCAGGAGATAGGCGAACGTCCCCGCGAGGACGAAGAACACCATCGCCACCACGAACGTGTCACCCGCCCGACGGTTCGGGATTTTCCGCACGACGTACGCGGCGACAAGGAGCGCGAGGGAACTGCTTCCCACCGAGACGAGAGAGTACCACTGGGAGGCTTCGACCATCTGCCCCCCGCGGCGTATTTTAGGGAGGTGTAAAAGCCCTTTCCCCAAAGTCTCGGATTTGAATCAATCAACCGGGTCCGCCACGGGGTGATCCGGATTTCGGCTCTCGGTGTGCGGTCCTCACCAGACTTTTAGTATGACCCTCGCGTCAGCGGATTCGTGCCGCGAATCGATGTGGTTCGTGCGAACGGCCTGAAGAAAGGAAGTTCAACCCGCGGGGTCGTCCGCGCGAAGGCGTTCGAGTCCGCGAACGTCCTCGTCTCGCAATCGCGACTGGCCGCGGGAGCGATCTCCGATTGGCATCACCACGGAGCGCGCCACCTCTATGGATTCCTGGCCTCGGGTCGTCTCCGACTCGAGTACGGACCGAGTGGAATCAAAGCGGCCGATGTGAGGGCCGGAGACTTCTTTCACATTCCCCCGAGACTCGTGCATCGCGACGTCAACCCGAGCCATCGTCAACGGGCAGTCATCGTGAGCATCCTCCTGGGCGGAGGGCCGCCCGTCTTCAACGTTGACGGCGTGTGAGGTCGTAGGATGCCTCTGAGAATGAACGACCGCGTCTTCGTGGTCACGGGTGCGAATTCCGGGATCGGAAAAGCAACAGCCCTCGGACTCGCCCGCCTCGGCGGGACCGTCGTCATGGCGTGTCGGGACGCGACTCGCGGGGAGGCCGCTCGGCAGGACATCATTCGAGAGTCCAGCAATCCGCACGTCGCTCTCATGATCGTGGACCTCGCCCGCGAAGCCTCGACCCGGGCCCTCGCCGACGAATTCCAGCGGACGTATCCGCGTCTCGACGTGCTCATTAACAACGCGGGCGTCTACACCTCGCACCGCGAGATGACGACGGATGGCCTCGAGCGCCAGTTCGAGGTGAACTATCTCTCCGGATTTCTCCTGACGCACCTCCTCCTCGACCTCCTAAAGAAGTCCGCGCCCTCCCGCATCGTGAACGTGTCCTCGAGCGCCCACATGGGTGGCACGATCCGATTCGAGGACCTTCAGGGCGAGCGCCGGTACGGCGGCTTCCGCGCGTACAATCAGTCGAAGCTCGCACAGGTCCTGTTCACCCGGGAGCTGGCACGACGCATCGAGGGCACCGGGGTCACCGTGAACGCCTGCCATCCCGGGGTCATCCGGACGAACCTCGCCATGGGGGGGTCCTCCATGGTTGTCCGATTCGTAAAGATGTTCCTCAAGAGCCCCGAGAAAGGCGCCGAGACGCCGATCTATCTCGCGACCTCGCCCGAGGTCGAAGGCATCTCCGGGAAGTATTTCGTCAGGAACCAGGTGCTGGCGCCGTCCGCGAGAGCCCAAGACCCGGCGGTCGCCCGCCGGCTCTTCGAGGTCAGCATGGAACTCGCGCATCTCTCCGGGTGATGGCAAGGCTCGACACCGGAACCCTTATGGCCGGCTCCCTCCGTGCCGCGCGGGCCGATGGAAGGGAAGCGGATCCTCGTCACCGGCGGGGCCGGGTTCATCGGCTCCCACCTCGTTGACCGGCTCGCCGCCCGGAATGGCGTCACAGTCCTCGACGATCTCTCGACCGGGTCCCTCCGGAACCTCGCGGCGGTGCCCGGGCAGCTCCCCGTGAAGCGGGCGTCCATCCTCGATACGGATGTTGTCGCGGCCGCCATGACCGGGCAGGATGTCGTCTATCACCTCGCCGCCAAGACCTCCGTGCCGGAAAGCGTCGCCAAGCCCGACGCGTACTGGCGGACTAACGTCGAGGGCACGTTGACCATCCTCAAGGCCGCCGCGGACGCCGGCGTCCGCCGGGTCGTGTTCACCTCGAGCGCCGCCGTGTACGGCACATCCGAGGTGAACCCGAAGGTCGAGACGATGCGGCCCGCTCCCGCGTCGCCGTACGCCACGACGAAGATGGTCGGCGAGTTCGCGTGCGTCGAGATTGCGTCCCTCAAGGGGCTCGAGACGGTCGCGGTCCGAGTCTTCAACGCGTATGGGCCGCGGCAAGATCCGACATCCGCCTATGCGGGCGTCATCGCGAAGTTCTGCACCGCTTTCGCCGCGGGCAAACCGATCGAGATCCACGGCGACGGCGAGCAGACGCGGGACTTCCTGTACGTCGGGGACCTCGCCGAGGCCTTGGAACTCGCAGGGGAAGGAACCGTCGCGGACCAGGTCCTGAACCTCGGCTCCGGGAGAGCGACATCCGTCAACGAGGTCGCCCGGGTCCTCTCGGAGATCACGCACACGTCGCCCCGCATTGCGCGCAAGAGCCCGCGGGAAGGGGACATCCGTCACTCCCTCGCGGATGTCGGAAAGGCGCGGGAGAAGCTCGGGTTCCGGCCGAGTACTTCGTTGCGGGAGGGGCTCGAGCAGACCCTCGCGTTCTTCCAGACGCAAGGGCGAGAACGCTAGCGGAAGCCTCCGGCCGTTTGGAGCCAGAAACGAGGGGGGAGGGCGCGCGCACCCTCCGTTCGCTCACAACTCGTCTTCCGGCTTGCGCTGTTCGGCGACGACTCGGCCGGGCGCCTCGGGCGACATCATCTGGACGGGGGCCCGCGGACGCCGCATCTGCAGGAGCAGCATCGCCACGAGGAGGACGATGATGATCGCCAACGCCAGGTTGACGTACGACATTGTCTGCGTCGCCTGTTCCGCTCGTGCGTTCGCGAGGTCCTGCCGCGTCTGATTCAGCTGATTCTGCAAGCTGCTGATCTGACTCCGGAGGTTCGCGAGGGCGGCCGCGGTCGCCGCATCGTTCGCGGCTTGCGAGTTCTGCAGCGCCGTGACCTGATTCTGCAAGGCCGTCAGCTGGTTCTGCAAGGCCGTGATGTTCGCCTGGGCGTCCGAAAGCTGCGCCTTCAACGCCGTGATCTGGGCCTGCAAGGCCGCGATCAGCTCCGCCGTCGTGGGCCCGACGGTGCCCGACGTCGGGGCCGAGGGGTGGCTGGAGGTGCCTGCGAGATCCAAGGCCGTGACGCTGTACCAGTACGTGCCGTTCACGAGGCCCGAGTCCAAGTAGCTCGTGGCCGCGGAGCCGAGCGTCGCGAGGAGCTGATAGCTCCGCCCTCCATCAGAACTCCGCCAGACGCGGTACGCGGCGACGTCTTTCTCGGGGTCCTTCGACCAGGAGACGGACAAGCCCGTCGTCCCGCTCCGCGCCACGGCGACGTTCGCCGGGGTCGTCGGCGGGCTGTCCCACGCCAGGTTGCCGACGCGCCGGTACGTGCCGGTGTTATCCGTGACGACGGTCCAGAAGGTCCCGTTCTCGTCCACCGAGAGGCTCGGCTGCATGACGCCGTAGCCGATCGCGGCGTTCTTCGCGTCGTACCAGATCGATCCGCCGTCGCCACTCACCGCGTACGTCATCCCGTTCCCCGCGCCCGTGCTGCCCCAGACGGCCATGACGTTCGATCCGAACGTCGCGAGGTGGACGTACTGCGGATTGTTGCTGATCGCCTTCGTCTCGAGCGGGAGCTGGGGCGACCACATCAGCCCGCGGTCCGTCGACTGCATGTACCAGACCGTCGGCACGCCCAAGCCGTAGATCGTCCGGAAGTCCTCCCACGCCATGTGGACGTGGTTCGAGGCGTCCACGGCGATCGCGCCGTTCGTCGCCCACGTCGTCGCGGATGTGATCGGCGTCGGGATTGACCAGTTGATCCCATCGTCGGACCACGTGTAATTGAGCACGTAGTGGAAGGCGCTCGAGAAGCTGTATGTCTCAACGAGGAGGTAGAGACGGCCGATCGAGTCGGATACGAGATGGGAGTCCAGGATCCCGTCCGTCGGCACCTTCTGCTGGGACGCGTTGACCCATTGGGTGAACGTGTTGCCGCCATTCGTGCTCCGCGCGACCGTGACATTCGAGAAGGGTCCGTTCTGTTGGACGTAGGAAACCCAAACGAATCCCTCCGGGGTCGTCATGATGGACGGGTAGAGATCGACCTCGTTGTTGTTCGGTTGGTTCACTCGGACGGCGGGCAGCCACGAGTTCCCACCATCCACCGACTTGCTCACGTAGACATCGTAGCTCAGGCTCCCAGATGGGTTCCGGGTCCATGCGACATAGATGCTGCCGGCGTGGTCCATCGCGATCGTGGGCGCCCGGCACACGCAGACGACGTTCGCGACGTCGTTCACCTGCCGGTCGAAAAGGACCACGGGCGCGTTGAAGAGTCCCCCTCCCGTCGTGAGCTTCGTGAGGTTGATGTTCGCAAGGCCGGTGTTGGTGTTCTGCGTGATGTAGGGCACGTAGAGCACGTTGCCCGCGCCAAGCACCCCACCGAACCAACGGTTGAAGTGGTCTGCGCCGGCCAGGTCGCCGTAGTTCGTCCACGTCACCGAGTCGTGTGTCGCCTTCGCGGGCGGCGCGGCCACGAGGAACGCCGCGAACGCCATTAAGAAGACCAACCACATCACGACCGCTACGCTGAGCCACCTTTTAGGTTGCATCCGATGACCCTCTGACGGCCCCGCATCAAGAAGAAGCGGTTTTAAATCTTTCGTCGACGAAGAAAATGCCGCGACTCCGGTCCTCGTTCGGATCCGCGGAGGATGCGCGAATGTTTTTCACGCGAGCAGTGCATGGAGACTTCTCATGGCGGAGCCGGTCCTGAGAGCCCAGGACATTTGGAAATCGTACGATGGCCGGTCGGACGTCCTGCGCGGCGTGAGCCTTGCCGTCGACGCGGGCGATGCGGTCCTTGTGTACGGCCCGAATGGGAGCGGGAAGACGACGTTGTTGTCGATCCTCGGAGGCCTCGACATCCCGACGCGCGGATCAGTCATCTTAGGAGGCCGCGAAATCGCTCGCCTGAAGGAATCGGAGCTTTCAAGGGTCCGCCTTCGCGAGGTCGGGTTCGTGTTCCAGACCCACAACTTGATCGACGACTTGACCGTCGAGGAGAACGTCGCCTTGCCGCTGCGACTCGCCCGCAAGCCGTCGGATCGTCGCGTCGCCGAGCTGCTCGCGGCGTTCGACCTGGAACGGCTCGCGACGCGCCGGCCAAAAGAGATCTCCGTCGGCGAGGCGCAACGGGTGGCCGTCGCACGGGCACTCGCGAACGGGCCAAAGCTCGTCCTCGCGGACGAGCCGACCGCCGCGCTCGATGCGAAGGGGGCCACCGCAGTCATCGACGCATTCGATGTCGCGCGGACGTCGTTCCGTGCGGCCCTCATCGTCGCGACGCACGATGCGGACGTCGCGGGAATCGCCGCGACGAAATATCGTTTGGACGCCGGCAGCCTTAGCCCGGTGGGCTGAGCCAAAGGCTTATCACGGGCCAAGAAATGCGACGCCGGACGCCCCATGGAGGACGCGCGCGATCGAGTGGTGCGGCTCGTCGGTCGCGCATGGGACCAGGCCAAGAGTCCGCTGTACCGCAACGCGTTCTTCATCATGATTACGTCCGTCGTCGGCAACGGACTCGGCTTCTTCTTCTGGATCGTCCTCTCGAACCGATACCAAACCGTGGACATCGGCGCGGCGATCGCGTTGTTCGCGACGCTCAGTTTTCTCGGCGCTCTCGGGCTGCTCGGCCAAGGCACTGGACTCGTGCGCTACCTTCCCGATGCCGAGGACAAAGGCGCCCTCGTGAACACCGCCTTGACCGTCACCGGACTCGTTTCCCTCGGTCTGAGCGTCGTCTTTCTCGTCGTCGGCATTCCGCTCTTGCTCCCAGAGCTTTCCTTCGTCCTGCGGGATCCGCTGTATGTCCTCACTATCGTCGTCTGCACGGTCACGCTGGGAGTGGCACCGATCTTGGATCAGGCCTCGATTGCGGTGCGTCGGGCGGATCTGCAGACCTGGAGGAACACGATTTTCGCCGTCCTGAAAATCCCGTTCGCGTTCGTCATCGCCTCGGTCCTCTCCGGCCGCGCCGGGGTGTTCCTTTCCCTGACGCTCGCGTGGAGTGTGAGCGTCCTGGTCGCGGGCTTCGCACTCCTCCCGCAGGCGCTCCCCCGCTACGTACCGCGGCCCCAGCTCCGAATCCAGGCGCTGCGGCCCATGCTGCGGTTCTCCTTAGGGAACTACGTCGCGGCCGTGATCGGCGCGGGGGCGACGTCCCTCCCGCTCCCGCTGATCTACGTCGTCCTCGGGAGCAACGCAGGCCCGACGAACGCCGCGTATTTCTACGTCGCTTCGATCGTGGCGGGCCTCCTGTACATCATCCCCGGCGCGGTGTTCACCTCGTTCTACGCCGAGGCCTCCCACAAGGACACGGATCGACGCGACGCCGAGCGGAAAGCGACCCTCCTCAGTGTCGGTCTCCTCCTACCTGCAATCGCGGTGATGTTCGTGTTCTCGGAGACGATGCTGCGCTGGTTCGGGGACCCCTTGTACGCACGCGAGGCGATCACGCCCCTCCACATCCTGACGTTCGCGTCGATTCCGGTGTTCCTGAACAGCATCCTGGGAACGCGGGTCCGGATCCGGAAGCGCACGCTTCCGCTGATCGTCGCGGCCGCGATCACCTCCGCAATTACGCTCGGCCTCGGGTACGTCCTCCTCCAGAATCCGGACTTTGGAATCGACGGGCTCGCGTATGCGACCGTCCTGGGCCAAGCCGTGGCGACCCCATACCTGTACTACGTCGCCCGCGAGTCGTTCGAGGCGATCCCGACGGAACCCGTCCTCGCGCCGCCTCTGGAGTGAGCGATGGCGACCGTCGCGGCCACGGCCCGGATCGATTCGACGACCGCGTCCCGGTGGACGATCCTCCTCGCGTACCTCGCGGCGGTCATCGCCGCAGAGACGTTCATCGCGATCCCCGGCGGCTCGTTCCAGTCGATCGGCCTCGCCCTCCACATCCTACTCATCTTCACCCTCATGTTCCTCTCCGTCCTCCTACAGTCGAAAGACGCGACCATGGCGGCCCTCGTCGTCGCGGCGAGCCTCGCCTCCCTCGTCCGCGTCTTCTCCCTCGCGGTGCCCCGGTACACGTTCGTCGCGACCCCGGAAACGAACCCGCTGAACACGATCCCGTGGCTCGCGCTCGTGAGCGTGCCCCTGCTGGTGTCCGTCGCGACGGTCGCCTACGTGCAGCGGCTCCGGCCCCGCGATCTCGGGCTGCGGTTCGAGCGGTGGATCGACATCCCGACGCAGACCGCGATCGCGATGACGGGAATTCCCCTCGGGCTCCTCGAGTTCCTCATCCTCCGGCCCGCGGCGTCCCAGGCTTGGGTCCGCGAGATGACATTGGGCTCCCTCGTGTTCGGTGGCCTCGCGATCTTCTTTGCGACCGGGCTCTCGGAGGAACTCATCTTCCGAGCGATCCTCCTGAAGCGCGCGGTGGAAGCCCTCGGGAAACGCGCCGGCCTCCTTTACGTGACCGCGATCTTCGCGTCGCTCCACATCTTCTTCCTCAACGGCATCGACCTCGTCTTCGTCTTCGCGGTGGGGTTGTTCTACGGCATAGTCGTGCTCAAGACGAAGAATCTCTGGGGCGTGATCTTGAGCCACAGCCTCGGCAACGTGATCCTGTACCTCGTCGCGCCGTTCATTCACTGATTACGTGTGCCGGGGCTCCGTCCACGTGAAATGGATAAAGGGCAAGCCTCCCCGGGTGACGAGCCGCTGCAACGCCAGCGGGATGTTCCCCAGCTTGGACGTGTCGATCACATCGCCGAGGGCCGTCGCGTGTTCCCTCTCGATCTCGGCGAGCAGGGCGCGCATGCGCCGGGTCAGTGATCCGGGCGTGTTCCCTCGATAGACGACCGCGAGATAGCTGCGATCGCCCCGGACGATGCCCACCCGTTTCTCGCCGAGTTCGAGGCCCTCGAGGTTCCGCTCTTTCTCATCCGAGAAGCTCTGCTTCGCGAAGTCCATGATCGTCGTGAGCATGCCGGTCAGGAGGTCCGTGTCGAGGCTGCCGTCTCCTCGTCGAGAGACGCTGGACACGAGCAGACCCGCGTTCGTCACGAGGAACGCCCACTCGAGCTGGCGACGCCGATAGACGAGGAAAGTCGCGAGGGCCGCTGCGACGATCGGCACGGGCGACCAGTACAGCCAGCCGGGAACGACTTGCTGGACCGCCCCGACCGGCAACGCGACGACGACGCGGACCGACGTCGTGTTCGCGAGGGTCCCGTCGCTCACGACGAGCTCGACGAATTCGTCCGCATCGCTCGAATAGGACAGCAGGATGCCTTGTCCGATGATCGTGGCGTGGCTGCTGTTCGTCCCCACGAGGACGAGTTGGGAGAGGTTGTTGTCTGGGTCCCCCAGATAGGCGGTGAGGGGCACGTACGTCGCGGTGACGTTGAGTCGGATCGTGGGCACGGGCCGGAAGTACGGCGCGCGGTCGACGTGGACGACTGTGATCCGCACGGTGTCTTCCTGGAGGGCTCCCTGGACATCCGTCGCCCGGAACGTGACGGACTCCGTGCCCCACCAGCCCACGAAGCTCGTGAGGTCGACCGTCCCGTTCGGATGGATTGTCACCCCAATCTGCGAATTCCCCACGCTCCAGAACAAGAGCGAGCCATCGGGGTCCGCGAAGTAGTCAGTGAGGTCGTACGCCCCTCGGTCAACCGTACCTTCGGCGAACGCCACGTCCGGCATCTTCACCGCTATGATCGGCGGTGAATCCGTCCCGACGGATACCGAAATCGTCCGGTTCACGGCGAACGTGCCGTCGGAAAGGAACACGGTCAGGTTCACGGTCGTCCCGTTGTAGGATAGCGGATACGTGAGCGTGACGAGTAGCCCCGAAACGAAGACGTGGATCGGATCCGACGTCGTCACGGTCAGATTCGCGACGGGCGTGTCCGGGTCACTCGCGTACGGCGCGAGGTTGAACGAGTACGCAGATCCGACTCGGACGACCAAGTTCGGTATCGGACCGAGGGCCGGCGGCGCATCGACGTGGAGGACCATCACCGTCATCGTATCTTCGGCCAGCGCGCCCGTGGGATCCGAGGCTCGGAACGTGACTCGTTCGATCCCCCACCAATCGCTCGGCGCCTGGATGTCGACGGTCAGGTTCGACCGAATCGAGATGAGCAGGTGTGTGTACCCGGTCGAGTAGAACAAGGCGTCGTGGTTCGGATCCGTGAAGTAGTTGGACAGGTTGAACACGTCCCGGAGCAACTGGCCTTGGACCATCGTGACATTCGGCAACGGCGTGAGGAGGACGGGCGGATCGTCGAGAGTCACCTTGACCGCGACGAGCCTCGTGACCGCGTATTGGCCGTCGCTCACTGTGAGATTCACAAACGCCCATCGGTCGAGGTAGGCGCTCGGATAGAGGAAGGAGACGTTCGTCCCCTGCACGGAGGTGTGGGCCGCGTCGTCGCTCCTTAGGGAGAGCTGCGCGGCTGGCGTGTCGGGGTCGTTGATGTACGGTCCGAAATCGAACCGGTAAGTCGCGTTCGCCCGAACGTAGAGGGGAGTCGGCGGGTTGAAGGTCGGCGGGGCGTCCACATGGGTGACGTTGATCCACGCCGATCCCGTGTCGAACCGCCCTTCCGGATCCGTGAGCCAGTACCTCGCGCGGGCGTCGCCCCACACGTTCGCCCGCGGCTGAATCGTGAGCACCATGCTGCCGGGCACGTTCGTGCCGGCGACCGTTACGATCGCGGGATCGAGGCCCGTGACATTCCATCGGAGCATCGTCAGAGGCGTGTCGTTGTCCGACGCGTGCGTCGTGAGGTTGAGGTTCAGCGGGCCCGCGTTCTCCGGGAGCGAGACGTTCGGAATTGGGCCTACGATCTTCGGAGGCTGGCCCGCTCCCGAAGGAGGACCGAGGACGTAAGAAATCGTGAGCCGGGGCCGGTGCGCCGCATCGCTCGAGTCAGAACTCACGAATCCGTGGAGCGATCCGACGACTTCGCTCCCCTCCGTGAGGAAGAGCCCCTGGTTTGGCGAGCGACCGGAAATCCAGTCCCCGATCATTCCCGTGATGTTCCACCCGACCCAGCCGGGCGCCGTCGAGGCACTCGCCTCGACGAGACCGAGGTCTCCCCCGGAACTGTTCCACGCACTCACCCCGTCTCGATAGTTCCACGAGACTCCGTCGGCCGGATGCACACGGGCGACGCCGATCGTGCCCTGGAGGAGGCTCGCCCCGGTCCCCGAGGCGCCGTCGAGGAATCGTTGCGTGTGATTCGTGTTGTACCCCCACGTCCGCCAGTCGCGGTCGAGACCCCCCGTCCCGAATGCGGACATCCCATTCGCCGTCGGCACGAGGAGCTCGAGCGTCCCATTCCCCGTGAGGTCGGCGACCGCGGGACTCGTCATTGGGTATTGCGTCGTGCTCCGAAGGTTGAGGTTCGGCGGGGTGATCGTCCAGTTGTGGGCGAGCGAGCCGGACGCCGTCAACACATCGATCGATGCGCCCTCGATGAAGACAATCTGCGGCGTCCCGCTCCGATCGAGATCCACCGTGACTGGGGTACCCGATTGGGTCGTCCCGGCATTGTAGGTCCAGAGCGGGGAACCGTCGGCTCCGCGGAGCCCGTAGATGCCCCCGGCCTTGACGCCGAAGAGTACTTGGAGCGCTCCGCTACCCGTCAGGTCCGCGATTGTTTGTCCCCCTTCCCGGTAGCTCGAGCTCGCCGAAGACCAGACGAGCGTCCCGTTCGACGCCCACAAGGCGAACTCCAGCCCGTTGTTCCCGTTGTCCCCGGTCACGACCTCCGGGAAACCGTCCCCGTTGATGTCACCCATGGCGATCGTCCCTTCGAGGAAGGAGCTGCCCGCTGGCGCGGACGCCCAGAGCTGGGTGCCATTGAGGGCGAACGCATGCACGAGTTTGTCGTCCCCGTCTACGAGGATCTCGGGCCTCCCGTTCCCGTCGATATCCGCGATCGTCGCGGTGTAGCCAGCGACTGGGACATTGAGGCTCGTGAGCAGGGTACCGGTGCGCCCGTCGATCACCGCGATGTTCTTGTTGTTGCTGCCCACGAGGGCGTCGAGGACCCCGTCCCCGTTCACATCGACGAGAGTGGGTGTCGTGAACAAAGTTGCAGGGCTGTTGTACGTCCAGACGATGGCTCCCGTGCGGTTGAGGCGGACGACGCTCGGCGCGTTCGTCGAGACGACGACACTCAGTTGACCGCTTCGGTCGACGTCGGCGACTTGCGGGGTGAAGGGGACGGACTGGCCCGGCGAGACAAGGGTCCTCCATTTCAGATTCCCGGCGTCGTCGAGGCAATAGACGTAGCCGTCCGTGCCTCCGAAGAAGATGTCAAGGTGCCCATCGTTGTCCAAGTCCGCGACGGTTGCACCCGACGCGCCGCCCCCCGTGGGACCGTACGTCCACACGGGCCCGGTGCTCCAGGTAGCCGTTCGGTACGACGGGATACCCGTGCCATTCGTACTGTACACGATGTGATAGGTCTTCGTCCCGAAGGCACGGACCGTCACGTCGAAGTCGACCCGGGCGCTTGCGAGATACCCCGTCTTGAACACGTAGCCGTAAACTTGGGAAGGAACCTCCCGATTCGAATCGTATACCCGCAGGTCCCGCAGGGGATCCGCAACCGCGTTGGGGAGGAATGAGACGGTGACCTCGACGGGTTCCAACGTCCGGTTGACGCCCGCGGTCTCGCGGACCGTGACCGGCACGACGGTCCACGAATGCCCTCCGTTCCCTTCCGTCCACGAGTTCAAGGCCCGACGGACTTGAACGACCCCGCCGGAACCCGCGACCTCGTACAGGGCGAGCGTGGCGTTGAGGATCGTCGCGTTCGCGGGCAACGAGCCCACGTCAAACCGCAACAGTGCGCGGTTGAGATATCCGCTCGTCGCGTTCGGCCCGACGAGAAGCGACGCGTTATCCCCAAAGTTCCACAGCGGGGTCCCGCTCGTCACGAATGCGTCCGTGCCGTTGGCGCCCGGCTGAAGCACGACAAGCTGCGGGCCGCTCCCCGCGAAGGCGCGGAGACCAGACTCATGAGCCATCGGAGCCGTCGGGGTGAGCAACACCGCGATGAACAGGAGGATCAAGATCCGAGACGCCGAGAAGGCCACGGCTGGTCCCTGGGCTCAGTGGTCTCCCCGCCCGCACGATAAAGGGGCCGCGGCCGTTATCAGCCATGATTGCATTTGAGGAAGGACGAGTCCGGGGAAACGGGATTGAAGTCCCGGCGAGGTCTACTTGCTTGCAGGGTTCGCCTGGGACGCCGGCGCGCTTGAAGCGACGGCCTCGGGAGGGGGTTTGATCACGATTGCGTTGCCCGGGTCCCAGCCCACCAGGACGTGGGATCCAATCGGGATCGACTGCCCGACGTCCGCAATCTGGACCCGGGAGATGAGCCGTCCGCCGAGGTCGAGTTGGATGGTGACCTTGCTCGACAGGCCCACGTAGACTTCGTCGACGATCGTGCCCGCAAACCGGTTCGCGCAGGCTTCGGCCGCCGGCCCCATGCGGACTTTCTCGGGCCGGACAGACAGGAACAGCTCCTCCCCCACAGCAAGGCTGTCGGCGGGTGCGACAATGTCGAGTCGATCGTGCTTGACCAGGACGTTGTCGGTCCGCACTTCCGCAACGTTCCCCCGAATGATGTTCGCCTCCCCGATGAACCCGGCGACGAACCTCGTGGCGGGCCGCTCGTAGATCTCGTGGGAGTTTCCAATCTGCTCGATCCGCCCTCGGTTGATGACCCCGATAATGTTCGACATCGTCAACGCCTCCTCCTGGTCGTGCGTCACAAAGACGAACGTGATCCCGAGGGTGCGTTGCAACTTCTTCGTCTCCACCTGCATCTGCTTCCGCAGTTTCAGGTCGAGTGCCCCGAACGGTTCGTCCAGCAGGAGGACCTGCGGCTCCGTTACGAGGGCACGGGCGAGGGCCACCCGCTGCCGCTCGCCGCCGCTGATCTGGTTGATCCGCCGATCCCCGTACTTCTTGTGGGGCAGCGCGACGAGGTCGAGCGCGTCGTCGACGCGCTTCGCGATCACGTCCTTCGGGACCTTGCGCATCCGGAGGCCAAAGGCGATGTTCCCGGACACGTTGAGATGGGGAAACAGCGCGAGGCCCTGGAACACCATGCTCGTGTCGCGTTCGTAGGGCGGCAATCGGGTGACGTCTTTGCCGCCGATGAAAACGCGTCCTTTCGAGGGTCGTTCCAGGCCGCCGATCATCCGAAGGATCGTCGATTTTCCACTCCCGGACGGCCCTAAGAGGGTGAAGAAGGAGCCTTTCTCGACCCCGAACGACACGCCGCGGACCGCGAGGACGGAGTCGTCGAAGACCTTCGTCAGGCCGCGGACTTCGACGTCATACGCGGGCAGGGGACCACCACCCGGATCTCCTGAGTGGCCGTCGCGTCCGGCCCAAGCTCGGCACCCCCGTCGACTCCAAGTCTCATCATCAGCCCGTTGGTGCTGGGACGAATTCGATTGAAGGGGATGAATCGAGCGGTAGGGCGTTCGTGCCCCAGTCCCACGGTCCCGCGATCGACATGACATTCCCGCCGGAGTCCCAGAGGGCGTACGTTCCAAGGGGCGTGATCGAACCCAAGGCGAGGGTCGCGTTGAACATGACGTAATGACCGATCTTGTTCGTGGCGTCCCAGCTCGACTTGACGGGGTCGATCCAAGGAATCGGCCCACGAGGCAGGACGAGCGTGAGGCTGTGCCCCACCGTGAGGTTCCAGCGAGCGGGCACGGTCATGTATTCGTACGGCTGGCCGTACGCGTAGCTTCCCGGCGAGAGGTGCACGGAGGTGCTTCCCTCGTACCACCGGAGCTCCGAGTTCGGGTATTGGGACGCGGCCGGGCTCGCGGCGCCGGCCGGCGGGACATAGTCCATGAGCGTCGGTTTGAAGACCCACGCAGCGACGTCGTCCCCGGTCTTCGGGAGCCGGTCGGGACCCGGGTCGCCCCAGGCATTGAACTGGTACTCGCTCACCGCCTGGTAGTCCAAGTTCATCGTGGACCGGATCGTCGCGTTGATCGTCGCGTTCTCGCACCAGCAAGTCTCCATCGGGCTCCAACCCTCGGGCCGCACGGCGCCGTACGGGAGCGTCGCGTCGCACTTCGCGAACGTCGTGTTGATCCATTTCTGGCAGACGGCGCTCTGGTAGCTCGCGTTTCCCCAATAGAACCAGCGGGCCTGGAGGACGTCGTAGGCCCACCCGGTCAGGAAGAGCGCCACGCGGGTCTGGCCCGTCAACGGGTCCACGGTCCCGTTCAGATCCGTCACGTCCGTGGAATAGTAGTACTGAAATCCGTTGTAAACGTCGTACTTGCCGTTCCCGAGGGTGTAGAGCCAACTCCGGTAGGAGGCCTCCAGGGCGCCAGACCGGTTGCCCGGGATCGTGTTCGCATACCACCAGGCTTGGGCCTGGGCGGGCGTGTCGCTCGCCGGTACGCCGAAGATGCGTTTGGACTCCTGGAAGTCCATCGTGGCGTTACCTCGGAGGAGGTAGCCGTATCCGTCGGAGTAGGACGGGCTCACCTGATACGGCGTGGTGGACCAATAACTGAGCGCCCGCGGTCCCATGTAATCAAAGGAGGCGTTCAGGAAAATGTACGACGACGCGGTCGGGGTAATGGAGTAGTTGAACACCGGCAATATGACCGGCTGCGCGACGGAATAGCCGGGATGGTTGCGCACTTTCGCGTCGAAGTGATAGAGCGTGTACACCCACGAAGGATTCGTTTCCGGGGCGGGCGCGAAGAGGACCCAGGGGTAAAAGTCGAGGCAAGGTACCCGGTCCTGGACGATCACGTCCCCGTAGGTGTTCTTCCGCAGCGGCCAGAAGTCCGCATAGGGACAGGCCGCGGTGAAGAACCGGTCGTACAGGATATCGACCGTCGTGTTCGCCGGACTGACGAACCGTTGCGCGGTCCCGGTCGCGGCCCCATCGGACACGGTCAGCGTCACGGTATACCGACCCGACGTCTGATATGCGTGCGTCGCCGACACGCCCGTTCCGGTGGCGCCGTCTCCAAAGTTCCAGGCGTAGGATTGATAGGAAACGGCAACAATGACGGCGACCGCGACGACGACGGCTAGGATCTTCACGAGGCCCCGCCGCGGTTTCGTACGCTCGGGCCCGAGCTCGGCCGCCTCTTCTTCCCGCTCCGGCGCTTCCTCCTCCATGGACACCACGATCCGGTTCGTGTTGGATTACGTTTCAGCTTGAAGAGAGGCTCGAGGTTCGGACCGACCTTCGGCCGATTCAACCCCGCGATTCAATCTCGGACCTCGCGGGAACGGGCACGGCGATCAAAGCACCCGCCCAGTCATTCGCGAACGCTCCCACCTCGCGGGTCAGACCGGCGGGCGAGCCCCCCATCGTTGGCGACCCTCCGGCGAGGCCCAACCCCGATGCGCCCGGAGGGTCGGGAGTGAAGAAGATGGACGGATACGGCCAGAGCGCCGGATACTTGCCCGGGCCGCTCGAATCCGGACCGCCCGTGTTCGTCGGGCCGAAGACGCTCCACGTGTTCGCGGTCCCGTTCCACAGCGCAACGCCTCCGATCGATCCCGGGAACGTGAAGTTGTACGTGAGGGGGGCGAACACCTGGGCCAACTCCCCTTGCGGATTCGACGGGATTGGTGACGTGTTCGGATTGTAGAACACCACGTTGCCTTTGGGGAATTCGAAGTTCCACGTCTGCCCCGCGTTCAGGTTCCACGTGATCGGGACGTAGTCGAAGGATACATTCTGCGCGTAGTTGCCGGCTCCGGCGGTCGTGTGAATGTAATTCTTGCCCGTATA
>WNFB01002313.1_pt1 | contig 16570 bp, 18 predicted proteins | sample 5400501 | NCBI WGS metagenome assembly WNFB01 (sample SAMN13153341, study PRJNA577476) | soil metagenome | isolation source: 200 cm saprolite under Douglas fir tree site 2 hole 1 | place: USA:California | collected 2015-04-18
GTGGTATCGAGCGAGGTGGCATAGTCCATGTCTTGCGGAAAGCGCAGCTTCGCCTCGGCCATCAGCTTCCTGACGCCCGCGGCGGCTTCCACGGCGTTGGAACCGGGCAATTGGTAGACAGAAATTATCGCGCTCGGTTTGCCGTTGAAGCGGCCTTTCCAACTGTAGTCCTGGGCCCCCAGCTCGATGCGGGCCACGTCGCGGACACGAACGATGCCGCCGTCGGGCGTCTCGCGCACCACGATCTCTCCGAACTGTTCCGGCGAGACGAGGCGGCCTTGGGCGAGGACGGTGTAAGTAAATTCCTGGCCCGGGGGGGCGGGCTCGCCCCCCGCCCTGCCGGCGGGGTTTATTGTGTTCTGGGCCTGAATGGCGCTAATGATATCCGGGACGGTGATTCCGAGCTTTGCCAACCGGTCGGGTTTTACCCACATCCGCATCGCGTATTGGCCGGTACCGAATACCTGAACGTTGCCGATGCCCCGCGCGCGGAGGAGGGGATCGACGAGATTGATGTAGGCATAGTTCCCCAGAAACGTGGCATCGTAGGTTCCATGCGGCGAGTAAAGGGGAAAGAGCATGAGTGGGGCGGATACCGATTTGCGCACGGTAATGCCGAAATTGGTGACGTCCACCGGGAGTTGTGAGGCGGCCTGGGTCTCGCGAGATTGGGTGAGAATGAAATCGGTGTTCGGATCCGTTTTCAGGTCGTAGTTCACAATCAGGGTGGTGGTCGAGTTGGCGGTGGCATTCAGCGAGTACATGTAGTTCATGTTGTCCACGCCGCTCATCTGCTGCTCGATGGGAGTGGCCACCGCTTGTTCCAGGGTCTGGGCGTCCGCGCCGACATAGGTGGCCAGGACTTGAATCTCCGGTGGAGCGATGCTGGGAAACTGCGCGACAGGCAGCGAAAGTACGGTGATGCACCCGACAATTACCATGAGGATGGAGATCACCATGGCGACGATGGGGCGATTGATGAAGAATTTTGACATGGGACTACCTATCCTTTGTTTGCGCGCCAAAAGGCTTGGGGTTTACTCGCGCGCCCGAGCGTACTTTCTGAACGCCTTCGGCGACGACTCTTTCGCCGGGATTCAGCCCTTCGGCAATAATCCACTGGGTGCCAACGCGATCACCGACCGTGACCGTTCGAATGCTCACTTTGTCGTCGGCAGCTACAACGGCAACCTGGTAACCGCCTTGGAGTTCCGACACTGCGCGCTGAGGAACAAGTAGCGCACCCTGTTGGAGCCGGATAACAGCGCGAACTTTGCCATAACCTCCGGGCCGCAGAATATTGTTTGGATTAGGAAACAGCCCGGCGAGTCGAATTGCGCCCGTACTCTGATTCACTTGGCGGTCCGCAAAGTAGAATGTACCCTCATGTGGATAAGGGGAGCCGTCGGCCAAAATCAGTTCGAGGCGCAGACTCTTGGCAGCCGCTTGCCGAGTAGTCTCCGTTGGGAACCGTTTTCTCCACGCGAGGTACTGGGGCTCGCCGGCGGTGAAATAAACCTTGATGGGATCGACGGTGGAGACGGAGGTCACTGGCCCGCTGCTTAGATTGACCAGGGCGCCTACCTGAAGCTGAGCCTGCCCAGCGATGCCGTCGATGGGGGCAACGAGGCGGGTAAAATCGAGGTTGATCTTGGCCGTTTCGACGGCCGCCTCGCCGGTTCTGATTTGCGCCTCCGCTGTCGCCACGGTGGCCTTGGCGGCCAAGTTATTCTGAACGGCATTGTCGAGATCCTGCTGGCTCGCGGCCTGTTCCTTGGCCAGAGGGGTGTAACGCTCTACATCAAGTTGAGTTCTGCCTTGCACTGCCTGGGAGTTGGCAAGCAAGGCCTTGGCCTGCGCCAACTGCCCTTCGGATTGGTCGAGCGCTGCCTGAAAGGGCCGCGGGTCGATCTCGAAGAGTAACTGGCCCTTCTTGACGAATGCGCCTTCCTGATAGCCCTGCTTCATTATGTAGCCGGTGACCTGGGCCCTGACGTCGGCATTTGTAAGTCCGTCGAGCGTGCCGATCCACTCGCCATAAATCGGAACATCCTTCTGCTCAACCTGCACGACCTCAACGTCCGGCGAAGCGCCTGACGGCGCTCCCGACACGCGCTTTGGGCGTGTCGCTCCCACAATCAGGCCGATGACGACCAAGCAAAATGCTCCGCCTATCCAGAGTTTGTATTTCGAAAGCGTGTTCATCTTTTCCCCCTGCAGCGTGCCCTTACGCTGAAATCGATATGCTAGGCTTCAGCGCGCGTTAGTGCAAGTCCTCTAATCCATTTGCTAAAACAGATCCGCTCGGTCAAGCCGTATGGATTTGTTCTTTGGCGAACTTCTTTGCCGCGAAAAAGCCAAGCACGGCGACGAATCCGGAGAAGATTCCCACCAAGCTCAACAAGACGTGGACGAAGGTGAATGTGGTCATTCCCAAGATCATGATGCCTGTTCTTCCCATTCGTGAGACTACTTAGATTTTCGCTGCCGCACGCGCGTCGCTTTTCTGCTCGATCACTGCAGATTGCTGGGAAAGCGCGGCGACCAAATCAGCCGTCGTTACAATGGCGTGTGCGAAGGTGGGCCCGTTGAGTTCATGGGCGGCATGCATCCTGTCCATGCTGAAGGCTGCCGTTGCGTCCTTCACCAGCGTGACGTGATACCCAAGCTCAACCGCGAAGCGGCTAGTGCATTCAATACAGGTGTTCGCCAGGAGGCCGACAACGATCACCCTCACGATGCGATGCTGCTTAAGGAGCAAATCGAGATCGGTGTTCGCGAATCCGCTTGAGCCCCAATGTTCCTTGACGATGACGTCACCCGCCTGTGGCGCGAAATCGGGATGCCACTCGCCGCCCCACGTACCTTCGGCAAAGGCCTGCGCCTCGCCTGAAGCGACCTGATAGGGGTTGGGATGGTCCCAATTCTTGTAGTCACCCGGCTTCCAGCGACGATGCGGCACGAAAAAAACGCGGATGCCGACCTTACGGATTGCAGCGATGACGTTTCGCAGATTGACGAGCAGCCCGACTTCTTTCGCGACACCTTGGACCATCGGCCAAAACTTCCCGCCCTCAGATATGAAATCATTATAGGGATCGACCAAGAGCAGAGCCGTCCGCTCACTGGTATAGCTTGCGTTTAACATCGCGCTACTCCTTCCGGATTACCGGCCGGGCCTGTTCCACCGAATTCTAGTGCTTGGCAGTGATGTTGCTTAGTCCTTGGCTTGTGCGTGCGCTTCGACTTTCCAGAGAAGCTTGTCCACGCCGCGCGATACCTCGGTGAACAGGTCGGCGGTGTCGGCATCCCCGAGTTCAGCCGCTGAATCGATCGCCGCGCGCACGGACTTACCGAACTTTGCGAGCGCACCGGAAAGAGCCGTCACGTGCTCGCGCCCCGAGCTGATGTCCAACGGGTACTCGGGCAAGCGCGATTTCTCCGCTGCAACCCGAACCGTGCCAAACACGGTACCTCCAAGTTCGACAGCGCGTTCCGCGATTTCGTCTGCGTACTCCGCCAGTTCCTCAACAACCTCGTCAAAGAGTTCGTGGAGCGCGATGAAGTTTGGTCCCTTGACGTTCCAGTGTGCCTGCTTGGCCTGAAGGTCGAGATCAAGAGCGTCAGCCAACTGCTGGTTGAGCAATTCGACCGCACCTAGGCGCACCTTTTCCGAAAGATCGTTCTGAGTGTTGTGAAGTTTTGGTTTCATAGCTCACCGACCACTGCTCGCGGTGAGCGTCTGGCCCTTCAGGAACGCGAGCAGATCCGCGTTGACCTGGTCCGCGTTGGTCGTGCACATCCCGTGCGGAAAGCCCGGGTAGACCTTGAGCGTTGCTTTCTTCAGTATTTTCGCGGACATGAGACCCGCAGCGCCGATCGGCACAATCTGATCGTCGTCACCATGCATCACCAGCACGGGGATTTCGATCTTCCTCAGGTCCTCGGTGAAGTCCGTCTCCGAGAAGGCCTTGATGCAATCATAGTGGGCCTTGACACCTCCCATCATGCCCTGCAACCACCAGTGCTCGCGGATGCCTTCTGAAATTTTTGCGCCCGGGCGGTTGTATCCGTAAAACGGGAGCGTGATGTCCTTGTAGAACTGCGACCGATTGGCCGCGAGCCCTGCCCGGAGGCCGTCGAAGACCGAGATGGGGAGACCGCCAGGGTTCTTTTCCGTTTTCAGCATGAGCGGTGGCACGGCGCTGATTAGCACCGCCTTGGCGACACGTTTGCTGCCATGGCGACCGAGATAGCGGGCGACCTCGCCTCCGCCGGTGGAATGCCCCACCATGATGGCGTTCTTGAGATCGAGCGCTTCGAATAGCGCTGCCAGATCGTCCGAATAGGTGTCCATCTCATTGCCGTCCCACGTTTGGCTGGAGCGCCCATGACCTCGCCGGTCGTGCGCAATGACGCGATAGCCATGCTGCCCGAAGAACAGCATCTGCCCGTCCCAGTCGTCCGCGGTCAGTGGCCAACCGTGTGAGAAAACGATCGGCTGACCTGTTCCCCAATCCTTGTAATAAATCTGCGTTCCGTCTTTCGTCGTGATTGTCGTCATGAGATGCTTTCCTTGAGTACTTTCTCTGGACGTTGCGTAAGTGTGGGACCCAGGCGGCAATCGCCGCAGTCGGCAGCGCCGCGGTGGCTACCATGGCGGCGACACAGATTAGCACGTCGTGCCGCGATGGGAAACTATTTCGGGTAATTCCTGTCTGGTCGCTTTCCCATTTCTCTTTGCAGCAATCCGCAGTCAGCGCGTCGAAGATATCGGACGTTTTCGACGCATGCAGTTCCAAAGAGCCGAATCTATACAAAACTTCCGATTTAATAGAATGCGCTTCCGCGTGGTCCGTTTTCTCGTCGCGCCATGGCCTCAAGCCGAGGCATGAACGACTCCAGCTCTCGCAGCACGAGTTCTCCTCGCACCATGCGCTCGCGAGCGCGCCCACTTCGAACGAAGAGCAGACCTAGGAAAATCTCACGCTCATGGCGCGCTGACTCAAGAAACCGCACTTAGCAGAACGAACTCTGTATCGTACTGTCTGCGCCCTCAGCCAAGTGCCAAGGCAGAATGCCAGAGGCAAGTTTTGTTTTCCAGGCTCTCGGCGGAATCCAGGGAGGATTAGCTCAATGCGCGATCAGGCGGCGTTACCGCCTGAAGTACAGAAAGGGAATGACGTAGAACAGGATCATGCCGAACGCCACGATGAACGCGATGGCGCCGAGCCAAGCGAATACAAAAGTGCGGTCGTTGGTGCCGGGAGGGGGCGCGGAAATTCCAACGATGTAGTGAAATCCTCGGAATATTTGTGCGAGGAATTTGATCATGGCGCCTCCAAGTTTCCATAGCAGCGTACCTCACCGGCTTCGATGAATGTGCGAATTAATCGAATTCGTGATAATGACCGACCCAATGTAAACCATCCCCGCTCTCGTCCACTCGCTGTCACCGCTGGAGAGACCCTCCCAATTGCGCCCCCTCAACTCGCGCTCATCCAGCCCGATTTACAAATCGCCTTCATCCGCGGTGCTCGACGCAGTGCCGTTCTCGCGTGAAACAAGCGCCCTTTAGCCGCCGCCATCGATATGCCGAGCGTCTCGGCTGTTTCCTGGAGAGACGCTTGCATCAGTTGGTGAACCTCAACTGTCGCGCGAAGCTTTGGCCGCAACTCAACGATGGCTTCTCTCAAAACCCTGCGGCGCTCGCGCTCGGCATACCGCTCCACAGGCTTCGGCGCAGCATCCGTCATCTCGTAATGAGGCGGCGCTCCGCCCCGTTCTGCTGGTTCCACCATCGGAACCTCGCGCAACATGCGCTTCTCACGAAGCCTCATCAGGGCGGCGTTTATGGCGATTCGCGTTAGCCACGTTGAAAAGCGAGATCTTCCATCGAAACTCCCGAGGTGAAGGAGAGCGCTCGCGAAAGATTCCTGAACTGCGTCCCCTGCGTCTTCGCCGTTTCTCGTTATGCGCCGTGTGATGTGAAACACTTTGTCCGTGTGTCGCTCGATCAGTTCACCGAATGCGTCCCGATTGCCGCCCTTGGCCGCCGCCTCAAGTCGGTCTTCCTCAATTTCTCGTTTCATTGCTGATGTTCTCCCATGCCGTGTCCTGTTTGCCGCCTCGACCCTGCGAGCGTATCGGGCGTTTCCGACGCCATGCAGTTCCAAAGAACGGGCTTTATACAAATCTTCCGATTTAATACAATTCGCTTGGTTTGCCGCGTCTCCCCGACTGCGCCCCCGGCAGCGCTTTCCCTGGGAAGGTCCATATGGCCTCTAAACATCGGGCCAATGTTTCGCAATCCTCGGAGAGCGCCCAAGCGAGACCTTCCACGACCAGCCGCATTGTCCTTCCCGGTGTTGATGTGGTTCGTGAGGGCCAGGCCGAGCCGTTCCTGGATAGCCGTCCTACCCGGTCGAGTGTCCCTGTGAAGTGGGGGGGTATTGCACTAGAGAACTACACGGTTCCAGCGGTATTCATTCCCCGTCATGAACATCCCGAACACTTCTTGCACCTGGTGTTAAGCGGAGCAGTCAAATACGAGGTAACCACGAAAGGCCGAAATCTCCGGTTTACTTCACGCCCGGGCACAATCTTTCTTCTGCCTCGGGGCACCGTAGATGAAGTGAATTGGGCAGGGCCGACTCAGCGCATGGCTGTGGCCATCCACCCAAGCCTCCTGACCAATGCCTTGGAGGAGACCGCGCACGAAAGTGATATTGAGCTGACGGAACACTGGGATTTGACCGACGGGCATATTTCAGCGCTGCTACTGGAAATGACGGCTGACCTTGACGACGGTTCGCCAGCGGGAACAATCTACGGCGAGTCACTGGCTAATGCATTGGCAGTGTACCTATTGAAGCGTTACGCCGTGCGGCGACTCATGCCCGTCGTCCACAAAGGAGGCTTGCCCGGATATCGTCTGAAACGTGTGCTTGATTACATCGCGGGCAGCTTGGAGGAGAACATTAGCCTGTCGCAACTTGCCGCGATTGCCGGCATGAGTCCGCACTACTTTTCGGATCTTTTTAAACAGAGTACGGGTCGCGCTCCGCATAATTATGTTCTGCTGCAAAGGATCGAACGTGCCAAGCAACGGCTTCGCGACCCTAAGCGTAGCATCATCGACGCCGGATTAGACGCAGGATTTCAAAACTCGAGTCATTTCGCCCGCATGTTTCGAAAACTTGAGGGCACGACCCCTTCAAGGTTCCGAGCCGATTGTGTGCCGAGGGCGACCCCTTCGACAGTCGCCATCCTCAAGCCAGCGCAGTCCTAGCTGAACGCCTCCCTATGGTTTTGCCGACGAGACAGAACCCCTTCAGTGCCCCGATCCAGTTCCCCTGGCAGCCACAATCTTCCTTGTGAAAAACACGAGCGGAACGCCCATCAGGCAAATGTAGCCAAGCAGCCAAAAGCAATCAAGGGACGCCAGGAAGGAAGCCTGTTGATCCAAAATCCGGTTGACTTGCGCGTGCGCATGGACCGACGCATCGGCCGCAGAGAAACCATGCCTTGCAAAATATGCAGACAGGTTTGTCAGCACCTCTTGATAACGTGCGCTGAGTGGAGTCGCATGTGCGACAAGAACCGATCGGTGGTATTGGGTGCGGCGCGCTAGCACCGTGGTTACAAACGCGATGCCAAAGCTCGCCCCTTGATTACGGAATAGGTTTGTCAGGCTGGAAGCCTTGTTGTTCTTCTCTTTCGGCAGAAAGGAATAGGCAAGCTGGCTCACGGGAATGAAGAGCGGCGCAATCCCAAGGCCCTGAACCGCGCGAGCAAGCGCCTCATGCTTGTAGTCGGTGCCCAGATCGAAACTCGCGTAGTACCACATGCTTAGAGCAAAAATAAAATAGCCCACCGCAATCATCGGCTTCACCCCGACTTTTGGTAGCAGCCTTACCATCACCGGTGCAAGAACCACGATAACAAGCGCTCCAGGCCCCAGGACCAGTCCCGCGTCGGTGGCCGTGTATCGGTAGAGGCTCTGCAGCATTTGGGGAATCAATACGGTCGACCCGAAGAGTGTGAAGCCGAATAGAAAGTAGAAGAAATTCGCAATGGCGAAGTTGCGCTCGCCGAGTAGCCGTATCTCCACCACCGGATCCGGATGGCGCCACTCCCAGATCGCGGCAATCATCAAAGCGATGACCGCCACGCAAAGGAAAATCACGATGAAATTGCTCTCAAACCAGTCTTCTGTTTGGCCGCGGTCCAGCACGACTTCAAGGCACGCAAATCCCAGAGCGACGAGTAATATTCCCAGGCCGTCAATCTTGAGCTTGCCAGCGCGGCGCGCGGCTTCGACCTGACGGGTGAACTCAGGCGGGTCCGAGACCAAACGCTTGGTGAGGACAAGCGACACTATTCCGATGGGAATGTTGATAAAGAAAACCCATCGCCAGCTCCAGCTATCGGTGATCCAACCGCCCAGCGGAGGGCCGATGACCGGAGCCGTCACGATAGCCATGCTGTAGAGGGCAAAAGCCGCCGGCCGCTTGTTGGGCGGAAATGTGTCCACCAGAATGGCTTGCTCCACCGGCGCAAGCCCACCTCCTCCGACGCCCTGCAACACGCGGAAGAAAATCAGCAAACCCAAGCTGGGCGCTAATCCACACAACAAGGAACTTATCGTGAACAGGAGCACGCAAGTCATGTAATAACGCTTGCGCCCAAAGACGCGGCTGAGCCATGCGGACATAGGCAGGACCACAGCGTTGGATACCAGGTAGCTGGTCAGCACCCATGTGCTTTCGTCGTAGCTGACCGCAAGGCCACCCGCAATGTGCGGCAAGGCCACGTTGGCGATGGCGGTGTCGAGCAGTTCCATGAACGTCGCGAGGGTAACGACGACGGCGACGATCCAGGGATTGATTACGGGCCGCGTTGCGGCCTCATTGGGAACGGAGATGGCAGCTGTGGCAGCGCTCATAGAGGTTCCTGGCTGCTTTGATGCCCAAAGAGACCGCTCGGTCGCATCTAATATCTGGTACAATGCAATTAGCGACCAGTTGGTCGCAGAGCTAGTTTAGGGGGGCCTAAATGCGCAAAGGCGAGCAGACCCGGCGGGAAATCATTCGCAAGGCGGCGCCCATCTTCAATCAAAGAGGCTACGAGGGGGCGGCTTTGTCTCACCTCATGCGAGCGACGGGCCTAGAAAAAGGCGGGATCTACCGTCACTTTGAAAGTAAGCAACAACTTGCGGCTGAGGCCTTCGACTATGCCTGGCGGGAAACTTTAAACGCACGGATCCACGATCTAGATACCATCTCGAATACTGTCGACAGGCTAAAGCAGTTGGTTGCGAATTTTGTTGAGCGGCGCGGGATTATCCCCGGCGGGTGTCCATTGCTGAACACCGCGATCGATACCGATGACGGGAACTCTGTTCTGCGCGAGCGCGCACGCAAGGCCTTGCGCGGCTGGCGGAGTTACCTTATTTCGACGATCAGTGCCGGAATCAAATCGCGGGAAATCCGCCCAAGGATCGACCCAAAGAAGCTCGCGACTCTCATCATTTCTTCCCTCGAGGGTGCAATCATGCTCTACCGTCTTGAACGAAGTGAGGAACCGCTGCGCGCCGTCCAAGCCCATCTCGACAGCTACATCGAAACAGCGGTGCGAGTTCCGTCTAAGTAGCCAATGGGGATGGAGTCTAGCGCCCCCTGGCGCGCTCGCCTCTCAGAGCCATGCAAGTCGAGGACGCGTTCGCAATTAGCCGCCTGCCTTCATCCGTGATTTCACACTCAGTGTAGCCAATAGTGCTGCCCCGTCGCACCACTTTGCCCTCGGCTCGCAGGCGAGCCTCCCACACGGGGCGGAAGAAATTGATCTTTAGCTCGATTGTTGTGAAGGATTCGCCGGGTGCGAGCGTGCTTGCAAACGCCATACCCATCGCAGCGTCAGCAATATCGCAAAGAATTCCCCCATGGAGCGTTCCCATGGGATTTGCATGCTGCTGTCCGGCTGCCAGCGTGACGATGGCGCGTCCATCGGCAATTTCTTTCGCTTCAAACCCGATTAGCCGTGCTACCGGAACGTCGTCCGTCTCGGCGTGAGTCATAAAGCCTCCCTGATGGAAAGGTCGCGGGGCACTGCCGCAACTTATGCGACCGACTGGTCGCTGTACGCCACTTTAGCATAAAATAAATGAAACCGGACGGTCTCACAGTGCATCGAAGGGGACGAGAGCGAGACGGAGTGTCTGGCGCAAGGACGATCAGGAGCTGTATAACGAGATTTCTCGATGCAGTATCCGCATCGCTCGGATGCACGGACGGTCGCAAAGAACAGCAAAAGAATAACGACTGAGGAGGAATCCATGGGCAAGCTTGAAGGAAAAATTGCACTCATTACCGGTGGCAATGGCGGCATCGGTCTTGCGACGGCGAAGCAGTTTGTGAACGAAGGCGCGTATGTCTTCATAACGGGGCGCCGTGATGCGGAGCTGGCTGCGGCGGTAAAGGAGATCGGAAGAAATGTCACCGGCGTACAAGGAGACGTCTCGAACCTTGGCGATCTTGATCGCCTCTTCGCGCAAATCAAGCGGGAGAAAGGCAAGCTCGATATTGTGTTCGCGAATGCCGGTGTCGCGAAGTATGCCCCGTTCGGCAAGATAACTGAGGAGCATTACGACTCGATCTTTAACATCAATGTGAAAGGCCTGCTTTTCACGGTACAGAAAGCGCTTCCGTTGCTGCCGGATGGCGCCTCGATCATCCTGAATGCGTCCATCGTCGCCAGTAAAGGGTTGCCGGCGAATAGTGTTTATAGCGCCACAAAAGCCGCCGTGCGCTCATTCGCACGGACGTGGACAACGGACTTAAAGGATCGCCGCATTCGCGTGAACGCGGTGAGCCCAGGCCCCATCGACACGCCCGGACTGAATGACCTGCTGGCTTCCGCCGAAACGGGCGAGCAACGCCGGAAGATGATTACCAACATTGTTCCGCTCGGCAGGTTCGGTACGCCCGAGGAGATCGCGAAGGCCGTGGTGTTTCTCGCATCCGACGACAGCAGCTACGTTACGGGAACGGAATTGTTCGTGGATGGCGGTTTCGCACAAGTGTAGGCCGTTAATAGCGGAGGGGCACGGCAGTTAAGTGCCGCCACTTCAGCTTGCTAGGGTTTACTGGAGGGAGCTTGGGAAGCTGATGCAATTGAATGTCACAGAAACTTTTGCAGCGCTTCAGTGGTTTCCTTAGGCCGCTCCTCAAGCACCCAGTGCCCGGTGTCCTTCAGCACGACGACGGTCACGTCTGTCGCAACCAACTTGGTTTGCTGCGCTAGCGCTTCTCCCAACGACTTTTCACCGCCGATGGTCAACACTGGCATAGTCAGCTTGGTCTGAGACAGTTGGGCGAAATCCTTGGCGGCTTGCTGAAACGAAACGAAATAGGCCCATCCCGCATGCATGCGTCCCGGCCGTGCGTAAGCCGCTGTGTAGGCTTTGCGATCCGCTTCCGGAATCGAATGAGTCTTGTCGGCTGCGAAGTCATTCCAGAAATACTCGAAGTAGGTACGCTCGTGACCTTGAACCAGGGCTTCAGGGGTCGGCCCGTTGAAGCGGAAATGCCATATGCTGGGGTTGTTGTAAACGGCCTCCCAACCACCCACGCCCGGGAGAAAAGCATCCATAAGGACCAGTTTCGTCACTTCCGTCGGGAACTGCGCGGCATAGGCGTAGGCGACCATGAGGCCGATGTCATGTCCGACGACCTCCGCTTTCTGGACGCCGAGGGAGCGGGCAAGCACATGCATGCGGATGGCGGCACTCTTCATGTCCAAGCCGTACGCCGGGATTTCCGAGTCTCCGATGCCGGGCAAATCTGGTGCGATTACGGTGAAGCGCTCGGCCAGAACGGGAATGATCGGCTTCCACATTAGCGAGGTTTCGGCATAGCCATGCAACAGCATGAGCGGTGTACCGTGGCCAGCGGTCAGGTAATGCAGCTTGACGCCATCGATCTCAGCAGTGCGCGAAACGATCGTTTCGTCTGTAGCGTGTCCGTAAGCCTTCGAAGAGGACGCGGTGAAGAGAAAAAGTGGACCCAACACGGCCAGGCCCAGAAGAAGGTTCAAAGTGCGTTTCATCAAAAGCTCCTGACGAGAGGCACGCGAAGGACAACGTCCTCTCCGAGGTTAGTCGTTGGCGATAAGGCATTGTAGAATACTTGGCCAAACAAAGATAAGCCTGCGTGGCCGATCTGCGCAGTGGCTGCTCGTCTTTGCCCTCGATTCAGCGATGTTTGATGAAGGCGCCGGTTTGCAGCTCGGCTATTGCCTGGCGTAGCTGTTCCTGCGTGTTCATCACAATCGGGCCGTACCACGCAACTGGTTCCTCGATCGGCTTGCCTGATACCAGCAGGAAACGGATACCCTCGTCGCCGGCCTGGACCGTGATCTCGTCACCGCGGTCAAAGAGCACCAGCGAGTGATTAATCACGTCGTACACAGGAGCGCCGCCGGGTTCAGCTGCCTGCTGCTCTGATGAGCTGTATCTCGCACTCGCCACTACGGGAAAGCGCAGTCGCAGGAGCAAGCAAGTTCTAGCGAAGTGACAGCATCGAACGCTCAAGCGAACTTGCGATTACAAGGGCGGTGAAGACTACGCGCCGCAGTTCCTCGGCGTCATACATTTGAGTGCAGTCCTACTCTAAGTGTTGTACTCACTGCACAGCACTAGTAGTAATAGGGCTTTCCCCCTCCGGTGTTGAAATTAAAATCATGACAGCCACTCGTATTTGGCTTGACTAGCCTTTTCCTCAAGAGTAGGCTGCACCCACTATCCCTTCGAATTCCTTCGGGCTTTGAGGCCCTGCCAAAAGGAGAAATCAATGAAACGCCTAGCCCACTGCATGGTGGTATTTTCTTTCATCGCTGTAGCGTATACTTTCGGATTCGCGCCATCGGCACTCGCGGACGGAGCTGTCTATGCGATGACCAACCATCTCTCTAGCGCTGGCGGCAACAACATCCTGGTCTACCATCGCGCCAGCGACGGAACGCTGTCGTTAATACAAACCATTGCCACGACCGGTGGGGGGAGCGGCACTCAACTAGACCCGACCGACTCGCTCGGCTCCCAGGGGAGTCTCATACTGGACGAGGACGACGGACGCCTCTTCGCCGTTAACACCGAGAGCACAGCCAAGGACTCCGGCGCGGACCCTGACTTCCCGGGTACGGAGGTCGGCGACTGCAACGAGGGTACGATTTCCTCTTTCAACGTGGCGGCGGATGGCACCCTTACGTTTGTTCAAAAGCTACCCTCCGGGGGACTATTTCCCGACAGTCTGACCATTCACGGTCACCTACTTTATGTGCTCAACGCGGGCGGGCCAGGAGCGTGCGGGATTTCCCCCAACACCACCGGCTTCACGCTCAGGGGCGCCAACATGACACCGCTCTCCGGATCCACGCAGCCGATCTCCCCAGGAATGCCTCCCTTCGGCTTCTTGAACTGCGACAACCGTACTGGCCCCTTCGCGACAGCCGAGTTTCAGTGCGGCAATAACCCGCCGGCGTTCCCCCGGTCCCCAGCCGAGGTCAAGTTCACGCCCAATGGGAAACAACTGGTCGTGACGGACAAAGGACCCAATAAGATTTACGTCTTCCCGGTCCTCGATGATGGGACACCTGGGGTGCCAACCGTCACCAAGGCTACGGGTCCAAACCAACCCACCTACTTCGGATTTGCCTTCGACGGGGAAAGTCACGTCATTGTCTCCGAGCCTTTCGGCGCAACCGCGGTTATCCCAGCCGCGCCGTTTAGCGCGGTCTCGTCGTTCACCATCGCGCACGACGGCTCCTTGCAGGCGATCAGCTCGAGTGTGCCCAACTCTGAGGGCACAAGCTGCTGGGTGGTGCTGGCCGGGCAGAACGCCTACGTCGGGAATAACGCGACCAGCAACATTTCGTCGTATACAATCGGCAGCGATGGCAGCCTCACCCTGCTGGCCCAATCTGCCGCCATGGTGAGTCACCCCAACGATATGGCGGTTGCGGTCGAGGAAAACACAGGCGCCAGCTTTCTATATGCGCTCGGGGCTGGCAATGGCACGGTCGGCGTTTGGCGAATCATGGCCAATGGGTCGCTGACCTTCGTCCAATCGGCACCCGGCCTTCCGGTGAATATGGGGGCACAAGGACTCGCCGCTTACTGAGCCGCAGTTGGTTCCAGCGGGGCAGGCGCTCGCCTTTTACCGCCTGCCCTTCTCCCAAACGCGAAGTATGGCCCTGGTCCAGCGCGGCTAGAATCGCCCCCAGCTCCCCTTCCCTACAGTTCGACTGATGCGTTGTGATACGAGCAATCCTGGCTGTGCTTCCCCTACCAAGCGCGCTTACAACTGCAGACTGTGAACTTCTTTTTCCTGTGCGCTACACTATCGGCTCCATTTGGGGGAAAGCTGCATGCCGACACGCGAGGATGGCTGGAATCTGCTGTGCGAGTTCACGGCTTCGGAGAGTTTGCGCAAACACATGCTGGCGGTCGAAGCGTGCGTGCGGGCTTACGCGCGCAAGGCCGGGGCGGACGAAGAGACCTGGGGACTTGCGGCGCTGCTGCACGATTTCGACTACGAGCGCTGGCCCAATCACGAGCACTCGCCGGATCAGGGGCATCCTTCCGAGGGTGCAAAGATTCTTCGCGAGCAGGGCTACTCCGAAGAGGTCGTCCGCGCGATCCTTTCGCACGCGGATTATTGCAATTTTCCCCGGCTAACTCCGCTGGAGCACACGCTTTTTGCCTGCGACGAGCTCGCCGGCTTCCTGACAGCGTGCGCTTACGTGCGCCCGTCGAAAAGTATTCTGGATCTGGAAGTGGATTCGGTTAAGCGCCGCATGAAAGACAAGCTTTTCGCCAGGGGTGTCTCACGCGAGGACGTGCGCAAAGGCGCCGAGGAACTGGGCGTGCCGTTGGAAGAGCACATCGCCTTCTGCATCGCAGCCATGCGCGAGCAAGCCGACGCATTGGGACTGCGCGGAAGCCTGTGAGCAAAGTATGGTATAGGAACGCGTTGCTTGCTGACGTCATGCGATTTCGCGGAAGGCCCGAATCACGCTAGAATGAAAGAGAATGCTAGCCCAAATTGAAGGATTTGACGCGACGGCCAGCCGGCATCCGCGGCGCAAGACCCACGGCGTGAAAGTGGGACACGTGCGCGTGGGCGGGGGCGCGCCCATCGTCGTGCAGTCCATGACGAACACGGACACGGCGGACATTGAAACGACGCTGAAGCAGACTTTGGAGCTGGCCGAGGCGGGCTCGGAGATTGTGCGCTGGACGGTGAACGTGCCGGAAGCGGCGGCGGCGATGCCGGAGATTAAGAGGCGGATGCTCGATGCGGGTTGCAGCACGCCGATCATCGGGGATTTTCATTACAACGGGCACGTGCTGCTGACGAAGTTTCCCGAATGCGCCAAAGCGCTGGATAAATACCGCATCAATCCGGGAAACGTTGGCGCGGGGCAGCGGCGGGATGAGCAGTTCTCCACCATCTGCAAAATCGCGCGCGATAACGGCAAGCCCGTTCGAATTGGCGTGAACGGCGGCTCGCTGAATCAAGAGTTGGTGATGCGCAAGATGCAGGAGAACACGGACAAGAATCTCGGCAAAGAGTCCGAAGAGATCATCAACGATTGCATGGTGCTTTCGGCGCTGCAATCGACGGAGCTGGCGCTGGAGTCCGGGCTGCGGCACGACCAGATCATTATTTCGTGCAAGACTTCGCGGCCGCGGGACCTCATCACCGTGTATCGCGACCTTTCCGCGAAGACCGAACAGCCTTTGCACCTGGGCCTTACCGAAGCCGGAATGGGAATGAAGGGACAGATCTGGTCGGCGGCATCGCTGGGCGTGCTGCTGTATGAAGGCATTGGCGATACGATTCGCATTTCGCTTACGCCCAAACCAGGCGGCGATCGCCGGGAAGAAGTTTACGCCGCGTGCGAACTGCTGCAGGCGCTGGGGCTGCGTTCGTTTGCGCCGAGCGTGACCGCGTGCCCCGGCTGCGGCCGCACAACGAGCACCACGTTCCAGGAACTGGCCGAGGCGATCCAGGGCTACATCCGCGACAGCATGCCTATCTGGAAGACGCAGTATGAAGGCGTTGAAGAGATGACCCTCGCGGTGATGGGCTGCATCGTCAACGGTCCGGGGGAGTCGAAGGCCGCGAACATCGGCATCAGCCTGCCGGGCACTGGCGAAGCGCCGCGCTGCCCTGTTTACATCGACGGGCAAAAAGATGTGACCCTGGAAGGCACATACGACGAGCTGGCCGCCGCGTTCCAGGCGCTCGTCGACAATTACATCGCGAAGAAGTATCCGCGAAAGACGGCGGAAGTTGCACCAGCAGGCCGTTGAGGGATCTCCAATGAAAATCAGCCGGGAAGATGTGTTGCGAGTGGCGGAGCTGGCTTATCTCGACCTGAGCGAGGGCGAGATGGAGATGTACCGCGCGCAAGTTGACGAGATTCTGGAATACATCGGGAAGCTGAACGAGCTGGACACGGCCAAGGTCGAGCCCATGGCGCAGGTGTTGAGCGACGACCAGAC
>WNFB01002314.1_pt1 | contig 16567 bp, 15 predicted proteins | sample 5400501 | NCBI WGS metagenome assembly WNFB01 (sample SAMN13153341, study PRJNA577476) | soil metagenome | isolation source: 200 cm saprolite under Douglas fir tree site 2 hole 1 | place: USA:California | collected 2015-04-18
GCCCGAGTTGGACGTCTGCGCGCTGCCGGCTGTGGTACCCGTGCTCGCCCCGGCGCTGCCAGTGCTGCCAGAGACGCCGCCCGAGTTGGACGTCCCCGCGCTGCCGGCGGTGGTTCCGGTGCTCACGCCAGTGCTCTCAGTGGATGCCGAGTCGATCTTGGTCTTGTCGTCGCCGTTGCCGCTCTTGCCGCCGGCGACGTCGCCTCGGCTGTCCGAGTTGTTCTCGCCGACTTCCTTGTGGTGAGCGGCCACTTTGGCGCCGGCTCCACCGTTGAGGCCGCCGTTGCCTTTGCCCTTGGAGTCACCGCTGCCTTTTGCAGCCGCGTCCGACTTGGCGCTGGTATCCGACTTGGCGCTGGTGTCCGACTTGGCGCTGGTGTCCGACTTCGCGCTCGAGTCCGATTTGGCGCTGGTGCTTGACTTCGCGCTCGAGTCCGACTTGGCAGCAGCGCTGCTCTTGGCGCTGGCGTCGCTGTTCGTACTGGCGCCGCTCTTCGCACTCGCGCCGCCGCTGCCGCTGTTCTTGTCCTTGCCGCCCCCGCTGCCATCGCCGCCGGCTCCACCGCCGATGGGATGGTCGGATTGGGCTGGTGCAGGATCGCTGCGGTGGACGACCACCGAAGCGCTCGTTTTATCGGTCGCCGCTTTGCCCTTGTCGCCGTGCGAATCCGCGGCCAGCGCGGGAGACGTCCGCGCTAGCATCAAAAGCAAACCGGCCATGAAGACGAAGACCTTCACGGCGACGCGACGCCCAAGAGACGGCCGACTAGCAGTGAACTCACCGAACGTGTCCAAAACTGCTCACCTCCACGCGGATATGAGCAATGCCTCGCCGCCATCCTGGACACGGACCCCGTGCGCCCTTCCCCAAATGGCACCGGGATATGTCGCAGAACGCCCCGCTTAGCGTTACCTAGTTGGCAATGCTTAAATCGGAAACGCCGACGGTCTCTTTAGTAACCATGCTTGAGGCCACAGACGAGCCGGCTGTAGGCGATTTCGTGGCCGATGTCTTGGGCGAATCGGGTTGGCAGATCGAGTCTCTCCGCAAGCGATCGTCGAGGCTCTCCCCACCCGACGGCTACTGGGCGATGTATGAGATCGCCATTAGAAAGGAAGACGAGGAACGCTCACTCAGGTTGGTCGCCCGCGGGGCGTTCAGCCGCGACGCATGGGACGAGTTGAGCGCGAGGCTTGTCCGGCACACCTCGGGCCCCTGCGACCCCATCGCAGGTATCGGTTTCCCGCGCCTGTTCCAAGAATCGCAACACGCCTTCTGGTTCTACCCGTTCGATCCGGCCATGCCCGGCCTCCCGAGCGCCGCAGATCCGAAGACAGTCACCGATCTCCTGCTGGGGCTCGGCGATCACGCACCTGAACATATCGACGGGTATTCGAAGGTCGAGATCGAACGCGTCCGATACACGCCGGAGATCGGCGCCATCCTCCGCTACACGCTGCAGACCTCAGCCGGACCACTGACGGTGTACGGCAAGGTGCAGCCCGGCGATCGAGGCTTGCGCACGCAGAGGATCGTCGAGGGATTGTGGCGTGCATCAGCGGCCCAGCCGCCAGGTTTGCTCCGCCTGCCCAGGCCTCTCGGCTGGATCGAACAATACGGACTTCTCCTCGAAGAGTCGATACCTGGCGAGTCAGTGGGCAGCGACCGGATGAGCGAGGAATTTCAGAACACAGGCGTCGCCGCGGCCGAAGCTCTCGCTGTCATCCATGAGTCGGGAGTCGAGACTGACATTGAGATCTGGCTGGAGAACGAGCTGGATCGGCTCGATCGGGTGTCCGAGCAGTTCGCCTACGTCCACCCTGAAGGCCATTTCCTTCTGCGCGACCTCACCACGCACCTACGCAACCGAGCGCGCATCGCGATGGACGAAGAGTGGCTGCCCACGCACGGAGACCTGAAGTACGACCAGTTCGTCTATCACGACGGAGCCTTCACGCTCCTCGACTTCGACTACTTCGCGGTCGCTGAGACGAGCTACGACCTCGGCAAGTACTGCGGCTACCTGGTGCCCTCGGCGCCGGCGTCCTGGGAGGACACGCTGGCGGCGGAAAAGATCCGGACGCGCTTCCTTCAGCGCTACCTGGAGCTGCGGCCGCATGCCACCATCCAACGTTTCCCGATCTATGAGGCCCTCACCCTAGGCCTGCGCGCCATGACTTTCATGTGGGCGCAGCGATCGGGTTGGCAGCGGGTTGCCGAGACTTTTCTTGTCATGGCTCACGAGCGCCTTTACAGCAGGATTCCCGAAACGGTCTGATACGGTCAAGAACGTAAAAGGGTCCGCAAACCGCGTACGCGATCCCTTTTACAAGCTTTTACCCGACAGGCGGCGCGACCACTCGGAGCCGTCCTCAGACTGCCTGGCCATGCGGGTTTTCTCATGGATTGGGGGCATCGTTCTCGTCGCCGTCATCAGCACCGCGACCGCGGCGACGCTGCGTGCACATAACGACGGTTCACATTCGCTGGTCGCGGCCAAGCCGGCAGTCGCTGCCGTCAATGGAAGGGCCTACGCCGGCGATCCCCCGCTCGAAAACCACCGCCTGCGGCCGAGCCCCGATCCATCGCCGACCCCACCGGCCGCGGCAGCTGCACCGCCGCAGCAGGCGGCTGGGGCTCCGCCGCCCGCACCCCCCGCCCGGCCTGCGCCACCCGCGCCACCCGCGATCGTGGTCGGCTCGACCCAACAGGCGCTCATCAATCAAGATCGGGCCAGCAAAGGTCTCGGGCCAGTGACCTGGAATTCGTGCCTCGCCAACGTCGCTGCGGCCAACGCATCGCGGCTTGCTCAGCAGGGATGGGTCCCCCCGTACCACACGAACGGACCCACGGTTGACCTCGGCTGCCGGCTTGGCTCCCAGGCCGGTGAGAACGTCGGTTATTGGACAGGCGGCATCAACGACGGGCAGATCAACAGCATGTTCATGAACAGTGCCGAGCACTACGCCAACATCATGGGTCCGTACCACTACGTGGCGACCGCCTGGGCGGTCGCTGCAAACGGCTACGCCTACATAGCGGTCGAGTTCAGCTAGCGAACCGGCCGGCTCCGAGTAGCCGGCTTGGAGCCGGCGTTGTCCTCACGAAGCGCGCGTCCGCGCTCAGAAAGGAGGAACGCGAAGGGCGGTTCAGAACCCAACCAGCCGCGATCCGCAGCGTTCTGCACCCCACCTCCGCCTCATCGAGTGGATGTGGGCCAAGCGCGTTTGGATCGCAGGCATCACCGGGATCGTCTTCGTCCTGTCCACGCTGTACGTCCTTTGGGCGGTCCAGGCTCTCCCAGACCCGAGCCAGGACGTGCTGGCGGCGGGCGATGTCGTCGTGCTTGATCGCAACAGGCGCCTCATCGAGGACTGGAACCCGGCCGGCCACTATCACGTCAACTTTCATCTCGGCGAGATGGGTAAGTACGCGCCCGCCGCCACGCTCGCAGCCGAGGATCGCAACTTCTACCACCATGGCGCGATCGACGTCGGCTCGACAGCCCGCGCGCTGTGGGTCGACGTCACGCACCTCGGCCTGAACGAGGGCGGCAGCACCATCACGCAGCAGCTGGTGAAGATCCAGCTGCTCACGCCGACGAAGTCGGTCACGCGCAAGGTCCACGAGATGGTCCTCGCCATCGCGCTTGAAGAGCGGTTCTCGAAGGACCAGATCCTCACGATGTATTTGAACCGCGTCTACTACGGCCACGGCGCGTATGGGATTGGCGCCGCATCGCGCACCTATTTCACCAAGGACCCCAAAGACCTCACGCCGGCGCAGGCCGCATTCCTCTCCGGGCTCATACAGGCGCCGGCGGCGTACGACCCCGTCGTCCATTACGAGCTCGCCCGGGAGCGCGAGCGGTACGTGCTCGACGGCATGGTGACAACCGGCGCCCTATCACAGGGAGAGGCGGACACGGCGTTTGAGGAGGACATCAAGTCCGAGCTGAAGATCCAGCCCACCGCTCGGCAGAGCAAGGCGCCGCATTTCGTCGACTACGTGCTCTCGTCGATGGAAAAGACGTTTGGCTCGGCCGCGGTGCAGCAGGGCGGCATCGTCGTCAATACCACTCTCGACCTCGACCTGCAGCAGGCGGCGCAGGCTGCCGTCGCCAACGGTGTCCATGACCTGGCGTGGGCGAACATCAACAACTCCGCGCTGCTGGCGGCAAACCCCAAGAACGGCGAGATCCTCGCCTGGGTCGGCTCAGCTGATTACGGCAACGATTCCATCGCGGGTCAGTACGACGTCGTGCTGGCGGAGCGGCAGCCCGGCTCGTCCTTCAAGCCCTACGTGTACGAAGCGGCGCTGCGCGATCACAAGATCACCCTCGCGACAACCCTCGACGACACCAACCAGAGCTTCAACGGCTACGTCCCCCACGACTTCGACAATGGCGGCATGGGCATGATCAGCGCGCGCACTGCGCTGGTGTTCTCGCGCAACATCCCCGCCGTCGAGGTCGCACAGATGGAGGGGATGAGCAACGTGATTGCGCTCGCCCACCAGATGGGCATCAACAGCCATCTCGATCCCGGATTGGCGACCGCCATCGGAGGCAGCGACGTCACTCTACTCGAGCACGTACAGGGCTACCAGGTCTTCGCCAACCAGGGTGAGAAGCAGCAGCTGAACGTCATCAAGTCGATCGACGACGCTACCGGCAAGACGGTTTACACCCATGACATCGGCGGCGGTCAGAGCGTGCTCACCCCCGCCGAGTCCTACCTGATCACCGACGTGCTCAAGCAGTACCAGTACCAGTGGGGTTTCGGATGGAATCGCCAGATGGCGAGCAAGACGGGCACCAGCGACAACGGCCGCGGCCAGATCCCCGACTCGTGGATCATGGCTTACAACCCCGACATCGTAGTCGGTGTCTGGGTGGGCAACACCGCCCCCAACGGCGGCGGGGGGACGATCCGCGCTTTTGGCGAGAGCGTGGGCCAGACCATCATGAGGCGCTTCGTCAATGCGCTCCCGCGCAGCATGCGTGACTGGTACTCGACACCTTCCGGGATCGCGCACGGGAGTGGGTGTGACTCACAGGAGATCTTCCTGACCGGCACGCAGGGACCCTGCCCGTCGCCGACCCCTTGCCCGAGCAGCTCACCAACCGCATCTCCGACCGCATCGCCCGGGGCGTCACCGAGCGCTTGCCCGAGCGCATCACCGAACGCGTCACCGAGCGCGAGCCCGTCTGCCTCCCCGAGCCCATTACCCAAGCCGACGCCATCGCCGACTCTGGCGCCGAGCCCATCACCAGTCCCCACACCTACGTAAATGCTGGAGCTCGGAGCAGGCAGCCCGTTCATGAGAAGCGTGGAACGGCGCCGGCCCGGCGGGTCGATGCGCGCCTACGTCTCACGCACGCTTCCAAATCACTCTGCCATCGTGGTCAGCAACCGGGCGCCGCACGAGCCGCGACCTGAAGGCGGCTTCGCTCGCGGGGCGGGCGGTGTGGTCACGGCGCTGCTCACGCTGGCGGAAGTCACCGCCGCGGACTGGGTGTGCTGCGCACGCACCGACGCTGAGCGGGCTCTGGTCGAGACACAGGGCGACACCTGGACCGCTCCGCTGATCCGGTCCAACACTCGCCTCCACTATGTGATGCCGACGCGCGAGCAGTACGACCAGTACTACTCGGTGATGGCGAACCCGGTGCTGTGGTTCATCCAGCACTACCTGTGGGATCTGGCGCAGCAACCGATCATCAACGGTCGCATCCATCGGGCGTGGAAGGACGGCTATGTCGAGGTCAATCGCCAGGTCGCGGAGAAGGTGATCGACGTCGGGCGCCGGGTCCCCCAGCGGCCCCTCGTCCTCGTACACGACTACCAGCTCTATCTCGTGCCGAGGATCGTCCGCCAGCAACTCCCCGGGGCGATCATCCAGCACTTCATCCACATCCCATGGCCGACGCCCCAGTACTGGAAGGTGCTGCCGAAAGAGATGCGGTCGGCGATCCTCGAGGGACTGCTGGGGTGCGACATCGTCGGCTTCCAATCGAGCCTCGACGTGCGCAACTTCCTCATGACCTGCGAAGAGAACGCCGGCCTGCAGGTCGACGATAGGGAGAAGGCGGTGCTCATCGACGGCAGGGTCGTATATGCCCGGGCGTACCCGATCTCCATCGATGTGGCTTCGACCACGAGGCTCGCCTTCTCGCACGGCGTCATGGTTGAGGAGCGCAGGTTGAAGGATTGGCGCCCCAAGCGGCTCATCGTCCGCATCGACCGCACCGATCCTTCGAAAAACATCGTCAGAGGCTTTCTCGCCTACGAGAAGCTCCTGATTCAGCGGCCGCAGCTGCGAGGCCAGGTTCAGTTTTGGGCCTTTCTGCAGCCGTCGCGGCAGGACGTCGCCGTTTATCGAACCTACCTCCGCCGAGTCCGACAGGTCTGTGCGCGGATCAACGGCCAGTACGGCGGCGGCGGCTGGATGCCAATCCGTCTCGAGTTCGGAGAGAACATCCGTAAGGCGATGGCGGCGCTGCGTAACTTCGACGTCCTCCTGGTCAATCCGGTTTACGACGGGCTCAACCTGGTGGTCAAGGAAGGCGCCGTGGTCAATTCCACCGACGGGATGATCGTGCTGTCCGAGAACGCCGGCGCACATGAAGAGCTGCAGCCCAACGTCCTCTCTATCAATCCATTCGATGTCGAAGCCACCGCCGACGCGATCTATCAGGGCCTGACGATGAGCGCCGAAGAGCGCAAGAAGCGGAACGAGGCGGCGCGCGACGTGGTGCGCGCGAACGACATCTCGCGCTGGCTCACGCGCCAGGTTCAGGACATTCGCGACCTGGTGGCGGTTCCCGGGCTCAGAGCGGGCTGATCAGGTGCGGGTGCTCGGGGCGACCCCCGCGTTTACTTTTCTAGATCCTACTTCGGTCTCGAAAGAGGGGGTGTGCAATGGAGCACAAAGAAACCAACGTCGTACGCGATGAAGCATCTGGGAGCGTTCGCGAAGAGTCGACCGTGGTCAACGAAACTGGCTCCACGCCGGTTCGGGAAGCGTCGGTGGTCAAAAGCTCGACTCCCGCGCGGCGCGCGATGGAGATCATCTACCTCGTGTTTGGAATCATCGATGCGGTACTGCTGATCCGCTTGGTGCTCAAGCTTCTCGGAGCCAATGCTCACGCGGGGTTCGCCCAGTTCACATATGGCTTGACAGACTTCTTCCTCGCCCCGTTCAAGGGCCTGCTGCCGACCGTCGTCAGCGGGCAGTCGGTGCTCGAGCTGTCTCTCATATTCGCGATCCTCATCTACTCGCTGATCGCACTCGGCCTTGTGCGGCTGGTGGCGATCTCGCTTTCGCGCAGCGTCATGGTCTCGCAGCACAGTCGATCGGAAGGACTGAAGCCCCGTTCGGAGTAAGTCGACGCCCGCGGTGGCGCTCACCACCGCGGGTATCTATCCGTCCCGGCTAAAAGCGTGTGATCGCTGCCCGCCTCACGCCGGGCGGGTCGCCGTTTATGGGCCCGCCTGAGCACCGAGGACGTTGCCGTACGTCAGACCGAGAGCCAAGAGGCCGACCAGGCATAGAAGGACGAGCAGAGACGTACGCGCGAAGGCGTCGATTGCGCCGACCGCGTCATCGGCCTTGGAGCCCGCAACGCTCACGCGGCGGCTGACGCTTGCGGCTCTCAGTGCAAGCCCGAGCGTGACGATCAGGATCACGAACAGAGTCCCCATCGAGCTTTTTTTGGCGGCGGGGCTCCTGAGCGGGTCAGAAGCCACGCCATCAAATACAACGCCTAAAGCCGCGCGATCACCCTTTGATGGGGTACTAAGGAAACCTATTCGGCCTGGTCGCCCACCGAGTCTTCTTCTTCAATCTGCAGATCTTCATCGCTGGCCGAATAACGATCGCGAACCTCGGCACCGCCGGTCTCGGAATCGCCCAGGCCTTCGTCAGTATCCGTCTCCACCACCTCGCCTGCGCGCCGGTCTTCGTCGAGCAACTGGGAGTAGCCTCGCTCGGCTTCCGCCAACGTCGCGTACTCCCAGTACTCGGTGCCAGGCGGCACCTCGGCGCCTTCCGTCTCGTCCAGGCCGTGCTGAAACACGTATCCGAGCCCGTTGTCAGGATCTTGAATCAATGAAAGGAACCGCTCGCCCGTCAGCTCGGCGCGCTGTGCGGCGAGGCCGTCGTTTTCCAGGCCGAAGAGGCGGCTGATGACTTGCTCTTCGCTCCTTTCTTCCATACCTGGTTCAATTCTGCCGCAACCCGGGCCCTTAGGCGGTTTGGGGTCGGTTCGGGACAAGGCTGCGCAGCACTCGCGCCAGGCGGCGGCGGAATGGGCCCCAGGCCGACGCGCGCTCCGACTGTCTGCGCTCATAGCGCGGCGCGTCGGAATCGGCGCAGAGCTGGCAGCCGCAGCCGTGCCCGGTGTCCGGCAACCTGTTGCCTTGCTTGTCGAACCTGGCTTGCATCCCGAACGGCCGGATCAGTCGGCCGTCGCCACCAATCCGGGCTCGCCGGCCAGTTCGTCGCTGTAGTAGTGGCGGAGCATCACCCGCAGTCGATCCTTGGCGACCGCCAGTCGTGACGCCACGGTCCGCTCCGGAATACGCAGGGCGTGAGCAATGGCTCGGTTTGTGTAACCGTGGTAGTGGCGGAGCACGATGGCCGCCGCCTGTTTGGGAGGCAGCTTGGCCAGAGCTTCCGCGAGGTCGCGCCGCTCGATGTGATCCTGTGGGTCGGGGGCCAGCTCGGGGCGCCCGATGCGGCGAATCACCTCGCCCACCTCGCGAAGACGCATCTTTCGCTGGTGTGAGACGGCACCGTTGATCGCGATGCGGTGAACCCAGGCTTCAGCGGGAGCAATGGGTTTCCACGTGCTCCACTTCCTGTAAGCGCGCTCGAAAGCATCGTGGGCGCAGTCTTCGGCGGTGGCCCGATCGCCGAGCATGGCGGTCAGCGTGCCGAGGATCTTGCCATACGACGCCTGGTACAGACGCTCGAAGTCAGCCTCGTCGCCCGGCTTGTATTTCGGTTTGATCTCACGCTCATCGGCGGAATCGACCGATTCCTGGACCTTATTCAGCATCAGTCGCGGTACACCCCCTTTAAGCAGTTGGCGGCGCTCTAGCGCTTCCCGCGTTTAATCTGCTCCAGGAGGGGCCTTAGGTCGCCGTACGGTTGGGCGGATTTTGCCTCGCACAGTTGAGGTATGCCCGAACCAGCTTCGAAGTCAGGTAACGGGCTCCAACCCGGGCGTTCTCCATGCGAGATGAGTCGACAAGGCGACGTCCTCAGTGCGCTTGCCGCCGGCTTGGCGGCAGATGCGCCCGAGACCGGACGCAAGACGCTGAAGGTGATCCGCGCGCGCTCGCCTGAGCTCGTGCGTCTGAGCGAGAACACTGGCGAGGACCTGGTCGCGACCTCGGCCGACTTCATCGACATCCTGCTGACTTCGCTGCGAACCGACGTCGAGGTCCCGTGGCCCGATTACGAGCAGCGGACAAAGGAGTTCGGTCGCCTCAAAGCCGCGCAAGGCGTCCCGCTGGAGACATTGATCGACCTGCTTGCCGTCTACCGGCGCGGAACCATCGAGCTCATCACTCAGCCAATCGAAGATGCGACACGGCGTGAGGAGATCCTCGCCCTCGCCGAACGCCGCCTCGAGGACGTGATGGAGCAACTCACGACCTGTGTCGTGCGCGGTTATCTCGAATACCTGGATGAGGAGCATCGGACCCGCGAGAACGAGCTGTATGGACTCGCCGCGATCGTGACGTCGATGGGCCGATCCCTCGACGTGGTCGAGACCTCCGAGGTGGCGCTGGTCGAGACCCTTGCGGCCTTGCGTCTCGACGCAGGCGCACTCTGGTTGAAAGAGCGGGCCGCCTTCCGGCTCGCCCACGTCTCGGGTCTCGAGCTTCACGAGATCGAAGACTTCACGCGTGAGACGGGACCACACGTCAAGGCCACCGTCACCGCAGTCGGGCGCTCGGAGTCGCGTGTCGATCGCGGCCTCGGTGATGGATGGAACGCCCTCCGCGCCCAGCTGCGAGTCAAGGCCCGCGTGGTCGGTGTGATGACAGTGGGAACGAAGATGCCTCGCGTATTCGGTGCCTCAGACCTGCTGTTCATGGCCGCGGTCGCGGACCAGGTCGCGATCGCCCTCGACCGCGCGCGCCAGTTCTCGAGCGAGGCGCGCACGGACCATATGACCGGTCTGGCCAACCGCCGCGAGTTCGAGAGGATCATGGAGCGCGAGGTGGCGCTGGCCGAGCGGCACAACCGGAAGCTCTCGCTGATGATGATCGACCTCGACAACCTCAAGAGGATCAATGACCGCCAGGGGCATCGCGCAGGCGATGCGGCGCTGCGATTGGTCGCCCAGCAGCTTCAGCGTGTGGTGCGCACTTCAGACATATGCGCCCGCATCGGTGGCGACGAATTCGGGGTCGCGATGCCCGAGACCGAGCTCGACCGCGCGCGCGAGGTGGGCTCTCGCCTGCAAGCCGCAGTCCAGGCGTCGGGCCTGGCGGCTAGATCGATTGAGCCGGTCGAGGTCAGCATTGGCGTGGCTGCCTGGCGAGCCGGGCAGGACTGGCAGGCTACGTACGAGGTCGCGGATGGCGACCTGTATGAGGACAAGCAGCGCCGCCAGGAGGCTCGCCGGACCTCGCCCCAGCAGAGGCCCGTGCCAACCATTCGGAGGCTGGGTCGCGCTTCTGGCAGGCGGCGGGTCGCCGGCAATTAGCGCTTACTCGATCAGCGCCAGCTCTCTAGCCTTGACGATCGCCTCGAGCTTCGAGTGGACGCCGAGCTTGCTGCCGAGGCTGCGGATGTGCGTGCGGACGGTCGTGTAGCTGATCCCAAGCCGGGCCGCGATGTCGCGGCTGGAAGTGCCTTCGGCCATCAGACGGAGCACCTCTTTTTCGCGAGGAGTGAGGCTCTCCAGCTGAGAGTCCATCTCACGGCGCTTGTTGAGCAGAGTGGCGATGGTGCGCGGCGTGAACAGAGTTCCGCCGGCGGCGACGGTGCGGATCGCGTTTACGACCTCGGACGCGGCTTGCGACTTGTGGATGAACGCGCTCGCGCCCGCCTCGATGGCCGCAAAGCGCGCTGCGTCGCTGTCTTCTCGCGTCAGGAAGATGAGCTTGGTGTCGGGCCGGACCTGACGGATGCCCAAGCCCGCGTCTGCGCCCGTGCCGTCGGTCAGGCGGAAGTCGACCAAGACGACATCGGGCTTGAGGTCCTGGGCGCGGGCGATGGAGTCGACAACCGAGGCAGCGCTGCCGACCACAGTCATGTCGGGTTGATCGTTCAGCAGGGCCGAGAGGCCGTCGGCCACCACCTGGTGATCCTCGACGATCAGGACTCGAATCTGGCTTTGGCTCATTCGGGTACAGGCACCCAGAACTCCACCCTGGTGCCGGCTCCTGGTTCGCTCGTGACCTCGCACCAGCCACCCGCCAGCAACGCGCGCTCCTGAAGGGCGAGCAGACCGAGGTGTCCGGGCAGATGTACACGATCGGCGACCACGAAACCGCGACCGTCATCGACGACGACGCCCCGGATCCCGCCGTCGTCCTCACGCAGGCTGACCTGGACACGAGTTGCGGCGGCGTGCTTCTCTATATTGGCCAGCGCTTCTGACACCTGGCGGAAGACGATGGACTTGATCTCGATCGGCTGATCGTCGGGGATTTTGAAGTCGAGGTCAGCGTCGATACCCGTGATGTTGCGCATGATCGTGACGCGATCCTTGATCGTCTCTTCGAATCCCCCCGGCACCTCCAGCGCCAGGGGCCGCACGTCGAACAAAACCTTGCGAAGCGCTTGCTCGGCCTGGTCGAGGAGCTCGCGAGCAGCAACCACCGGCGGCGCCGTCTGGTCGCTGCGCTGCAGGTGCAGCTCCGCACCCGTCAGCTTCTGGAGCGCGTCGTCGTGCAGCTGGCTGGCGAAGAGCCGCCGCGCCTCGTCGACCGCTGTCGTCATGTTTCGAAGCAGCAGCTGGCGCGCTTCGTCGACCCTCTGCAGGCGGTAGATGGTGCTGGTGAGGTCCGACTCCGCCAGCGTCAGCTGCCAGACGAGTCCCGCGGCCAGGCCCGCCATCTGCAGCACCCACGCGTCCTCTATTGAGAAGCCCTCCTGCTCCACCGAGTCGTAGGCGGCGACGATGCCCAGTCGCTGGTCTCCCGCGCGCCACGGCACGCTGATGGCGCTCGAAACCCCGAGTACCTCGAGGACGCCAGCGTTGGGCGATTCGCCGTTTGGATCAGAGGTCGCCGCCCTGAAGACCAGGTCGTTGTAGACGACCTGGCTGGTGAGGTCGGTGCCGAAAGGCTCAGCGGGCGCGGGGTACAACCGCGCCAAAAAATCATCGTCGATGCCATGCGCTCCGGGTATCGGGGTCAGGGTTCGGTTCTCGTTCAGCTGCCAGAACAACACCCTCCCGGCGCCGACCAGCTCGGCCACGCTCTTGGTCAGCCCGCGGTAGAAATCGCTGAAGGCCGCCCCGGTCCGCGCGTGATTGGACACGACGGCCAGCGCCTCGAGCGCCAGCCCATGCGCCTTTTCGATGCGAAGCGCCGCCTGGGCGCGCGCCTCGCTCAGGAGACGCTGCTGTTCGCTGCGATCGAGGTTGGCTCTCATGTTGACCAGCGCCTCGACTAGCTCCTGCCTCCGCTGTTGCAGGCGAGACATCTCCATCGCGACGGCGACCTGGTTGGCCAAGATGGCGATCGCCCGGCGCTGGACGACCGTGTATACGCTTCCCCCCGCGACGCCCATCATGCCGATCACCTTGCCGCCGGCCTTCAGTGGCATGCCGACGTAGTCGTTCAGGCCATGATCTGGCACGAGGGGGGCTCTTCGGGCCCCGGTCGGGCGCTCCGCGGCGGCAGCGAACAGCTCGTCGATTTCGTCGCTGGTTAGAGGAGGTCTCGGGTCGGCCCCACGCGAGTACACCTCTTGCCGTTTGCCGGCATCGTCGACCAGGCCGATGAAGGCGACGGCCGCCCCGGTCAGGTCGAGGGCGAGACGCAACGCGTGGTCCGCGAGCTCGGCCGGATCCTTCGCGCCGGCCATGTCGGAGGACACCGTCTGAAAAGCCTCGAGACGGTCCCACACCGCGGCCTCTGAAAGTCCAGCTGTCTCCAATTTCAGGAGCCTACTCTCACCCTTTGCCGATTCTACTGGCCGTGCTCACCTTCGCACGAATTCGTCCGGTACTGATTGGGCCCAACGCGTTTTCTCAAACAGACGGAGCGACTTGCGCAAAGGTAGCCGGAGTTGAGCCAAGGACCATTCGAGTTTTCCGGTAGCAGCGTCTTTGAGCTTGCCCACCTGAACAGAGCCATCGCCAAACTTGCCAGACCGGCCCTCTACGACGAGGAGCCGGCGCCCCAAAGGAAGGAGATGATCGAGCTCCTGTGGGGCCGCAAGCGCGAGCTCCTGCGTCTTGTCGATCCGTCCGGCGGCTGGACCCCAAATCAACCGGTGGCGTGAGAAGAGTGGTGAAGGTGATATGAGAGAAGCGTTGCAGGTCAGACAAGCGGCGAACATAAAAGGAGAGGGCGGGATGGGGAGCGGTTTCAAGACTTTCTTGCTCAGGGGCAACCTGGTCGACATGGCGGTCGGCATCGTCATCGGCATCGCTTTTGGTGCCGTCGTAACAGGCTTCGTCAAAGACTTGATCACGCCAATCATCGCCGCGCTTTTCGGCAAACCGGACTTCTCAGGCCTCTACTTCACCATCAACCACAGCAAGTTTCTGTACGGCGACTTCTTCAACGTGCTGGTCGCCTTCGTCATCATCGCGGCGGTCCTGTACTTCCTGGTCGTCGCCCCTTACGCGAGGTTCAAGGCACGCTACGAGCCGGCGCCGGTACCCGAGCCGGAGATGATGCAGTGCCCCCGATGCCTCAGCAACATCCCTGCGCACGCGACCCGCTGTCCTTTCTGCACCACAGACCTATAACGGCCCCCGAATGTGGCGTGGCCTTCTGAGGTTCGCGGCCAGGCTCCTAGGCCCTGGGCCGCTCCGCCTGAAGCTGGTCAAGCGCGCGCACGGGATCGATGAGAACCGCGACATCCCAGGCGCCGCAGCCTAGGTTTGCGTGCCCTTCCGTGGAGTTGCTGCCGGGTATGGGTACTCCGTTTGCAGGATGCGTTTCCACTACAAATGGACGACTTCGACCGGCTGCTGGAGCTCGGACTGGCGCGGATGCTGGACGAGGTGGTGAGGACGCCTCCGCCTCCACGCGGCTCGCCGCCGGGGCGCCGGCCGGTGGTGCGGCTTTTCAGCGCCTCGGGGTCGTCGATCGCCCCCGTGGCCACGGTTGCCGTCCTTGCGGACGGACCTGCCGACCAGCGGGCGGAGGTAGCGTTCCCGGAGCCGGCTTCAACGCCTGGCCAGGCGATCTTTTCCTGAATACCCCTTCCTTCCTCTCGCGGGGCCGAGCCGTTAGGCTCGGCCCCTTTTGTTTGCCTCAAAATTGAGCTGTGAGCGCGACCACCTTGGGCATCACTTTCAAGGTCCAGCCGGCGGCCCACCGTATGGCCGCGTCGGAACGGGCTCGCATCCTCGCCAACCCAGGCTTCGGGAAAGTGTTCAGCGAGCACATGGCCGTCGCCAGGTGGAATCGGGGCCAGGGCTGGCACAGCGCCGAGGTTCGCGCTTACGGGCCGATTCCCATCGACCCCGGAACCTCCGTCCTCCACTATGCCCAGGCCGTTTTCGAAGGCCTCAAGGCCTACCGCCAGCAGGACGGGCGGATCGCCGTCTTCCGCCCGGACGCCAACGCGAGGCGATTCCAACGATCGGCTCGAAGGCTTGCCCTGCCCGAGCTGCCCGAGGCCGCGTTCGTCGAGGCGATCGATCTCGTGGTCGGTCTGGACGCCGACTGGGTTCCGGTGGAGCCTGAGCACAGCCTCTACCTCCGGCCTTTCATGTACGCAAGCGAGGTCAACCTCTCCGTGCACCCTTCTGACGAGGTCACCTTCGTCCTCATCGCCTCACCGTCTGGCTCGTACTTTCCTTCCGGGGTCAAGCCGGTCACGGTGTGGCTGTCGGAAGACTTCATCCGTGCGGCACCCGGTGGCACAGGCGAAGCCAAAACCGGCGGCAACTATGCCGGCAGCCTACTGGCGCAATCGCAGGCGGCGGAGCAGGGCTGCGACCAGGTGGTCTGGCTCGATGCCATCGAGCACCGTTGGGTCGAAGAGATGGGGGGCATGAACCTCTTCTTCGTCTTCGGCCGCGGAGCGAGCGCGAGACTCCTCACCCCCAAGCTCACCGGCACCCTTCTGCCTGGTGTCACCCGAGACGCACTGCTGTCGGTAGGGAAGGACCTTGGCTACGAGGTCGAGGAAGGACGCATCAGCGTCGAGGAATGGCGGGCAGGTTGCGCGGACGGGTCCCTCACCGAAGTGTTCGCATGCGGCACTGCTGCGGTCATCACGCCGGTCGGCGCAGTGAAGTCCGCGCACGGATCGTGGCTCGTCAGCGATGGCAAGCCCGGCGCCATATCGATGCGCTTACGCCAGGCGCTCGTCGACATTCAGCGCGGCGCGGCACCGGATCGGCATCAGTGGATGCACCCGGTACCGGTAAGGAGCTTCTAGAGCGCCCTCATCCGGTTGTTCTTGGGGTTGTGCTCGACCTCGGCGAGGCCTAGGGCCTCGAGCAGCGGCGGCATGTACATCCCGAATCGTCCGCGGTAGCCCTTCCTCAACCCATACCATCCGCCGACGGGGTTCTTCGCAGAGCGGCCCCATGCCTCAACTGTTCCCTCAGCGGCGGGTTTCTGCTCGTCCGCGCTCCCGAGCGGCACCCAGCCGCCGTTTGCCTTGAGCATCTTGTGGAGGTCTTCGATCGCTCGCGCTTGATAGCGGAGCTCGGTCTTGCCGACGATGCAGACGAGCGCTGGCGGGTTTGCGGAATCGTCCTTGTAGATCTGGTACTCAGACGACCCGCTCGGGGTCGTCAGCTGCCAGGGCGATTGCTTGGTGCCGCTACCCTTGGCCGTCGATCAGGAGTGGAATCAGGTTGTTGACGATGGGCGTGCCCAGGCCGGTGACCGCGTCCCAGCCGGGTCCGGCGTGGTATCCATTGATGGCCATCAGACCGTTGCCGCCGGAGGTGATGTCGTTGAAGGCGCTGCTGTAGGCGTCGCTCTTGGCGATGTGATACAGGGTCTTGTTGATCGAACCCAAGCGACGGCCGGCAGCCTGGTCGGCCAGGGCGACGATTCCGGCCCACTGCGGAGCGCCGGCGCTCGTGCCGGCGACGAGGGCGTTGTGTGTCATCCACCGTGCAACGAAGCTTTCCGCCGCGTACGAAACGTCGGGCACTCCCCTCGCCTTGTTGTTGTCCTTCTGCAAAGGAGCCTGGTAACCAGGACGGCGGTATAGGGTGCTGAACCCCCCACCGCTCGCTGCCTTGGGCGTGGTCCAGGCCGACTCGGACTGGTATGTACCGCCCGCGCCCGCAACCAGATGCGTCCCACCGACGGCAGTCACCTGAGGATCTGATGCTGGGGTCGAAGCGCTGAGGACCCAACCGGTCCCGTCGCAAGACTGTCTGGCAGCGCC
>WNFB01006493.1_pt1 | contig 16552 bp, 14 predicted proteins | sample 5400501 | NCBI WGS metagenome assembly WNFB01 (sample SAMN13153341, study PRJNA577476) | soil metagenome | isolation source: 200 cm saprolite under Douglas fir tree site 2 hole 1 | place: USA:California | collected 2015-04-18
GGTCATGAAGAAACAGGAGAAGGAGACCCCCAAAGAGCGCACCAGGCGGCGCATCCGCAACCGCATGGTGTATAATGATTGGGGACTCTACTGCTTTGTGCAAATGCTGACCTACAAGTGTTTGCGCTTTGGGAAAGAACTCTCTATAATAAGCGAACGCGATATCACCAAGACGTGTCATGTGTGCAAGCACAAGCAGGACATGCCGTTATGGAAACGCACGTATCGCTGTGAGAATGAGAACTGTGGCTTGGTGATGGACCGTGACGAGAACAGTGCGGTCAACATCAGAGAGCGGTTCCTTGCCCGGCTAGGGCCACACACGTAAGGCGACTTGCGTGCGGTGTACTGCATGTGGATAGGACGGTGTTAGGAGTTACGAGGACTCCCTTTTCTACCTGTATGCAGCAATCACTACATTTTAGATGTTTTGAAAGGCAGGTCGGAAGAGTTGTCCATTTTAGTTATTGGTTCTGTGGCCCTGGATACTGTGGAGACACCGTTTGCCAGGAAAGAAGATACCCTTGGGGGAGCTGCATCGTATTTTTCAACGGCTGCTTCGCTCTATAACCAGGTCAACCTGGTCGCCGTCGTCGGCAGCGACTTTCCACCCGAGCATCTTGATTTTTGGCGCAGCCGCCCCGTCAACCTTGCCGGTCTTCAAATTCAGGATGGCAAGACTTTCCGCTGGGCTGCACGCTACCACCTGGATATGAACGCACGCGACACCCTGGACACCCAGCTCGGCGTCTACGCTGGCTTTCACGCGGTCATTCCCTCTGAGTATCGCCAGAGTCCCTTACTGTTCCTGGCAAACATTCAGCCAGCGTTGCAGATGGAAGTCCTGGAGCAGATACCCGACGCACAGCTGACTGTGCTGGATACGATGGAACTATGGATCATGACCACTCGTCCACAGTTGACCGAGGTCATCAAGCGGGTGGATATGCTGCTCATGAGTGAAGAAGAGGTCCGGCAATATACCAATCAGCCCAGCATCGTCACAGGTGTGCGTCACCTCCTGGACATGGGCTTGAAATATGTTGTCGTCAAGCAAGGAAGTTACGGCGCACTGCTTTTCGGAGCAGATGGCAGCTACTTTAGCGCACCATCCTATCCTTTGGAAGAGGTGATTGATCCCACCGGCGCGGGCGACGCCTTCGCGGGTGGACTGCTTGGCTTTCTTTCTACCGTTGAGCCTGCGTCTGACGGGACGTATGCTCTAGAAGATATCAAGTGTGGTGTCGTGCATGGCAATATTCTTGGCTCGTTTGTCTGTGAAGACTTTAGTATCGGGCGTTTGCGTACTCTGACCATGGATGATATAGCAAGACGCTACCAGGCCCTTGTAGATTGTTCTCATTTTGACCCACATTGGCAAAATCGTATGGACGGGATGCACTCGACTGCACCCAGATAAGGAAAAATTTGATTATGACGACTTCAATTCATGGAGATGTGAAAGACATCTCGTTGACTGCACGCGGCAAAGACCGGATTGAGTGGGCTGCCAAGGAGATGCCGGTGCTGCGCCTGCTGCGGGAGCGATTCGCAAAAGATTTGCCCCTCAAAGGCATTCGTATGTCCGGCTGCCTCCATATCACCACCGAGACAGCCAATCTTGCCATTACCCTGAAGGCTGGCGGTGCCGATCTCGTCCTCTGCGCCTCCAATCCACTTTCAACCCAGGACGATGCCGCCGCTGCCCTGGTGAGCGAGTATGGTATTCCCACCTATGCCATCAAGGGCGAAGATGAGCAAACCTACTATCGCCATATCAATGCGGTGCTTGACCACAAACCACAGATGACCATGGACGATGGGTGTGACCTGGTCTCCACCATCCATACCACCCGCACCGAACTCATCCCCGACATCATCGGCGGTATGGAAGAGACCACGACGGGCGTTATTCGACTGCGCAGCATGGAGAAAAATGGCGTCCTGCGCTTCCCCGTCCTGGCTGTCAACGAATCCGATACCAAGCACATGTTTGACAATCGCTATGGCACCGGACAAAGTTCGCTCGATGCCATTATTCGCTCGACCAACATTCTGCTGGCCGGTCGCACCTTTGTCGTCTTTGGCTATGGCTGGTGTGGCCGTGGCGTCGCCTCCCGCGCTCACGGCATGGGCGCGAACGTGATTGTCACCGAGGTTGATCCCACTCGCGCCTTAGAGGCTGTGATGGACGGCTACCGCGTGATGCCCAGCTTAGAAGCAGCCGCGCTTGGCGATATCTTCATCACCGTTACCGGCAACGTCAATGTGATTGACCGCCAGCACCTGGAACGCATGAAAGATGGGGCCCTCGTCGCCAACTCCGGTCATTTTAACGATGAAATCAACATACCCGCCCTGGAACAACTTGCCACGGGCGGCAAGCGTCGTGTGCGTGACTTTGTGGACGAGTACACCTATGCCGATGGTCGCCAGGTCCACCTCTTAGCCGAAGGTCGTCTCGTCAACCTCTCTGCCGCTGAGGGCCATCCCGCCAGCGTCATGGACATGAGCTTTGCCAATCAAGCGTTAGGTGCCGAGTATATGCTGGCCCAAGCCAAAGCCATGCAGCCCCGCGTCTACACCTTGCCCGCCGCAATCGACAAAGAGATCGCCCGCCTCAAGCTGCACGCCATGGGCATCCGTATCGACACCCTCACCAGCGAGCAGGACAAGTACCTCAACTCCTGGGAGTCCGGCACCTAAACATGCTGGTTGGGACGCGATGATGACTTTGACAAAAGAGTGTCGCGACACTCTTTTGTCAAAGTCATCATCGCGTCCCAACCTCCCTAAATCCTTGACATTACCAGAACCCGTTACGTATACTATGAATAGTTCTTAAACAATCGAACATGTGCAGTCATAACAACTGCTCTCATCAAGAGAGGTGGAGGGAAACGGCCCGATGAAGCCCGGCAACCCCCCTGCAAATTTTGCGGGAAAGGTGCCAATTCCGGCGGAATATTCCGCAAGATGAGGGGAATGAGTAATACAAACCTCTAAAACCCCTGAATCTCAGGGGTTTTTTGTATCTTATACCCTCAGAGCTATTACAAGCAGAGTTGACATATGTTCAGTTCAACATGCTTTCACTGTTTATTAAGGAAGGAGACCAACCAACTTTGAGCAATTTTATGAAAAGCCCGAAAGCGTTTTTCACCAGCGAATCGGTGACCGAAGGACACCCCGATAAGCTCTGCGACCAGATTTCGGATGGCGTACTTGACGCCATCCTGGCGCAAGACCCTGTAGCGCGTGTCGCGTGCGAGACCGCCACCACCACCGGCCTGGTACTCGTCGCCGGCGAGATCACCACCACCGCCTGGATCGACATGGCGGCAATTGTACGTAAGACCATCGAGCAGGTCGGCTACATCAACGCGGACTACGGTTTCGATTATCGCACCTGCGGCGTAGTTACCTCTATCGGCAAACAGTCGCCAGATATCGACCTGGGCGTCAGTCGCTCGGCAGAGGTCAAGAGCGGTACCGCCATCTTGAACGACGATGAATTAGAGCAGATTGGAGCCGGTGACCAGGGCATGATGATCGGCTTTGCCTGTAACGAAACCCCCGAATACATGCCTCTGACCATCAGCCTTGCCCATAAACTCGTCCGTCAACTATCACAGGTACGCCGCAAATCTTGGGGGGGCAGTGGCCCTATGTCTTACCTGCGTCCAGATGGCAAGAGCCAGGTCACCGTCCAGTATGAGTATGGCCGCCCTGTGCGAGTCGATACCGTCGTTGTCTCAACACAACACGCGGACTACATTGACCAGGAACAGATTCGCCATGATGTCATCGACAATATCATCAAGCCGGTCATCCCTGCACATCTGCTTGACGGTGCCACCAAAATTCTCGTCAACCCCACTGGCCGTTTCGTCACCGGCGGCCCCATGGGTGATGCTGGCCTGACGGGCCGCAAAATTATCGTTGATACCTATGGCGGCATAGCTCGCCACGGCGGCGGAGCCTTTAGCGGCAAAGACCCGACCAAAGTAGACCGCTCCGCGGCTTATGCCATCCGCCATATCGCCAAGAACATCGTCGCCGCCGGCCTGGCGGATCGTCTGGAGTTACAGGTTGCCTATGCCATTGGCGTCGCTCGACCACTCTCACTCTTTGTCGAGACCTTTGGCACCGGCAAAGTCTCCGACGAAGAGATCTTGAGCTTGATTCAAGAACATTTCGACCTGCGACCGGCTGCTATCATCCAGACCCTCAATCTCCGCCGCCCCATCTACCAGCCGACCGCCGCCTTTGGCCACTTCGGTCGCACCGATATCGACGCCCCCTGGGAAGCCCTCAACAAAGTTCCCATGCTCCGTAAAGGGGCAGGTGCCCCCGCAGAAACCAGTAGCGAGGCCCACTCTTAGGAAGTGAGTATCAGATCGTGCAGACCAATTTGGCACCCACGGGGTGCCAAATTGGTCTGCACGATCTGATACTCAACCCCCCTCCCTTCTTTCTTGCTCCAATCTCGTATAATAAAGCTGTAAAGAAGATACCACATGAGCATACTACTACGCCAAAGAAAGAGAGCATATCGCCATGGACTTTACGCTCAACGAAGAGCAGTTGGCAATTCGGGACACCTGCCGCGACTTCGCAGAACAAGAAATCAAACCTCGTGCCGAGGAAATGGACCGCACAGGAGCCTTTCCATACACACTCGTTCACGAAATGGCAGAATTGGGACTGCTCGGCCTCCCCTTCCCCGAAAAATACGGCGGTGCCGGTGCAGACTTCCTCTCCTACTGCATCGCCATAGAAGAAATATCGCGTGGCGATGTCTCCGTAGGCATCACCATGGAGGCCCATACCTCCCTCGGAGCCAGCCCCTTCTACCACTATGGCAGCGAAGCGCAGAAAGAGCGTTTCCTGACCCCTCTCGCGCAAGGGCAGAAGCTCTGGGCCTTCGGTCTGACAGAACCGGAGGCAGGCTCCGACTCCGGCGGTACCCAGACGCGAGCCATATTACGCGATGGCTCCTGGCATATTAACGGCTCCAAGGCTTTCATCACCAACGCCGGTACGGATATGACGGGTGGCGTTACCATCACCGCTGTTACAGGGCAGCGGCCCGATGGGCGCAAGGAAATTACCAACATCATCGTGCCAAAGGACACCCCCGGCTACATCATCGGAAATCCCTATAAGAAAATGGGCTGGAAGGCCTCAGATACCCGCCCGCTCACCTTTGAGGACTGTGTCGTGCCAGAAGGTGACATTCTTGGTCAGTGCGGCGACGGCTTCAAGCAGTTCATGCAGACGCTCGATGCCGGACGTATCGCCATCGCCGCACTCTCGGTCGGGCTGGCCCAGGCCTGCCTCGACGAAGCCTTGAGCTACGCCAAAGAGCGCAAACAGTTTGGAAAGCCCATAAGCAAATTCCAGGCCATCCAGTTTAAACTTGCCGATATGGATACAGAAATAGAATTGGCCCGTTTAATGTATTATAAGGCCGCCTGGTTGCACATGCAGGGCAAACCCTATGCGCGAGAAGCCTCCATGGCCAAACTCTTTGCCTCCGAAACCGCCAAAAGAGCGGCAGACCAGGCTGTGCAGATACATGGTGGCTACGGCTTCATGGACGAATATCCCGTTTCGCGCTACTGGCGCAGCGTGAAAGTCAACGAAATCGGCGAGGGCACCAGCGAGGTCCAGCGCATGGTCATTGCCAAACACCTTGGGTGCTAACACCCTTTCTCGCACAAAGGAGAGACCGAAATATGGATATCACCCCTGGTAATAAAGTGGTCGCACCCAAACAATCCGCGAATGCTGGTGAAGGATTCATGCACATGTTTGATGGGATACACTTCAAGTTCCCCACCTACAAACACAACCATCCACCTGTCATTAACGTTAACGAAGTCGCCGATGAACGGCTGACAGTAGGGCAGATTGTGGCCGATAAGGTGGGCAGTTGGTGGTTTATTATCATACAGTCCTGTATACTTGCGATCTGGATTGTGATTAACACTATACAGTTGTTCTTCAAGCCGTTCGATCCCTATCCTTACATACTTTTGAATCTGACGCTAAGCTTCCAAGCAGCGTTCGCAGCGCCATTTATAATGATTTCTCAGAATCGTCAAGCAGAAAAGGATAGGTTAACCGCCCAGAACGACTACCAGACTGACTGCAAAGGCGAAGAGGAAATCCGCGTTCTCATGGAACACCTCGATCACCAGGATACGATCATGCTCCAAATTATGCAGCGACTTGAGGCCCAGGAGGAAAAGATTATGCATCGCCTGGCTCAAATTGACCCAGAAACTGCACGTCGGCTTCTAGATGATATCAAGCAGATCAGTGAAGAGTTGTCGGAGGAGGATGTTAATGTGAGTGGAAACTCATAAGACAGATCATGAAACATCTGGCAGACTGAATGAGGTGGACTACCACGGGAAGCAAGCATGCTTGCTTCCCGTGGTAGTCCACCTCATTCAGTCTGCCAATTTCTTATTTTCGGGGCCAATCAAAAGACATCAGTGTTGCCAATGAGCCGCTCGTGGTTGTACCCGTCGCGCTATCTGTCGACCAGACGGCAGTATCGCCATTCACCGCGAGAAATTGGGCACCCACCAGCACTTCCCCCACCGTAATAGGGGTTCTGGTGAGTGCATCAAACATTCCGTAACTTCCATCATCACTTTGCCACAGCACAAAGTCCCGACCCGCTTGTAGCGCGAAGGTAGAACCAATGCCCCCCACCACCGTCGGTACCGACGGCGAGGTGTCAGAACCGGTAAAACCATTAGAACCATCAGAACTGCCAACTAGCGGGAACATCAGCAATGTGCCATGAATCCCATCGTCAAGTGCCTGTGTATAAAAACTGCTATTAGCCCATGCAGTTGTCGGCGGGGTATTCGTATTTGGCGTAGCTACCGCTGTTGCGAGCGGGCTGCTGGTTGATGTAGCCACAGGTGTAGTATTGGATGTAGCCTGCGTTAAAATCGACCCATCAGCAGTACTCAGCAAGAAGAGTGCATCATCAACGACCACTGGTCTGAAAGACATACCATCCTGCGAAAATAATTGCTTGATGGTCATCAGATATCTTATCGCTTTTCCATGCATGGGCACGGGAGCCTCTACTACTTGCTGCGTCCATATATTGCTGTGTAAGTTTCCATCGTCAGTACGCCATTCATCTCCCCAATAGATCTCGGTACCATCGCTGTTGGCTGTCGGTGAAGTGAAAATGTGGTCAGCATCTGCTTTCGCAATCTCGGTAGCGGAAAAGCTGCTGCTCTCGTCCAGAGGATAGCGTACCAGGTGCGACACGCCATTGTTATCAACCATCGCTACAAGCAACGTGTTCTGAATAAACCAGATACCCTGTACAGGAGTATGGACCCAGCCTGGCGTCATATTTTGATCAAAAGTGCCAGAGAGCAGTGTCTTTGGCTGATTAGGAACACCATTGTCTCTTGTATCTTGAGGTATAAGAGAGAGGTAACGCAAGCTCCAGGTCTGTAAGAATGAATGCACTGGCTGGTTGGGTATAGTACCATGCGTTACTATCTTGGGGGTGTCAAGTTGTATCCAGACCAACCAATCATAGTTACTTCCCAGCACGATTAATGGACTTGAGCTGGCCGTGGCCAGCAGAGGAATGCTGATCTTCGTCGTGCGGTCTAACTGCGAGAGCATCCAACCACCATTAGCCCCCTCACTGTAAGCTGTGTAGTAGATCGACGCATCGTCTGCTACAGCACTGACCACATGCTTATACGGCGTATCCGTCGTGTAGCTTGCACTCACAACATCGGCAGGATGGTTAATACTGACCACAGGTGGCGGCCCTACTGGCCCTAAGTGGTCATGTGCCAATAGCAGCAATGAAGTGATACCTCCCATCATCAACGTCATCAAAAATACAGCCGCCAGGCCAATTACAGCGAATTGTCCAATAGAGGAGCGGCGGCGTTTTTTGTGAACTTGCGAGAGAATGGGTAGTGGACCCGTATCTGCCGTGGTAAATGCCGCCAGAGGATCGGTTGTATGAGAGGAATGAGCGTGTTCTCTGAGGTAAGGTTTGAGAAACTCTGGCGGAGAAACTGTTGCCGGCGAAGAGCGGAGTATAAACTGCGAATGCTCAGCCGCCAATGCCTGCATGAGCTTCGTATGCATGTCTGGAGATGGCTCAAGAGAAGACAGGGCGCGAACTTGCTCACCAATCAAAGTATAACGAGCAAGCACCTCCCTACACGTAGAGCATTGCTCCAAATGTAAATCCAACTCCGCCGTTTCTACATCACCATTCTTAAATTCGCGGTGTTCCGCCAGCAACACCTTTGCCTCAGTACAGTTCACTCTTCACTCACTTCTTGTTTGTACAAGTTAATAAAACGTTCCCGCGCCCGCATCAATCGCATTTTCACCGCCGAAGCACTGATATTCAGTATGGCGGCAATCTCAGCGCAGGACATGCCATCGTTTTCGTATAGCCATAAACATACAGCATACTTGGGCGGCAACTGCTTCATGACACGTTCCACAATCTCGCGGTCTGACACGCGATTCTCAAAGCGTCCTCCGTCATAGCCGCCGCGCTCATACATTGAGCTAATGTTGCTGGCCCGCCCGTTATGGCTATCTTCTTCATTGTTGCTAAAGCCGTCGGAGACTGCACCTCCCGAATCGGAGAGGACGCCTGCCCCGATACCGCGATCTTCGTTAAACAATGAAAGGGGTAGCCAGGCAATCAAACGCCGCCGCCGTAACGTATCGGTCGTCGTATTGGCCGCTATGCGATAGAGCCACGCCGACAGTGCTCCCGGCTGTACAATCGTACCGCCCAGCAGTGCTTTGTACGCCTTGACGAATACGTCTTGAGCAAGGTCATACGCCTGTTCACGATTCCCTATGAGATGATAGATGAAATTGGTAATAGGTCCCTGGAAGCGTAGGAAGATCGCCTCGAAATCTGCGACATCAACCTTCTGTACCTGCTCTTGCGAAACCGGTACGGACAATTGAGGGTGTGTATCTACCACCACTTCCTCTTCCACATTGGCTGCTTCTGCACAACTATCCTCATCCACTGTCAATGGGGAAGTGGGACGGCCTTCACGTTCAACCTCTCTGACTGAACGTAAATGGCTATTCGTATTGTAGAGACGGATAGAGGTGTCCATTGGTTACATCGACCTTATCTAATATCAGTCTGATCTAATATATGAGCATAATACAAGCTTTGACTGGATATACATTGACTTAATCTATTCACTCGTAGCATAACATATTTGTACAGTATACGCTGTGAACTATGAGACAGTTAGAGTACATATTTTCCTATGTCCATCAGGCCAGTAGGCCACTACCTGTCAAAAACAAAACAGTTTCATCACCTGGTTCTAAAAAATGCCGGGCAAGCAAAATATGATAGGCAGCAATCGTTGCTGCTGCTTCAAGGGCAATCAACATGCCCTCGCGCTGTGCCGCGTAGTCTACCATCTGTCTCATAGCCTCGTCGCTGACAGATATAGCCGTTCCGCCACTTTCCCGTACCGCCTGCAAAATGAGCCGGTCTCCAATAGCAGCAGGCACCCGTAAGCCAGCCGCCGCCGTATAAGCCTCCTGGGATGGCCAGTCCTCCGCTTCTTCTCTCCCTTGCTCAAAGGCGCGTACCAGGGGCGCACAGCCCTGCGCCTGTACAATGATCATCTTCGGTAAACGTGCATCCTCCAGCCAGCCCAGATCACGCAATTCGGCAAACGCTTTCCACATTCCCACAATACCAGTACCGCCGCCAGCCGGATAAATGATTGCCGCGGGCAGACGCCAGCCAAGTTGCTCGGCGAGCTCTAACCCCATCGTCTTCTTGCCTTCGGCGCGATACGGCTCTCGCAGCGTCGCGACATTAAACCAACCGCGCTGCCGGGCAATATCAGCAGCCACGCGCCCCGCGTCGCTGATCAGCCCGGGAATCAACTCTACCTCGGCCCCATAGAGACGGGCCTGTTGTATACACGCTGCCGGCGCGTCATCGGGTGCAACAACATAGGCAGGTAGCCCCGCACGCGCTGCATAGGCCGCCATGGCGGCACCGGCATTGCCAGCCGTAGGAGTCACCAGCCCGCCCACCCCCAACTCAACTGCCCGCGAGACCGCAGCAGCCATCCCTCTCGCCTTAAAGCTACCCGTGGGATTTTGCCCCTCATCCTTCACCAGCAGGTGAGCCTGTCCTTCTATACCCTGTGGTGCCAATCGTGAGGCTGCCAACAGAGGCGTCATACCCTCACCCAGGGTCAAAACGTGACATTCCTCTCGAACCGGCAACAGTTCATGAAACCGCCACATCGTCGACTCACGCCGTGCAATCTCTCCCCGCGTCACATCGCGCGCCATCGCCGCCAGGTCATACCGTGCCAGTAATGGACGGGAACAACAGGGACTAATTGTATAAAGCTGGTCAGCTTCATACTCACGAGAACACACGCTGCATTGTAAGTGGCTGAGATAGCTAAAACGAGCGATCATATACTACAAAGTATACCATACCCTGGCTCTATGCTGCCAAGCAGCATAGAGCATAGGTTACAGGAGAAATTGGGGCTACAGGCTGGGGCTCAATGCAATTGAGCCCCAGCCTGTAGCCCCAATTGTAACCTGGTAAAAGTTTTGGGGATTGAAGCTCACTTCACAGTAACGTATACTAAGGGCAACAATGCGCAAGTCACTACTATCAACTTCATTTCTTTTCAAAAGGAGGATGTGCCAACTTCTTTGAAACGAGCTCACCTATTTTTTCCGAGAGAAAGGACTTTTTACGATGCAACTGGAAACCCTTACTAATAGAAAGGCAGACTGACCATGCAATTAATCGATCTGAGTGTTCCTCTAGCTGATGGTGCATCATATGAACCGTGGAAGCCAGCATTTCATTATCTCACCCACGAGGCCGAAGGCCTGGACTGGGTCAAGAATACCTTTGGTGTTACCGAAAAAGACCTTGTCCTCTCCGACGGCAAAGGAGCTGCCTTTGAAGAACTTCACGTTATCACCCACGCGGGAACCCATATAGATGCGCCATGGCACTATGGCCCCCTGAGTGAAGGCAGGAAAGCTCGTACCATCGACGAGTGTCCATTGGAGTGGTTCTATGGGAACGGCGTTGTGCTGGATCTGCGTCACAAGCAGCCTGCGGAACTCATCACCAGCGAAGACCTCCAGCAGGCATTGGAGCGCATTCACTACACCCTGCAGCCGCTCGACATTGTGCTCATCATGAGTGGGCGTGACAAATTCCTGCACACCCCGCAGTACTTTGAGCAGCCAGGAATGGGCTACGGCTCCACCCTCTGGCTGGTCAATCAAGGTATCAAAGTCATCGGCGTTGATATGTACGGCTTTGACAGGCAGTTCAAAGTCATGGCGGAGGAGTTCAAGCGAACCGGGGATGGTCGCGTCGTCTGGGAGGCGCACTTCGCCGGTATCCAGAGGGAATACTGCCAGATCGAAAAACTTGCCAACCTCGATCAAATCCCTCGGTCTCATGGCTTCAAGGTCGCCTGTTTTCCCGTAAAAGTCCAGGGAGCCAGTGCTGGCTGGTGCCGTCCGGTCGCTATTATCGAGTCATAGATAGGGTTGGTAAAATAGTTTCTTAAAGTGGTTCTGGGAAAAATCAGGGCCGCAATGCAATTGCGGCCCTGATTTTTCCCAGAACCACTTTAAGAATTATTCTTGCCATTCTGACTCTATTCTGCTACCATGTTCCCATGACAGCACTGCAAACAACCCAACAACAAGACTGGAACATCGTTGGTCACGAACATGCTATCGATCTGTTGCGCCGCACATTGGCCGCGCAGCAGGTTCGCCATGCCTACCTGTTCACAGGCCCCGAACATATCGGCAAAACACTGCTGGCCCATCGCTTCGCCCAGACCTTGCTTTGCACCGATAGCCCTGACCCCCGCGTAGCTCCACTGGCTCCCTGCAATCACTGCCTTTCGTGCCGTAAAGTCATGCACGGCAATCATCCAGACCTGCATATTATTGCCAGGCCGCCCGATAGGCAATTCATCGTCATAGAACAGATCCGCGCACTACAGAGCGACTCATCCCGCAAGACTTTGGAGGGACGGCGCAACGTCTTCATCATCCAGGGCGCACACGAAATGAACCCCCAGGCGGCCAACTGCCTCTTGAAAACACTGGAAGAGCCGGAGCCGGACGTTGTCCTGCTGCTCACCGTTCCTGATCCTGGCCTGCTCTTGCCGACCATTCTCTCGCGCGTGCAGCAAATCTCCATGCACCTGCTCACCACCACCCAGATCAAAACCGCCTTAGAGCAGCAATGGCAGGTAGACCCGGAAGAGGCCACCCTGATTGCCGCATTGGCAGCCGGGCGCATGGGCTGGGCTGTGCAGGCCGTTAAGGACGAAGACCTGCTGATCGAGCGCAAAGCCCAACTGGAAACCCTGGTCAAATTGCCGACCCTTGGCAAAGTGCAACGCTTTGAAATCGCGCAACGCCTCAGTGCCGATAGCGACAAAGCACATGCTATACTAGAGTTGTGGTTACTCTGGTGGCGTGATATGGTATTGGCAGCCAATAAATGCCTGGAGTTGACCGTCAACGTGGACATGCGTGATATCTTAAAGCAGCAAGCCGCTAAAGTTGGCACGACCGAAGCCGAACGCATGGTACGTGCCATTCTGGGTACAATCGAAGCCCTGGACCAGAACGTCAACGCACGTACCGCACTCGAAGTACTGATGCTTGACGTACCGGCAATCAAATAACAGGAGGATAGCTCAATGCGAACCGATTTCCAGCACCTGCTCATCCAACAAGAAGGTGGAGTACTTACCATCACCATGAATCGGCCCGAAGTATTCAATGCTTTTAACGACACTATGCTAGAAGAGTTGGCAGAGACCATAGACGCTGCAGCAGTGGATGATACCGTGCGCTGTATCGTCCTCACTGGTGCGGGTAAAGCCTTTGGCTCAGGTCAAGACCTGCGTGTTCTTGTAGCCGCACGAGCCAGTAGCGAAATCGGACAAATTAGTGATCACCTGCACAAGTATCATCGCGTCATCTATGCTATTCGCAACATGCCCAAGCCCGTCATCGCCGCCGTGCGCGGTGTCGCGGCAGGCATATCCTGCAACGTGGCACTTGCCTGTGACCTGCGTATCGCTGCCGATGATGCCCGCTTCATTGAAGCCTTTGCCAGGATTGGGCTTGTCCCTGATGGAGGTGGTGGCTATTTCCTGCCTCGCCTGGTGGGCTTTGGCAAAGCCTTGGAGTTGGCGATGTTAGCTGATGAGGTCAGCGGACCAGAGGCCGAGCGTATCGGGCTAGTCAATAAATGTGTTCCTGTAGCCGAGTTGGAGGCCACAACTCATGCCCTCGCTCAACGCCTGGCAAACGGACCAACACGCACCTATGCTCTGATCAAAGAACTGATGAATAAGTCGCTTGAGAGCGATCTGCCAACGTCACTCAAACTCGAAGGTGAACTACAAAATATTGCAATACAGACAGAGGATCACCGTGAGGGCGTTGCTGCATTCTTACAGAAACGCCGGGCGAATTATATTGGCAGGTAAAAACGGTGCGCATCGACACCTTGCCACACAGTAACAGTCAGACGCAGGGGGCGCAGCGACGGGCTTTGTTGCGCCAACAAAGCCCCCAACACCTGGAGCAGTGTTCCTCACTCATGCTTCACGCCTTGCGCGACCGCCAGCACAGCACGTCACCCAACGTGCTTGTACTGGGCGCGGGAGCTTGCACCGAAATACCCCTCGCGGAGCTTGCACGCGCCTCCGACGAAGTCGTACTCGCCGACCTCGATCTCGCATCTATGCAGCGAGCATGTACTGAACTAACCTCAGCAAGCCTGCGCAAGCGCGTAAGTCTATTGCAGTGTGATATCAGCGGAGGAGTAAGTTCGAACCTCCATCAACTGGTTGAAAAACAGCCCTGGTCAACGCTCGTACTGCAAGGCGCGCAGGCAGTTTTTGACGCGGTTGCCACCTGTTTAGAGCAATGTTTCGTTCCCGATCCACCAGAGCTACAGAGCACTGGCATTGGCGAGTTTGGCCTCGTCATTAGCTCCCTCGTCCTCTCCCAACTCTACAGTTATCCACTCCTCGACATGCTTGACCACGTTCAGCGTATCGCGCCTCAACTGCTTGGAGAGCAAGAACGCCATCGCCGCTACCAGCATGCTGCCCAGACCTTTCGTTTGCGTATTATGCAGGGACATCTTCACCTGCTGCGTACCGTACTTGACATAGGCGGTATCATAGTCTTGCTCAGTGACATACGCGGCTTTGTCTTCGATGTGTATGGCACCGGCCACGACGCTCAACACCGCCGCACCATGCCCCTCGTCCCGCGCACCCTACCCGACATCATACGCGACAACTTCACCATACAAGAGGAAGCGCACTGGGAATGGCTCACCGACCTGCCCGAAAAGGGAAAATTCGGCAGAGGCTACGAGGTCGCAGGATACATACTAAAAGCATAAACAACTAAAATAAGGACAATAGTATGCACTACCAACTCAAAATTGACCCTCAAATTATCGAAAAATATCCAGGCTACACCGCCCTGATTATCTACGCTCGCGGGCTATCGAATTCGGCAAGTGACGAATACAGCACCACCTTGCTCAGAAAGGCAGAACAAGCACAGCGCATAGCGTTCGCGGAAGAAAAACCTGCATCTCATCCACATATAGCTGCCTGGCGCGAAGCATACAGGAGCTTTGGCGCAAAACCCAAAAAATTTCTCTGCTCCCTCGAGGCACTACTCAGCCGCGTATTCAAGGGTCATGACCTTCCCACAATTAACCGCCTGGTGGATATCTACAATGCCATCAGCATCCAGCACATGTTACCAGTCGGCGGAGAAGATTGGGATCACCTGACCAGCGATCTCGTCTTGACGATAGCCTCCGGGGAAGAACCTTTCGCGGCCTACGAAAACGGCGAAGAAGTCGTCACCTACCCTGAGCCAGGTGAAGTCATCTGGGCAGATAGCACTGGAGTCACCTGTCGTCGTTGGAACTGGCGGCAATGCTACCGCACCCGCTTAAGCGAGAACACCCACAACATCTACTTCGTGCTGGACCGTCTTGCTCCCTACTCGGTCGAATCCCTGATGGCCGCAGGCGAAGACCTGATGAAGCACCTGAAACGAGTTTTGCCCGGCTGCACATTGTCTTATGAGTTGTTGGGGGAGCATTAAAAACTATGAAAGTCTCCATTAACATCCCGAAACAAACAATCCACCGCCTCAAAGAGGTGCAAAGCATCCTCGATCAACTACACCCCGAATCCAGCCCGCAGGCACTCATCGTCCCCAACTCACCAGCACCCCATAACAACATCATCGTCTTCCCCGGCTCCTTCAACCCGCCCACCAATGCCCACCTTGCCCTGATGAAACAGGCACGGCAATTCGCGCATTCCCAAATCTTCTCCTCTTCTGCCAGAGAACACCACACCACCCTACTCTATGCCGCAATGAGTAAGCGCACCACCGATAAAGAAAATGTCGAGCGTCCGCTGATGTTGGATCGTATCCTCTTGCTTGATACCCTGATCCGCCACCGTTTTCGCCACACAGGAATTATGCTCTTCAACCGGGGATTGTATGTCGAACAGGCCCAGGCCGTGCGCAACTGCTTTCCCAACGTCAAAAGATTGTGCTTCCTCGTAGGTTTTGATAAGATTGTGCAGATACTTGACCCGCGCTACTACGAGAACCGCGATGCCGCCCTCTTTCAACTTTTTGCGCTGTCAGAATTGTTAGTCGCGCCACGCGGAGAAGCCAATGACGATGCCTTATCCAAGCTCCTGGAGCAGCCCCAAAATCAGCCATTTGCGCAGCACATCCACCCACTGCCATTCAGTACCACCTATCGCGACATCTCCTCAAGCCGTGTTCGCCAGCATAGTGACGAACATATCCAGGAAGTACCGCAAGAAGTCCAACGCTTCATGCTTGAGACCCGCGCCTACGCCCCACCATTGCGCCTGGCCGATGGCACCGAAATCAATTATTATGAAGAACGAGTAAAGGCTTTGGAGGAGCTTATCAAATCCTTTTATTAAACTTACGAACGCCTGAAAGTAAGCTTACTTACACCAATCTGCACGATATCCCCCTCATTCAGTCGACAACGGCTCACAGGTCGCCCATTGACCAGGGTGCCACTGACCGAACGATGATCCTCTAGCTCATATCCTCCATCCGGCAACTGGCGGATCGTCGCGTGAAGACGGCACTGGCGTTTGGGTCAAGGCTTTTAGCCAGCAGTGACTCCTTGCCTCTGGATGATGGCTGCTGAAATTGCCTGGTCGCCTCGTGAGAAAAGAAAGTAAGCAGCGTGTTGCCAAAAAGGAGCTTGTCTCCATCCCGCAGCAATTGTGTTTTCACAGGTCTGCCATTGACAATACTATCGTTACCGCCATGATCATCACGCAGCATATATCCAGCCTCTGTATACACAATGCTGGCCTGTTTGCGGTGGACGGTCACATCTTCTAAAAAGATATCA
>WNFB01008543.1_pt1 | contig 16545 bp, 16 predicted proteins | sample 5400501 | NCBI WGS metagenome assembly WNFB01 (sample SAMN13153341, study PRJNA577476) | soil metagenome | isolation source: 200 cm saprolite under Douglas fir tree site 2 hole 1 | place: USA:California | collected 2015-04-18
CGAACGCCAGCTCGGGGCAGGCGAGCGCGAGCGCGTTCGGCAAGGCGTACCTCCTGATGACGGGCGAGATCGGGCTGCGGCTGTCGCAGATGCTCTACCTCAGCACCTTCTTCGATGCGGGCAACGTGTGGGCCCGCGCCGGCCAGTTCGACCCGACCCGCCTGTTCCGCGGCGCCGGCATCGGCGCGAGCCTGATCTCACCGCTCGGCCCCATCGGGATCGACTGGGCGTACGGGTTCGACCGCACGGATATCGCCGGTCGGCCCACCCCGGGCTGGAAGCTCCACTTCAAACTCGGCAACATCTTCTGATCGACCCCGCCGGCAGCGGCCGGTGAGATTGGAACCATGACACTCCCCGGAGATGCGTTTATGAATCGTGCAGTGACCGTCGTGTGGGCGACGCTGGCGCTCGTGACCGGTACGGCGGCGGCGCAGGCGCCCTCCCCTGGGCCCCAACTCCGGATCGGCTTCGTCAAGTCGCGAGAGATCCTCCAGAGCACGCCCGGCTACGCCGCCGCGGAATCCACGTTCAACAAGGAAGTGCAGGGCTTCCGCGACGAGGTGCAGAAGCTGCAGCAGCAGCTCGACTCGGCCGTCCAGGCGCTCGACCAGCAGTCGATCGCGCTCTCGCCCACCGCGAAGCAGGCGAAGCAGAAGGAGCTGCAGTCCCTGCAGCAGCGCGTCGAGCAACGCTCCAACGAGCTGCAGGACCGGGCCGCTCAGCGGGAGCGGGAGCTGCTCGCGCCCATCCAGCAGCGCGTCAACTCCGTGGTGCAGGGGCTCCGGGCCGAAGGGAACTACGCGCTGATCCTCGACGCGGACGCGCCCGGCTCCAACATCGTGGCGGCGGACCCGGCGCTCGACCTGACGAGCAAGGTCGTGCAGCGCCTGCGGCAGAATCCCTAGCGGTCCCGCCCCCGTGCACGCGGGAGGGGAGGGGGAGGGCGAGGGTCCGCGGCGCATCTCCGCGGGGGAGATCGCCGCCCTGACGGGCGGCCAGCTGGTGGGGCCCGCGGAGACCACGGCGTCGAGCATTGCGCCGCTGGAGCGCGCCGGGCCCGCGGACCTCTCTTTTCTTGCCAGCCGCCGCTATCTCCCGTACTTTCAACAGACTAGGGCCGCGATCGTGCTCTGCAAGCCGGAGTTCGCCGCGGAGCAGGGGGGGCCCCGGTGCCGGGTGGTGGTGCGCGATCCACACGTGGCCCTGCTTGCCGTCATTCCCATGCTCTACCCGGAGCCGGTGTGGCAGCCCGGCATCCACCCGACGGCGGTGATCGGCCGCGGCACCACGTGGGAGGAGCCGGTCGCGATCGCGCCGTACGCGGTGCTGGGACGCGGCGTGCGGCTGGGGAAGAGCGCCCGCGTGGGGGCGGGCGCGGTGCTGGGGGACGGGGTGCAGCTCGGCGACGAGGTGCTGCTCTACCCGCACGTCGTGTGCTACAGCGGGACGCGCATCGGTCACCGGGTCATCATCCACGCTGGGGCGCGGCTCGGCTCGGACGGCTTCGGGTACGTCCCGGGCGAGAACGGCGAGTTGCCGCGCAAGATCCCGCAGGTCGGCCGCTGCATCATCGGGGACGACGTGGAGATCGGGGCGAACACCACGATCGACCGTGGCAGCGTGGACGACACGGTGGTCGGCCCGGGCACGAAGATCGACAACCTCGTCCAGGTGGGGCATAACGTCCGCATCGGGGCGCGCTGCCTGATTGCCGCGTGCGTCGGGATCGCCGGGAGCACGCACGTCGGGGACGATGTGTTCCTCGCCGGTCAGGCGGGGATCGCCGATCACGTGAGCATCGGTCGCGGCGCGCGGGTGACGGTGCAGGGGGGCGTGATCGGCAACATCCCGGCGGGCGCCACGGTCACGGGCTTCCCGGCGCGCGACCACCGCGAGTACTTCCGCGCGCAGGCGGCCTTGTATCGCCTGGCGAAGATCGTGAACGAGCTCGAGGCCCTGGTGCGCTCTGCCCATGAGTCCCAACGCTAGGCGCTCCATCCGCAAGACGGCCTCGGTGCGGGGCACGGGACTGCACACCGGCGCCGCGGCCGAAGCGACGTTCCTGCCGGCCCCCGCCGGTCAGGGCGTCGTGTTCCGCCGCACCGATCTGCCGGGGCGGCCCGAGGTGCGGGCGCTGCTCACCGAGGTGCAGGCGGTCGAGCGGCGAACCGCGATCGGCCGGGGCGAGACGACGATCCACACGGTCGAGCACCTGCTCGCGGCCGTGGCGGCGCACGAGATCGACGACCTCACCATCGAGCTTTCCGGGCCGGAGCTGCCGATCCTCGACGGCAGCGTGCAGCCGTACTACGAGGCGTTGGCGCGCGCGGACCCTGGTGAGGTCGGAGGCGAGCCGGTCGTGCTCGCCGTGCAGGCGCCCTTCACCGTCACCGAGGGCGATGCCAGCTACGTGGTCGCCCCCGCCAAGGTGTTCCGTCTCACCGTCACGATCGAATGGCCCCACCCGCTCATCGGGCGGCAAGCGGGCACGTACGAGGTCACGCCCGAGGCGTTTGCGCGGGAGCTCGCGCCCGCCCGTACCTTCGGGTTCACGCACGAGGTCGCGGCGCTCAAAGCGAAGGGGCTGATCAAGGGCGCGTCGGGCGCGAACGCGATCGTCTTGGACGAGCACGGCCTCGCGAACGGCGGCCAGCTGCGCTGGCCGGACGAGTTCGTGCGCCACAAGGCCGCGGACATCGTGGGCGACCTCGCCCTCACCGGTGCCCGCATTCGCGCCCACGTCATCGCCACCCGGCCGAGTCACGGCGGCAACGTCGCCCTGGCACGCGCCCTGTCCCGCGCCGCGCAGCGCTTGGGGGCTCCCACAATGGACATCGGCCGCATCATGGATTGGTTGCCCCACCGCTATCCCTTCCTACTCGTGGACCGCATCGTCGAGATCGAGGGGAAGAAGCGCATCGTGGGCATCAAGAACGTCACGATCAACGAGCCGTTCTTTCAGGGGCACTTCCCGGGCCATCCGATCATGCCGGGGATGCTGATCATCGAGGCGATGGCCCAGGTGGGCGGGATGCTCCTGATGAGCCACTTCGAGGGCCAGAACGTCGAGGACAAGGTGATGTACTTCATGTCGCTCGACAACGTGAAGTTCCGCCGGCCCGTCGTGCCGGGCGACCAGATCCGCTTCGAGCTCGAAATGCTGTCGTTCCGGGGGAAGACCTGCAAGATGAAGGGCGTGGGCTACGTGGAAGGGCAGGTGGTGGCGGAGGCGGAGATGATGGCGATGGTAGTGGACAAGTGATCCACCGAACCGCGCTCGTCGATCAGACGGCCCACGTCGCGCAGGACGTGTCGGTGGGGGCGTACACGATCATCGGGCCCAAGGTGACGATCGGCGAGGGGTGCCGCATCGCGGCGCACGTGGTGCTGGAGCGCAACGCCAGGCTCGGCGCCGGCGTGAAGGTCGGCTACGGCAGCGTGATCGGGAACGACCCCCAGGACCTGAAGTACCAGGGCGAGGAAACCTGGGTCGAGATCGGCGACGGCACCGTCATTCGCGAGTATTGCACGATCAACCGCGGCACGACGGCGACGGGCAAGACGGCGGTCGGGCAGCGCTGCTTCCTGATGTCGTACGTGCACGTCGCGCACGACTGCGTCATCGGCAACGACGTCATCGTCGCGAACGCGGTCCAGATGGCGGGCCACGTGACCATCGAGGACCGGGCCATCGTCAGCGGGCTGGTGCCCATCCACCAGTTCGTCCGCATCGGGACCTTCGCCTTCGTGGGTGGTGGATCCCGCGTGAACCAGGACGTGCCGCCCTACACGAAGGCCGTCGGGAACCCGATCCACCTCTACGGGCTCAACTCCGTCGGGCTGCAGCGTGCCGGCGTCTCCCCCGAGATCAAGCTCGCCCTGAAGCGGGCCTACCGGCTGGTGTTCAACTCCGATCTCACGGTGGGCCAGGGCGTGCAGCGGGCGCGCGTCGAGCTGCCGGCGGTCCCCGAGGTGGAGCACTTCCTCAAGTTCATCGAGGGGTCGCAGCGGGGAGTGCTGGTGTGAGCAGACGCCGAGGGGGCGGGGGAGCGCTCCGCGTCGGCGTGGTTGGCACGGGCGCCCTGGGGTTTCACCACGCGCGGCTGCTCCGCCGCATGCCGGGCGCCGCCTTCGCGGGGATCTACGACCTGAATCCCGCGCGGGCCGCACACGTGGCGGGGGAGCTCGACACGACGGCCCATCCCTCGCTCGAGGCGCTGCTCGAGCGCGTGGATGCGGTCACGGTGGCCGTGCCGACGCCCGCTCACGTCGCCGTGGGCCTCGCGGTGCTCGGGCGGGGCATCCCGGTGCTCGTGGAGAAGCCGCTCGCGGACTCGGTCGCGGGGGCGGAGCGACTGGTCCGGGCGGCGAGCGAGCGCGGCCTGGTGCTCCAGGTGGGGCACGTGGAGCGGTTCAACCGCGCGGTGCGGGCGGCCGCCCCCTATCTCGAGGAGCCGCGGTTCCTGCAGATCGATCGCCTCGCCCCGTTCCAGCCACGCGGCACCGACGTCGCCGTCATCCTCGACCTGATGATCCACGACCTGGACCTCGTGCTCGAGCTGGTGCGCGCGGACGTGACCGACGTGCGCGCCACCGGGGTGCCGCTGTTGACGCCGCACGTGGACATCGCCAACGCGCGCATCGAATTCGCGAACGGCGCCGTCGCGAACGTCACCGCGAGCCGGGTGTCGCGTGACCGCACGCGCAAGCTCCGCATCTTTCAGCCCACGGGGTATTTCTCGCTGGACCTCGCGCAGGGGAGCGGCGACTTCTACCGCCTCAGGGCCGGGTGGCAGACGATGGCCGCGACCAAGCTCGAGCAGATCGTCGAGCACGTCCGGCTGGAGGCACCGGAGGCGGAGCCGCTGAGCCTCGAGCTGGAGAGCTTTCTGCGCGCGGTGCGCGGCGAGGAGGAGGTCGTGGTGTCGGGCGCCGCCGGCGTCCAGGCGCTGGCGCTCGCCTGCCGCGTCGCCGACGCCGTCCAGGCCTCGCCACTCGCCGCCGCGCGGCCGTGAGCCGCGCCTCCTCGATCTACGTCTCGGCGGGCGAGCCGTCGGGCGACGCGCATGCGGCCGCCGTCGTGGCGGCCCTCAAGCGCCGCCTCCCCGACGTGCGCGTCGAAGCGTTCGGCGGTCCCCGCCTCGAAGCGGCGGGCGCCGTCGTGCTGGATCGCATGGAGCGCTACTCCGTCGTGGGGTTCGTCGAGGCCCTGTGGAAGCTGCCGGCGCATTTCCGGCTGCTCGCCCGCGTGCGCGCCGCGTTCCGGGCCAGGCGCTACGATCTCGTGGTGCTGGTGGACTATCCCGGCTACCACCTGCGCGCGGCGGCGGCGGCCGCGGCCGCGGGGATCCCCGTGCTCTACTACATCGCGCCGCAGATGTGGGCGTGGGGCGCGGGCCGCGTGCGACGGCTCACGTCGGTCACACGGCTCGCTGTGATCCTGCCCTTCGAGGAGGCGTTCTTCCGCGAGCGCGGCGTGGCCGCGACGTTCGTGGGGCATCCCCTGCGGGACCGCCCTCCGCCGCCGTCGCGCGACGAGGCCCGCCGCCTGCTCGGCCTCGAGCCCGGGCGTCCCACGCTTGGCCTGTTTCCCGGGAGCCGGGCGCAGGAGGTCGGCCGGCTGTGGCCAGCGTTCCGCGCGGCGGCCGAGCGAGTGCGCGCCACCCGGCCGGACCTGCAGGTCGTCGTGGCGGGCACGCCCCGCGGCCGCTATCCAGCTCCGGGCGACATTGTGATCCACACGGGCGACCCGCTCCCCGTGTTTGCCGCGGCGGACGCGGGACTCTGCAAGTCCGGCACCACGACGCTCGAGGCAGCCCTCGCCGACCTGCCGATGGTGGTCGCGTACCGACTCAACCCGGTCTCGAACTTCATCGCCACGCGTGTGCTGCGCGTGCCGTGGGTCGGCCTCGTCAATCTCATCGCGGGCTACGAGGTGACGCCCGAGTTTCTGCAGCGGGCCGCGCACCCCGGCGCGCTGGCCGAGGCGGTGCGGCCGCTGCTCGACCCCACGAGCGGGGCGGCGCGGCGCCAGCGGGAGGGCCTCGCCCTCGTGCGTGAGCGGTTGGGAGCCCCCGGGGCGGCCGAGCGCGTAGCGGCGCTCGCCGCAGAGCTCGTGGGGTGAGGCCCCGCTGGGCGGAGCCCATCGCGACCGGGGTCGCGGCGGGGTTGATGCGCCTGCTCGCATCCACATGGCGCTATCGCGTGCGGGGAGGGGAGCACCTGCGGGCCGCGCGCGCCGCGGGGCGCCCGATCGTGTACGTGCTGTGGCACAGCCGCATCCTGCCTCTCCTCTACCATCGGCGCGGCGAGGGGATGGCGCTGCTGATCAGCCGGCATCGCGACGGCGGCTACCTGGCGGAGCTGTCTCAGCGCTGGGGCTATCGGGTGGTGCGCGGCTCGTCCCAGCGCGGCGGGGACGTGGGTCTGCTGGGCCTGGTGCGTTGGCTCGAGCGGGGCGCCGAGGTGGCGCTCACCCCCGATGGACCGCGGGGGCCGGCGGAGCGGGTGAAGCCCGGCGCGGTCGCAGCGGCGCAGCACGCGAACGCCCTGATCATCGCCGCCGGCGCGCGCGCGTCGTCCGCTTGGTGGGTCTCGTCGTGGGACCGCTTCTGCGTCCCCAAGCCGTTCGCCCTCGTCGACGTGGCGTACAGCCCGCCCTTTGGGGTGGCCCCGGGGAAGGACGGACTGCGCCACGGCATCGCGGCGGCCGAGCGCGCGCTCCACCAGGTCACCTACGCCGGATGACCCGCGCGCTGTCGCGCCACCGGGTGGCGCACTGGCTGTGGGAGCGACGCGGCGCGGCGACGCTGGCGCGGCTCGCCCTGCTGCCGCTCGCCTTCCTGTACCGTGGAGTGATGGTCGCGCGCGCCGCCGCGTATCGCCGCGGCTGGGTCGGCGTGCGGGCCCTCCCCGCGCCCTCCGTCGCCGTCGGCAATCTGTCGGTGGGCGGCTCGGGCAAGACCCCGCTCGCCGCCTGGATCGCGCAGTACTACCGGCGGCGCGGCCGGACGCCCGCGATCCTGCTGCGCGGCTACGGCGCCGACGAGCCGCTCGTGCACCGACGCCTCGTGCCCGGCGGGATCGTCGTGCCGGATCCGGACCGGCTGGCGGGCGCCCGGCGCGCGGTGGAGCGCGGGGCCGACGTGCTGGTGCTGGACGACGCCTACCAGCTGCTCGGCGTGGCGCGCGACCTCAACATCGTGCTCGTGAGCGCGGAGAGCGACCGGGCGGCGCGTTGGCCGCTGCCGGCGGGACCGTGGCGCGAGGGATGGGAGGCACTCGGGCGGGCCGGCTGCATCATCGTCACGCGCAAGCGCGCGACGGCCCGCGCGGCGGAAACGCTCGCGGCCCGCCTGGCGCGCCGGCGGCCCGGCGTCCCGGTGGCGGTGGCGCAGCTCGGCCTCGACCACTTCGAGGGGCTGCGGTCCGGCGTGCGGCGCCCGCTCGCTGTCCTGGGAGACCGGCGCGTGGTCGCGGCGGCGGGGATCGCCGATCCGCTGAGCTTTGCGGTGCAGGTCCGCTCGCTGGGTGCGGAGGTGGAGCTCCTCGCCTTTCCCGATCACCATCCCTATGCGCCACAAGACGTTGCGCGCCTCGTGCAGGCCGCCGCCGAGGCCGATTATGTTGTTATCACCGAAAAGGACGCGGTGAAGCTGCGCGAGCGGTGGCCGGCGGATGCTGCCGAGCCCCTCGTCGCAGCCCTGGCCGTCCGCTGGGAGGCGAACGGCCGCGCGGTCGAGCACGCGCTGGACGCCGTGCTCGAGGCGGCGCGTCCCTGACACCGAACGCCGACACCGGTCCCCATGAGCGAACCCGCGATCAAGACCGAGCCGCAGCGCATCATCGGCCGCGACAAGGACATGTTCCTCGCCGAGGAGAACCCGTTCGAAGCGATGATGGAGCGCTTCGACCACGCCGCCCAGCTCCTCAACCTCGATCCCGGCCTCTACAAGGTCCTCCGCAATCCCGAGAAGCAAATCATCGTCTCCGTCCCCATCATCCGGGACAACGGCGAGGTCGAGGTCTACACCGGCTACCGGGTGCTGTACAACACCTCGCGCGGTCCCGCGAAGGGTGGCATCCGCTTCGATCTGAACGTGACGCTGGAGGAGGTCAAGGCGCTCGCCGCGTGGATGACGTGGAAGTGCGCGCTCGTGAACATCCCCTTTGGGGGGGCAAAGGGCGGCGTGGTGTGCGATCCCTCCGCGATGTCGATGACGGAGCTCGAGCGGGTCACCCGCCGCTACACCTCGGGCATCATCGAGACGCTCGGTCCCGACTCGGACGTCCCGGCCCCGGACGTCAATACCAACGAGCGCGTGATGGCGTGGATCATGGACACCTACTCCATGCATCACCGCCATACCGTGACGGCGGTGGTGACGGGGAAGCCGATCGAGATGGGCGGCTCGCTGGGGCGGCGCGAGGCGACGGGGCGGGGGTGCATGATCGTGACCCGGGAAGCGCTGGCGCGCCTCGGTATGTCGCTCAAGGGCGCCCGCATCGCGGTCCAGGGATTCGGCAACGTCGGCTCCGTCTCGGCGGACTTGATGGCCCGGGAAGGGGCGACGATCGTGGCCGTGTCCGACAAGTCGGGCGGCGTCTACGACCCCAAGGGGCTCGATGTGGCCGACCTGCTGCGCTGGGCCGGAGAGCGCCGACACCTCGCCGCCTACTCCAAGGCCGAGCACATCACGAACGAGCAACTGCTCGTGGTCGACTGCGACGTGCTGATCCCCGCCGCCACCGAGAACGTCATCACCCGCAAGAACGCCCCCGACATCAAAGCGAAGGTCATTTGCGAAGGCGCCAACGGCCCCACCACCGCGGCGGCCGACAAGGTCCTCGAAGAGAAGGGCATCTTCGTCATCCCCGACATCCTGGCCAACGCGGGAGGGGTGACGGTGAGCTACTTCGAATGGGTGCAGGACCGCGGCGGCTATTTCTGGGACCTCGAGACGGTGAACCGGCGGCTCGAGAGCATCATGGAGCGCTCGTTCCACGAGGTGCTCGCCCTGGTCGACAAGCACAAGGTGAGCACGCGCATCGCCTGTTACATGCTGGCCGTTGACCGCGTGGCGGCGATGCACCGGTTGCGTGGGATGTATGCCTGATGCGCTATCACGTCGTCGCGGTGGGCCGCGTCAAGGATGCGGCGCTCCGGACGGCTTGTGACGAGTACCTCGACCGGTTGCGGCGCTACGCGCGGATCGAGGAGCGGGAGGTGATCGTCGCGCTGTCGCGGCGCGGTGAGGAGTGGAGCTCGGCCGACCTCGCCGAATGGACGGCGCGCTGGGAGCGGGACGGACGCGATGTGGCGTTCGCCGTCGGCGGAGCCGAAGCCCTTCCTGAGCCCGTGCTGCAGGCGGCGGAGCAATGCTGGAGCCTGTCCCAGCTCACCTTCCCGCACGAGCTGGCGCGGGTGATCCTGTATGAACAGCTCTACCGGGCCCACACGATCCGGCGGGGGGAGCCCTACCATCGCGGGCGCTGAGCTCACGGCGGGCGACCGGACGCAGTTGCTGCAGCTCGCCCGCGCCACGCTGGAGGCCCACCTGGCCGGCCGGACGCTCCCGCCGCTGCCGGACGACGCGCTCTGCGGGCGCCTGGCCGGCGCGTTCGTGACGGTCCGGGTGGCGGGGTCGCTGCGCGGCTGTCTGGGGCGCCTCGCGGCCGACCGGCCGCTCGGCGCGATCGTGCGCGACATGACGGTCGCCGCGGCGCGCGACGATCCCCGTTTCGCGCCGGTCACGGCGGAGGAGCTGCCCGCGCTCACGCTCGAGATCTCGGTGCTGCGCCAGCCCGCCCCATTCGCGCCCGTCGATCCCGCCCGGCTGGTCATCGGCCGGGACGGGCTGGTCGTGCGGCGCGGGCGCCGCACGGCGCTCCTGTTGCCGCAGGTGGCGGCCGAGCACGGCTGGGACGCGGAACGCTTCCTCGAAGCCTGCTGTCGCAAGGCAGACCTCTCGTCCGACGCGTGGCGGGAACCCGGTATCGACGTCCTCACGTTTCAGGCGGAAGTCTTCGAAGAAACCGGGGGCGAGACCCGGGAATGGGCCGGGCAAGAGGGAGGGGGGAAAGGGAGGTGATCCCGCGCATCGTCAGCACGCCGATCGTGCCGCTCGTGCTGCCGCCCGGGCCGGGCAAGCCGCGCCGCGTCGAGCCGGACGTGATCGCGGCGGCGCTCCCCGGGCCGGGGCGCGACCGCCTCGCAGCGGGCGAGGTGCTGGCCGTCACGACCGGGCAGCAGCCTGGCCTGTTCACCGGACCGCTCTACACGATCTACAAGGGCCTCTCGGCCGTCGCGTTGGCGCGCCGGCTGGAGCGTGACTGGAAGATCCCGATCGTGCCGGTCTTCTGGGTCGCGGGAGACGACCACGACTTCGCCGAGGCGAACCACGCCTGGCTCCTCGACCGCTCGGGGGAGCCGGCGCGCATCGTGCTGCGCGAGCGCCCGCCCGACGCACCGCTCGTTCCCCTGTGGCGGGAGCGCTGCGGAGACGAGATCGCGGCGGCGCTGGCGCGCCTCGGCGCCGAGACGCCCGACAGCGAGTTCAAGGCGTGGGTGCTGGACTGGCTGGGCGCGGCCTACCGCCCCGAGACGAGCCTCGCCGACGCCTGCGCCGCGGCGCTGCACGCCCTGCTTGGCCCGCGGGGCCTGGTGGTGCTGCGGGCGCACGCGCGCGAGGCGAAGCGAGCGGCGGCGCCGTGGATCCTGAAGGGCCTCCCGGTGACGCTCCCGGACGGCCACACGCCGGTATTGGTGGAGGCATCCCAGGGGCGCGACCGGTTGCGCGCCGCGGGCGATGCGTTCGTCACGCGCCGCAGCGGCGAGCGGTTCACGCGGCCCGAGCTCGAGCGCATCGCCGCACAGGAGCCGGAGCGGCTCTCCCCCAATGTCTTGCTGCGCCCGGCGGTCGAAGCGGCGCTCTTGCCCACGGTCGCCTACGCGGGCGGCCCCGCCGAGCTCGGCTACCTCCCCGACGCGGAGCCGTTGTACCGCGCCCTGAACGGCGTCGCGCGGCAGATGGCGGTGCCGCGGTGGTCGGGGGTGCTCGTCGACGCGCGCGTGGACAAGCTGCTGGAGCGCCATCACCTCTCGCTGGCGGAGCTGAACGGCACGCCCGGGGAGCTCGAGGCGCGGCTGGTGCGTGAGACCCTGCCACCGGAGACGGCACGGGCGCTCGCCGAGCTGCGCGAGGCGCTGGAGCGGCACTATGGGCAGCTGGCCGCGGAGGCGAAGCGGCTCGACGCCACGCTCGAGCGCACCGTCATCTCCGCGCGCAATGCCGCGGTCGCGGGTGCGCAGGAGATCGAGAAGAAGCTCGTCGCGAGCTTGAAGCGCGAGCACGAGACGCTGGTGCGCCAGGTCGCACGGGCCCGCGCCGCGGTGTACCCGCGCGGTGAGCCGCAGGAGCGCGTGCTCACCCTGGCGTCGTTCCTCGTCCGCTACGGCCCGGGTCTCGTGGACGCGCTGGCCGAGGAGGTGGCGCGCTGGGCGGGCGCTTCGTAGAATCCCTGCCATGTGGATCCTCGCGGTCATCCTCGTCGTCGCCCTGATGATTCCCGTCGCCGCGATCCTGGTGGACAGCCCGCTGGGGCGCTCGATCGCCCGTCGGCTCGAGAGTCAGGGAGAGGGCGGTGGTGCGAGCCTGCGGCAGCTCGAGCGCCGCATCGAGGCGCTGGAGGGCGAGCTCGAGGACCTGAACCGTTCGCTCGCCGGGGCCCGTGAGGAGATCCAGTTCGTGCAGCACCTGCTCGAAGACCCCCGCAAGAAGAAGAAGCCCTCCTGACGGTGGCGGGCGCCGAGCGCGGAGGGGGTGGCCGCCAGGCGGCCCAGGTCGCCGCCGGCATCTTTCTCACCCGCGTGCTCGGCTACGTGCGCGAGCGCGTAACCGCTCACTACCTCGGCAACGGCGCTGCGGCCGACGCGGTCCGCATCGCGCTGCGCGTCCCCAACGCCATCCGCAACCTGCTCGGGGAAGGGACCCTTTCCGCGTCCTTCATTCCGGTCTATGCCGCGCTGAACGAACGCGCGGACAAATCGGCGGCCCGGGCGCTGGCCGGCGCGGTCGCCGGCCTGCTGCTCGTCGCCGCCGGCGTGCTGGCGCTCGTCGGGATCAGCTTCGCACCCGCCCTCACGACTGCGCTCGCGCCCGGACTCGCCCCCGGCACGCGCGCCCTCACCGTCGTTCTGATGCGCCTGCTGTTCCCGATGTCCGGCTTGATGGTGCTCTCGGCCTGGTGCCTCGGGGTTCTCAACACCCACCGCCGCTTCTTCCTGCCTTACGCGGCGCCGGCGCTCTGGAACGTGACGGCGATCGTGGCTCTGGCGGGGGCCGGTACGTGGCTCGTCAGCCCCGCGCTGCCCCTGGACGAGCAGCTGGGGCGGCTCGCGCTCGCCCTCGCGTGGGGCACGGTGGCGGGCGGCGTCCTGCAGGTCGCAGTACAGCTCCCCGTGTGCTGGCGGCTGCTCCACGGCATCGCCTTGCGCGTCAGCACGGCGCCCGCGGGCGTGCGGGACGTGCTCGTCGCCTGGGCGCCGCTCGTGTTGGGCGCCGGCGTCGCCCAGCTCTCGTCCCTCGTGGACACGTTCCTGGGCTCGCTCGCGGGGGAGGGTGGGGTGTCGAGCCTCGTGTACGCCCAACTCATTCAGGTGCTCCCGATCAGCCTGTTCGGGACCTCGGTCGCGGCCGTCTCACTCCCGGAGCTGTCGCGCGACGCGGTCGGCGCCATGCCGAACGACCAGCTGCGGGCCCGGATCGCGCTGGGGTTCCGGCGGATCGTTTTCTTCGTGCTGCCGTCGTCCTTCGCATTCGTGGCGCTGGGGCCGGTGCTCGTGGCGGCGCTGTTCCAGACGGGCCGGTTCGGACGGAGCGACACGCTCACGGTGGGCGGCGTCTTGGCCGCGTACGGGGTGGGCCTGCTGGGACAGGCGACGGTGAAGCTCTTCGCCTCCGGGTTCTACGCGCTCCGGGATACGAGGACGCCTGTGAAGATCGCGTCCTTCTCGCTACTCTTGTCGACCGCCCTCGCCTACCTGCTGATGCGTCGCTACGGGCCGGCGGGGATCGCGCTCGGCTCCTCGCTCGGCGCGTGGGTGAACGTGGTGTTGCACGTGCGTGACCTCAACCGTCGAGTCGGGCGGGTGCTCGCTTTCGCGGAGTGGCGGGCATTCGCCGCCGCGCTGCTCGGCAGCGCGGTCGCGGCAGGGGCCGGCGCCGGCTCGGCCAGCCTCGCCGTGGCGCTCGGGCCCGTGCCGCGCGGGATTGTCGTGCTTGGTATCTTTGGGATGGTGTACGCCGCGCTCACCATCGCCCTCAAGCACCCCGACGCCGTCCGCTCATGGCAATCCCTGACCGCCTGGCGCGCCAGCTAGAGACCCTTCCCGACAAGGCCGGCGTCTACCTCTGGAAGAACGCCGCGGGCGAAGTGCTCTACGTCGGCAAGGCGAAGAGCCTGCGCCAGCGGGTGCCGAGCTACTTCGGACCGGATTACACGGACAGCGCTTACCACGCGGCGCTGGTTCGCCAAATCACCGACCTCGAGACGATCATCGTTCCGAACGAGGCCCAGGCCCTGCTGCTCGAGAACAACCTGATCAAGGAGCACAAGCCTCGGTTCAACGTCCGCCTCACGGACGACAAGAGCTACCCGCACATCGCCGTGACGCTGGGCGAGCCGTTCCCGCGCGTGCTCGTGGTTCGGCGGGTGAGCATCGAGGGTGCGCGGTACTTCGGGCCCTACACGGACGTCGGCACGCTGCGCCAGACCTTGAAGATCATCCGGCGCATCTTCACGGTGCGCTCCTGCCACTGGGACCTGCCGCGCGAGGCTCCCGACCGGCCGTGCCTCGACTACCACATCGAGCGCTGCCGCGCGCCGTGCGTCGGCTACCAGAGCCAGGACGACTATCGCCGCATGATCGAAGACGTGGTGCTCTTCCTCGAGGGCAAGACGCTCGACGTGCGCGCGCGGCTGCGGGAGCGCATGCTCGCGGCCAGCCGGCAGCTCGATTTCGAGCGCGCGGCGCAGCTGCGCGACGCGCTGCAGTGGCTCGACCAGCTGGAGCAGCCGCAAACGGTGGAGCTCGTAGGGGGCGGGGACGCCGACGCGATCGGGTTCGCGCGCGACGGCGACGACGCCTGCGGAGTGATCCTCCGAGTGCGCGGCGGGAGGCTCGTCGCGCGGGAGCACCGCTTCCTCGAGAACGTGGAGCACGAGACGGAGGCGTCGGTGCTCGCGGCCTTCCTCGTCCGGTTCTACCTGCCGCTCGAGCAGCGGGCCGCCCGCGTGCTCCTGCCGTTCCCGCCCGAGGATCTGGATTCCTTTCGCGAGCTCGCCCCGGACGGCGATTGGCTCGTCCCCCAGCGCGGTATGAACGTGAAGCTCGCCGAGCTGGCCGACCAGAACGCGCGACACCTCCTGGACAGCCTGAAGATCGAGAGCTTCGACATCGACGAGCGCGCCGCCGACCCGGTGTTCGCGCTGGGGCGCGATCTCGGCCTCGCCAGCGTACCGCGGGCGCTCGTGTGCGTGGACATCTCGACGAATCAGGGGCGCGACACCGTGGGCTCACTCGTGTGGTTCGAGGCGGGGCGGCCCAAGAAGGCCGAGTACCGGCGGTTCAGGATCACGGGGGCGCCGCAAGACGACTTCGCCGCGGTGCGGGAGGTGGTCACCCGCTACCTGTCGCGGCGGCGGGGCGAAGACAAACCCCTCCCCGATCTGATCGTGATCGACGGCGGCAAGGGTCAGCTGGGCGCGGCGCTCGAGGCGGCGCGGGCGCTGGGGCTCGAGACGTTGCCCATCGTAAGCCTGGCCAAGCGGGAGGAAGAGGTGTTCCTCCCCAGCCAGGCCGAGCCGCTGCGGTTGTCGCGCCGCAGCCCTTCCCTCAAGCTGCTGCAGCGGGCCCGCGACGAAGCGCACCGCTTCGCCGTGAGCTACAGCCGCAAGCGGCGCGCCCAACGCACCATCACCTCCGAGCTGCTCGCGGTGCCGGGGATCGGGCCGGCGCGGCGCCGCGCGCTGCTCGAGCGCTTCGGCTCGCTCGCCGGCGTCAAGACCGCCACGCCCGCCGAGATCGCGGCGCTGCCCGGCTTTTCCACCAGGCTCGCCGAGCGGGTCCTCGACCGGTTGAAGGCGCGGGCGTGACGCTTCCCTGGACCCTGCAGTGCGCGAGCTGCGGCGCCACGCGCGACGCCGCCGGCCTCCCCGGCGTGTGCGAGCGCTGCGGGCAGCCATACCTCGTCCGCTACGACTCGGCGCCCGGCCCGGACGCCAAGGCCCGGCTGCGCGAGCGGGGCTGGACCATGTGGCGCTATCGCGAGTGGCTGCCGCTCGCGGACGGAGAAGCGCCCGTGTCGCTGGGGGAGGGCGGCACGCCGCTCGTGGCGCTGCGGCGCCTCGGTGCGAAGTACGGTCTGCCGGAGCTCGCCCTCAAGGACGAGGGCACCAACCCGACGGGCTCGTTCAAGGCGCGCGGCCTCGCGGCGGCGGTCACGCGCGCCGTGGGAGGCGGGGCCCGGCGCTTCGTCGTGCCGACCGCCGGCAACGCGGGCATCGCCCTCGCGGCCTATGCAGCGCGCGCGGGTGCGAGCGCGCGGGTGTACGCTCCCGGAAGCACGCCGCCGACGATCCTCGCTCAGATCCGCGCTTTCGGCGCCGAGCTCGTCCTCGTGGACGGTCACATCGGTGACTGCGGCACCGAGGCGCGCGCCTACGCGGCCGAGTCTGGCGCCGTGGACGTGTCGACCCTGCGCGAGCCCTACCGCATCGAGGGCAAGAAGACGCTTGGCCTCGAGCTGGCGGAGCAGGGCGGCTGGACGCTGCCCGACGCGATCGTCTATCCGACGGGGGGTGGGACGGGGCTGATCGGGATGTGGAAGGCGTTCCTCGAGCTTCAGGCGGCAGGGTGGGTGCGGGGGACGCCGCCGCGCATGTACGGCGTGCAGGCGAGCGGCTGCGCGCCCGTGGTGCGGGCGTTCGAGTCCGGCGCGGAGCGCTGTGAGGCCTGGCCCGACCCGCGCACCGTGGCGGCCGGTCTCCGAGTTCCGGCGCCGTTCGGCGACAAGCTGATGCTCGGGGCACTGCGCGAGAGCGGGGGAGGAGTGGCGGCAGTGAGCGAGTCCGAGCTCGTGGCCGCGGCGCGCGAGCTCCAGACCGCCGAGGGCGTGGACGCTTCGCCGGAGGGAGGCGCGTCGCTCGCGGGGGCGCTCGCCCTCCAGGCGCGGGGTGCGATCGAGCCGGGGGAACGGGTGGTGATCTTCAACACGGGCGCCGGGTGGCTCTATCGGGCCTAACCCGTTTATATTTCGGCACTTCGCACGATGCGCATCGCCATCTTCGATCCGTCAGCCGGCGTGAGCGGCGACATGACCCTGGGCGCGCTCCTGTCCCTCGGCGTCCCCGCTTCCTGGCTCGAGCAGCTCCCGGCACGCCTCGGTCTGGCGGGCGTGGGCGTCACGATCCGCGACACCAGTCGGTGCGGCGTGGCCGCGAAGCAGGTCGAGTTCTCGATCCCGGCCCAGCCCCACGGGC
>WNFB01005592.1_pt1 | contig 16543 bp, 12 predicted proteins | sample 5400501 | NCBI WGS metagenome assembly WNFB01 (sample SAMN13153341, study PRJNA577476) | soil metagenome | isolation source: 200 cm saprolite under Douglas fir tree site 2 hole 1 | place: USA:California | collected 2015-04-18
TCCCCGAGCTCGCGCGCGACAAGAAACCGCAGCAGTTGGCTCACCGAGACCCGCTGGTCCGCTGCCATTGCCTTGAGGTCGTCTCGCTCGTAGCGTGACAGGCGCAGCTTCACCTGGGCGCGCTCAGCCGCGGCTGGCCGGTGTCCGGACATCAGTCCTCGTCGACTCCAGCCGGATTCGCGGCCCGTGCTCGCTCGCGCGCGGCGAACACGCGCTGGCGCATTTGCCTGGGCGTGATGCCAACTTCGCGTGCTAGGGCCGCGACCGGCTCGCCGAGCACCTTGACCCGGTAGAGGACGCGTAGGTCCTCAGCCGAGGCCTGGCCGATTGGGGTGTCGAACAGCAACTCAGGCTCGGCGACCTGGGCTGTGTGCAACCGGTCGTTCAGTTCGACGGTCTGAGCGGACCGCTCGCGCGAGAGCCTTTTGCGCACCCGTCGCTCGGCCGCTTCGACCAGCTTGCGTGGGATCCAGCAGTCCTCGGACTGCGGTCGCCATCGGGCAGCGATCCGCAGCACCTCGAGCACAAGCTGCTGGGCGATGTCGTCTCGGTCGAGAAAGGGCGGAACGGCGATGAGCCTCTGTCTTGCCCTCGTCAGCCACGGACCCAAGCGCTCGATCAAGGGCCCTGACCAGTCTGCCTTGGGTCCAAGTCGATAGGCGGCCAGGAGCGACGACCAGCTGAGCTCAGTCTCGGGCTGGCCGCTCGCCCGCCCGCCGGTCTCCGCGTTGTTCGGTTCCATGGTTTCTCCTCGACTCGAGATGTCCGGCGGGCCCATCGCCGCCTGCTACCTCTCTTATCTGCATCGAGGAGTCCGAAATGGGAAGACTTCTAGCGACTGTTCTGCGTCTTATGCCGTCTTATCTGCGACTTTTGATCTCAGGACTGTCGGCCGAGACCGCTCCGACCAGACCTGATAGCCGCCCTATGATGGCCGCGCCATCAGCACGGAACCCGCGCCCAAACCTACTGGCGCTCGTCTTCCGGCCGCGCTCGTGGTCGGCCTGTCCGCGCTATTTCTCGCTGGCGTCATCGTGGTAACTGCGGCCTTCGGGCTCGGCGTGCGCACCACCTTCGGCGCTGGCATCGGCAACCGCTTCGGAAGCCAGGTCCAGCGCGACTTTCTCGCCGACCAGGACGCTGAGGGGGCAGCGCTCTCGAAGGGAGACCCCAGCCTCATCAGCGGCCGTCTGACTGGCAATGCACTCCAAGACGTCAGTCAACAGATGAGTCTTAGTAATGCACCTCCGACCGTGAGCTTCCAGGCCGGCTCCCTCACCATCCTCCAAGCCCAGGACCCGACCGACCCAACACTTGTCATCGAGGTCCAAGAGGACGGCACCAAGACAGTTACGTCGTCGGCCGGGCCGAACTCGGCCCCGACCGAGCAGACCATCGGCTTTCATGGCGACTTCTGGATGCGCAAGGATTCCTCTGGCCGCTATCTGATTGCCGACCAGAAAGTCCAGAACCTGCCGACTTCATACCTGCCCGCGATCGGGTTGACCGCGGTTGCAGTGGTGTGGGTCGTGCTCGCAGCAGGCCTGGTCGCCTTGCGCAGGCGCGCGAGGCCGCTTCCCGTGCCAGCCGCTACCGGCCTCTCGGTGGCGGTCTCTACCGTTGTCGGCGTAGCTCCTGCTTATGAGCCGGTCGAACCTGCCGAGGGATCTCCGCCAGAAGTCCTGGTTCGCACCTTCGGCCGCCTCCAGGTCCACTTCGACGGCAAGGATTGGGCGGCGGCGCTCAGTGCCCGCTCGGTCACAGCCTTTGTCTGGCTGCGGCTTTTGGTCGCGGTCATTCGCGATCCCGCGGCGCGCCCAACGCGTGAGGAGATAGGCCGGCAGGCAAGTCCAAGGATGGACCGTGAGACACAGCTGAAGCACTTGCGCAACGTTATCTACCAGGGACTCCGCGAGCTCCCGGCAGCCCTACGCGATCGGATCGTGGTCGAGCCTCAAACAATGAGCTTCAAGCTCGACGGCTGCGAGGTCGATGCCATCGACCTGCTGGCCGTGAGCGCTGAATACGCAGGCCGGAGATTGCTGGCAGACCCCCAGGTCGCCCGCGCTCAGCGTGTCCTCGATGCGACGAAAGGCACCTTCTTACCCGACTTCGAATCCGTTGAGGATCTGGCCACTGACCACCATCCGACGTGCACCGCTCTCATCCGCGATCTGCGCGAGCTGCTGACCACCAAGCGCGTCGACCTCGCAATGCTGGTGTCCGAGTCGCTCGTCGCAACTCATCGGCCGGACCAGGCCATCACGTTGCTGGAGCGGGCATTCCAGGAGCAGCCAGACCGCACGGCCGTCGGCGCCCGCCTCGCCGCTACATATCGCAGCGTCGGCCGCGAAGCCGAAGCCTCAGCCCTGGAGCCCAAGACGAACTGACGCTGGCTCAGGCGGCGCAGCGCCAACTTCCTTTTATCTGCAAGGTGCTGCCCGGGTCAGCCGAACCAGTGAGGGTGGCATCGATCGTGCCCGACTTCAAGTCAGCACTCATGGTGAAGGTGCCTCCGCTACCGCTCCAGACGACCTGGTCATCGGTTACGAACCGGCCCTGGTTATTGGGGTCCGCGTGCCCAAGCCACAACGTTGCTCCTCCCCCGAACGAATCGCCGGCTGCGGAGTACTGGCCAGGAGCAACCGCGGGGTACTGGTGGGCGTTCAGATCGAGGAGGAAGCTCTCATCCCCAATCGAGAACTTGAGCGATGCTGTGTAGTCCTCGCCGATGCCGCCGCAGAAGTTGTCGCCGTCGATACCTGGGTGCGGTGAGATCGCTGTGTCGGTCACCGCGTGGTCAAGTTGGCCGCTAATCGCGCCGCTGAAGGCCAAGCCTTCGGCGTTGCAGGCGCTCGCCTTCATCCGGGCAATGTCCGCGTCCTGGAGATGGTTGATGGTGTAGAAGCTGGCACAAGGAGCGGTGGCACCGGCTACCGGCGCCGACACCGGCGCTCCACACGCCCATTGGCCAGTTATGCGCACTGGGGTTGCGCCACCGACATCGCGCAAGACGCTGGCGTCGATGGTCCCGGTTGTGGCGTCGGCACTTAGCGTCAGCGTTCCCGTAGCCTGGCTCCAGCGCTGGCTGGGGTTGGAGATCGATGCCAACTCGACCACGCTCGCCAAGCTGTTTAACGTCAGGGCCTGGTGTTCGGAACTGCCAGGTGCCGCAATCCGAAGCCGGTAGCCCTTCCCGCCGGCGACGAATGCAAGTAGTGCCGCCGGGAAGGCGCTCCAGCGCTTTGGCTCGTTGCACATCTGCGTCGGAGCCACGCTGTTCGGTTCAACTGTGTAGGCCTGCCCGACTGCGCCAACGACCTCACCGCTGAGCTGAAGGGACTGGTTCAAGCAGACCGGGTTGGTACTCGTAACTTGGGAGGGCGTCAACTTGAGCACCCTGTATGCGTCGGCGCAGGTTGTCGGCTTGGGCGCGACAAACGCCGCGGACGATGCGCTGTGGAGCGACACAAGCCGCACGACACCGAAGGCCCCCAGGCCGATCAGAAGCAGGGCGCCGACGACAACCCCAATTGGCCGATGCATCATGCTCATCCTCCAGAGTCCGGGCTGGACATCTACCTAGTCATCTGCTTGCGCTTGCCACCAAATGACGCCGCGGAGCGACTTTTCTGAGTCTTACGGCGTCTTATTTGCGACGTCTGATCTCAGGGCACCACCGCATCAAGGCGCCAGCCCGAGTGATGATTCGCACGCGATCGCACGCACGCGGCCGCGATGCGCACGGAATGCGCACAGTCGAGCAGCAAAACAAACCTTCCCCGCAAACCGGCCCCTCCTCCTTGGGGCCACCTTCTATGACGCTCATTGGTGTAGCACGATTCGCTCGGGAGTTAAATCCTTGAATCCCATGGTCTGGAATCGTCGATTTCCTTGATCCCTCTTATGGATTTCCGGCGAGGCCGGTGTAAGAGTGATCAGCTCGCGCCCGCTGCTCGACGTCTCCTGATTGGTTCGCGGCAACCAACCTCAGCCCAGGTTCAGCCATTCCTCAAGAAACGCTGAGGTTTCTCTATTTGCAACCCGTGGGGACCACACTGGTCCCTTTTGACCTCCTGACGGAGGTGGCAAGATAAGCGGGCTACGCCCGCCAGAAATAGCACTGTGACTGACGCCGAAAGCGCCATCTCATTAGTGGTCGAGGGACATTGCCCACTCTGCCGAGTCCAGTTGATCCGACACGGCGACAAGGCATGCTGTCCCTGCGGGGGATGCTGCTTCCGCGTGCGCGCACATTCCCTTTGGATGGGCTCGTGTCCGGAGCATCCGAGGAGAACCTGTGAGCACTGGGAGCTGGTCTGGCGATATCGAATCCACTAAACATCAGCGGCTTCGTTCCGCTTCGGCTAATCGCGATTGAACTCTGTAGGATTCCGGCGATGACCACGACGCCGTCTGGCTTCTAACAGACAATGGCCGCACCCGCGATCATATTCGAGCTCGTTGACCGGTTTCGGCGAAATCGTCAAGCGTATGACTCGCCGGCGTACAACGAGGCTCAGGTCCGCTCGGAATTCATAGATCCGGTTTTCCAGGCTCTCGGCTGGGATATGCACAATGCCGCAGGTCATGCCGAGCCCTACAAGGATGTGGTGGTGGAGTCCCGCCTGAAAGTCAAGGGCGGCTCCAAAGCTCCGGACTACTCCTTCAGAGTGGGGGGACTCAGGAAATTCTTTGTCGAAGCCAAGAAGCCGTCAGTCAAAATCAAGACTGATCCGGAGCCGGCCTTTCAGCTCAGGCGGTATGCCTGGTCGGCCAAGCTTCCGCTAAGCGTCCTCACCAATTTCGGTGAGCTGGCGGTTTACGACTGCCGTCAGGAACCAAAGGCCACAGACAAGCCAAGTGCCGCACGAGTCCTTTACGTGACCTACGAGGACTACCTTCCGCACTGGGACCAACTCAGCGAAATATTCGCCAAAGAGGCTGTTCTCAAGGGGCTCTTTGACGGGTACGCCGACTCCACGAGGGCAAAGAGAGGCACTGCGGAAGTTGATGATGCTTTTCTGGCTGAAATGCGTATATGGCGCGAAGCCCTAGCTCGCAATATCGCATTGCGCAACAAGGCTCTGACTGAGAGCGAGCTTAACTACTCGGTGCAGCAGACTATCGATCGGATCGTGTTCTTACGCATTTGTGAGGACAGAGGCATTGAGCCTTACGGCCAGCTCCAAGGCTTGTTGGCGAGAGACGGCGTCTATGCTCGGCTGTTGGCGCTCTTCAAGCGAGCCGACGACCGCTACAACTCGGGACTGTTTCACTTCAGAGCCGAGGCAGGTCGCCGCGAGATACCTGACACTCTGACGACATCGATCGAGATTGACGATGATGTCGTCAAGGGTGTCCTGCGGCGCCTCTATTACCCAGACAGTCCCTACGAGTTCTCGGTGCTACCAGCGGATATCCTCGGTCAAGTCTATGAGCAGTTCTTAGGACAAGTCATTCGTCTGACGGCGGGTCACCGCGCCGTCATCGAGGACAAACCCGAGGTTCGGCGGGCGGGTGGGGTGTATTACACACCCACGCACGTTGTCAGGCATATCGTGGCTCAAACGATGGGTGGCTTCTTAACGGATGCTCCAGACACCTACGCACTGACGCCAAAAGAGCGCAAACGGATACTTCTCAACTCTATTTATGGGGTTGATGTTGATCCACAGGCAGTTGAGGTCACCAAACTCTCCCTTCTCCTCAAGGTTCTGGAGGGAGAGAGTGATGCCAGCCTGGCCGAGCAGCTCGCAATGTTTCGCGAACGGGCGTTGCCGGATCTTGCCGACAACATCAAATGCGGTAACTCCCTGATTAGCTCTGACTACTTTAGCGGCGAATTGTTGGACGACATTTCGCGAGAGGAAGTAAACGCCTTCGACTGGCCTAGCGAGTTCCCTCAGATAATGGCCTCGGGCGGCTTCGATGTGGTAATAGGTAATCCGCCCTACGACGTCGTTGAGAAGCAACGCGGGGCGGCCTCGTGGCCGCACGCCGCGTTGTTGAGGTATGTACGAACCACGGATTCATACGCCGACGCCCTCGGTGGCAAGCTCAACTTGTTTCGATTCTTTGTAGTCCGCTCTCTTACGCTTACCCGCCCAGGCGGGACATACGGCATGATCCTCCCCCTCGCATTGTTGGCTGATTTCAGCGTTGCCAGAACGCGCCGCCATGTGCTCACGAATGCAACCAGACTTGAGACGTGGTGCTTTCCACAGAAGGACAACGCGCGTCGCCGGATCTTCCGTGACGCGAAGCTGTCAACGGCCATCATCGTGTGTGAGCGGACAAAGAGGCCAATCAACGCATCGCAGGCTAGTGTTCACGTTCGCGTGTACCCGTGGAATAGCCTTGATGACCCCTTCAAGGAGGCGAATATTCTCGTTGCTGACGTTCAGCGCCTCGATCCTGAAAGGCTCCCGATTCCGCTTACAGACGAAGCTAACTGGGAGATCTGTCGCCGAGTCCACTCGACGCCGAGGGTCGAGCGGCTCGGCGATTCACCTTATTGGCGGATCACCCGAGGGGAGATCAACCAGACTGTCTACCGGTCCTCCATTTCCGCCGACAAGACGCAAGCGGTAATGATCAAGGGAGTTGAGGTGGGTCGCTTTCATCTGAACGAGCGCCTCAGCCAAGGCGAGCAGGAGTGGTTGAACGAGAAAGTACTGCTGGCTCACCATAGACCAAAGTCCGTCTCAACCCAAAGACGAATCGCGACCCAGCGCATTACCGGAGTGGACGAACGGCGCCGCCTAGTCGCGTGCATCGTTGAGCCGCCAGCTTACTTTGCCGACTCAACCAACTCCCTTGAAATCACATCGGAGTTGGATTACGAACTCGAATACCTCGAAACCTTGCTCAACTCGACCCTGTACCAGTGGCGCTTCAAACTGACCAGCACCAATAACAATGTTGCGACGAATGAGCTTGAAGCCTTGCCGTTGAGGACCATCGACTTTGCGGAATCCAGCGATCGTGCGCTGCACCAAGCGCTTGTTGACTTGGCTCGGCGCCTGCATTCACTGTTCACCTCGCTCGGGTTGACCCGCCTCGAGCACCAGCGTGCCGCCCTTAATCGACAGATCGCGGCGCTCGAAGACGAGGTTAATGCGCGGGTCTACGCTGCGTTCGGTTTGAGCCACGCCGACATAAACGTCGTCGAGGGTAAAGTTGCCGAACCTGGCATTGCAGTCTCCTGAGTGGTCCAACTTTGAATTCATTTCAATGGCGTCCTCCAGGCGGATGGCTCGGAACAGTCGCGATTGTCGCTTCAGTCATCTTTGGCATTGAGTCAATCGAGGCTGCCCGAACCGGTCACGTTGAATGGGGGGCGTATTGGCTAACCGTTCCTGTACTTGCCGTTGCCACCGCGACATTGATTGCAACCCTGCCACGTCCAGCTCGACTTATCGTTCAACGACAAGATGAGCTCGGCTTAGACGACCTCATTTTTTTCCTGGTCGATGACCAGGGTCAGCAAATTCCGAGGGATTTCCTGCTGCAACTGCATGTTGCGGTTATCAATGTCGGTGGCAGAAATGCTGTGCTGTCCACTCTCAACCTGACACAGTTCTTCGACGCTTCCGGCAGTCCTGTTGCTGTGCCGGAATTGCCGATGGTGCTCAGCGCTCAGATGGCACGACAGACTCAAACCTACGGCAACCAGGGCCTTATGGTTCAGGTGGACCTAATTCCAGGGCCCTACGTACTTGAACCTGACGATGTCATCACGCTTCGCTTCCGTGCGCGCCGCGGCATCGATTGGCAACCCGGATGGACTCTGAACCGGATCCAGCAACTTGCGGAAGGGTTGGCGCGGCCCATTGCGTCATGCAACGTTCGGGCTGTCTACCGCCGCGGGCACGAAGTCCTCACACCCGATTTCAGGCTGGCGGTGAGAACCGTCCAACAGGCCATCTATGCCGATGCGCTCACAACACTTACGGGCGCGTTCACACATATGCCTCAGGCTCTTCCCCTTCAGAACCTTGTAGTTCACTTGGAGTAGCAGAGATAGGTGCCCGCTTGGGCATAGCAGGTGTGATAGCTACCTCGGAGTTGGCGCCGAGGTGGATATCCACCGATTGTTGCTACCGATAACTACCCCCTATCGCTCGCCATCGGCCGTTCGAATTTTTCGCGCCACAGCAGTGTCCGTGTCGGCTCGTTCACTTACCCGGCCCGAGGAATCGACCTACGGAAATGGAACGGACCTGAACCCCAACGGCTCTGAGTTCTCGCCTTCAATCTCGAGGATGCTAGTCATCTGTCGACGACTCGGGAGCTCGGGCAACGTGGTTGACACGGCCATGAAGATTTTCGCCCCGGACAGGGCCGACACTTCCCCCAGTGCCGGCTGGTGGAACGCCCCGAAGGCGATCAACTGTTCGGGAGCTCCCGCTACAGGAGGCTGAAGGTCAACGCGGACCACTCCCACAGTTTCTCCGCGATAGTCTTGCTTGCCCAACTCACAGCGAACACCAGCCGGCTGATGCGTCCATTGGAGCTCGAGCGGAGACTGAGCTGGATCCAATAAGTCCTTGTTGTCGAGAGTCCACACCCTAGTGAGCACGACACGGGGCCGACACCTGACGGCGGAGTCATTCCAGATGCGCCACCGAAATACGCGGGCGGCTTGATCTGGTTCGAGCAGCTGCGCAAAACGAAGGTTCGGTCCGGAGGTTTGAATCCAGGCCAGCACTCCAGTGAGAGCTGCCCAAAACAGAAGGGCAACACCCGACACCAGCAAGCCGGCGGGCATCGTGAAAGAGATGAACGGTGCGGCGCCCTGCAGAGCGATGTGGACATCCAGAATGGGTAACGCTGGGATGAGGCCCAGCGCGATCAAGGCAGCCAGAACCCGCCGAGCTACGGCCCATCTGGAGTCCCCTTGCACGAAGAGACGACTCCACTCGCGGATAAACACAGTTAGGGAGTCTATCGCTGGGCCCGCGTGTACCTGTTCGCGCGGGCAAGGCACTTGGAATGCTGTCGATAAGAGACGATTATCTGTAACTAAGTTAGCTGGCGGCCGTTGTTGTGGAAAATGCGCTGCTTGTTCACTCTTCGGGGCGAATGTGTGAATCGCGGACGGCTTTGTGACTGTACTGCAAGGCTTGTCCGGAGTTATTTGAGTTGCACTAGCCTGCGGGCTCGGTTAGATCAACCCTGATGCCGAGATTTGAGTGTGGAGAGAACTCTCTGTGCCTCCAAGGAGCGTCAACGACAGCTCGCCTTAGCGTCCGGACAGTGGTGGTCACCAGCTACTTGGAGACGCGCGGAGAGCGCCCGCGAGAACGCTGTTTCAAAGGCTCGGCCGCCGGGGCGGCAACACCGAGCCGAGCGGGGGCGGTCGACGCAGGCGGTCCGACCCCTGCTATTAGATTTCCAAGCTGCGCCTTGATTTCGGCCCGGACTGCTCCGAGTTCATCCTCTGTAGCCTTGCGGATCATCCCCTCCTGAAGGGCATGTAGCATTGCCGCGAATACGACGACGACCCAGGACGTCGCGATGATCAGTTCAGCAGCTGACATCCACTGGATAGCGCGTGCGCCATCTGCCGGCCTTACGCGGCTGTATCCCAATGGAAGGGCGGTATTGATCGAGAGGTACATGAAGTCGGCCTCGGTCAACGTTGAGCCTGCAGCGCTCGAGTTGTACGGAGACGGATCTTCCGAGCAGGGCACGGTCTGAGGCGCCGATGACTTCACGTCGACATGCGTGCAGATGAAATAGTCCTGATGCATGGCGTACGCGGCCCAATAGACCGCACCGAAAAAGACAACAATCAGTCCATAACCCGCCATGAAACCGACGAGAGGCAGAACCATTTCCTTCACCCGGCGTAGAGCTTGGGCAAATCTCTGCAGCCCGGGATCGAGAAGCCAGGTGCCGGCAGTCACTCCCACGAACGCAGAGCCGACGACGACTGCGGCAATTTCAGAACTCACCAGGAGTTGATTTCCCAATACTGCCCAGCTGTCCGGAGGCGAGTACGTTGGCGTGCCCAGTCTGTAGATGATCAGTAACAGTGTCATCAGTGCAACCAGTGGGATCGTGAGGATTGTGCCGGCGTACGTCCAATGCGTGCGGAATCGCAACCTCCCGGTGAGGCGCAGGCTCAAGCTCATGCTCAGGCCAACCATCGACCCCATGACTACCATGATCGGAAGGGGGTCCCTGCTGGCCACGACGCCTTCGGAGTCGATAAGGCCAAACGTGGCCGTGACCGCGATCGCGAGGAGAACGGCACTCCCGCCTGCGACGGCCAGATGTCGCTGGATCCACGCCGCCAGGCTTGTGTCAGCGCCGCCCTCCGGAAACAGCGCAATTACTGACGTTGCGACCAAGGGCAGGACGCAAATCGTCGCGATGATCCCAACGCCGAAAGCGGTTGCCGAGTCCTCCGTCTTCGGAACGATTAGCAACCAGGGCGTAAGGAATAGCGCCTGTATAAGTGCCCAAAACGCCACTCGCGGAAGGAACGAAGCGGCCCGAGTAATGCGGCTGTGGCGGGCGATCCATTCGCCATTTGCAGTAGGAGTAGATGCAACTCCGTCTGTTGACCCCTCGCGGCCAAGCGCGGGAGGACCATAGACGACAGCGAATCGAGCCAGTGCGGAGAGGGCGAAGGCGCAACCGGAGGCGAGTGCGGTTACCCCCAGGTCGAGGACAAGCCAGTACTTGCCTGAGCCGAACGCCGATGGGTCGATTAAGGTGATCAAGGCAACCAGCACATATGTGTCCACGGCGCCGATCAGAGCAGCGAGCAACGCAAGTCGTGGCCAGCCACCGGTCTTGCGCCAATACCACCCGAGCAAGACGACGGGTGTCACGATCGTGGCGGCCAACATAAGTAAGCAGCGGATCCAAAACGGGCTACGGTCCCGCCACACGATCCACCAAGCGAGAAAACCGACAGTTACAGGGGTCGCTATGTACGTGACAGACGTTGCTAGCAGCAGGCCCACGGACAGGGAGCACAGGATTGCGACGGACCAGGCGATGGCCTTAACGGAAAAGTAATTAGACGCAGCGCCGGGCACGTAGTGAGTCACTAACGACCGAGCGCCCCACGAATCGAAGGCCAGCGCGATCAGAAAGAGTGCCAGGACTCCCACGGCTGGCGCAAATGCAAGGGTGAGGAGTAACAAGACGTAAGTTGGAAGGGCGATTACCTTCTTCCACAGGTGATTGGACCTAAAGCCCGGTGCTGTGGTGCGGAACCAATCCCACCATGTCGTTGGCGCTGCGATCGAGAACGCCATGACCTCGGCCCCCCTTAGACTGCCTATTGGTCGGCCTCGTTGCCGTCGAGCGGCGGCGTAACAAACAGATTTCCCGTCTCCGTCAGGATCACGGCTGCCTGTCGGTGATTCGCGAACCAGCGGTGGACGGCTTTGCCATTCAGCTGCTCGAATGCCTGCTCGACGTGCGCGAACTGCTGCTTCTGGCCATCAGCGGCCGCCGTGCTGCTGGCCGTCTTGGCTGCGTAGTAAGCCTCTACTAGTTCGTCGAAGTTCGCATCGTGGCCCAGATCAGCTGGCGCAGAGGCACCGTTTGCGGTCGCGGTCGGGCTCTTCCTAAGTTTGGCTTCGATCGGCCTCCCTCCTTCGCCACAGAAAGCGTTGTGAGGTGCATGGACTCTATCTCAATCGGGCGGGCTTTGTCTGCGGCTAACCAAATGTCTCAACCGGACTCTGACCTCGGCACCATATCCGCGGGATAGCGTCATGCATCCGGGAGGTAAGCCGGAACTCGGTAATTGTTGGCACTTGACGCCAAAGAACTCCGCGCCGATACTCGTGGCGCTGCGGGCTAATCGAGGAGCCCGATGCTTAGCATGTAGGCTCGGGCGGGCAGGGAAAGAATGAGCACATTTGCTTATGCGGCTGTCACAGGCAGGCGATTGCAAGCGCCAGCTGGAACCAGTACAAGTGTTGAGCCACCCGGAGTGCAAACGTTCGTGGATGCGTTGGCGGCACTGGTTCCTGCAGAGGTTCTGGTCGCGCATGGCGTGATTTTGGGTTTCGTCACGACGACGAATTCAAAGGCCACGCCGCCAGTAACGACGATCACGGATACAGGAGCACTACAAATCGGTTTCTGGGGACTCTTGGTCTTGGCAATCGCGATCTATGCCGGAGTTCGCTTGGCGCCAGGCAGTTGTCCGTGGACTAGGTGGGACTTCGTAAGGATGACAATTCCCGCTCTGGCATTTGTCGCCTGGACGATGATTCAAAAGACAACTGCATTCGATGCCGTATGGCCAGGCCTCGACGCAGGCACCAGAGACGTGATTGCCGTTTTGGCCGCCATCGTACTCGGGCTAGTCGCCGCATGGCTCGGCTATAAGGCGGACCAAGCCCCGCCATGTAAGCCCGTGCCGAATGCTGCACAGATCCCGCCGCAAAGTTAGAAGGACGACGCCCACGTTCCGGATCGTCAGTAGGCGAAGAAGCGCGCCGATGGGCGGCATGTGCTCGCCCGCGAGGAGCCAGCTATGACGCAACTACGGATCGCGCCCACGATCTCAGGCGCAATCTCTCTTGGCGCCTACGAAGGCGGCGCGCTGGCAGCCCTGTTGGTTGCGGTACAGGCTCTTCAAGCGAAAGATCAGAACGCAATTCGCATCGATGCGATCGGCGGAGCCTCCGCTGGCTGTATGACTGGCGTCATGGTGGCCAAGATCCTGAGCGCAGGCCTCGACCCTGTCGCGACCATGTACCAGACATGGGTTGAGGCGGCAAGCCTCGACAACCTGAAAACATCCACCGGCGAGGGCCCGCTCACTATGGACAACCTGATCGGAACGCTCAAGAGCATCATCGCGTTGCCGATCGATGCCAAGAAGGCCCAGATAGCTTCGATCAAAGTCCGGGGCATCATCTGCTGCCTGCGCGGCTTTGACTACGAGATTCGAGGCGTCTCCCAAGACGAAGAGCAAGAGCGCCACATCGACGCCGTCACCTTTATCGACTGGAGCACCTTCACCTTCCATTCCGACGGGACGATCGATCCGCCCGGCACGAAATGGCTCGACCCAGGCGGTCCGGTCGAGATAGCCCTTGCATCCGGCTCCAACGCGATGGGCTTTCCGCCCCGGGCGGTAGATCGCTCCGGCGAGCCGTGGACTCGATACCAGGCGGAGCGTGCTCAGAACCTACCCGCCAACACCCGAACGCTTTGGTTCACCGACGGCGGAACCCTGGACAACGAACCGCTCGGGCACACCCTCGATCTCACCAACGACCTGGATCTAACCGGCGCCGACAAGTTGCCCAGCGATGGAATCCGGCTTCACCTCTTGATCCATCCCCATCCAGCTCCGCCAGAGTCAGGCGATGCATGGGCGCAAGCTCCACCCGGTTCCGGTCCGAGCTGGGATGCAACACTCGTTCGGGCTGGCAAGCTGATCGCCACCCAGAGTCTCTACGACGACCTGAACCGCGTGGCCAAGTCCAACTCCCGAATTCGCTGGACGACCCAGCTGGGATCAGTGCTGACCGACCTACTGCATCAACTCGACCAGCCAACCCAAGACAAGTGGAAGGCAGCCTTTTCAGATTTCGTCTCCAAAGTCAGGAACGACAAGGATCAACTTGGGCGATCCTCCGGCGCAGGGGACGTTATCGACAAACTTGACGACGCTATCGATGCCGCCTTGGGAGAGGCATCCGGGTTCGGACGCAAGCAGGCCGTCGAGGTCGACGTCGTCTCACCGCTTATCCTTGGCCGCCCCGAGCCGGTCGCTGATCTCCTCGCCGGCGACTTCCTCTTTGCTTTCGGAGGATTCATGGACATTCGGCTTCGCCAGAGCGACTTCGCCCTTGGCTACATGTCGATGCAGAAATGGTTGGCCGACAATCTAGGACGGTTAACCGGGCTCGATGTGGCTGACGTGTTGGCTGCGGTCGATGCGGCGAAGCATCCCGGTTGCACTTTCGATCCTGTGGCGGCTTCGACTCCGTGGAGTCGAGTCACTGTCTGGGAGCGGATCCAGGCGATGGCGGTTGCTGCCCATTTCGCGAAGATAGCGATCGAAGGCTAATGGGCCTTTCAAGCACTATCGGGTAGTCGGAATCGAGACCAGGTCCGAACTAAACAACGGTCCGGCGGGCCGGGGGTGGCCTGGTTCCCGGATGGGCGTAGCACGGCATGCTGTCGATAACTACCCCCTTCTCGCTAACCCGCCACAAACGCGCAGAATCGCCCGAGCACCTAGGCCACCTGTCGACCGGTTGCAAGACCAGCGGAAGGACGTCATGCCACCGTGTCCGGGGTCGCCAGCAAGCCAAACTCGACGGTCCAAAGTTCCCCGATCTGGGTCTTGATCGGTGTGGCCTTAGCGGACTCCGTGGCGGCGGACCTCTCGAGCCGCTCGACCGGTCAGCAGACACGCTTTAGGCCTTGCTTCAAGTGACGTAATCTCGCCCATAATCGCGTGAGGAAGGCAGGGTGCAATTGGCGCTCAGGCTGTGGACGTTCATTCTATTTGCCCAGTGAGGCATCGGCCCCGTATCCGTCACCTGGCTGGGCGGAAATTAGTGGGCTAAATGCCAGCTCCGCCCGCGGCTCGACCCCATGGCTCCACGATTCCAGTAGTCCTAGCTGGCATCGTTCTCTTGGTGTTTGTTGGCATAGGTATCGTCAGCGTTGCGACCCTTGCACGCCCAGGCGCGAAGGTCAGTCCATTCCCATCCGCCTCCGAAATCGCGCGGACACCATCGCAATCGCCGCGAACTTCGCCGCGACCTTCGCCGAGTGCGAGCCCGTCGTCCGACCCTCTTGCAGCAGAGATCAACGACGAAGTGAAGGCTCTGCCGACTGGGACACTGTCGTGGAATCCCCCTAAGCGCCTACCCCTGGGCGCTCGTGCCATCGTGACGGCTCGGATTGCACTCATTCCGCCGTCGCAGCAACCGCCCCTTGAGGGTCCCGGCCAGCCTAACCACCAGCCAATCCAGGTCAGCCACGAGATGGAGTTACTCCTAAAGAGCGACAACCCTGAGGGAATCACCGTCACAAACGTCGAACCTCCGACAACCGATCAATGGCAGGCGACATTCCAATACCAGGGACACGATTTCGCGGAATGGAAGTGGCAACTTGCAGCCGTCCAGACAGGTACATGGCCAATGCGGTTGGCGGTTTATCTGAGGCTCAAGTCCGATCAGGAGGAGCAAATTCGAGAAGTTCCGTGGTCCACCACAGTCGACGCCACAAGGAATCTTGAAGTGGTTTTCGACGTCGGAACTTCACCTCAATTTCTTCTTGCTAGCTACTGGCAATGGATTGTGGGAACAGTGATCGCCCTTCTCGCTCTGATTGGCGGACCAGTCGGCGTGATCGTCAAGCGCAGGCAGGAAGCCAAACGCAAGGAGGAGGAGCTAAAGAGGCTAAGACAGGTGATCGGGCCGCCGACGGGCCCCACTGGAATGAAGGCCGATGCCGAGATTCAGAAGCCAATCGACGGCGCCTAGGGACGGCAACTGCAGTTTTGGCGCGCGGCCATAAGTGGTTCAGCCAAATGGGCTCTGGGTCCAAGATCGCGATAACCCCTTGTTATGGCCAGCGCGTCAACGGTCTTGCAAACCGTTGCTCCCCGATAACTTGCTGCTATCACTAGCTGATCAGCGTGCGGCAGGTTGACCCACCTGGCGGTGCTTGGGACTGATCGGGGCCGTCGCTATCCGTCGAACGGTTACCAAACCGGCTGTTCCGGCAATCGGGGCGCTCTGAGACGTTCCCTTAGGCTAGGTCTTCCGAGTCCGCCGGCGGGCCGGTCTCTCCTCAGCTGCCTCCTTGTCGGCGGCCTGCCGGTCGGCCTGGGTCACTTTCCTCAGCTCCTTCGGTTGTCGCTCGGGTGGTTCACCGGCGGTCAGCGTGCCGATTCGCTGCACGCTACGCTGCAGCGACTTCACCTCCGTTCTCAGTTGAACGACTTGCGGATCGATGGTCGCCTCCTCGCAGCAGCAGTTTGCCTCCGACCCACAGCAGCAGCCGTGATCCTGCTTGCCGCCGCAGTCGCACGGCTGTTCGGACCGGCGGTGGCAGAAGCTCACGCAGTGCGAGCTGATGCCGTTCGCGATCACGCAGAGCTCGAAGTCGCCGAATGGAACGTGGCGAGCGTCAAAGCGGACCGACTCTAGGTCGTCACCGGTCGCCACGCCCATGGTGCTGAAGGCGTATGTGCGGCAGAAGTAGGCCTCGTTGGTCTGCCTGCTTCGCAGCCGCACCAGCGGGTAATTGGTGGCCGAGTAGCAGTCGTCGCCATACGTGTTCGCCTGCGACAGGCCATTGAGTTGTGTGCCTCTCAACAGATAGTAGTCCGTGCCCGCGCGGATGCAGTGGGGGATCACTTCCCGGATCGTGGGTCGCCACGCCTCCTGGGGTTCCCCATCGGGCGTGTAGCACTGAAGGTTGTTGATGCTTGGGCCGAACAGGACCTGTCCTGTCGGGAGCAGCATCATCCGGCTCCAATACAGCTGCATGGCGTTGTTGGGCGGCGTCGGTGCTTGGACGATGGTGT
>WNFB01002322.1_pt1 | contig 16537 bp, 10 predicted proteins | sample 5400501 | NCBI WGS metagenome assembly WNFB01 (sample SAMN13153341, study PRJNA577476) | soil metagenome | isolation source: 200 cm saprolite under Douglas fir tree site 2 hole 1 | place: USA:California | collected 2015-04-18
CTCTGGAACCCGAAACACAATCACCTGTGCCATAGCCATCCTCCGATCCCACAACGCACCTTCGAACGTTTTGCCATCCTCACCTCGTCGAAGGTTCTTTTGTACTTAGATGCGGGCCCACCCCGATGAGTAACTCCCATCAAAGTGTGGCGGTTACAGGCTGAAGTTAATCTTGCATGAGATCGGGTTGCGCCGATAGTGAAAGGAATGGTTCCTGGCTAGATTCTGGAGTTGGAGCAGGATCAGCAGGCGAGTTGATCGCGTGAGAGTCTTAGTCCGTTCAGGTTGCCCAGCACGGTGACGGCGATCAATTCGCCGCGGAAGAAATCATTGGCCATCGCCTGCAGGTCGCCCGAGGTGACGCTTTCGATGTTCTCGATCAGCTCATCCAAGCCGTAGAAACGATCGAAGTACATCTCCTGCCGGGCAAGATTCGACATGCGAGCCGTAGAGGACTCAAGCGAAAGCATCAGGCTGCCCTTAAGCTGGTCCTTGGCGCGGCGGAGTTCTTCTTCCGGGACGGCCTCGGTCTTCAGTTGGCGAAACTCGGATACCACCGATCGCACGACTTTGGCGGCTGATTCCCGCGAGGTTCCCGCGTACACGCCGAGACAGCCGGTGTCGCGGTACGGGTTGAGATCGCTGTAGATCGCGTATGCGAGTCCCTGCCGCTCGCGGATATTCTGGAAAAGCCGCGAACTCATGCCGCCCCCGAGCAGCGTATTGAGAACGTAAGAGGCGTAGCGTTTTTCGTGAGCGATGGGATATGAGGGAACACCAATGCAGATCTGCACCTGCTCCAGCGCTTTCTTGTTGCGCATGACAATGCGCGGCACGACCCTTGGGGGCTGTGAGTGGAAGCCGTTCTTGAACGGCTTCATGTGTTGGAAGTGCTCGGCCACCAGTTCCACGAATCGCCCGTGGTCCAGGCTCCCGGCGGCCGCTACGATCAGGTTGTCCGGAGCGAAACGCTGCGTATAAGAGTTCAAGACCACGGGCTGTTCGAACTTTCTTACGGTGTCCCTGGTTCCGAGGATGGGTTTGCCCAGTGGGTGATCCTTCCAGAAGTTCTGGGTAAAGATCTCATGGACGAGATAGTCGGGATTGTCTTCGTCCATTTTGATTTCTTCCAAAATGACGCCGCGCTCACGCCCGATATCCTCAACGGCGAAGACCGGGTTGAGTACCAGATCGCTGAGTACGTCGAGAGCAACCGGCAAGTGCTCATCGAGAACTTTAACGTTGAAACAGATGCATTCCTTCGCCGTGAAAGCATCCATGTTGCCGCCGATCGAGTCTATCTGCCGAGCGATCTGTTCCGCCGTGCGGTTCCTGGTTCCCTTGAAAACCATATGCTCAATGAAATGGGAGATGCCATTCCACTGAGGATCTTCGTCTCGGGAGCCGGTTTTGATCCATATCCCGATTGAAACAGAGCGGATGTGCTGCATCTGCTCCGTGATGACGGTGAGGCCGTTGGGCAACAGTTCGCGATGGATATTTCGAAGTTCTTCAACCATGGCTGTTACCCCAACAAGCTCATACGGCAGGCTGACCACAAGACCTCTCATATTCTGACACACGAATTGGGAGCATAGTTACCAAAGTTGCTCTTGTAGAATCAGCAACTTAGCTAAACACCCCGGAATCACGGCCCCGAGTTACCTCTTCCAGAACAAATTGGCCTGAATACGGTCTAGAATCTTTCCAGAAATCTCAGGTGCATTCGCGGTATGCCGGAAATCAAACAGAACGGTCTTCTTGGTCTTGATCTTCAAGAACTTGCGGCGATCGTCCAAGTGGCTGGAGAGCCCTCCTATCGGGCGCGACAAATCTTTGATGCTCTTTATGCACGACGAGTGGAGTCGGCGGATCAAATCTCGACGCTCCCAAAAGAATTTCGCCGGACCTTGGAGGAAGGTGGGCTTACCGTCGGACTACCCAGGATCGAAAGGAAGTTTGTTTCGAGAGACGGCACGATTCGTTACCTGATGGCTCTTTCCGACGACCAAAGCGTGGAGACCGTCTGGATGCCCGAGGGCGATGGCGGGGAAGCTGGCGACGGCAGCCCGGCCGGGGACGAAGGGGAGAAGAGTGCCGCGAAATGGCCGCGCGCTACGATTTGTGTTTCCAGCCAGGTGGGCTGCGCTGTGGATTGCCAGTTCTGCATGACGGCGCTGCTCGGCGTGAAACGTAGCCTCAGCGCTGGCGAAATCGTTGGCCAGATTTGCGCGGTGCTCAACGACCAGCGGGTTTCTCCACCCCGGGATCGCGTGAATCTGGTGTTCATGGGAATGGGGGAACCATTTCTCAACTATGAGAACTTCATGAAGGCTGTGCACTTGCTGGTGGAAGGCGTCGGTATTCCTGAGTCGCGAATGACCGTTTCGACTGCCGGAATTGTTCCGCGCATCTACGACTTCGGCCAGGAACCGGTACGTCCCAAGCTGGCGATTTCTCTGAACGCTTCGAATGACGAACTCCGCACGAAATTAATGCCCATCAACAAGAAATGGAACCTGGAGAAGCTGATGGCGGCCGCCCGAGAATTTCCGTTGCGCAACCGCGAGCGATTAACGTTCGAGTACGTTCTGCTGGAACAAGTGAATGACTCGCCGCAGAACGCCCAGGAGGTCGTCGAGCTGATCCGACGTGTTCGGGCGAAGGTGAATCTCATTCCACTCAACCCAGGACCAGAGATTGATTTCCGAACACCGTCTGAAGAGCGCGTGCGGGCATTCCAGAAGGTGCTCGTCCCGGCAGGCGTGCCGACGTTTATTCGAAGGCCTAGGGGACGGGACATTTATGCCGCCTGCGGGCAGTTGAAGCGGACCTTGGAGTTAGTGGGCAGCAGCTCTTAGCTGTTAGCTCTTGGCCTTAGCTCAAAAAGACTTTAACCGCAGCGTTCGCGAGTCCTCGCAAAGATTGCAAAGACTCCGTTCTTCACGGTGCTTGTGCGTTCTGTGCGCTTAAAAGTCTTTTCAGGGCTGCGCTTTTTCCATGTCCTCTGCGGCCGACTCTATCAGTGCCGCCTCGTCCTGCAGTATTCCGGCTACCCGCACGATCTGCTCTTCCGCTTCCTTCCACTTTTTCTGTTCAATGGCCTCACGTACACCCGGAATCGTTTTCACACCATAGCCGGTATAAAAGCCCGGAGCGTAGATCATGTGTCTGAACCAGGGGCGTCCCGGCAGCCCATCGGGACTGGTGAGCTTGCGCTCGCTCTGCAGGAGCTGAGCATTCACGGCCTCCAAAGAAACACTACTCAGTGCCAGACCACCATTTTTCGTGACCTTGTCTAAGGCCTTCTGGTAGTGCTCGGCGCTGCGGGTGAGAGCGTCCGCAGCATTTTGCAGCGGAGCAAAGGCCAAAAATGGGGGTACACCCTCCCGCGGCGGCGGAACAGATTTTTCTTTCGGGTCTGCCGTGGCGGTAAAAACGCCCTCTTCAATTTCTTTGTTCTGTTCGCGGATTTTGTCCTGCTTATCCTTGAGCAGCTTCTGAAGCTCGTCCAGGTATTTGTGAATGGTATCGGCAAAATCGGTGAAGTCATATGGCAGGAGGTCGGCGTCGGCGAGGCGCATCGCCGCCGTGCCACTGGTCTGGGCCAGGGCGCGTCCATAACTGAAATCCGTGTCAGAGAAATGCGTGTACCAGTAGAAATCATCGTAGATCGAGTGGTAGATGCCACCGCCGTCCTCATCGCCAAATCCCAGGTTGAGCGAGGCGATGCCGAGATGATCGAGGAACGCAGTGTAATCCGAGCCCGAACCCAGGGCAGCGATTCTCAGGTCAGCACGCTGGCGTATCTCCTGACGATCTTCCGGTGTTTTGGCATCGGCGATGTTCTTCAATTGCCTGCGTTTCCAAAGGGTGATTTTCTTTTCTGGATCTTCGATGTCGCGGGCTACACCGTTCATGAATTTTTCCAGGGTGTGCGAGCCTAGGGCGAACAGGTAGCCCCGTCCATTCGCGTCGGTGTTGATATAGGCTACGGCGTGCTCCCGAAGTTCGTCAGCATGAGCTTCGGCCCACTCGGTGGACCCGAGCAGACCAGGCTCTTCGCCGTCCCAGGCGCAGTAAATGATCGTGCGCTTGGGTTTCCAGCCCTGTTTGAGGAGTTCGCCGAATGCGCGCGCCTCCTCCATGAGGGCGACCGTGCCCGAGACAGGATCTTGAGCTCCATTGACCCAGGCATCGTGATGATTGCCACGGATGATCCACTCGTTGGGATAGGTGGAGCCAGGGATCTTGACAATGACATCGTAAAGTCGCTTAGTGTCCCAGTTGGATTGCACTCTTAAGTGGACTTTGGCCGGCCCGGGGCCCAGGTGATAGGTGTTGCCCAAAGCGCCGCGCCATTCCTTAGGAGCGACGGGCCCCTTCAGCGCCGCGAGCAGCGGTTGCGCGTCGCCATAAGAAATAGGCAGAACGGGTATTTTGGTCAGCGTCTTCACATCTTTTAGCGCGAGCCGCTTTGCATCCGGAGTCGCGCCCACTCCGGGTGTCAAAGGGTCGCCGGGGTAGGTGGGCATATCCATGACGCTGCCACGCTGTACACCATCTTTCGGACGCCACGCGCCTTGGGGAAAAACCTCACCTTCGAAGTAGCCGTCATCGCGCGGATCGGAATAGATGATGCAACCGAGGGCTCCGTGCTCGGCAGCCACTTTCGGTTTGATTCCGCGCCACGATTCACCGTAGCGTGCAATCACGATTGCACCCTTGACCGAGACCCCGAGCCGATCAAGCTTTTCATAGTCGTCGGGCACTCCGTAATTGACGTATACCAGCGGCGCCGTGACATCGCCGTCGATCGAGTACGCGTTATAGGTGGGGAGTTGTTCGGACTGCTGACCGGAAGTGGGATCCACCGGTACCACTGGCTCCTGCAACTTCGCCACGAATTTCGTCGGCTCGAGCAGTTCGACCACACGCTCTTTCGGGGTTGGAAACAGTACGTCAAAGTTTTCAATGTGGGCGTTCAGACCCCATTCTTTGAATTTCGAGAGGATCCATTCCGCGTTGTCCTTGTCATACGGCGAGCCAACATGGTGAGGCCGGGCGGAAAGCCGCTTCATGTAGTCGCGCAGGTTGTCCTGCTTCGGAATGTCGCGGAATTTGCCTTCCCAATTGCGTTCTGCGCGGGCCTGTTCGGCCGAATATCCCATCAAGGGCGATGGTTCTTCGGAGGTCGTGCCCAAGAGTACGACGGATGCCAGAATTACAAGAACGACAAGCACGGAACGACGCATCAATAAGCTCCCATGGCTTCTATTAAAAATGATGACTTCTGCCGGACTTCACTGAGCAGGTTTACGTGCACTCGAGACAAGCATGTCGAACCGCGCATTATAGTCTTTGTCCTCACGAGAGGCGAAATACATCATGTCACGATGTGTATTCAGACTTGGCAATCGAGAGATGGTGGGATAGGCTTTGGCTCCTATGAACCGCCTCCTCCTCCATCAATTGCACGTCAACGTCTGGCCGATTCTGCTCTTGCTTCTCCTCTGTAGCGCCTTTGCCAATACAGCAAGTCCTGCGAGCTTCACGTTGGAGCAGGTCATGAGCTCTCCTTTTCCTTCTGAACTGGTCGCAGCTTCCCATGCCACTCGCGTCGCGTGGGCGTTTAATACAAAAGGCGTGCGAAATATCTGGGTAGCGGATGGGCCCGATTTCGCCGCGCGTCAGGTAACGCATTACGGAGCCGACGACGGCCAGCCTCTGGCCAGCGTGCGGATCACTCCCGATGGACGTGCCGTGGTCTACGCGCGGGGCAGTGAGACCAACGAGGCTGGACGAGTGGCCGATCCAACAAGTGGGGTCTGGGCCCGCAAACAGCAGGCCTGGGCAGTTGACGTGGACCGGGGGGAGCCGCGCCTGCTCGGAGAAATGGGATGCGGCGAAGAGGGTTGTGAAGATATTCAGCTTTCACCCGATGGGCAGTTCGCGGTCTGGACAACTAAAAAACAGCTGTGGATTGCGCCTGTCTCTGGCGCAACCGCCGCTCACCAGCTTACAGATTTGCGCGGCGATAATTCGAATCCCAAATGGTCGCCCGATGGACGCCAAATCGTGTTCGTCAGCAATCGCGCTGACCACAGCTTCATTGCTATATACGATTTCGGCAGAGACACAGTGCGTTATATTGCACCGAGTGCGGATCGCGACAGCTCACCGCGTTGGTCACTCGACGGACGGCGCATCGCATTCCTGCGAATTCCCGGCGTCCAGCGGAAGTTGCCGCTGATCCCGCTTCGCATCACGCCTTGGGGAATCTGGGTCGCCGATCCGGGGAGCGGAAAGGCAGCGGAAATTTGGCACAGCGGAAGTAAGCCGGACGATTCGTTTCCTGAACTCTCAGCAGACGCTTGTTTCATTTTCGCCGGCAAGGATCGAATTATCTTCTCGTCGGAACAGGATAGCCGGAATCACTTGTACTCGATTCCGGCTGGCGGCGGCTTCCCCACTATCCTCACGCCCGGACAATTCGATATCGAGGACGTCGCATTGAGTGCCGACGGCCTGTCCGTGATCTACACGTCGAATCAGGATGACATTGACCGCCGGCATGTGTGGCGGGTCGGCGTGGATGGAACCAAGCCGCAGGCAGTCACCAAAGGCGACACGATCGAATGGGCTCCGGTCGAGACTGGTCAGGGAAACTATCTGCTATGTCTGGGATCCAGCGCCACTGCGCCAGCAATGCCATACCGGATCGCTCCTCAGGGCAGAACAATGATCGCGAGCGCTGCGCTGCCCAGCGACTTTCCATCCAAGCAACTAATAATACCGAAGCAGGTCGCGTTCAAGAGCGATGACGGCCTCGAAATCCACGGGCAGCTCTTTGTGCCTGAGAGCCGGAGTGGTCCCGGCCCAGCGCTGATTTTCATGCACGGTGGCCCGATGCGCCAAATGCTTCTTGGCTTCCACTACATGTACTACTACCACAACGCGTACGCGATGAATCAGTATCTGGCGAGCCAGGGATACGTGGTGCTCTCAGTCAACTACCGGCTCGGCATCATGTATGGCCGCCCATTCCGCGAACCGGCCAATGCGGGTTGGCGTGGAGCCTCTGAGTACAAAGACATTTTGGCGGGTGCGAAGTTCTTGCAAACCCTTCCCGTGGTCGATGCGAAGAAGATAGGTCTTTGGGGCGGTTCTTACGGAGGTTATCTTACCGCCCTGGGATTGGCGCGCAACTCCGACATATTCGCGGCTGGCGTTGACCTCCATGGCGTGCATGATTGGTTGGAGTTCCTGCGCCATTGGGAAAATCGGCCTGGAGCGCCAGATGCAACCGAAGCTGCGAAACTGGCGTTCGACTCCTCTCCCGACGCCTCGGTTTCGCACTGGAAGTCACCCGTGCTGCTCATTCACGGAGATGACGATCGCAATGTACCGGTCAGTCAGACAGTGGATCTGGTACAGCGTTTGCGTGACAACCACGTGGCGTTTGAGGAACTCATATTTCCGGATGACATCCATGATTTCCTTTTGTGGGGGGACTGGATTAAAGCCTACACGGCGACAACAGATTTCTTCGACCGGAAGCTCAAGAGGAGGGAAGCGGCAGGTAAGATACAGCGGTGAGGACAGCAACTATGGGGTCGGCGGAATTGGAAGACTAGCGCAAGTTTGATTTTCGGATTCAGCGGACCGGGATGGCGAATGGCCTGGCGTTCGGATGGAGAGATTGCGAACATTCGATTTTACCGCTGGCAGTTCGATGCGGAAGGTTGCTCCTCCCGCGGCGCGGTTCTCGCAAACAATTCTTCCCGCGTGTTCCTGGATGATGCCGTAACAGGCGCTGAGTCCCAGTCCAGCTCCTTGGCCGACAGGGCGCGTGCTGTAAAATGGATCGAAAACCCGTTCTGGCTCCCTCGCGCCGGGCCCATTATCCGAAAATTCCAGTACGGCCATATGATTCTCATGCCGGGTAGCGACGGTGAGGAGGCCGCCGGCTTCCTCCATGGCATGCATGGCGTTATTGGCAATGTGGAGACAAACGTGGAGCAGTTGATTGGAGTCGCCCATGACTAGGGGCAGATCGGTAGCGAACTCCGATTGGACTTCGATATTGCGGGCACGAAGTTGGGGTTGCGAGAGCTTGAGCGCCGTTTGCGCGAGCGCATTCATATTCACTTTGGTCTTCTCGGACGGAACCTGGCGGGCGAAGCTGAGCAAGCTGGAAACCAGGGTTTTGGTACGCCGCACCTGGTGTGCCATCTTTTCCGCCAGATCACGCTGCTCATCCGTTAATGATGTTGCAGTAAGCAGGTCGGAGTAGCCCAACATAGCAGTGAGCGGATTGTTTAACTCATGTGCTGCTCCTCCCAGCAACTGCCCCAGCGAGGCCAGTTTCTCCGACTGTACGAGCTGAGCCTGCAAACGCTTTAAGTCTTCAAACGACCGTTGTGAAGCTTGCAGAAGGCGAATGAGTTCCCGGTCCAGAAGGTGCTGCCGCAGAAAAACCATGATGCCCATCACCATCATGGCGCCTAACGTAACTACCATACGGAAGCTGCGTACCCGTGGCGGCGCCGTCATGTCGAAGATCGACCATGCGGCGAACAATGGTAGGGAGAAGATGGCGATCATGCCGAGGCGAGCTACCCAGACACCGTGGCTGGTCACGGCTTTGGTCTGCTCGCTTTCCGATTCCCCGGCGGGCGCCAGCAGACCTATGAAAGTAACCCAACACATGGAGACAGCCAAGGGCACATCGTACAGGCTACCGGAGTAGTAAACGTGTGTCTCGATTGCCCAATTCGCTACGTAAGAACTGAGGGCATACGTCAGGCTGGCGCCAAACCATTGCGCATAAATGAGCTTCCAGGAGGACTGGCTTCGCCACCACATTACTGCAAGACCTACTAGAAAGACCATCTTCTCGGTGAGATAAAGCGCATTCAGGTTTCGGCCATACGCCAATTCGTCTGTGCGCGCGTATTGCCAGGGAATCACAGCGAAAAGATAAAGGTAGATCCACCAGATAAAGAGAAGCGCGAAGTCAAGAGTTCCCAAACGAGAGGTACGATTGTCCTGTTGGGTGTGGGGCTGAAGAGCCAGGGCCGCCATCATCGGAACTATATGGAGGAAAAGGACGATATCTCCAACGAAAGGTTGGGGGACCTCCTGACGCAAGACAACTTCGATGTAAGTCCATAAGAGCTGATAGGAGAGCCAAAAGGCCAGACCCAACGTCATCAGGGCCCAGAACAACCGGGTACGGCCGTTGCTGTCTAGCACCCTGGGCAGTAACGACACGGTTCCACACAACAACAAAAGACACTGTGTGATGTCGCTGAATACGATTAGCTGGACAGTCCGAGGCAGTACGAACGACGCCAAAGCTTGCGCGAGGACCAAGCTACCGGCCGCGAACAACCAAAACTTTGGGCGCAATGACAAGAATTACCCTTGTCCAAGATTCTAGACGCGAAACTGGAAACCTGGAGGTTACTTCAGTAACCCCTCTCGTAATCGGAGGTCTCGGGAAGTGATTTGATGCCCCCTCGCCGCTAATGGTAAGTTCCGCTTGCGCTTGAAATTTTGTGTCAATATAGCATTGCATATCTTGAAACCGAGCGGTAATCATCGATTGTCACGTCTGGCGCCTCGGTATCGCTTCCTATGGAGACTCCGGGCACCCTTGAGCCCGGGGGAGATCCGTCGCATTGAGCGATGGCTGGCAAGTGCCCGGGTGTTTCTCGCCATCTCCGCACTTTTCGCAATTTGGATGGATCCCAGCGAAATTGGCTATTCGCCCTGGGCGTATTGGGCTCTTGGTGTTTACATTGTCCACGGCGTCGTGGTCATGATGTTGCTGCGTTTTCGGCAGCAGTCGACAGCTGCGTTTCGCCTGCTGGTGCACGCGGCAGACGTAGTCTGGCCGGTATTTATCTCGGCCTTCGCCGCCGGACAGCGCGGTCCGTTTTTCCTCTTCTTCGTTTTCGTTTTGATGGCGGCTGCGTACCGCTGGGGCCTATGGGAAACCCTGGGGACCGCAGCTACAGAAATTGTGCTGCTCTGGGCAGAGAGCCTTGCCATCAATCGAGGTGTCGTCCAGTGGGCGGAAGGATTTCTTCTGCGGCACGGTATCCCTCCTCTAGGTCTCGATATCTCGGATCTCGGGCCCAAACACCTAATGTTATCGGTGTATCTGCTGGTCACGGGTCTCCTGCTTGGGTACCTTGCAGAACAGCAGAAGCAGTTGCGAGCGGAAAAAGAGGTGATTGCCCGCATTCTGGGCGGAGCACGAGTAGATGCCGGATTGACCGGAACTCTGCAGCGGATTCTTGGTGAGCTCCTCTCGATGTACGGCGCCCGGCGCGCTCTGATCGCGTCCCAAGAGGCTAACAGCTACCGGGTTTTCCTGGGCGAGGTTCGAGCTTCAAAAGAAAATCCCTCTCTGCTCAATTGGCAGGAAGTTCCTCCCGCTGACCGTGACATTTATCTTTACAAGTACCCGGCTGATGCTTGCTATGCGGTCCATAAGCGCGACCCGTTCGATGTACTGGGGCTGGATCGAGAGGGCATGCGGCTCCGCAATCTTTCCACGGATTTCGTGAACCGCCTGGCCAGGGTTTATGATTTTCATTCCATTGTCACCGTTTGCTTCGTATCTGGGGACGAGTGGTGGGGCCGGATTTTCCTTTTGGATCCCCTATTGGCGGGAGATGAGCAGGAAGAATTACGATTTCTGCTGGAATTAGTCCGCCAGGTCGGGCCGGCGGTCTATAACGTTTACCTTATTCGGCGGTTACGGCTTAGGGCCGGAGCGCTTGAGCGAGCCCGTTTTGCCCGTGAGCTGCACGACGGAGCCGTCCAGTCGCTGATTGCTGTGGAGATGCAAGTCGATGTGCTGCGTCGCCAATCGGCTGCGCAGACCACTCCTCTCACCCAGGAGTTGACTCGCATCCAAGAGCTGCTGCGTGAGGAGGTGTTGAACCTCCGGGAGCTCATGCAGCAGATGAAGTCACTGGACGTAGACGCTAAGAAGTTGCTGCGATTCTTCGCGGATACGGTCGAAAGATTTCAGCGTGAAACGGGCATCACGGCACGATTCGTCTCTGAATTGACCGAAATAGAAATGCCACAGCGTGTGTGCCGGGAACTGGCCCGCATCGTCCAGGAAGGGCTGGTCAACGTCCGCAAGCACAGTGGGGCGAGTCACGTACTGGTTCGACTCGGGTCGGATCACGGCGGGTGGAAGCTCACGGTGGAAGATGATGGGCATGGGTTCCCGTTCTCCGGACGTTTGTCGCACAGCGAATTGGAGGCTCTGGGAAAAGGGCCATCAGTGATAAAGGAACGCGTCCGTTTGATTGAAGGGGAACTCACGATAGAATCGAGTCCGGGCCAAGGTTCACTTCTGGAGATTAGTATCCCCCCAAAGCGGGAGGCGGCGTATGGATAATAGAAAAGCCCAGCCGATTCGCATTCTCATTGCCGATGATCATCCTATTTTTCGGGACGGCTTACGGAGACTTCTCGAGGCCGAGCCTGATCTGAAAGTCGTGGGTGAAGCCTGCGATGGTGCTGAGGCAGTTAAACTGGTGCGCCAACTCAGACCCGACATTCTGCTTCTGGATCTGGCAATGCCTCGTCACCCTGGTCTGGAGGCGTTGCGAGAAATGAGTTCGGGACCAGCGTCGAATTCCGTGCGCGTCATTTTGCTGACTGCGGCCGCCGAGAAAAATCAGATTGTCGAAGCTTTGCAATTGGGTGCTCGTGGCATAGTCATGAAAGATTCTGCCACCCAGTTGCTGCTGAAGAGCATTCATACGGTCATGGCGGGCGAGTACTGGGTGGGAAGGGAGAGTGTCTCGAACCTGGTGCAGTATCTGCGAATGCTAGTGCAGTCGTCCGGGGAGGAGGCCCGCCAGAAAAAGTTTGGCCTCACGCCTCGCGAGCTGGAAATCGTCTCCGCAGTGGTTGCTGGCTACTCCAATAAGGAAATTGCGGAGTATTTCAAGATCAGCGAAGACACCGTCAAGCATCATCTGAGCAACATTTTCGATAAACTGGGCGTTTCCACGCGCCTGGAACTGGCTCTGTTCGCTGTCAACCAATCATTGCCATTAAAGAATATTTCCTAGTTAGAAAAAACCCAGGCGTGCCGAAATATTTTGCGGTATGCGGTATGGCACTTTCGTGCTACGTCGCGCCACTTCTGTGCCATTGGCGCTATGGGGGAGCGGAACTAGCATTCCAACAACCGTAGCCTCGGGAATGTTATCCACTTTTGTGTATTGTTGAACGAGAACTTTTCCCGGAGTTGCGAGTGTAGACGCTGCCCAAGTGAAGGAGCGGAGATCGTGGCAAGAATCTTAGGTCAATTCTGGTCGGATGAGCGCGGCCAGGACATCGCCGAATACGCTGTAATGCTCGCCGTAATCCTGGTAATTGTCGTCGGCACCATCAGGTTGATCGGCTCCAACTCCAATAACGTATTCTCTTCAGTTGCCAGCGCAATTCCACAGTAGTTGAACAGACGGTCGCCGATCCTCTGAACAACTGCCCGTGTGAGTAGCCCTTTGGGCGAATGCCTCTCCTCTAAACCCTTATGTATATGTATCTGGGAACTAAATAACAAAATTGCACTTGACCTCCTACTTGGGGTTCGGTGCAAGAGCCACTTTGTCGGGTCCAGAAGTCGAAAGCCGCTTCAGATAAGGGAAGAACGGCGTGATCTCGAAAGGCATCTTCTCGTTCGGAGAAAGAAGAGCAACGGGCTTGGTCTTCATCATTTCTACCCGGTTGCTCCACGGGTCCAGCTTGATCCTGCCGCCCAGCGGGAGAGCCGCGATCTGATCGGTACGCTTCATTTCGAGTTGCGGAGCGGAGTTGAGCAGAGCAGACATCCGAATGGTTTTTCCGTTTCCTATACTGTTGCCGAGGTGAGGTCTTATCAGGTTGCTGAGTTCCGGCGCGCGCGCCTGCAGTGCTTTGAGGAATAGTCCGGCATTGCTCAACTTATCTTTGTAGGGGGATTTTCCCAGCAGCTCCAAGGCCTTGGAATCCGCAGCCTCCTCGTTGGCGGGATTTCGGGCGAAATCCAGCCGTTGGAACGTATTTTCATCGGGGAAGAACAAGCGATCGTTGAAAGCCAGCCTGTCATCCAAGGAGTGGCCCAGCGCGATGTGGCCAAGCTCGTGAGCCACCACCATTGCCAGGGAGGCCTCGTCCGGAAGAACGTCCAGCAACCCCCGACTAACCACAATTGTGTGACCGATGGTGAACGACTCCAGCGGTGAAGTAAGCAACACTCGGCAGCGGACCTCAGGCTGAACATCAAGATTATTGGTAACCATCAGATTGTTGACCACGGTTTGCAGAACTTTGTCCACTTCACCTTCGGGCGCAACCAGACCGATCTTCTGGAGTCGCTCAACCGCGTTATCTTCTGCCTGCCGCTCCCACATACGCTCAGCTTCCACCGGACTGGCATCCTTAGCGGACTCGCTCTGGTCGCGCACTGTCTGCGGAGAATCCACCTGAATCTGCGTGAATTCCTCGTTGCGACCGAGGTGCTGCAGGTCGTAGCCCCAGAGCCGTGTCTGCGCTTTGAACTGCAGCCCGTGCTCTGCCTGGTGCTTAACATCTGATTCGGCGCTGTAAATGTATGCAGGGAGCCACAGGCCAGGTTGCAAGTTCAGACGCCAGCTATCAAAGTGAAAATAATAGCTGTAGCGTGGATGAGGAGAATAAGTGCCATTGAAGCGAACAATGTTGTAGTCCTGGTCTTCAACCCATATCCTTCCCAGGAATCGCCCGTTGCCGGAGTGCTCTTTGGGTTGAACGTCGATGACCAGGCAGCGCACTTCTCCAAGGAACTCCCGGCGAACGAACTCGAATTTGTAGTTCTTCTTCTGGAAATCCTCATCCAGCATGACCATTTGGGCGAAACCCAACGGCAAAAACTTCATAGAGTAAATATTGGTGAACTTGCCCAGAACACGCTGCTTGAAGCTCGATTCTCCCTTGAACAGGCGATCCTCCGGGCCATTGCTCATGTCGAGCCGTCCCAGGAAGTACCGATCACTGACCGGCGCAGCTTTGGCTTCGCGGTCGGACTTGAAGTTTTGAATATAGGTCTCGGCCAGTGGATGCATACGCCGCAGTTGGGCCACAAATGAGCGCTCACGCGCTACAACTTGCTCGACCACCTGGTCAAATGAATTGTGTGAAGCAGTTGAGACAGCTGGCTGGACGGATGCGGAATCCTGGTTCTGCGATTGAGTTTTGGACGGAAGCCAATCTTGAGCGGCACTGGAACCAGCAGCACTCAAACATACGACAAGCAACACGACAACTGATCTCAAAGCGCGCATAAACTCCTTCGCGAAGCAAGTTGCTCAGGCCAGTTGAAAGATGATGTGAAGAACCGCTGTCGAATCCGCGGGCTGGCCATCCCGCAGCGCCGGCTTAAAGCGAATCTGTTCAGCAGCATGTACCGCAGCTTCATCCAAACCATGCCCGAGACCGCGCACGACGCGCAAGACTCGCACCTGACCGGACGCCTCGAAGATTACCTCAAGCAAAACTTCGCCTTCTACACGCAACTTCCTAGCTTCCTCGGTGTAGACAGGCAGCGGTTTGGAAATGATCTCAGCCGGCAAGACTTTAGGAGTCTGTTCGGTCGGCTTGGGACGGGCCTGAGCCGTTGCCGCAGCATCGGCATCTCCAAAACCACCCTGCCGCACCGCGCCGTGTGCGGAAACGCGGCCGCTGCCGTCACCGATGGCGACCCCATTCCCAAATCCTGCACTGGCAACCACACCGCGAGCGCCACGAGCACCTCCGGTTCCGTTGCCATACCCGGGCCCTGAAGGTAGATCAAACGAGCCTGACTGCGCGATGGTCACCGGCCGGCCGTTCTTTGGCTGGGCGGGAACACCGTTCGGGTCTCCAAAACCACCAGTCTGCACCTGCTGCGGCGCACGAGCGATGGTCGGCGTCGCTGAACTCCCGGTCGAAAACACGTTTGTGCGGACCGGTTGACGCGGAATCACAGGTGTAGCTGCCGGTAATGGCGTAGGCTTCCGGGCGGCGATTTCTACCTTGGGAGCCTGATCGACCTCAAGCTTCGGTTTTGGGAGATGAACTGGCAGCCGGAGATTGTCTGGGACAGGCTTGTCGACACGTACAACGACCGAGGGTCTCTCCAGCAGTCGCACCGGAGCAGGCTCGTGATTCATCGGCGGTGGCGTATCCACCAGTCGAATGAAATGGTAGTCCCTTGCCCGGGGGACCAGAACCTCAGGGTGCAGCACCCCGACCCAGAGCAGAAGGAAACAGACCAAGCCTTGAGTTCCAAGGCTGAGGATGAACTCCTTCCAGGGCGGCCTCCATTGCGGTAGTGGTGAGAATGGACCGTGCTGCGGAGAAACAGGCATAGACAGGTTCTAGTGGTGCTCCGTTCAGAGTAGCTGTTCTCTAAAAACTCCTGGACGAAGTGTTCCCGAACTGGGTGGCGAACCGGGAAAAAGAGTTCGGGGTGTTTAACTCCTTTGTAGCAACAGCACGAATAAGGCCACTTGTGAGGGAAACGGCGAAACTAAGCGGCTTATTCAACAGCTACTTACATTGGATAGCCAGCATGTTATCAGATGCTCCTGTCACATCGCAAAGATTTTCAACTTGTAGGTAGCGCCGGGCATCTTTTTTGCACCCAGGATGGGAAACAAAGGCGAGAACCAAAGCACAGTATTTACCTTCTGTTTCGCGTTAAAACAGAATCAGCAAGCAATGCCGCACTAGCAGCGCATGATGTTTGCACTGTCAATACCCTTGGTGGCATTACGCGTATCGACCACCAGTTGAGACTCTTGGACAATACGCCGGTAATCGTAGTCGGAGTGGTCGGTCACGATCAGCACACAGTCGTACTGGCCCAGGTTGTCTAGGGACGAGCACTTCATCTGCAAATCGTATTTCCGTCCTTTGCCGATGAAGGGGAAATATGGATCGTGATAGCTGACCTGTGCGCCTTCCTTTTGCAGCAGCTCGATGATGGTGAGGGCGGGAGATTCGCGGAGATCGTCGATATCCTTTTTGTACGCGACTCCCAGTACCAGCACCCGCGCTCCGTTGAGGGCTTTCTTCTGCCGGTTTAGCGCAGCCACAACCGAGCCCAGCACGTGATATGGCATCGAGATGTTGATTTCGCCTGCCAGTTCGATGAAACGCGTGCGGAAATCCCATTCTTTGGCCTTCCACGACAGGTAAAACGGATCGACCGGGATGCAGTGTCCGCCCAAGCCTGGTCCGGGATAGAAGGGCTGGAAACCGAACGGCTTGGTGGATGCTGCGTCAATCACTTCCCAGATATTCAGGCCCATGCGCAGGCACAGCAACTTCAGTTCGTTTACCAGGGCGATATTCACGCATCGGTAAATATTCTCCAGCAGCTTGGTCATCTCCGCTGCTGCAGGCGAGGAGACGCGCACGGTGCGGCTGAATATAGAGCCATATAATGCAGCCGCGAGTTCAGCCGCCTGCGGATCCAGTCCGCCTATCACTT
>WNFB01002324.1_pt1 | contig 16531 bp, 13 predicted proteins | sample 5400501 | NCBI WGS metagenome assembly WNFB01 (sample SAMN13153341, study PRJNA577476) | soil metagenome | isolation source: 200 cm saprolite under Douglas fir tree site 2 hole 1 | place: USA:California | collected 2015-04-18
CGCCAAGCTACTCGCAGACTCGCGCTGGCTGCGCACTACGGCTGTCCATGTGAAGCCGGGAGAAGCCGCCGCTTTCGAAGCGTCGATGAAAGACGTGAAGGCCGCGCGCGAAAAGGCCTCTCCACCTGTGACCACTCTGGTCTCTCAGGCGGTGGCCGGTCAGGAAGGCACCGTCTATTACGTCACCATGTTGCAGAGCTCGCTTGCCGGATTTGACTCTATTCCGCTCATCCAACAGACACTGGGAGAAGAGGGATACGCGAAATTCCTAAAAGCCAATGCCGAGGCTGTTTCGAGCACTGAGACCGTCATCAATCGTTTCTTGCCCGATCTCAGCAACGCTCCTGAGCAGGTCGCCGCAGCCGCGCCAGATTTCTGGAGACCGAAATCCATGGCAGCGATGAACGCCAAGGGTAATACGAAAGCACCGAAGGTCAACGCTGCGGAAACGGGCAAGGTGGAGGACAAGGACAAGAATCACTAATTGATCGAGTCGTCGGAAGGCCGAGGGGGCATTCGTGCCCCCTCTCCTGCTCTGGTCTAACTCATACCGACCCCTCGCTCCAGGAATACGGCGCGAGGAGTCCTTTCTGTTTCCGATGTTCGCGCATTTTTCCCGCCTGATGAGTCCGGATGCGCAAATCAGATCTCGGCTTTCCGGTGCATAACAAGACGAACCCCGCTTCGCGATCTTCGGGAAAATAGGCGAGGGAATCCAACTGATCGACTTCTCCTCCATTTTCCAGCCGTCCCGCACACGTCAGACAATAACCCTGATGACACAGCGCAGGCAGTTGAATGTTTGCTGCGAACGCTGCGTCCCAAATGTGCTCGTCCGCACCGACTTTGATTGTGGCCTCTCGATCCGGCATCAGGAGAACCACTTCGAACGCTTCTTGTCCTTCGCCCATGTGTGTATACCGCGATCCCGCCTGACTCCAGAGCCAGGCAGGACCGCGTGCAATGAAGTCTGAGTTTACGGATTGTAGAAGCCGGCATTCTTGCTGTAAGGAGCATGCCCGGGATCTCCGCGGCGGAAGTGCCCGGAGGGAACACTCTTCCCATCACGTTCGTGGGCCAGCAACTCGATGAACCAGGCTTCGTGTTCAATCTCTTCGTTGAGAATGCGCGATGCCATGTCATACGTGCGCGGATCTTTGCCGAAAGTCATGTCGCAGATTTCGATCCAGCTGCGGATCGCACAGCGCTCCGACTCCAGAAGCAGAGTCAGAATGTTTACGGCCGTCGGCGGATCGGGCAACTTCGCGGCTTTGCATCCCGCCTGATCGTGGAACGCAGGAAGGTCGTTGGGCAGTTCGCCGCCCAGTTCATAAATGCGAGGCACGATCAACTCCCAGTGAGCGCGATCTTCCAGACGGGCGTCTTCGCAAATCTCTTTGTAGTCTTCGTGACCCGCGAGATGCATTCTTAGGATGGTGTAGTAGTAGTAGGTGCTGGCAAATTCTGCGGCGGCATTGGCGATCAACATCTTGATGAGTTTATCTACGTCGATGCCTCGTGCCTTGATCACTTCGACCCCGACACGCTGAGTGACGTCGCCGGCTTTGACGACCGGAACACTTTTCTTGTCTGCCATGACTTCCTCCTTCCGTCACTCTAGCGCATAGCGTCAGCATAGGTCTAAGATATAGTCTCTATCTTAGGCATAGCATTTTCCTCTGACAGGAATTCTCCAAGGCTCATGCAGATTCATCAGCTCAAGTATTTCTGTGCGGTGGCCCGCACCGGCAGCTTCACGCGAGCTGCCCAGCAAGAACACATCGCGCAGCCTTCACTCTCGCAGCAAGTGCGCAAGTTGGAGGACGAACTGGGCAGCCGTTTATTTGACCGACTGGGGCGAACCGTCCGCTTGACTCAATTGGGCGAAGCATTCCTTCCCCGCGCCGAGGCGATTCTTCGGCAGCTGGCCGATGCCAAAACCGAGATCCAGGAGATGGCCGGAACCGAACGCGGAAAACTGGTGATCGGCTCGATACCCACGATTGCGCCTTACTTCTTACCTTCTTGCCTGGCCAGCTTCGCACGTTCGTTTCCCCACATACAGGTGAACGTCGTCGAGGAAGTTACCAGCGAGCTCCTGACCCGCCTGCAGAATGGCGTAATTGATCTCGCCCTGGTCGCTCTGCCGGTTCCAGCAACACATTGCCAGTGCGAAGAGTTGTTTCGAGAGCGCCTCTATCTCGTAGTTCCGCGGGATCACAGACTGGCCTCGAAGAAAACGGTGCGCTTGCAGCACATTGAGAACGATCCCTTCCTTCTGCTGAAGGACGGCCACTGCTTTCGCGACAGCACTCTTTCCATGTGCAGCCGCGCCAAGCTGCAGCCCAACGTCATGTTTGAGAGCGGCCAGTTCGCAACCATCCTGGCAATGGTTGCCGCGGGGACCGGAGTTTCGATCGTGCCTGAAATGGCGATCGAGCGACGCGAGGGATGTTCCTTCGTTCCCTTGGCGGACGAAAATGCCTATCGGCGTATCGGAGTCGTGCAACTCAAACAGCACTACCGAAGTCGCAGCCACCACGCGTTCCTCCGGCAACTGCAGGCAAAAGGGCACGCGACCCCGTTTCAAATGCGAGCCAGCCCTTCAGTGGCGTGAACTTGTTTGTTTCTGCCGCAGTATTCTGATCCCTAGCAAGGACGCGGCCGTCACCTGATGGTGTTTAGCTGACTACCCCAAAAATCCTTGATGGGGCCGCGCGTAAGCCAATAGCAGAGTTGTTAGAATGGTCACGCCGGAAGTTTAGACTTGGTCTCTGTGGGGTTCCGCGGCGCTTTGTGAATCCCCAGAAAAACTGCTGACAGATTGATCGGCTTCACCCCGGCCCCGTAGCTCAGTTGGATAGAGCAGCGGTTTCCTAAACCGTTGGTCGGCGGTTCGACTCCGCCCGGGGCCTCCACTTTATTATTGTTGCCACTGGCTGAACTTCCGACCGTAACCTAAGACAGCGCTGCCACGCCACCCATCCATAGTGTGAAGAAACCTGCACATTGACAGGCCTGCCGGATGAGGCGACAATCGCCCATCGCAGTTCTTGAACGTCCTCCCGTCTCTTGTTGAACAAGAAATACTTCCCGACGCGCGAAGGAGTCTGTGCCTACATCGTCCACAATTCAGCGGTCTTTTCTCTACGCATTGATTACCGCTGTGCTGGTCTTTTTCTCTTTTCAGAACGCTGCCGGGCAAGCCACTGTCTCGACCTACCACAATGACAAGCAGCGTACGGGCAACAATCTGTTGGAGACCACGCTCACCCCAAGCAACGTAAATTCAACTCAATTTGGCAAGCTGTTCTCCCAGCCAGTGGACGGCTTCATCTATGCCCAGCCGCTCTTCGTTCCAAATCTGAGCATTTCCGGCAAGACCCACAACGTGGTCTTCGTAGCCACGATGAACGACGCTGTCTATGCATTCGACGCCGACAGCAATACCGGAAGTAACTCCAGTCCTCTGTGGAAGGCCAGTTTCATCAATCCGCCCACCGTTACCACGGTTCCCACCAGCGACGTGAATTGTACGGACCTCATCGCCAACCAAATTGGAATTATGGGAACACCGGTGATCGACACCGCCACCAACACGCTTTACGTAATCGCAAGAACGAAGGAGTCGGGCACATATTTCCAGCGGCTTCATGCGCTGGATATCACTACGGGAGCCGAAAAGAATGGGGGACCGGTCGTGATCCAGGCAACGGTAGCGGGCACCGGGGAGGGTTCGGTCAATGGTTCGATCAGTTTCGACGCGAAGATCCAGAATCAGCGGTCCGCGCTATTGCGCCAGAATGGCGATATCTACATTGCCTGGGCATCGCACTGCGACAACGGTGCTTACCACGGGTGGTTAATGGCCTACGACAAGAAAACCCTCGTTCAGGAAGCGGCGTGGCTGACCACTCCTAACGGCAGTGATGGGGCCATCTGGGAGAGCGGATCGGGACCGGCCGGTGACCCTTCGTCCAACATCTACTTTGCGACCGGAAACGGAACCTTTGATGCAAACACGGGCGGTAGCGACTACGGACAGAGCGTTGTGAAACTCGCCCCTCCGAGTGGTGCCACATTTGCCGTCCTCGATTACTTCACGCCCTACAACGGTCCAGGCCTCAACAGCGGTGACTTCGACATCGGGTCGGGAGGCGTCATGCTTTTGCCCGACCAAACAAAAGGTCCGCATCTCCATCTGCTGGTGCAGGGCGACAAGGTCGGGAACATCTATCTGATCAACCGCGACAATATGGGCCACTACAACTCGCAGAACAACAACCAGATCGTGCAATATCTTGCTGGCGTCGAATTAGGCATGTGGAACTCGCCCGCCTGGTGGAATAACAACGTTTATTTTGGCGCCAGTGGCGATTCTCTGAAGGCGTTTTCCTTGAACAAGACAACCGGTCTGCTCTCTACAACTCCGACCTCTCAGACAGCGAAAGTATTTTCCTATCCCGGAACCACGCCCTCAATTTCAGCCAATCAAACGACCAACGCCATCCTCTGGGCGCTGAATAATACGACTTACAAAACCACTCATGGAGCTGTTCTGCATGCCTACGACGCCACCAACCTCGCGACTGAACTTTACAACAGCAATCAGAACTCCAGCCGCGACAATCCCGGCCCAGCGGTAAAGTTCACCGTTCCCACCGTGGCCAACGGGAAGGTGTATGTCGGGACGCAAACCCAACTCAGTGTTTTTGGACTGCTTTCAGGTAAATGAGTCGGGGAGCACTGAATCCAACTCACAAGTTAACGAGCCAGCCGGGGCCTTCATCTCATCATCACTGATGGAGTGAGGTCGCGCACCCCGCTGTCGCCGCCTCTGGTCCTATTTGAAAACGTATAACCTGCCCTGGTGTTGACCACCGAATTGATCGCCCGATCCGACGTAAACGGTGCCATTCACCACTGCCGGCGAGGACGAGACAATCGGTTCATTATTCACGGTTCCTGTCCACAAGGGCATGCAGAAAGATTGGCCGCATCCTGAAGTCTTATAGGCGACAATCTGTCCAGTGTTTTTGCCCACGTACACAAGGCCATTTGCAATGGCCGGCGACGACGCAATGGTGGCCTGCGAGCCGGTGCTCTGGCCCATCCATAACGGTTGGCAGATCGCCTGTCCGCAACCCGTGGCACTGAAGGCGTAGAACAGGCTGTCTCCCGATCCCACGAATACGGCGCCATTCGTAACGGCTGGCGAGGAGTCGACGAACAAGCTGCCTGTCTGACCTTTCCACAAGGGCGCGCATGAGGAGGCTCCGCAGCCCGACGCGCTGAAGGCATAAAGGAAGGAATCAAAGGAGCCGATATAGACGAGTCCATTCGCAATCGCCGGCGAAGATTCGTATATCGGACTGCCAGTGGCGCCCGTCCACAAGGGGTTGCAGGTTGCACTGCCGCAGCCCGCAGCGGCGAACGCGTAGAGCTTACTATCATTGGAACCAACGTACACCACTCCATTGGCGACAGCGGGAGAAGACTCGATGTGGTCCCCGGTGGCTGCGGTCCAAAGAGGACTGCACGTAGAAGCTCCACAACCGGTTGCGCTAAACGCGTAAAGCTTATTGTCGAAGCTTCCGACGTAGACGACGCCGTTCGCTACTACCGGAGAAGACTGAAGAATGGAGCCGCCGATGGTTCCTATCCAGAGTGGTTGGCACGTTGATGCACCGCAGCCCGCCGCTTTAAAGGCCAGCAGTTCATGGCTGTTGGAGCCGACATAGACGACTCCATTTGCCACCGCGGGGGAAGAATATACCGCATCGCCGGTGGCGCCGGTCCACAACGGCGAACACTCGGATGCTCCGCAGCCGTCAGCGTTGAACGCATACAGCAGTCCGTCTGTGGAACCGATGTAAGCCACGCCCCCAACCACCGCTGGCGAAGAGAAGTCCACCAGGGCGCCCATGAGTCCTTGCCACTTCAGTTGCAGTCGGCCTACGTTGCCGGAGTTGAGGACATTCTCCGTGCGATTCAGGCCCGTATGTTGGGCATTGATATGGAAGGTCGGCCAATCCGTGCGAACAGTAAAGGTCTGCGTGGCCTGGATACCGCTGGTTAAGCCGGTGGCTTGTACGGTGTGAGCGCCCGGAGAAGCGGTCCCCGGTACCTGCACAACCTTCGTGAATGCGCCTGCAGGATTCGTCGTCGCAGTTCCAACGTTGGTACTGTCGAATAGAATCTGCACGCTCTCAGTCGCGCCAAAACCTGCACCCGCAGCCGTGATGTTCGAGGAGGGTGGACCCGCCGCTGGCGAAAGCTTCAGAGTCGCTGTGGCCGCAGACTGGGCGCTGACCAATCCAAGCACGCCCAGCAAGATGATCAGAGATGCATAACTTTTCTGGCACATGTTGCCCCCTACACGTACCGAAGCGGGGACAACTCTACGCCCGTGCGACCTCGACTATTGTCATCAATATGTAAAATTGACAACCTACTGCGATTCGTGCGGTCCCGAAGTGGTTGTTACTATCAAGTGATTCCGACCCAGTTTGAGACCGATGGAGAACTGCACGAAGACTTGCCACCACCAAATCATGCGATTTCGCCATTTTTGCGTCCCTCTTCCGAGCGGCTAAGTCACTTCTGCACAAAACCTTAACACTCAAGGCAATACAGGCTTGATTCGCTACCAACCGCGCGAGCACTCGCGCCATCCAACAGAGGCATTTTTGCGAATCCACATTCGAGGCCAAATTGTGACTTGGCATCATCTTGTTCTTGTAACTGCTGTTTTGACAACGACTCTCGCCCCGGCCGAACCCCGCAGCGGATCGGCGCACCCGTCCCCATCTGGCCAGGGCGGTGTGGCTTCGGCTCCGGCCACCACCTTCCAGCTGTCCGTGCAATTGGCGGGGACCTCCACCGGGACCGTCATCAGCAGTCCGGCAGGTATCAGTTGCGCTCCGACATGTAGCGCGTCGTTCAGCTCCGGTACCAGCGTTAAGCTCACCGCGACTCCCGCCAAGGGAGCCTTCTTTGCCGGGTGGTCCGGCGCATGCAAGGGCACCGGAACCTGCACCGTCACGATGAATGCGAATCATTCGGCCACCGCGACCTTCAACATCAATCAGACCGTGAAAGTCCTGAATCACATTATCTTCATGGCCCAGGAGAACCGTGGACTGGATCACTACTTCGGCGCACTGCGCGCCTACTGGAAGGCTAATGGATTCGCGGATCGCTCCTTCGACGGTCTTCCGCAATTCAATCCCACCACCGGTCTCGCGCCCCTCTACGGACCGCCGCCTACGAATGTTGGTTGCGATCCCGCCTTCGCGCCGCCTAGCGACTGCATCGTCGACAGCGCCAGCCCGCAGATTACTTCCTACCATCTGATCACGCAGTGCATCGAGAACCCGAGCCCTTCGTGGAACGAAAGCCATGTGGACTGGAATTTGAACAATCCGATTTCGTCGACCGCTACTCTCGATGGATATGTCTGGACCTCCGCCCACGATGCCCGCAACATCGTGCCCGCCTATTTCGACACCAATGGCATTCGCGCCATGGGCTACTACGCCGACACCGACCTGAACTACTACTACTACATGGCCTCCCAGTTTAGCACCTCGGACCGCTGGTTCTCGCCAGTGATGACCAGGACATCGCCGAACCGTGAATATCTGATGGCCGCCACGTCGCAGGGCGATGTCTATCCCATCGGAACCAATAGCGCCGACCAGTCCTTACTCACGGCCACCACGATTTTTCAGAAACTGCAGAGTGCCGGAATCAGCTGGAAGATTTACGTCAACACCGACAACTCCAGCTGTTCGAGTAATCCCACGCCGCAATGTCTGCTCACTCTAAGTTATGTGCAGAATTTCGAGTGGGGACAGACGATTCCGACCAGCTACCCGCAGAACCTGGCCACGATGACGCAATACTTTACCGACGTGCAGAACGGCACGCTGCCCCAGGTCGCGATGATCGAACCCGCCTACAATCCGGGACTCGACGAACACGGCTCCGATTCTGACCAATATCCTATCAACATCCAGCTGGGCGCGAACTACGTTTCTTCCATCATCAACGGATTGATGAACAGCGTTTCCTGGAAGGACTCAGCCTTCATTTTGACCTACGACGAGTTCGGCGGGCTCTACGATCATGTTGCGCCGCAACCTGCGATCAGCCCCGACGGAATCCAAGCGAAGGACCTGATGACCGGAGACATCTGCACCCAGTCCACTGGCCCGACGTGCGATTTCGTTTACACGGGTTACCGCGTGCCGCTGATCGTAGTGTCCCCATATGCGAAAAAGCATTTCGTTTCGCATACGGTCATGGACTATACGGCGATCCTCAAGCTGATCGAAACTCGCTTCAACCTGACGACGTTAACCAAACGTGACGCCGCCCAGAAGAATATGACCGAGTTCTTCAACTTCAACACGCCCCCATGGACAACTCCGCCAACACCACCTGCCCAAAACCTGAGCGGAGCGTGCTATTTGAACCAGCTGCCGTAAGCGGAATGAATCGAAAACTCAAGGAACGGCGTCATCCTGAGCGCAGCCGTTCTTCAGGCGGAGCGAAGAGCCTGCCCTGAGCACAGTCGAAGGGATCTCGCGCGGACTGCCACTGCACTCGAATGGAGAATGCGCATCGCCTTGGAACTAGCTCGACTCCGCCTTTGAATTGCCACGGGCAATGTTGATCAACCGGGGCAGAACGTCTCCGAAGCCGGAGTCCGGCCTTCCGAAATCAAAATAAATCCTGCGGTAGAGCTGATAAAGATCATCGTAGACAACCCGCGTTTCTGCCTGCGGATTGAAAACCGTGTGAGAAGGGCAGACCTGTTTCTGAGCCTCGGCGATGGTACGAAATGTTCCCGCCGCCAGAAACGCAAAAATCGCAGACCCGATGCCCGTGACTTTGCTGCTGGGCACAAGCACGGGCCGCCCCAGCACGTTGGCATACACCTGGTTGAGCACTGGATTACTTTGTGGAATGCCGCCGCCATTAATCACTCGCTGCGTAGGAGCGCCGTGCTCGCTGAGCCGGTCAAGGATGACGCGCGTGTGAAAGGCCGTGCCTTCGATGGCGGCGAACAATTCATCCTGCGCGGTGTGCTGCAGGTTCCATCCCAACGTCATCCCGCCCAGATTAGGATTTACCAGAACCGTGCGGTCCCCATTGTCCCAGGTCATGCGCAGAAGTCCAGTTTGCCCAGCGCGATAGCTTTCCAGACCTTTGCTCAGCTCCGCGACGGTTGTGTTTGCTCGCCGCGCAATCGCGCTGAAAATGTCTCCCGTAGCGGAGAGCCCAGCCTCAATGCCCGTGTATTGTGGATGCACGCTACCCGGCACGACCCCGCACACCCCCGGAATCAACCGTGCTTTCGGAGCGTAAGCGATGATGCAAGTCGACGTCCCAACAACGTTAACGACGTCTCCTTCTTTCGCGCCCGCGCCGATCGCATCCCAGTGCGCGTCAAACGCGCCAACCGGAATCGGAATGCCCGCGCGCAAGCCCAATCGCTCCGCCCACTGCGGCGCCAGCCGTCCAGCTAGCTTATCGGACGTTGCATATTCGCTATCAAGTTTCGCCCGAACCCCCGCCAATAGGGGATCAACCTTGGCCAGGAAGCTCTCCGGAGGCAGCCCCCCGAGTGAAGCGTTCCACATCCATTTGTGTCCCATGGCGCAGACGCTGCGCTTCACCTTCTTCGGATCGCTGATGCCGCACAACGTCGCCGCCACCATGTCACAATGTTCGAGGGCAGTCGCAAGTTTCGCGCGCTTGTCCGGATTGTGCCGCAGCCAGTGCAGCAGCTTGGCGAATCCCCATTCCGAGGAATAAACGCCCCCGCACCATTCGATGGCGTCCAGCTTTTCCTTGCGTGCCAGCTCCGTGATCTCCGCCGCTTCCTGCTTGGCGCGATGGTCGCACCACAGATAGTAATCATCCAGCGGAACCAGAGCTTCACCCACTGGGATCACGCTAGAGCCCGTGGTATCGAGTGCAATCGATTCCACCTGATCGCCAGAAATTCCCGCAGACTTCACCGCCTGCCGTGTGGCATCGGCCAGTGCGCGCATATGGTCGTCGTGTGATTGCGTCGCGAAGTCAGGATCTTCGCGCGTGCGATGAAGGGGATACTCAGAGATGGCAGAGGCCAGCAACTCGCGTTCACTATCAACGATCGAGACGCGGACACTCAAAGTCCCAAAGTCAACTCCCGCCACGATAGCCATGTGCCCGGCTCTCCTCAATCGCGCGGAAATTGCACGAAAACTCAGCGCAGCCCGCGTTTGGATGGCGCCGCCCTTCTCGCCGCGATGTCCGATTGCCGCTACGTTTTGAAAGGGCGCGGCTTCAGCCGCGCCGTAAGAGGCGCACAGTCACGGGCGGCTTTAGCCGCTGAGGGTCGACCTGGCCCTCAATTTACATGCCAATGCATCTGCCAGCCCAGATAGCGAACCGCAGCTTCATGCACCGCACTCGCAGTCGTCGAGAAATTCGCCGCCACGTGATGTTCAAATCCGTTCTCGCAGATGTAATGCAGCAACTTCTGCAACTCCGGAATCTGCACCACGCCCACGCCGCCAAACGTATTCAGTGAATCGCTGGTGAACGCACCCTCGCCAACATACCCGCGAATCACTCCCGCGGTGTCATCGGTCGAGAAGCGGGCATAGCTCATCGCCCCCGGTTTCACCCGGCCGACAACCGTGCCGAAAGTGTTCTCCTTACCCACCGTCCCGGCAATGATTTCCTGGAAGTCCATCCGCACATCCTGGAAAAAGTGCTTGGGAAGATTGCTGCAATGAAAACAGACAGCCTTGTCGGGATCGTCCCCGTAATTGTTATTCCAGTCGAGCAGCGCGCTCGGCGTCTCGGAAGCCAGCGCCAGCGCATGCATACTCAAGGTTCCACAAACATCGACCTCGCATGCAGCGGGAAACAGGTTGTTGCTCATCATGCTCATGATGGTGCAGGGAACGACGCCGAAGTACTCTTCCATCGACGTCCAGCATTGCACAGCGCTGATCCTCACGTCAGTCTGCTTCATCCAGTCGTCGATCACGAAACCAAGCTTCGCCATCTTGATCAGGGCTGCCTCAGGGACTCCGCTCGTAGTGACGTACTTGCGAATGTCGGCAAGCTTACCCTGTACTCCGGCGTGATCATCTTTCAGCTTGGCGATGCGGCCAAAGACCTCCGACAGGTCAAGCGTCTCGGTCGAAATGCCGGATGACTCAAGGAGTTTCTCGCTATAACGCACTGTATTGAAAGCCGTCGGCCGGGCCCCGATGCTGCCCACCCGCAGGTTACGCATGCCATTGGCCACACGGCACACCGCCCCAAACCACGCCAGATCCGTCTGAAAGTCCGCCGAATCCGGACTAACAGTGTGAAGTTGCGTAAGGGAATAAGGAATCCCGTACTGCCGCAGGTTGTTACAGGCCGACATCTTGCCGCAAAAACTATCTCGGCGGTGAAGAATCGTCATGTTCCTGACATCGTCAGGCGTCGCCTGCACCAGCACCGGGACATCCAGTCTCGCCAGCCGTAGCGTGTCCGCAATCGCTCGCTCGTCCCCAAAGTTGGGCAGCGCAACTACCACGCCATCGATCCGCTCGCGATTCTTCTGGAACAGCGCAGCACACCGCTTCGCCTCCTCGTGGGTCTCGACCGCTCCGTGCTTGCTCTCCTCCGGACCAAGCACCACGGAATCCATGCCGGCCTTTGCCAGCGCCTGGATAATCTCTTCACGCCCCGCCTTCGCCAGTTGGTCCGGGAAAAATCCCCGGTTCCCAACAATGACGCCCATTGTCATCTTCTTAACAGACATAATCTCTCCCGAGAGAATCCCGCACGTGCCTATTCCTTCGCCCGCGACGGAGCGTACTGCCAGCAGTAAAAGCCGCCAAGCAGCGCCAGCACCGCTCCCCACCACACGCTGGCATGGAGTTGGAACAGCGCCACCGGAAACTCTGGCACGTGGGCAAATTCATACAATCCTGCTCCCAGGATGAGTACGCCATTGACCAGCAGGGATAAGCCGATGAAAAACCAGATCGAAACTGAACGTTTTGCCATAAGGGTCGCCTACCAGAAAATGATGTTGAGAACTACAAATACTGCTGCAACTACACCCGCCCAGAAAAGGGGCTTCTGGTAGAAAGGTACGTTTTCTATTGGCGGAATGTCCGTCTGTCCGTACACCAACCCCGTCAATTCGCTGTCGGGCTTGGGCTTCGTCGCCAAACTTACCGCCACGGTCACGATCACGCAAACTACGAATGACCACAGTGCCTGATACATATCCTGCGCGAGAGCCTTGGCATGAGGCGACAGCGCTACATAGCGCAACGCCGTCGGATCGAGCTTTACCCAGGCCCACATGCCGATCGAAGAAAGCGTCCCGCACAACAATCCCCAAAATCCGCCAGGGCCGGTCGCCCGCTTCCACAGCATCCCCAGTACGACCGTGCCGAACAAGGGAGCGATGAAGAAGCTGAACAACGCCTGCACATAATCCATGATGCTGGCCGACCGCATGACCAGATACGCCGTGCCAACGCTGATGAGCACGCCGATCACCGTGGTCCAACGGCCCATGTTCACATAATGATGGTCGCTGCCCTTGCTGTTGATCAGCGGGCGATAAATGTCATAGGTCCAGACGGTGGTGAACGCGCTCACATTCCCCGCCATTCCAGACATGAAGCCGGCAATCAGCGCCGTAATCCCCAGGCCAAGCAAACCGGGACCGCAATAGCGCGCCAGCATGAGCGGAAGAACGTCGTTGTAGCTATAACCATGCGTGACTGTAGCCACGGATTCCGGAACCAGCTTCATCGGCAGCAAACCCAGGCCCAGCAGTCCGGGCAGGATCACGATAAGCGGCACCAGCATCTTGAATCCCGCTCCAATAATCGGCGCCAATTCCGCGCTCCGCATATCTTTCGCGGCCAGAATGCGTTGGACCACCAGAAAGTCAGTCGTCCAGTAGCCCATCGAGATAATCGCGCCCAGCCCAAACACAATGCCGGTCCAGTGGATTCCCATGGGATTGTCCGTGAACGAGCCCAGACCAGACCACATATGGACGTACTGTTCCGACGCTCTCTGCGCAATCAGTCCTTTGAGATTGGTCCAGCCGCCCGCTTCGTACAATCCAAGAATCGGAATCAGTAAAGCGCCCGCCCAGATGAGAAAGAACTGCAGCACTTCGTTGAAGATTGCCGAACGCAACCCGCCAAGCGTCACATAAACCGCCACCGTCAGAGACGAAACCCAGATACTGAAGTTGATGTCCCATCCCAGTACGATCTGCATGACCTTGGCCATGGCAAACATGTTGACGCCGCTCATGAGCACGGTCATGAATGCGAACGAGACCGCGGAAAGAGCGCGGGCGGGTTCGCCGAAGCGCAGTTTCAAATATCCCGGGACCGAGTGCGTCTTCGAGATGTAATAAAAAGGCATCATCACCAGCGCCAGGAAAAGCATCGCCGGAATGGCGCCGATCCAATACCAATGCGTTGCCAGAATGCCGTACTGGTAGGTCGAACCCGCCCAGCCCATCAATTCGAGCGCGCCCAGATTGGCCGAAAGAAAACTCAATCCGGCCACCCACGCCGTCATCTCCCGGCCGGCCATAAAAAAGTCTTCGCCCGTGTTCGCTCGCCCCTTGAGGTAGAACCCAATGGCTAGCACCAGGGCAAAATAGAAGGCGATGATGACCATGTCTACGGGCGCAAGATGAACCAGGCTGGAAGAATTCGAGACGACGAGGGCTAGAGTCATTGCGTCTTTACCTGTCCGTAATAGGCATTGCGGCCGTGCTTGCGCAGAAAATGTTTGTCGTGCAATTCGCGCCCCAGCGGCCGGCACTCGGCACTGATTGTAAGCGTATGAATCGCCATCCGCGCCACGTACTCAAGAATTACGGCGTTATGCGCAGCCTCGGCGGCAGTGCGCCCCCAGCAGAAGGGAGCATGTCCCGCCACCAGCACGGCAGGAATGGCATCGGGATCGATCTCGGCAAACGTCCGGCAGATGATCTCGCCGGTAGCCTGCTCATAATCTCCAGCAATTTCCCTTGCCCCGAGTCTGGGAGTAACGGGAACGGGTCCGTGGAAATAATCCGCATGAGTCGTGCCGAAGCAGGGAATCGGTTTCTCGGCCTGCGCCCAGGCAGTCGCAAATTCTGAATGGGTGTGCGCGACTCCACCGATATTCGGAAAGCGTTTGTACAACTCGATGTGGGTCGCCAAATCGGACGAGGGGCGAAGCTTTCCATCGACAATCTTGCCGTTCAGATCGGAGATAACGATGTGCTCCGCAGTCAGTTCTTCATAAGGTACGCCGCTGGGCTTGATGGCGACCAACCCCTCTTTGCGATCGATGCCGCTGGCATTGCCGAACGTATACAGTACGAGTCCGCGGCGCACCAGCTCGAGGTTGGCCTCAAGCACCTCGTCACGCAGTGTCTTCAGCAACATAGTGAAGTCGCGTTCTCCGGGCGGGTAAACGTTTGCGTTACCGTTAACGATAACCGCCCATTTAACCGGACGTTTCCCCTTTTGTCAAAAGCGCTTCCGCACTTTTTCGGCAGCTTCACCAAGACCCTGGTGCTGGATACCGACACAACACGGTAAGGCTTCACTCGTGGGTCAAGACGTCCCAAACATGTCGGCATCATGCCGAGAGCAGCCGTCTTCTCACGCGGTGGATATTGCCCAAGATGCCCTGCAGAATCTCTCGCGGAAGCGCCCAGATTCTAGCATGACATTTTGTCTGCGTCTTTCGCGTCCCACTTCGTCCAGCTCCCAGGCCCTACTCAACCGATTCCTGCCGATTCCTGCAAAGATCGTCTTCTCCAACCGAGGAGTTAGGGATTCTCGCGGACGCTTCTTACGCGTTTGAACGAAATACGGCTTCGCCGTCGACGCATCCGACGCAGCATCTCAATCGATCGAGGTTTTAGCGATGAAGTTTCGCGACACGGGCGTTCGCAGAGGCTGCTGCGAGGGGGTGTTTACCACTCACGGAGAAGATTGGACCTTCGTGCCGGAGACGTTTGGGCTGCGCTGGTAGACGGCCTCTAAGCCGTCCACCAGCCTCAGCTCCAATAATACTCAGTGACCCGCGTTCGCCGCTCGCGCCAGTTGAGGAGTGTGCGAAGGTTGCGCCAGCCCTGCAAAATATACCCGGTAGGAGCGATGAATACCGTACATCACAGGGAAGACCGCCAGCGCGACTTGCCAGCCGATGTGATGGCTGACACTCTGCATCAGCGAGGTTACACCCGCGCTGACCACGTAGTACGGAAACGAGAGTTGCGCCAGGTTCCACCAGTTGTGCGCGATGCTGCTGCCTTCACTCAGTCCAATCACCGTGGCGACCGGTGCAGTCTGACCCAGAAATAGAGCTGCCGTTGCCAGAATCAGCCCGGCCACTGCGGGAGACCATCCGGTGGAGCGCAACCACGCTGAGTGAAATACCAGGCTTGCGATGGAACTTGCCAGTGTCATCATGCTGACGTTGAACAGGAGTTGTTGTGGCTTGAATTTCGCGTCGCGCTTGGGCCAGCACTGCACCACCGTACACGCGCCCGCAATCGCCACGGTTTCTACTGTGCTCAGGCTCACGGCAGCCGTAAGCAGGAACGGCAGGTTGACCGACATGTTCCCGTCGATCCCCGGCAGCTTCACTTTCATCCTCGAAGTTGCCGCCGCCAACACCAGCACCGCCAGACCGTAGTACAGATGCAGACCGTGACTCAGGAATCCCGCGTACCCCGCACTTGCCGCCGCCGCCAGAACCATCGCGCCGATGATTGTCTGAGTTTGCCGTGTGTTGTTCATGAGCCTCCTTCCTTATCGATTCACACGGCTGATTACTCTTCGTCGTCAGTAGCGGAGAACGCACCGTTGCCAGCGAGCAACGACGAGCCCCAGACTACGCTTGTGGCAGTATCTGCCGACGAACCCCAAACCACACTGAACCCGCTCGTGAGGCTGCTACCCCAGACGACCGAGGTCCCCCACACCACGGAGTTCCCCGAAACGCTAGATCCCCAGACCACCGAGGAGCCCCACACCACCGACGAACCCCAGACCACAGACGAACCGTCGACCGAGCTGTTCCCGTTAGACAGCTCAACTGTGCCCGTCAGTGGGTTGTAAACCGCAGTCGGCGACAACGCCGATCCCACGGTCGCGGATGCCAAATCGTTGTTGCCCAGCGCCGCGGCAACATCCATGTAGCCCGCTCCTATGGTGAACAGGTCGTAGTAAGAAGTATAGGTTTGTCCCGTCGTCGTGTCGGTTGCAGTCGAGGACGTTGGGAAGGTCTTGTAGGCCGTCTTCATCAAACGCGCCTTGACCTGATCGGCCGTCAATGAAGGATGTTGCTGCAGCAACAACGCTACGGCTCCTGCCACCGCCGGCGTCGCCATGCTGGTTCCGCTCAGCACAAAATAGTCACTCGAATAAGGGTTAGTTCCCGACCTCTTGTTTCCCGGGTACGCTGCTTCCAGCGTGCTGTAACG
>WNFB01002326.1_pt1 | contig 16522 bp, 14 predicted proteins | sample 5400501 | NCBI WGS metagenome assembly WNFB01 (sample SAMN13153341, study PRJNA577476) | soil metagenome | isolation source: 200 cm saprolite under Douglas fir tree site 2 hole 1 | place: USA:California | collected 2015-04-18
CCCAAGATGAGCACGCAGGCCGCCAGCACTTGCAACACCATTTTGGTCTTGCCCAGCGCCGAGGCCTGGATGGTGAAACCCTCCGCCGAGGCGATGTTCCGCAACCCCAGCACGATGAACTCCCGCCCGATGATAATTACTACCATCCATCCCGGCACCAGGTGCATCTCCACCAGCGAGACGAATGCCGCTGAGATCAGCAGCTTGTCGGCAATCGGGTCCAGCAGGATCCCCAGCGTGGTCACCTCGCCCCGACGCCGCGCATAATAGCCGTCTGCCCAGTCCGTCGCCGCGGCCGCCAGCAGGATCAACACGCCCCAAATGGCGAAGTTAATCGATACGCCCCAGACTACCAGGTTGGGCGTCCCGCTCAGCAGAACCACGACCAATAGAGGCACGAAGAAAATTCGCAGGATGGTGAGACTGTTCGGGAGGTTCATGACGCGCTCAGCAGTCGTGTCTCATGTTATCTTGCAATACAGCGAGCGACGGGGCGTCCTCACTATAGACCCCGATTGGGCACCAGTCAACGACGCGTATCGCGCCATCTAGAATGTAACGGTAGGGGTTGTTTTTGCGCGCAATACAAGAGAAGAGTTCACTGCCAAGGACGCGTCTGAAGCAGAATGACCTGCTGCAAGGCTGTGCAAATCCTCCAGTGGGGTCCTCCGGACGGCATTCGGATTCCCACAGGGATGCGGAAGTGGGATCTTAGGATTAACCCAAATAGATTCAATGAGTTAAAGCACGGCTGACTCGACGGCTCGCAGTCCTATGCTACAAGCGCGGGGTCCTCAGAACTTTGGCCTAAGCTCGTTTTCCACAACAATTTCCACAGTTTCACCCAAGGTTTGTAGTGCCAAGCTAACGAGAAGGTAATTCTTCGGCACCGTTGCAGCTCGGAGCCCTGTAGGGGATTGCCCGGCCGCACTTCCTCAGGCGTGACTGGGTCCGCGCAAGATCCGCGCGGGCAGCAGGATCAGCGCTCGAACCAGCTCGAGAACTCCGTCCACGGCGATCCCGACCAGCCGGAATGGCACCAGGATCAGCCACACCAGCGGATAGAGCACCAGCGCCAGCAGCGCCACGGGCCAGCAAAGAACTAACAGAATGCACCAGAGTAGGAATTTGATCATCGGACCACCTCCCTACTTACAGACATTCTCATACCCGAGACGCGGCCGCAAATGTTTCCTCGTGGTCCCCCGCGCCGCTGCGGAGCACTGGAGCAACTCTCCTCCGTTTTTGGAAGGACCTTCAGGCCTCTGGGGTAGTGGCGCGCACTTTCAAACGGCGGGCGACCGATTCCGGCAATTCCGCCTCGATGGCCATCTGGGAGTCGTTCACTTCGGAATGCAGCACGTGCCCGAGCGCGTGAACCAGCGCCAGCGTGCGACCGTCGGCCAGCGGAACGCAAAACCGCAGCCGTACGACAGGATCAACTGGCATGGCCTAATCGATCCGCCGCAACAACTCTTCCAACCCGGCGCCCGTCAGCGCCGATACGAACAGATTCCCGTTGCCCGCGAGCAGCGCAGCCGCCTCATCCGCCGGGAGGCGGTCAATTTTATTGTAAACGTGCAGGCGCGGCCGGTCCTCGACGCCCAACTCCGCCAGTATCTTTTCGACTTCCGCGTCCTGCTCGGCGTGACGCGGATTGGAGATATCGCTTACGTGCAGGATCAGGGCGGCCTCCTGCACCTCCTCAAGCGTGGCGCGGAACGCCGCCAGCAGGCCCGGGGGAAGGTCGCGGATGAATCCCACCGTGTCGGAGAGCAGCACGCGCCGGTGCGATGCCAGCCGAACGGCGCGCACTGTCGGATCGAGTGTGGCGAACATTTTGGGCGAGACCAGCACCGTCGCCCGGCTAAGCGCATTGAAGAGCGTCGATTTGCCCGCGTTGGTGTAACCGACCAGTGCCACGGAGCCCAGCGGCACGGCCTGCCGCGCCTCACGCCGGAGAGAACGTTGGCGGCGCAGCATCTCGATGCTCTGCCCGATTTTGCGAACGCGGTCGCGGATCCGCCGGCGGTCGGTCTCTAGTTTTTGTTCGCCCGGACCCCGCGTGCCGATGCCGCCGCCCAGGCGGGACAGTTGCGTGCCGCGGCCCGCCAGTCGCGGCAACAGATAGTTCAATTGCGCGAGCTCGACCTGCAACTGGCCCTCGCGGCTGCGCGCGTGCCGCGCAAAAATGTCCAAGATCAGTTGCGTGCGGTCGATGACGCGGCACTCGGTGCCGCGCTCGAGGTTGCGCTGTTGCACTGGCGTTAGGTTGCGGTCGAAGACCACCGCCGCCGCCTCCCGCAGCCGCGCTTCGTTCTTGACTTCCTCCAGTTTCCCGCGTCCGATCACGGTGGCTGGGTCTATGCCGTCGCGCAACTGAAAGATGGTGCCGGCTACTTCGGCGCCGGCGCTGCGCGCCAACTCCTCCAGCTCGGCAAGCGACTCGCGCTCCGCTTGGCATGCGTCTACGCCAGGTAGGCGAGGCATTCTCTTCAGTCCAACGCCGACCAGCAGCACGCGTTCAGCGGTGCTCGTTGTTTGCGAAGTCTTCATTCGCTCCGGGGAATGGCGACGCGCGCGGGGGCGGCTCCGGCGCAGTGTCTCTGGCTCGCTCTCATGTCTAAAGTCATTATACGCCTTCGACGCCGCACGCGCGAGCCGGTGATTCCCCGACAAGCCCCTTCTCAAGATACCTGAGAACCGCGGCCGCCATCTCCGTGTCATCGCCGAATCCCTGGAACCAGTGCACTCCAGGCTCCTTGCGAAACCAAGTGAGCTGACGCTTGGCGTATCGGCGGGTGGCCTGTTGGATCGCAGCCGCGGCTTCCTTGAGGCTTTGTTTACCCTCCAGATGTGCGCGCAATTCGCTGTAGCCGATGAACTGGAATGGCTTGGCCGTGGCCGGGATCCCCCTTGCCACAAGGTCCCTCACTTCTTGTAGCCAGCCACGCTCGAGCATGGCCTCGCCGCGGCGTTCGATACGCTCGTAGAGTCGCGCGCGGTTGGGCATCAACCCAACCTTCAGCGGGACGAATCCTTGGAGTCCCGGAAGGGCCGCCTGGTGCACGGTGCTGATGGGTTTGCCCGTCAGCAGACACACCTCGATGGCGCGGATCAGCTTCGGGAGGTCGCGCGGGGCTATGCGCGCAGCCGCGGCGGGATCCAGACGCCTCAGGAGGCGATGCAAATAAGTTGGGCCACCGCTTCTCGCGCGTTCGTCGAGTCGCGTGCGCAGGTCCTCAGAGCGCGTCGGGGCATCCGCTAGACCCTCCAGTAGAGCGCGTAGGTACAGACCCGTGCCGGCGGTAACAATCGGCAGCCTGTTCCGCTGGCGCAGCACCTCCAGGATTTCCAAGGCTCGCAAACGATACTCGCCCGCAGTGAAAAGCTCCTGTGGCTCGACCAGATCCATCAGGTGATGCGGAATGCCACGCTGTTCTTCAAGCGTCGGCTTGCCCGTGCCGATATCAAAGTGGCGATAGACCTGTGTTGAATCGCAGGCCACCACCTCGCCCCCAAGTCGCTCGGCGAGATGCACGCCGAGCGCCGATTTGCCGGAAGCCGTCGGCCCGACGATTACGATCAAGGGAGTTACGCCAGAGGTGGTGAGCCCTGCCGAGATGTTCATTCGAGGTATTTCCAGTAGCGGGCGAGCAAATAGGCAAGCACTAGCAGCGCCAGCAGCAGCATACCCAGAACCTGCGTGCGGTTTACCTTCACTGGTAGTCGATCGGCAGATTATACAGAAAGATAAACCGTAATTCGATGTATGGCCCGCTGAAAGCCGGCGGCAAGGGTTCGAATGGGCTCGAGGCGCGAATGGAAGAAAGCGCGGCGCGGTCCAGCGGTTCCTTGCCCGAAGTGGAGGCGAGCTGAGGCTCCGGGAACGGCACAGTCCCATTGCGCATAATGCGGAACTGCAGCACCACCTTGCCCTTCTCTCCTAGGTGCGCGGATTCGGGGATCACTGCATACCAGTTCCGTTTCACGCTGGCCAGGACGCGCGCAAGGTAATTGTTGAAGTCCACGCCCTCATCCGGTGTCAGCATCTGCACAGTGCCGCCAAGATAGCTTTGCCCGCCCCCTCCGCTCGGAGGGGCTGGTCCACCGAACTCACCAGTAGCCCCGCCGCGGCGGCTCTTCAGCGCATCGCGCAAAGATTCTTCGAGCGCCTTGCCGGGCGAGGAGCGTTGCAACGCCAGCCCGCTGGGAGCCTCTGGAGGCGACTTCGGCGTCTCCAGCCGCGCCTGTTCGCGCGGCGGGTCGCCACGCCCCGACGGTTCCGGGGCGGACGGAAGCTGCGGCGTGGGCGCGGCAGGCAAATCACGAGTGACACGCTCGCGTTCCGGCGGGCCGGGCCTCGGCTGCAGCTCCGCAGTTGGCGGGACCATCTGGCGGAACAAGCGCGGATCAATTCGCACCTGTGGGTTGGTGGGCTCCTTGGGATTCCGCGGCAGTTTGGGGACATCCGTCACGGCAGGCGGCAGGAATATGTAGTTCAACTGCCGGCGCGCCAGCTCCAGCTCGGCCGGCGTAGGCTCGCGATAGGGAAACAGTTTTGGCTCCAGAAGTAAGAAGCTGACCAGAATGACATGAAAGACGATGGATGAGACGCGCGCCACACCTTGCCAGTGCGAGACCCGCTCTTCCACTGGTTTCACCAGAAAATTGACTTGCCCGGTGGTGATCACGTCCGGCTCGAGCACCTCGGGAAGATCCGCAGCCGCTACGGGGCCTTTGGGCTCAATCACCACGGGCAAGAGGTCTCTGGGCACCGCCAGGCGCTTATCGAGCACCGTCAGCGGCAGGAGCTGTGGAATGACTGTGGTGGTTTCCAGCGGCTTCGCCGGCATATCCCGCGGCACCACAATCCTCGCCGCGAGCACATCCAAGGGGAAGTGAGCGGGGATTGACGTCCGGCCGTCAAGCGGCACAACCGGCAGGCCAGCCGGCACCAGCGCCCGCTCGTCGAGCACCGTCGAGAGCCGGCGCGGAGCCGGCGCGCCCTTGCTTTCGGGTGCCAGCCGAACGTTTTGCGGAATCAGGACCCGGGGAATCATCCGTTTGCCTGTGGGACTTCGAAGGCGCCCAGCTGGACTCGCCTTCCGTGATCGAGGATGCCCGCCATCACGCGGTCCGCCAGCTCCAGCGCCCGCCGGCCGGCGGAGCCGTCCACGCGCGGAACCTCACGCGTGCGCACCGCACCCAGGAATGCGCGTAGCTCCGCGCGGAGCGGCTCTTCCGGCTGCGTGGGCAGCTTCTCAAAATCGAATTGTGGCTGCGGCCCGGGTTGGCGGACGCGCACGCGCAAGGCGTCCTGACGGGTGTAGTCCACCGAGATGTACTCGTGCACTTGAAAGAAACGCATCTTGCGCACCCGCTCGGTGGAAACGCGGCTGGCCGTCACGTTGGCCACCGCGCCCGATTCGAATTCGATGCGCGCGTGCGCGATATCCACGCGATCGCTCAGCACTGGGATGCCCACAGCCTTGAGGTCCGTCACGGGCGCGCCCACCAGCGCGAGCAGAATGTCCAGGTCGTGGATCATCACGTCGTACACCACATCAATATCGAGGCTGCGCGGCGAAAAAACCCCCAGCCGGTGCACCTCAAAAAACAGCGGCCGCGATAGAACTCTCTCCACTGCCACCACCGCCGGGTTAAACCGCTCCAGATGCCCCACCTGTAACACGCGCCGGTGCTGCCTCGCGGCGGCGATTAGTTCGTCAGCTTCCGCCAGCGACGCGGCCATGGGCTTTTCCACCAGGACATCGATTCCCAGCCCGAGCAGGCGGCATCCCATGCGCGCATGCTCGACAGTAGGCACAGCCAAGCTAACCGCATCAACGCGGCCCGCGAGAGCCTCGGTCCCCGGCAGCGCCGCGGTGGAAAATTCCTCTGCCACCGCGCGGGCGCGCTCCGGATTCGAATCCACCACGCCCACCAGATCCGCATCTTCGAGCTCGCGGTACACCCGCACGTGGTTGCGACCGAAATCGCCTGCGCCGACCACCGCGACGCGAATCTTCTGTCCGCTGCCAGGGCTCGCGCTCAATGCTTCCTTTCTCCCGCCCCGGCCGGCTCAACCGCCTCGATAGCAATGCCTGCGGCGTTGGCCGTCTCGATCAGGCTCGTCCGGTCAAACAGCAGAGTCCTGTGCGCGTCAATGGCGAGCGCCGTGGCGGCTGACTTCATCATTATTTGGACGGTGGAGAGGCCTACAACGGGTACATCGAAGCGCATGTCCTGTCTCGGCTTGCTCACCTTCACCACGACCAGCGGCGCGCCGCCGGCGATGCGCCCGGCGCGCTCGATGGTTTCGTCGGTCCCTTCCATGGCCTCGATAGCCACGCAGGCGCGTTCGCGCACGACTACCGTCTGCCCCAGGTCGAGCCCGGCAATCTGCCGAGCAACCATGCGGCCGTAGGCGATGTCGGCGGCCTCCCGCGCGTCCGGAGCACGGCGCGTCAGCACGCCAGGCTGGGGCACCAGCGGCTTCAAGAACGCTGTCGAGTCCACCAGTTCGATTCCTTCGGCTTCCAGCGCCGCGGCCACCGCGCCAATCAGCGAATCCGTATTTTTTTGCGGCAGCGAGAAGAGCAGCTTCGCCAGCTTCCAGTCGGGCCGGATCGAGCTGAAGATCTTGTTGTGCTTCACCTGACCGGCCATCACGGCCTTGTTGACGCCCTCCTGATGGAGCAACTCGAGCGCTTTGCTCAAGTCGCCCACACTGACCCAATGCAGCCGCGTGGCCACGCTCTCGAGTTCCGGCGAAGCCTCTTCGCGCAGCGCAATCACTGCCATCTCGATTCCCTGGCTCCGGGCCGCCTCGAGCACCAGGAATGGAAACCGGCCGTTGCCCGCGATTAGTCCCCAGTGGGGAGGCTGTCCGGCAGCTTTGGGCGCGAGAATCATGTGAGCAAGCTTTACTTGGTCAGGCCGCGCGCGGCGGATTCGATGAAGCCGATCAGCTCCTCGATGTCTGCGGAGCCGTTGAGCGTGGCGCGCATCTGTTCCAGGGCCTGCCTGGTGTTGAGCTTCGACCTCAGCAACAGCCGGTAGGCCTGCTCGATCGCGCGGATACGCTCGCTGGAGAATCCGCGGCGCTCGAGTCCCACGGTATTCACGCCATAGCAGCGAGTCTCGCGCTGGGACACCACTTTCGAAAAGGGCGGCACGTCCTGCGTGATCACGGTCGAGGCGCCGATATACGAGTAGCGCCCCACGCGGCAGAACTGGTGCACCGGACTGAACGCGCCCACGGTGGCGTAGTCCTCAACGGTGACGTGGCCAGCGAGCGTCGCGCTGTTGGCGAACACGGTGTGACTGCCCACCTGACAATCGTGCGCGATATGCGCGTACGCCATAAAGAGGTTGTCGCTCCCAATGCGCGTGATCCCGCCGCCCTGCCTCGTGCCCCGGCTGACAGTGACGTACTCGCGGAAGGTGTTCCGGTCGCCCACCACCAACTCGGTGCGCTCCCCGCCGTACTTCAAATCCTGTGGGTCGCCGCCCACCGAGCAAAACGGGTGAAGCACGTTTTCCCGGCCAAGACGGGCTGGGCCATTCACCACGGCGTGCGGATGCAGCACGCAACCGTCGCCCAGTTCGACCTCGTTGCCCACCACGGCGTAGGCGCTGACGCGGACGCACCGGCCCAGCCGTGTGGCTGGCGAAATGATCGCGCGAGCGTCGATCTCACTCATCACTTCTCACTCATCGCTGCCATTGTTGCCGGGGCAGGCTCGCGGTCCACCATCTTGCACATCAGCGTCGCTTCGGCAGCCAGCTCCCCGTTGACGGTGGCCTTGCCTTCGAGCTTACAAAAATTGCCACGCCAGGAGACCACGGTGACTTCCAGCCGCAGCTGCTCCCCGGGAACCACCGGCCGGCGGAACCGCGCGTCGTCCACCGCGACAAAATAGAGCAGCTTCTTCTCGCGGTCCGGTACCTCTTGCAGCAACAATATCCCTCCGGTCTGCGCCATGGCCTCAATCACCAGCACGCCGGGCATGATCGGTTTCCCCGGGAAATGTCCCTGAAAATAGTCCTCATTGATGCTGACGTTCTTCACGCCGACAATGCGCTTGAGCCGCTCCATTTCCAGGATGGCATCTACCATCAGGAAGGGATAGCGGTGCGGCAGGATCTTCTGGATGTCGTTGGTGTCCAGAATCATCGCTTCTCCTCAAGGAGCTTTCGATGCAGAATTTACACCCCGCCCAATGCCACGATTATATGCGAAACGCCCCATTCCGGGTGAACGGCGTTGCTCGGTGCTCTCTGCGTTGCTAGCATAGCCCGCGCAATGCCTTCATTTGATCTGGCCCAGGGCTTTCTCGAGGACTTGCGCCGCCAGCAGCAGAAAATGCTGCGGCTGCTAGGCCGCTTCGTGCGCGCAGAATCGCCCAGCTTCGACAAAACAGCGGTTGACCGGTTCGGGCGGATCGTGGCCGCCGAGTGGCGCAATCGCGGCGCGCGCGTCCGGTTTCTGCGCCAGCACCGGCGCGGCGACCATATTCGCACAGAGTTGTGGCTCGGGCGCGGAAGGCCAGCGGGGCAGATCCTTATCTTGGGCCATCTCGACACTGTCTACGACCTCGGCACACTTGCCCGCATGCCCTTCCGCGTCTCGCGGGGCCGCGCCTACGGCCCCGGCAGCTACGACATGAAAAGCGGCTTGGTGATCGCCTTGTTTGCCGCAGGAGTGCTCCGCACGATGCGAGTGCGGCCATCCAAGCGCCTGGTCTTTCTGTGGACCTCGGATGAAGAGATTGGCAGCGGGTCCTCGAGCGCTGTGATCGAGAAAGAGGCCAGACGCAGCGACGCTGTGCTAGTCCTCGAACCCGCCAGTGGGCCCGATGGCCGGCTGAAGACGGCGCGCAAAGGCGTCGGCGAAATCGAGTTGATCGTAACCGGCCGCGCCGCGCACGCCGGGGTCAATCCGCAGGATGGCGTCAACGCGGTGCACGAACTGGCGCTGCAAATCGCGCGCGTCGCCCGGTTTAACCAGCCCCGCCGCGGCGTCACCGTCAACGCCGACGTCGTCGAAGGCGGCACGCGCACCAACGTCATCGCCGAGCGCGCCCGCGCAGTGGTAGACATCCGCGCAGCGCGCACTTCCGACATGCGTGCGCTCGAAGCGAAGTTCCGCCGGCTCCGCCCCCATTTGCCGGGCGCGCGGCTCGAAGTGCGCGGCGGGTTCAACCGCCCGCCGATGGAACGCGCCGCCAGCGTCGCTCTTTTCCGCCGAGCCCAGGCCCTCGCAATCACGATGGGGCTGAAGCTTGAGGAATCTTTCACCGGCGGCGGCTCCGACGGCAACTTCACCGCCGCCTTGGGAGTGCCTACGCTCGACGGCCTCGGAGGTGTCGGCGAAGGTGCGCACAGCCCCCGCGAGAACGTCGTCATCGGAGCCCTGCCCCAGCGCGCCGCCCTGCTCGCTGCCCTCCTAGCTTCCCTATAGCTGCCCTAGAGTTGGTAAGTGGTGCGCATGGGGAGACTGGACGGCAGTGAGCGAGCGAGTTTGACCAGCGGGAGCGGGCTAACTGGAGTTGAGGGCGAGGGCGACGGCTTGGAAGAGGCCTTGAAAGGGCCAACCGCTGGCCAGGCGGATGCGGACGCAGCGGGAAGCCGGCGAATGCGAGCCCAAGTTTGGAACTGCTGGGTGCGCAGGGTTTCGATCTGCGCCAAGCGCAAGGGCTGAGGCGGATACAGGCGGAAGAGATGGACCAAGTTATAAGCGAAGCCGTGCAACTGCAGCCGGAAGGCGTTGGCTAGGAAGCGTGCTCGCTTTGGCGATGTTCCCTGCCTCGAGTCTTGTCCGGGATTTTTGCCACCGTGCGTGCTATGCCCCCGTCGTCAAACTCGACGTGAAGCTTGTAGGTCCCGGTAGTATCTTGCCCGCGGTATTCCCATACCTCTTGCCAATCGACGGCGTGGCAGTCCCCATAGTTTGTTGTACGCCATGGCGTTCCGAGTAACGCCCTGACCTCGGCCTTGGTAGAGCTGCCCGCTTTAATTTTAGAGAAGGTTTCATCGTTTATGACCTGCTTGATGTGTCGCAGAGTCCCGTCTTTTGCAAATTCAAGAAAATACGTCTGGTAGGGCGAGGGCTTTCCTGCATATTCCCAGATTTCTTCTCCTTTGTCAGATACCCGAATCTCGGTGGGCGCTCCCATTTTGGTCCTGACTTCAGTGGTCGTGGATTTACCGCGCTCGGGAAGGTCTTCAGCACCATAAGCGATGCAATCTGAAATAGAGCACAGCGCTAAACTTGCCGCCAGCACCAACCATCTGCATTTCATCGTCTGGACCTCCTTCATCTATTCACAGAAAACTAGTTGGGGCATTTCTAGTTGCCCTGTGCCCTTTCAATGCGGAAGGTTGCTCCCTTTTGTACGAATAGCTTGCCATCTAGGTTGGCCTCACTCGGCTTCCGCTTAGGATAGTAATACCTAGCTTCCATGACCTGGAACAGGAAGTCCACGGCAGCATCCTCATCTATCTTGATGATGTCTTTCTTGGAGATTGTCGCGCCCGATTCGGATGTCCAGTTCCATGAAATTCCAGTGCTGTCGGGCAAAATATTCTTGTCATATCCACCAGCATTATGAGCTTTTCCGGCGATGGACGATGTCACGTGATATTGAATTGCGCCTGGTTTTGGCGGAACTATCTTAACGGGAATAGCAATGTCGAGCTTGTAGTGACCGGCAGCCATAGTTGGGCATGCCAACGTAAAGTAGCGATTGCCGGCGGCTAGCTCGGCATCATTTTTGATTGTAATCTGGCACAAGTCGCAAGCGCTCGACTTATCGGAGGACTTACAGCCGCCTGTGGACATTGTTTTCTCAATCTTTGATTGTTGACCAGCCTGCGCCGAAGTAAGCGGTAGGCCCAAGAAGAAGACAACAACCACCGATCGAATGCTTCCCACCGGACCGGCCCGCATATTAACTTGAAAATGCTGCGCTTGCCATCGGCGGAATCCCCGCAAAATCTGCCAAAGCATCACACCAGATTCAACGCGGATTCCGCCGACCTACCTCATGAAAATTCAATGATCATCATGATGATCATCACGATCATCATCATCACCATCATGACCAGTTACGACTCGCCTGGCATCCCCTGTGAGTCGCAGGATATGCATTCCGGTGCCGGCCCGGTCAACAATATAGATCAGGCCACGGTCGTCGAGCTCGACATTGTTGGTCTGGATCGCATTCTTGCAGGTGGTGACACCATTGATTGTGGCGCAGTTCGCAATGGTGTTCGCGTTGGGCGCAGGAATGAAATAGGCGACCGCCCGCGGGGCGAACGGGTCGCGGATATCCCAAACGCGCACGCCCGCGTTAAACCAGGAGATAATCGCGAGTTTCCCGTAATAAGGTGCATAAAACGATTCAGTGACTGCATGGGAACCGAACCGCCCGCCCTTATTGCAGAAATCTCCCGGGAACTCAGGCACGTGCAAGGTCGAAATGGGCCATGGGGTACTTTCGTTGGTGATGTCTAGCAGGAAGGCCATGTGCGGCCCTTCTCCGAAGCATTGGTTGGCGCCCCCCTCCGAAACGAGGATCAGGAGGTCCCGGCTATTCAGTCTACTAAAGCCTTTTTGGAATTCCGGGATAGGCACTCCGTACACCGGGAAGGCGCTGTGCCCCCCTTGGTCGGGCGACATGGTAATGTATCCCACCTGCGGCGCGAGCAGTTCTGCCGCTGTCGGACTCGTGAGGTCGGTTTTGCTGAGCTTGCTTACGTCAAGCAATTTGGCTCTGTCCACGATCTGAAGAACGCCATTGCCTCCCACTCCGTAAGGCATATAGACCCGGTTCTTGGCAACGCCGGCCGAGATAGGTCCATGTATTCCAGGCGGTGGGTTAACTATCCCCTCGCACGAACCCGGGACGCAGGGTCCTGATGGGTTGGGACCGGGCTGCTGACCGACCAATCCGAAATCCCGGATGTAGACGGGGTGCGCCGGGTCGCTCAGATCATAGATCTTCAGGTGCTGGTTCGAGCCGCTTTGGTGCCACCCTTCCGATCTTTTGTTAGCGACCAGATAAGCTATCCCGGTATCACATTCCCACCAGTTCTTGTGCGTGTTGCTGAGGCCATCCACTATCACCGTGAGAAGTGTAGGGTGGGTCGGGTTGGTGACGTCATATATCTCCTGCGACTCAATGTCAGGCCCTGAGTTCCCGTGGGTTCGCAGCAGGTACCACTTACCAGGCACTCCATGCGGTAAAACGCTCCCACTACAGACCCGCGCCATCTGGGAGCCGGCAGCATCTATCGAGCCGGCTGGCCCCGGAATATGAAAGAGGTACGTAGGGTGTCTGGGGTCGGTTACATCGACGAGCGAGGTCCCGTTGGGTTCCGTGGTACCCGTGAGTGGATTGAAGGCAGTGCCTGCGTGGTGCGCAAGGTAAGCAATCTCGCGCCCGTTTTGGTTAATGATTATGGGTTGGTAAGTCGAGCGGCCTTGGAGATCATTGAAGCCTACCAATTCCATGTTCCATTCAGATTGATCATCCCAATCTCGGGGAGGCGGGGGCGTTTCCTGCCGCCTTGCGCCTCTTCCGCTTTCGGTTAAAGTCACCGTTGGGATTGCCGGTCCATTCGGCGGGATGGCCTGCGCCATTACGAATATCGGCGCTCCCGCGGCGAGCAAGGGCAGCAAAAATAAACAAAGGCCCCAGACTTTGCTCTTCTGTCTAGAGCTTTCGGTACATCGATCCGGATCATGCTTATCTGAATTCAAAGTCAGTATAGACATCAATTTCTCCTTTGTACTGCGGGCATGGCGCGGTCGCTTGCGGAATCGTCGGCTACCAAGCCGTGGCCCATGTCACGCACTGGTATTACCTTGATTCTGCTTCAGACTCCGTCGCGCACATATTGCATCTTGCGATCAGGGGATGGCTTACCTTTGGGAAGCAACGACGCAGGCTACATTAACCATAGGTTGTTAACTCAAGTCAATGACTATAAGTGCTTGTACTGCAATAAGTTAAAAAGATTTCCACAGGTGACGAAATAGCCTCAAGAAAGGAAGGCCTAGTGCCTCTTATCTGCCTTGAGTATAATCCCGGCGCTCGGAGCTAGGTCCACCCATACAAACAGGGCACGACTCCAGTCATGCTGCAAGCCGAGCGTATTTTGACTGTCTTTAACCGCTGAGGGTGCAGAAACCGATTTTCACACTGACTCTGAGGCCGCGACCGGACGAAAGAGGCGGGCGTTAGCGGGAGGAAAAGATGAAAGAAACACTCAAGATGGTTGCGTTGGCTTGCGCTGCGCTCCTCTGGGTCACCACCACAAGCGCGCAGGTGACAAAGCAGGATGCGGACCTCGCGGCACCTGACGGTTTGAAGCTTAAGGTTACTTACTACTCGGCTGGGAAGTCTGGGCCGGGCGTATTGCTGTTGCATCAGTGCAACCGCGAGCGCAAGACGTGGGATCCGCTCGCCACGCAACTGGCGGCAGCGGGCATTCACGTTCTCACGCTCGACTATCGCGGATATGGCGAAAGCGGCGGCGAGCGTTTTCTCTCCCTCACCCCCCAGCAGCAAGCCGCTGCGCGGGAGAAGTGGCCGGGCGATATCGACACGGCTTTCAAGTATCTGCTGGACCGGACCGGCGTGGACAAAGCGCGCCTCGGCGCCGGCGGGGCAAGCTGCGGCGTGAACAATTCCGTTCAGTTGGCGCGGCGACATCCCGAAGTAAAGACTCTGGTACTTCTCTCCGGCAACACGAACGAAGAGGGCCGTACATTTCTGCAAACGGCCGCCGGCTTGCCGCTCTTCGTCTCCGCCAGCGAAGACGACGGCGATACGTTGCCCTACATGCGCTGGCTGATGGCGTTTTCGCGCAATCCGCTGAACAAGCTCGTGCCTTTCGAAGCTGCGGGCCACGGCACAAACATGTTCGCCGTGGAAAAGGGGCTTGAGCCCATGATTCTGGAATGGTTCGACAGGACCCTGCGGCAAGCACCGGCTACGTACAGCGCCAAAACAATGTCGAAGCCCTCTCCGATTGCAGAATTCTGGGACGTGCTGACGCAGCCTGGCGGCGCGGCGCGCGCAAGGAAGTTGTTTGAGGAAACGAAGAAGAAGGATCCGAATGCATTTCTCTTTCCGGAGTCGGCCGTAAACGTGCTGGGCTACGACCGTTTGCAGAAGGGCAACACGAAAGAGGCGATTCAAGTCTTGAAACTCAATGAATTGGCCTATCCGCGTTCGGCAAACGTGTACGACAGCCTCGGAGACGCCTACTTGGCCGACCACCAGGACGAACTCGCTCTCCAGTATTCTGAGAAAGCCCTCAAAATACTTGAGGAAAATCCTCCGGCAAACGCGGACTTTGGTCGGTTGATCCGCGAAAGCGTGGAGGGTAAGCTCCGCAAACTTCGGCACCAATGATGCCGGGGCGGTCTTCAGTGAGACCGGGCCAGAAGGCGTGCCCGGCTCAACTTCAAACAGCCGGCTTAGCGCCGGTTGCCGGGAGTTCGAAAACGTTTGAATATGCTCGCTGAAGCTTGAGGTTGGCCCCTAACAGCTCCACATCCTTTTTTTCAGACACGTAGTGCTCCCAGTCCTCCACCAGCTTGCGTGGGGTGAGGCGCTAGCGTACATTCCAGAGGTGGTCGCGTATGAGCCGCATCCACTGTTGCGCAACGCCCACCTAATGACGTTTCTCGCGGCATTCTGGCCGCGGCGGCTAGCGCGGCTTCCCTGGTCGACCGAGCGGCTGTTTGAAGTTGAGCCGGGCACGCGCCTTCTGGCCCGGTGTCATTGGCAGAGAGATCCGCAACGCCATCCCGCGCTGGTGCTCGTGCATGGCCTCGAAGGTTCGAGCGAATCGCGCTACATGCTGGGTATTGCCGAGCTGGCCTTCGTAGCCGGTTTCAGCGTTTTGCGGCTCAATCAGCGCAATTGCGGCGGCACAGAGCACTTGACGCCTACGATTTATAACTCCGGCCTGTCCGGCGACTACCGAGCGATTCTTGACGAGCTGCTCCAACGGGACGCGGTGCCTGAGGTATTTTTTGCCGGCTACTCGATGGGTGGCAACCTGGTGTTGAAGATGGCCGGCGAGCTGGGCGAAGCCCCGCCTTCGCAGCTTCGTGGCGTGTGCGCCGTCTGCCCATCACTTGACCTCGCGGCCTGCGCCGATACGATTGCCTTGCCGCGGAATTTTCCTTACGAATGGAACTTCATGCACAGCCTGAAGCACCGGCTGCGCCGCAAGGCGCTCCTGTTTCCGGGTCAGTATCCGCTCGACGGCCTGCAGCGCTTGCATACCTTGCGCCAATGGGACGACGCCATCACCGCGCCTCGCTCGGGGTACCGCGATGCCGATGACTATTACCACCGCGCAAGCGCTTTGCGAGTGATTGCGCAGGTTCGCCTTCCGACCCTCATCCTCGCCGCGCAGGATGATCCCCTTGTCCCCTTCGAATTATTCCTTGATCCGGCCATCGCCGCGAACCCCTGCATCACCCTGCTTGCGCCGCCATTCGGCGGCCATTGCGGCTTTATCGCCCGCGCCGGCGGCGATGAGCGTTTCTGGGCCGAAGCGAGGCTGGTCGAGTTTTGCCGGGAGCAGTCGAAGATGAGAAGCGACCCGGAGCCTTCACTGGACAAGCTGCGTGGCCCGCGATAATGTTCCGGTCATGGCTCCTCAAGTCGTGATGCAACGTGCGCGCGGCTTTGTCTGCGTCAATGCGCATCCCGAAGGGTGTTTTCGCAATGTCGAGCGGCAAGTAGCTGAGGTCCGCGGCGATCTGCCTGTGCCAGTCGCCGGCCCCAAAAACGTGCTTGTTTTGGGCAGCTCGACCGGCTACGGCCTTGCGTCGCGCGTCGCCGCTGCATGGGGATTTGGGGCTCGCACGCTCGGCGTATTCTTCGAGCGTCCGCCGGAGGACAGCCGCACCGGAACTGCAGGCTGGTACAACACCGTGGCGTTCCACCGCCTGGCTACTCGCGACGCCTTATATGCCTGTAGCCTCAACGGCGACGCCTTTGCGGATGAGGTCAAACGCGCTGCCGCCGAGATCATCCACCGGGAGATGGGCCCGATCGACCTTTGCATCTACAGCCTGGCCGCGCCCCGGCGCACCCACCCGAGAACCGGCGTTGTGCACAACTCGACGCTGAAGTCCATCGGCGCGGCCTACACGAACAAAACAATCGATCTCTCTTCGCGCAAAGTTGTCGAGGTCACCATTCCTCCCGCCACTGAGCGGGAAATCGCGGACACGGTGGCAGTGATGGGTGGTGAGGACTGGCGCATGTGGGCGGAGATGCTGCTCGACGAGGGATTGCTTGCGCCTGGCGCGCGCACGCTTGCCTACTCGTACATCGGCCCTGAACTCACCTGGCCCATCTACTGGCATGGCACGATCGGCCGCGCGAAGGAAGACCTCGAGAAGACGGCCCATCAGCTCGACGGACTGCTGGCCACGCGCCTCGGCGGCCACGCCTGGATTTCCGTGAACAAGGCGGTGGTG
>WNFB01003002.1_pt1 | contig 16520 bp, 16 predicted proteins | sample 5400501 | NCBI WGS metagenome assembly WNFB01 (sample SAMN13153341, study PRJNA577476) | soil metagenome | isolation source: 200 cm saprolite under Douglas fir tree site 2 hole 1 | place: USA:California | collected 2015-04-18
GTAGCTGGGCGTTGGCGAACTCGAGGATCAGCTGGACGTCGCTGTCGCCCTCGGTCGGGTCGACGATGAGGGCGCTGCTCCACGTCAGGATCGCCAGGTCATCGGGATAGTACGAGAACCAGTAGGGCAGCAGCTCGGCGCGAGCGGTGTCGGCGAGGGGCCGTTGCTCGTTGAGCAGCAACGGCAAGACGTCCAAGTCGCGCAGCGCCGCGCTCGGCAGTGCCTCGCCGGTGGGACCGACGAGCCGCGTGATGCGGTACACGATGTAGTCTTCTGTCACCGGGGCGATGTGAGGGCGGGCGATTGTCGCGGCGAGCCGGGTGGTGAGCTGCTGGATGTAACGCGCGAACAGTGCCTGCAGTCCCGGCGCCGCGTCCACCGCATTCCCGAATGCTGTGTAGTCGCTCCAGCTCTGGACTCCGGGATGGGGGGCAGCCTCGACGTGCAGGCGCAAGGAGACGACGCCGAAGTCGAAGATGCGGGCGGAGGCGTGGACGTTGTACTGGCGATCGCACAGGGTGATGGAATCGGTGCCGAGGGCGCTGGTGATCGGCGGCGTCTTGATCTGAATCGCCTGGACCTCTGCGCGCGCGGACCGTCGCGCCTCGGCAGGATCCTTCTCCTCCAAGACCTCCGCGCCGTCCGGGCGGTACTGCAGCGTGCGGCGCAACGTGGCGCGCTCGTGCGGCGTGCTCGCCAGGAGATCCAGCGCGCGCTCGAGATCGATCTCGTAGCCGACGTCGTAGAGGCGGTAGACCACTACCGCGCCCGCGATGCGCAAGCCCGCGTCGCTTTCCATGCGATAAGCTATTCGTTTTGCAACAAGGCGGGCATCCGTCGAGTCGACACTCTGGCACTCCTCGGGAGGCTCGGGGTAGGTAGCAGGGTAGGCGAAGGCGCAATCTCTCCCTTATCGACGAGGCCCTGTCATGCGCGTGCTGCTCGCCCTTGGAATCGGTTTCAGCGTGCTAGCGGCTGCTGCCTGCAGCAGCAGCTCCACAAGCCCGGCGAATTCGTGCGGCAGCAGCGGGGCGAACACGAATGTCAACACGACGAGTTCCAACAGCTTCTCACCCGCCAGCATCCCGATCACCCATGGGCAGTCTGTATGCTGGCAGAGCGGCAACGTTCTGCACACGGTGACGGATAACGGTGGCGCGTTTGACGTTGACTTACCGGTAGGCCAGATTTTCGTGCATACGTACCCCGCCGCCGGGACCTACCCGTACCACTGTAAGATTCATGCCGGGATGACCGGGACCGTTATCGTCAACTGAGGCCGTCGGTCAAGAGCAAGGCCCGGGCAGTTACAGCCCGGGCCCTCGGCGTGTCTACTCGCTGCGGAGTACTGCGGTGGGCACCGGACTCAATAGGTGGGCCAGTTGTCCACCCAGGCGTTCGTGAATCCGACGAGCTGGGACCACTTCCCCATCGCCTTGGCGACGTTGCACGAGTTGTAGTTGAACCGCTTGGTCCCGTTCCCAACGTCGCCTTGCACCAGGGACTGGCCGAGCTTGATGTTGAGGCCGGTGATCGTCGCTCCATCCACGCCATTGTTCCCGTTCGACGTGAGGTTGTTTCCAACCAGCAATACGCCGTGCCAGGTGACGTTGCCGCTCATGGTGAGGCTGCCGGTGACGATGAGCGTTCCTTGCCCGTCCCCTGGCAGCGAAAAGTCTCCGTTGACGTAAATCACGGGCCAGTAGTTCGGGTTCGTGAAGGCGGGCCAGGATCCCGGCGGAATTGTGATGTCGGGCTGCAAGGCGGTTCCGCTGGTAATGCCGGCCCAGTCGATCTTGACCGAGTCGGCCGATGCGGCGGGGGTCGCGGCAATGTTCTTGATCGGCGGGTTCCCCTGCGGCGCGAGCCCGGCGCCGTTCTGGGTGTACCCCGGGTTCGTCGGCACGGCCACGCCGGCGACCGTGGGCGCTTTGCCGCACGCATCCACGCCGCCGGTGCCCATGCTGGAGGCGCCGTTCTTGTGCAACCCGGTCAGGCTGGTCCAGCTGGAGAGGACCCCCATCGTGCCGGTCTGCCAGGTGGCGTATTCTGCGATGGTCCGCTCGGCCTGGGGAATGCCGCGGAGCCGCTTCGCCGTGATGACGCCATGGGACCGAATCACATACCCGTACCGTTGCGCTACGGTGTCCAGGCGCATCTGCTGCAGCACGACGTCCGCATAGCCGCCTGTCAGGATCACCCGCGTGGACTCACTGACCGCGGGCGGCGAGGAGACGAACCCGAAGGAATCACGCTTGGCGATGAACAGCTCCAGCCCCGTCTCCGCCAGGGTGAAGGCGTCGAGTGCCGACTCATCGTTGGCGTTCACCCGGCGCTCTCCGGACACGGCCGCGAAGCCGGCCGCCAGCAACACCGCGAGCACGGCAATGACCAGCAAAGTCATCGGCAGCGCGAACCCGCGTTCAGAGGTGCGTGACATGTGCTCTCCCCCCTCGCCGCCGCTCACTTGAGCTGATTGTTGAAGAAGACCGCGGTGACCGCGCTCGCCTGCCGCAGCGCGGCCGTGCCCTCGGCCGCACGGTCGCTCTGAGCGTTGAAGTCGAGCTCCAGTCCCCGCAGGTTGCTCAGCGGGCTCGGCGCCGCGCTTTGCGCGGTGTCGGCACCCACGACGAAGAAACGGAACTTCGCTGAACTATCGAACGGCGCCACCAGCTCGTCGGTTTGCGCCGTCCCGACAACGGTTCGCCACAGCCCTGTCCGCCCCGGCATCGCCGTCGATGCCAGGAACGCGTACGTCAGGCGCTGGAACAGGAACACCGGCGTGCCGACGGCGACCGCGGCCGGCAACGACGCGGGCAGTGCCGGCTTCACAGCTACGACCCTGCCGTTCGCAAGCACCGTGACATTGGCAGCCGTGCACACGGCAGCGTTGTCCGCGACGACGGACGTCCCTGCCTCGAGGTAGGTGTACGCGCCGAGCGTGTCCCGCCAGGCGTAGCCCGAAAACCCGGCGGTCGCATAGAGGGTCGAATCCACTGGCCACAGCGACAGCGTCGTCTGGGTCGCGCCGTTGGCGCACACGATCCCAACGGCGTAGGGGACCCGAAGAGTGACGGTAGTGGGGGACACCGACACCACGCCACCGGTGGGTTCGACCATCCGCAGGTCCGACAGCGCGGCGTTGACCGCCGTCCGCGAGACGAACCGGGCACGGCGCATCTGGCTCTGCAGGTCGTAGAACCGCGCCTGGGACAGGAACAGTTTCGTGACCGCCACGCCGACGATACTCGTGATCACCATTGCCACCAGCAGCTCGACGAGCGTGAATCCGCGACGGGCGTTCATGGCTTATTGAACGGGTTGCCGGCGGGCTTGGTCCGCTCGATGACCAAGGTATCCGGACGGAACACCGTGTTGAGCGGGGTGATCACGATCGTGACACGCCGCAGCTTGGGCGACAAGCTGTCGACGGTGACCACCCGCGTGTAGGGCAGAGGTGGCTTGCTCACGGTGATCGTTCCAGCGCGGCTCTTCAAAGAGTCAAACGCCATGGCGGTGAACTGATTCACCTGCTGAGCGACGATGCCGCCGCGCGCAGCGCCCCCGGACAAGGAGTAGAAGCGCCGCGCCATCACGAACGACAGTCTGGCCACGCCGAGCAGGACGACGGACAGCAGCGTGATGGCTACCAGGACCTCGACGAGCGAGAACCCCCCTTCGGCCCGCTTCACAGGGCCCGCACCCAGCCGGCCCGCGACATCGTCACCTGGCGTGAATAGCCCCGTGCCCAGGCCGTGATCGTCAGCGGGCTCGAGGCGAAACCGCTGGGAAAGACGTCTACCGGCGTTACCGAGAACGACAGCGAGTCAAGGCCGTATTCGGTGTCCCGGCCGAAGGACTGGGTCTGGACAACGGTACCACTCACACGATCGCTGACCGTGAACGACTGGTTATCGGCACCGCGCACGAGCCGCATCGGCTTGCGGGCGCTGGCCGCTCCGGAAACGGCGACCGTCAAGGCGTGGGCGACGGCCGATGCTGCCTGGTTGACCCGGTAGTGGGAGATGATCCGCGAGGCGGTCGGCATGGTGACGCTGGTGAGCACGCCGAAGACGACGATCACGATCAGCAGTTCGATTGCCGTGAAGCCAGTAATCGAGCGGTGTCGCTGGTCCTCGACGTCTTGGCGAGCACGCCACTGCATGGGATCCCCCTATTCGGGAACACAACAAAGCCCCATGCTCGTGAAGGGCGTGGGGCCGTCTGTCCCCTGGCAGCCGGGCTGTCTCGATTAGCCTTGAGACCCCGTAGCTTTGCGTCCCGTCGTCACCGACGGTTTGCCCTTAAACAGAGTTCGGGCATCCTAGGGGCAAGAAGGGTACCAGAGCAAGAATCGTTGTGGGGACCGAGATGTTCAGGATGGGTCCGAAGTAACGCATTGCAATACGCACGAAACATTGCAAAATGCTATTGTCTGTGGCCGGTGGAGGGAGCCTTCGCCATCTTAGGGACATGAGAGCCTGGACCAGCAGGTTGGGCATCGCGGGCGGCCTGATCGGTGCCCTGGGGCTCGCCCAGGCCATGTGGGGCCCTGTACTCGAAGGGCGGATTTCCGGAGCCGACGAGCTCCGTACCGGGGGAGTCGCGGCGCTTGTGGTGGGGGTTGGCGCGTTGTTCCTCGGTCGCTGGCTTCCCGGGGCCCGCGCCAGAGCGGGAGCGGCATTCGTGCGATGGGTGGCGCTACCCACGGCCCTCCTGCTCGGGCTCGGGTGGTACCTCATCATGAATTCTGGGACCAAGGGATATGCGTATCGCGCCGCCATGCAAGCCGAGCTGCGGGATCTTGTGCTCGCGGAGCAAGCGTTCCGCAGCGATTCGGGGAGGTACGCCGCCGACACCAAGAGTCTGGGCCTGTTCTGGTTTCCCGCGTCAGGGGTCGTCGGCCCGACGATTACGCTGACGGCCGATGGGTTTCAGGCGGTGGTGGGCCACTCCATCATCAACTCCACGTGCATGGTGTTCTTGGGCGCAGCCCGGCTGGCGCCTGCCGTGAAGGCGGGGGAGCCCGAATGCAGCCCAGAGTCTCGGCACAACCCGTGGCCAGGGCTGGTGGCGCTCGGCGTCGGCTTGGTGCTGGGTGGGGTCGGGGTGGCGAGCGCCGGACGGCCGATGGGGACCGCGCCAAGTAGCGGCGTTTAGCTCGCGCGACGTGACGTGGTAGCGTCTCACCATGCCTACGAATCGACTTTAGTGTTTCACTCTTGCGAAGGAGTCAGCTCCCCGCAGCACGTCGGGAAGGCGTCTGACCCCCCTATAGGTGAGACGCTTGTGTAACGCCAGTAACGCCCATGTGAACACAGGCTCTGATGCGCGCGCCGCTTCGCGCGAACCGTCCACGACCGATCCGTTACTCTAATCGCAACGTATATAGTCTTTAGAAGTACACCCGGCCATCGCTAGCGAAATCGATCGTCACCCCACCAGCCTGCAGAGGAGGGAAGGCGTATGTGGCGAAAGCGTCTCGTGATGGGGCTAGGCTTAGCAGTACTCATGAGCTGCAAGAGTTCCACCTCCCCCGGCTGCTCCGGAACCTGTGTGACGATCCAGGACTTCTCGTTTTCACCATCGGCGGTGACGATCAAAGTCGGTACAACAGTCACCTGGACCAACAACGGGCCGGCGTCGCATACAACGACGAGCGGCGGTGGGGTGTGGGACAGCGGCACGCTGAGCGCTCCGAGCGGCGGTGGTGGCTATGGTGGCGGTTCGGCGGGCGGGACCTTTCAGTTCACTTTCAACACGCCGGGTACCTACCCGTATCACTGCAAGATCCACCCGCCGTCGATAGCAACGTATGCGGGCTTTACCGGCACGATCACAGTGACACAGTAGAGATGCCGGTAGCCAAACGCTCGTTGGGGCCAGGATTCTGGAACACGTCGGTGGTCTACCGGAACGCGCATGCGGGCTGACGAAGCATTCATTCTCAAATCTATGCGCGCCCTCACCTTCAAGTGCCTGGTTGGTCGACGCGGATGAATCTGCTAGTGCCACAGGCTGACGATGATCGGTATCACCAGCAGCTTCACGAGCCAGTCACCGGCATGGATCGCGGCCACCTTCCACGGGATGTTCTCCCATAGGACCGATCCCGTAAGAAGGATCACCGGGAACCCGATCCACAAGAAGAGGCCGAAGTGGACTGCGCCAAGCCAGCTGCTTATGCCGAGGAAGGCTACGAAGCGGGCGATGACGTAGGCGAGGACGAGGCACCGCGTCAACTCGATGAGCAACTTCCCCACAGGCATCTTCGCGCCAGTCATCGCGACAGCAGGGTCCATGCCGCGCAGCTGCATCCAAGGCTTGAAGAAGAGCAGGGGACTGTACCAGAGCCAACCCAGCACGAACACGGAGACGGCTGCCACTAGGACGGCCAAGTAGTTTACGTGCCCCATCGTTTACTTCTCCTTTTCATACGGTGGTTGCGGGCCGGAGCAAGGCCGTCACGTCGAGCAGGACGATTCATGTATGCTACATCTGACCAAGCGCGCGGCGTTTGCTCTTCAACTTGCACCGGCCGCCGGCACGATTGTTGGCAATGATTTGCTTAAACATGGTTGTCAGTGCGCGCCTGTTGATCGTTTCCCCTTGACGGACCGCCACTGTACGGGCGGTCTTGTTGTCGTGTCCGCCCGTGACAATCCCTTCGGGATCGGGGACGATCGCGCCGTCGTACAGGAATATGTAGATATGGTCCGTCGCGGCCAGCAGGGCGCAAATGTTGCTTGAAGTACGAAGTACGGCTGGGTGGTGCGCTTGATGGTTTCAGTAACGTCTCGGTCGGCGGCGTGTACTAGATCGCGGACGTCGCGGCAGACCGCCAGCCCCGTCCCCCTTCCGTCGCCCCGTCTGGCGCGCCAGTTTTGGTGCCGACCGCACTTCCTGAGGAGCTCCTCCGATGCCACCAATCACCCTCACCGTCAACGGCAAGGCCCGCAGCATCACCGACAGCCCCGACACCCCGCTGCTCTGGGTGCTGCGTGACACGCTTGGCCTGACCGGCACCAAGTTTGGCTGCGGCATTGCGCAGTGCGGCGCGTGTACCGTGCACATCAATGGCGTCGCGACGCGCTCGTGCGTCACTCCGATCGCGGCCGTCGCCGGTAAACGCATCACCACGATCGAAGGTCTGTCCCCGAACCGCGGGCATGCGATTCAGAAGGCCTGGATCGCGGAGGACGTACCGCAGTGCGGCTATTGTCAGTCGGGCCAGATCATGGCGGCCGCTGCACTGCTTGCGAAGCATCCCCAGCCGACGGACGCCGACATCGATGCCACGATGACCAACATCTGCCGCTGTGGGACCTACCAACGCATCCGCGCCGCCATTCACCGCGCGGCGAAGGGGGCCTGACATGAGCGCCCGCACAGACGTCACCCGGCGCGAGTTCCTCCAGACGGCGTCGGTCGCTGGCGCTGGCCTGGTCATCGGCTTCCATGTCCCCGCACGCTTCCTTGCCGGTCCGGCGCCCACCGATCCGTTCGCCCCCAACGCGTGGCTGCGCATCAATCCCGACGAGAGTGTCCTCGTCATTGTCGACCGCTCCGAGATGGGCCAGGGCGTGACGACCTCGTTACCCATGCTGCTCGCCGAGGAGCTCGAGGCCGATTGGTCGAAGATCAAGATCGAATTCGCCCCCGCCGACAAGGCGTACATTAACCCGATGTTCGGCATGCAAGGCACCGGCGGCAGCACCAGCGTCCGCGCGGCCTACACCCCGCTCCGCAAAGCGGGTGCGGCGGCCCGCGAGATGCTCGTCACTGCGGCCGCGGAGACGTGGGGCGTGGACCAGGCCGAGTGTCGCGCCGACAAGGGCGCGGTGGTCCACGCGCCGAGCAAGCGGCGCCTCACCTACGGGAAGCTCACCGCCAAAGCAGCGACCGTTCCGCTGCCGCAAGACGTGCCGCTGAAAAGTTCGAAGGACTGGAAGATCCTCGGCACGCGAGTGCGACGGCTCGATACTCCGCCCAAAGTGGACGGGAGCGCGCAATTCGGGATCGACGTGAGGGAGCCCGGGATGCTCGTGGCCGTGGTCGCGCGCTGTCCGGTGTTCGGCGGCAAGGTGGCGCGCTTCGAAGCGACGCAGGCGCAGGCCGTACCAGGCGTGCGCCAGGCGGTCCAGATCTCGTCCGGCGTCGCCGTCGTTGCAGACGGTTACTGGCCCGCCAAGAAGGGGCGGGACGCCCTGGAGGTCACGTGGGACGAGGGCCCGACCGCGCAGGTGTCGAGCGCGAGCATCTCCCAGCTCTTCGCCCAGCGTGCCGAGCAGGAGGGCGCCGTGGCGCGCCACGACGGCGACACCCAGGCCGCGCTGCAGCTCGCGACCTACAAGGTCGAGGCGGTGTACGAGCTGCCGTTCCTCGCCCATGCGACGATGGAGCCGATGAACTGCGCAGCACACGTGCGCGCTGACGGCGTGGACATCTGGGCTCCGACGCAGTTCCAGACGGGCGCGCAGGGACTCGGCGCCAAGATCGGCGGCGTCGCGCCCGAAAAGGTCAAGGTCCACACGACGTACCTGGGCGGAGGGTTCGGCCGGCGGTTCGAGCTGGACTTCATCCAGGAAGCCCTCGAGACGTCCAAGGCTGCCGGCGCTCCCGTCAAGGTGATCTGGACCCGCGAGGACGACATCCGGAATGACAAGTACCGTCCCGCGAGCCGTCACGCCCTGCGGGCCGGGCTTGATGCAGCGGGCCAGCCCGTGGCATGGACGCACCGCATCGTGGCGCCCTCCATCATGGCCCGCGTGTTTCCGGACACCGTGAAGAACGGACTCGATGGCGAAGCGGTCGAGGGTGGTGTCGGCATGCCGTACGCGATCCCCAATGTCCACGTGGATTACCTCTTGACGGACACGGGCATCCCGGTCGGCTTCTGGCGTTCGGTGAACAACTCCTTCAACGCCTTCGCAGTCGAGAGCTTCATCGATGAGCTGGCCCACGCAGCCAAGAAGGACCCATACGAGTACCGCCGGGACCTGCTCGGCAAGGCGCCGCGCCACCTGGGGGTGCTGAACCTCGCCGCGAGCAAGGCGGGATGGGGCACGCCGCTCCCCGCGGGCCGCACCCGCGGCATCGCCGTGTACAAGGCATTTGAGAGCTACGTCGCAGAAGTCGCCGAAGTATCCGTGGCGTCGGACGGTGCGGTGCGGGTGCACCGCGTGGTATGCGCGGTCGACTGCGGGCCGGTGGTGAACCCCGACATCGTCGAAGCCCAGATGCAGGGCGGAATCGTGTACGGCCTGACGGCCGCGCTGTGGGGCGAGATCACGCTCGACAAGGGCCGCGTGCAGCAGAGCAACTTCCACGACTACCGCATGCTCCGCCTAGCGGAGATGCCCGTGGTCGAGGTCCACATCGTGCCGTCGAGCGACGCGCAAGGCGGCGTCGGGGAGCCGGGCACGCCGCCGATCGCGCCCGCAGTGTGCAACGCAATCTTCGCAGCCACGGGGAAACGGATTCGCAAACTGCCGATCGGGAACGTGGTGTGACAACGGAAAGGCGTGGTGCGAGGTACGGGGCACCACGCCGTTCTTGAGGAGAAGGTCTGGACAGAAGTTCCCATCCGACCATGACCCGCCGCGATTTGTGAGCGCCGGCACCGGCCTCAACATCCTGACGAACCCCGGGCCGGTGACGCGGGCTAACCTGTTGGCGGGCAACGGAGCGGAGGGCGCAGGACTCGAACCTGCAAGGGCTTGCGCCCGCCGGTTTTCAAGACCGGTGCCTTACCATTCGGCCAGCCCTCCCAAGCGGTCCAACCTAGCGGCAACGCCGCGCCTCGGTCAACGCGTCGTCGCCGGCGGCTCGGGCGGCAGGGTGTACCCGATGCTCGGCGTGTTCTTGAAGATTGAATCCGCGCGCACTAGCGCCCGCGTCGCGAGCTGTGGACTCTTGGTCCGCAACACGTCCGCCAGCGTGGCGTAGATCAGGCCGTAGGTCCAGAGAATTCCCTCCGACGGACGGTCCACCCAGCCCCGCGGCCGCGCTCGCGCCGCCGTCTCCCCGTGGTACACGTCGAAGACCAGCGCCGTGGTCCGCGGGATGTTCACATACCCGAGCTGCGCCACCGGCTGGATACTGTCACTCGGCGTGATCGGTTGCGACCAGAGCTTGCGGGCGAACCCCTGACCCTCGAGATACCCGGTAAGCCCGAACCCGTCGCCGTACAAGCCCACCGTCCGAGACAAATAGATCGGCCGCTTGCCGAGGTTGTCTTTGATCGCCTGCAGCACGACCACGTCCGCCCGCTCCAGATACTCCTTGCCCATCCGCTGCGGGTCGAGCTGCACCTGCACCCCGCCCAGGTTCACGGCCTGGGCGTGGTCGATTACGTAGTACTGTTGCAGGCTCGCGAGCTCCTCGTCCGTCCAGGAGAGCACCCGCCCGGTAGGCTTGGGCCACGGCCGGGTCCGGTAGAACGCCGGCGCTTTGGTCGGGTCGAAATCGGGCAGCGGCCGCCGCTGCATCTGCCGCAGGTACCAATCGGTGTTGGCGAGCGACAGGTTGATCACGGTGACGTCGGGCCGGATGCCCTCCACCTCCTGCGCGTACCACAGCGGGAAGGTGTCGTTGTCGCCCGCTGTGACGAGGATAGCGTAGGGCTCGACGGACTGCAGCAGGTCGGAGGCGAAGTCCCGCGCCAGCGTCTCCTTGGCGCGCGAGGCGGTGAGGCGATTGCCGAACAAGGGGATCAGCGCCAGGGCGAGCACCGGCGTCGCGAGCAACCAGCGGCGCTCGGCCTCCCGCACCCGCACGACGAGCGCGTCCTGCACCCACTCCATCAGCGTCGCGAGGCCCATACCGACCCAGATGCCCCAAAGTGCGAACGAGCAGATGAAGAAATAGTCGCGCTCACGCACCTCGTGCAGCTGCTGCGGCAGGTTGGGTGCCTGCGAGTAGCCGTACTTGAAGTTGAGATAGAAGATCAGCAGCAACGTGAACGTCGCCATCAGCACCACCATGGCGAACGCCTGTCGCAGATCAGCCTTCCAGTGGCGGTAGGCGCCGAGCAGCCCGAGGCCGCCGAAAACGACGGCGAAGCCCGCCTGGAGTCGGGTACCCCAGTCGTGCGCCCACTGCCAGCCGAAGTACTCCACCCACAGGCCGATCTGTGAGAACAGGTCGGCTTGGCGCTGGAGGATCGGCGGCTTGCCGTACTGTGCTCGCGTGAGCACGTCCCACAGCGCCGCGCGCGTGGTCGGCTCGCCTTCGTTGATCGGCGGGAAGTGGGCCGCGCGGATCGGCAGATAGACGAAGACGGAGAGGCCCACCGCCGCCACGCCGAGGGTGACCAGCGCGAAGCGCCAGTTACCCTGGTAAACGGCGAAGATCAGCGCGGCGACGTAGAGCGTGAGCGCGAGCTTGAGCGGCGTCCCGCTCTCGAGCCCCGTGGCGACGATCACGCCGAACACGGTGAGGAACACGAGCCACTGCGACCATTCAATCCGCCGCCCGGCCTCGGTTGCCGCGCGGCGCTGCATTAGCGGCGGGAAGAGCAGCACCGCCACGACGGGGCCAACAAGGACGCCCATCATGTGGTTCGTGGAGGTGAGGGCGAGCAGGTAGACGATGAGCAGGAGGTTGTGGTCGTGCTCTTCGCCGGCCGGCTGGTCGTCCCAGCGCACGATGAGCCAGAGGATCAGCGCGATGGAGAGCACGCTCAGGGTGTACACCTTCTCGTTCACCACCGACTGGTTCCACACGGTGAACCCCGTCGCTGCGACCAGCGCCCCGGCGAGCGCAGCGATGCGCCGCGGCCACAGCCCCGGCACGATGGTGCGCAACCAGCGCTCTCCCACGAGGAACCAGCAGCCTGCCGCCACGGCGCTGGTCGTCGCGGCGAAGAAGTTGATCCGCATGGCATAGCCGTGGGCCCAGGGGATAAGGCCCCAGACGTGCGCGAGCAGCGTAAACAGCGGATTGCCGGGGGGGTGCGGGATGCCGAGAGCGTACGCCGCCGCGATGTACTCGGAGGTATCCCAGAACTGCGTCGTGGGCGCCAGCGTCACGACATACAGGAGCAGCGTGCCGAGCACCACCGCCGCCGCCATTGGGTAGGGCGGGCGCTCCGGGACACCGATCGGGACCGGCCCCTCGGAGACGACTCGTGCCGTCACGGGAATCTTCACCGCCGGTGCGTTGCTCATGCCTGTCCTGGTTTAGTGTCGGAACTGCCGGATGCCGGTGAACACCATGGCCAGCCCGTGCTCGTCGGCCGCGGCGATCACTTCCGCGTCCTTGACCGACCCGCCCGGCTGGATGATCGCCGCCACGCCCGCTTCCGCGGCCTCGTCCACCCCGTCGCGGAACGGGAAGAAGGCGTCGCTCGCCAGGACCGCCGCCTTGGGGTCATGTCCCTGCTGGCGCGCTTTGTGGACGGCGAGGAACGCTGCGTCCACGCGCGACATCTGGCCCGCCCCGATGCCGATCGCCGCCTCGTGCTTGGCGAGGAGGATGGCGTTCGATTTGACCGCCGCCACGGCCGCCCACGCGAACCGGAGGTCGTTCCATTCTACACCGGTAGGCGTCCGTTTGGTCACGACCTTCCACAGCGCCTCCTGTCCGGTGCCGCCGTACGCGAAGCGGTCCTGGACGAGGAAGCCGCCGCGGATCCGCTTGAAGTCCCAGGACGGCTCGCTATTGGGGCGGGGCAGCTCTACCACCCGGAGGTTCTTCTTTTCCTTGAACACGGCCGCCGCCTCGTCGTGGAAGCGCGGGGCGACGACTACCTCTACGAACAGCTCGCGCATTGCCTCAGCGCTGGCCCGGTCCACCACGGTGTTGAACGCGACCACCGACCCGAACGCCGACGTGCGGTCGGTAGCGAGGGCGCGCTGGTAGGCCTCGAGCGGCGCATTGCCGACCGCGATGCCGCACGGCGAGGTGTGCTTGACGATGACGCACGCCGGCCGCTTGCCCCACGGCGCGAGCGCGGTGACCGCACTATCCACGTCGAGCAGGTTGTTGAACGACAGTTCCTTGCCCTGGAGCTGCGTCAGCTGGCGGATGCCGGTCGGCTCGTCGGTGGCGTAGAGCGCCGCGCGCTGGTGCGGGTTCTCGCCGTAGCGCAGCGCTTGGCGGCGCTCCAGGGCCAGCGCCAGCGTGGGCGGCAACCCCTCGGTCGAGCGCGTCAGGTACTGGAGGATCGCGGCGTCGTAGGCCGCCGTGTGCGCGAATACCTTGGCGGCAAGGGCGCGCCGCACATCGGGGGCGACGCCCCCCGCCTTCAGTCCGGCGAGCACGACGGGGTAATCGTCGGGCTCGACCACGGCAATCACCGCCGCATGGTTCTTCGCCGCCGAGCGGAGCATCGACGGGCCGCCAATGTCGATCTGCTCGATGGCCTGGTCGAAGGTGGTCTCCGGGTTGGCGACCGTCTCACGAAACGGGTAGAGGTTCACCGCGACGAGATCGATCGGCGTGATGCCGTGTTGCGCAATGGCCGCGCGGTCGCCGGAGTGCGCGCGCCGCGCCAGCAGGCCGCCATGCACTTTGGGGTGCAGCGTCTTGACCCGGCCGTCCAGAATCTCCGGGAAGCCGGTGACCTGCTCGATCGGCACCACCGGGACGCCGGCGCGGCGCAGCGCCTCGGCGGTGCCGCCGGTGGAGACGAGCTCCCAGCCGAGGGCGGCCAGCTCGCGAGCGAACTCGACGAGACCGCGCTTGTCGGAGACTGAGAGCAGCGCCCTCACCAGATCTCCGTCAGGGCTTGAACGAGATCGGCGAGGCTAGCGACATCCCTCAAGTCCACCACTTCGGCGGGGGAGTGGGAGTAACGCAGCGGCCAGCCGAGCGCGACGTCCGGCACGCCGTAGGGCGTGAACGTCGAGCCGTCGTTGCCGCCGTTTGTGGTGCCGACCTGGAAAGCGATGTGGCGCGCCTCGGCGAGCGCGACCAGGGAGTCGACGTACGCCGGAGGCGTGATCGCCGAGTTGTCCGCGGCGCGCGCCACGGCCCCACGACCCAGCGGCGCCAAGGCGAAGTTCGGCCGCTCGAGCGGCGAGTCGGCGGACACGAAGGTGTCAATGGCGTGTACGCGTCGCGGAGTGGGGCCGAGCGCCGCGGCGGCGGCGGCGGCGCCCTCGAGGCCGATTTCCTCGCGCGTGCTCCAGATGAAGATCACCGTATGCTTGACTTTGGTGCGGTCGAGGTGGCGCAGGGCCAGAATCTGCGCCGCATCCCCCACGCGGTCATCGAAGGAGCGGCCCGTGGCGCGAGTGCCGGCGAGCCGCACGTATTGCTTCGGCATCGACACCGTGCTGCCGGCCACGACACCGAGGGCGAGGGCGGCGGCGCGCGTGCCGGCGCCGATGTCCACGCGAAGGGGCGGCGGGGTGTGGCGTGTGAACCCGGAATCGCGGGGCAGGAAGATGCCCGGCACGTCGCCGCGCGCCGAGTGAACCAGGGCGGCCTGCCCCTCGAATAACGAGTGGAAGAACCCGCCGCGGGCCCGCAGCGTGAGGGTGCCGTCACCCAGAATCGAATCCACCATGAAGCCGATCTCGTCCAGGTGCGCCACGAATACCACCACAGGGTCGCCCTGACCGAGCCGCACCCACAAGTTGCCGGCGCTGTCGGTGTCGGTCTTCACCCACGCCGGCAGCAGCCGCTTCACCGTCTCGCGCACGGGTCCCTCTGCACTGGAGACGCCGTAGGCTTCGACGAGCTGGGAGAGAACGGATTGCGTCTCGGCGATACGAGAAGAATCCTGGCCGGACAACCGGACCGTCGGACACAGTGACACCAGCAAGGCCGCCAGGACGAGCATTCGGTTCGACCGCCGGACCGTCCGACCGTTCGGTGAGGGCGACGGTCTCGACGGCGGTATCGGGGAACTTCGCGGGCACGTCGACTACGCTCACCTGATCGAACGGGCCGAGCAGGCGTTTCACCGAGGAGAGCCCGGCGTTGGAGGTCTGCAGGCTCTGCACGGTGAACGCGATGACGACCGTGCCGCTCACCTGCGGCTTCGCCAGCGCGGCGGCGGCGAGGGCGGCGCAGGCGGCACGCCGGCCCGCGAATGGCGCGGCGAGCAGGCCGCTGCCGTAGCGCAGGGGTCGCTTCGTGAGCGCGACTGGTGTGAGCACCTCGAGGCCGAGGGCGCGCGCTTCGTCATGCGTGGCGGCGCCGACATCCACGTAGGCGTCGTCCACGGTGAACGCCGGCTCGGCGCCGGCCGGCCGGCCACGCTGTAGGTGCACCGACTTCACCGCCACGACGCCGGGCACTGGGCCCTTGCGACCGAACAGCGTGACGCGCTGTCCCTCGAGCTGCTGGTCGAACAGCGCCCAGGCGGGCGTGGGAGGCGTCGTCGGAGAGCGGCCGATGCGGCGCAGGGTGAGATAGCCGTCCTCGGTGATGTTGCCCACGACGTAGCCCGGCTCGTCGAGTGGACAGACGGCCAGCCGTTTCGGGCCGCCGCGACCCAGCGTGAGCACCACGTTGCCCACGCGGTCCTTAGCGCTGCCCGGCAGGAGCGCAACCAGGGAGTCGGTCACCGCCTGCTCGTAGCCTGAGACCGCAGTGAAGGCCGCGAACCTGCTCGCCAAGTCAGCTACGGTTCCCTGGCCGGGCAGTCGGACGATCGGACTAAGGGCGAGGAGCACTACCGCGACCAGCCGCCCTCCGTCCGAGCGTCCGAGCGTCCGAGCCTCCGATGCCGCTTTAGTCATCGTGCACGTCCTCCAGTCGTATGGGCTCACCGGGCAGCCCCCGCCGCACCAGCTCCAGCACCACCCGAACGAGGAGCCGGTGCTCGGCGGTCAGGACGCGGGTGGCGAGTGTGGCGGGGGTGTCGTCTGCCACTACGCGAACTTTGGCCTGCGCGATGATGGGCCCGCGGTCGTACTGTTCGTCGACGTAGTGGACCGTGGCGCCCGAGACTCGAGCGCCGCTCGCCAGCACCGCCTCATGCACCCGGCGCCCGTACATCCCCGGACCGCCGAAGGCCGGGAGCAACGCGGGATGGATATTAATCATTCGGCAAGGGAACCGGGCGACCACCGCGGCGGGGACGAGCTTCAGGTAGCCGGCTAGGACGACCAAGTCTGCGTCGCCGAGCGTAGCGAGCAGTTCGGCCGCGTCACCGGGGTCTTGCAGGACGGCCGTGGGGAGCCTGGCCTGGCGGGCGCGGTCTAGCGCGCCCGCGGCAGCGCGGCTGGAGATCACCCGCGTGACGCGTGCCGTCTTCGAATGCTGCAGGGCGTCCAGCAGCGCCTGCAGGTTGGTCCCGCCGCCCGAGACGAGGACGGCGATGCGAACCAGCGTCACCCGCTCCGGCTGCAGCGAGCCAGGGACTTGGGCTTCGACCCGGTCGTTACGCTGAGCGTGAACGCCCCCGTCCGGTATTTCCCTTGTGTGTTGACCACGAGCTCGTAGTCCCCCGGCTGGGGGAAGGTGACGGTCAGCCGCGCGTTGCAGTTGCCGCCCGAGTCATCGTCCTGGTAGTCCCGGCCCCCGGTGATGCCGGGGCCACGGACGAACAGATACGCGTCGAA
>WNFB01002328.1_pt1 | contig 16516 bp, 17 predicted proteins | sample 5400501 | NCBI WGS metagenome assembly WNFB01 (sample SAMN13153341, study PRJNA577476) | soil metagenome | isolation source: 200 cm saprolite under Douglas fir tree site 2 hole 1 | place: USA:California | collected 2015-04-18
AACCCGGTTGGCGATAGCTCGCGCTTGGTTGCGTTGACGCGCGGGCAAGTCGAAGCAACGAAGTTCGAAGAAGAAGAGTCGCACAGGCAGGAGGATGTGTCGAGCGCCGCATCGCGCCCTGCTGTGTCAGGGAGCTAGTGATTTAGAGACATGTTAAGGCCGGCAGAGATTCTGGAGGCAGCACACCGCAAGTGGCCAGCCGTGTTGCGTGCTGAGGCAGCCGGAGAGAGCCTCTTCCCACTTCCGATTCCGTTTGGTCGGCCACGCACAACTGGAGACTTCTCTCTTCTCCGCCGCGAAATTGAATTGGTAGCCCGAGCCTCACACGAATGGCACATCGACTGGCAGGAGATCCAGACTCGCAGGTGGGGACGTCAACGCTGGCCTGTGCGAATCATCTTCAAGTCAATTGAAGACATGGCGTGTGCTTTGGATCGATCAGCTGAGCTTCGCGCCTTCCGGGCCGCACTTCAGACGGCACGAGAGGTATGTCCCACGCTCGATCCATGGTTGCGTGCTAAAGCTGATCGAGTACCTGAGTACCTCTCCGATTGGTCTGGGCTTATTGCCGTCTGCTCCTATTTTGACGCCAATCCGCGTCCCCAATGTTTCGCACGTCAGATACCACTGCCAGTGGATACGAAGTTTATCGAGCGGCACGCAGGGATACTGCGAGAGCTGCTGGAAGTTGTACTCGGAGATCGCGTTAACGCTGAGGGCTTAACATTTGAAGAGCGATTCCATCTTCTTATGGAACCACCTCAGGTGCGCTTCAGATTCCTAGATCTAGACTTGCAGAACGACGAACGGTGGCCAGTGACAGATTGCTCTGTTCCGGCACCGGTTTTCGCGAGCTTCACCTGGAGAATTCCTCGTGTTCTTGTGGTAGAGAACCGAGACGTGTTCCTTTGCCTACCACGCATCCCACGCACTTTGGCTGTGTTCGGTTGCGGGAAAGCGGCATCATTATTGCCAACGTGCTCCTGGATGAACGCTGCAGATGTTGTCTACTGGGGAGACTGCGACGAAGCTGGCTATGGAATATTGTCAAGCTTACGTTCTCATTTCTCGCACGTTCGAAGTCTGTTAATGGACGAAACGGCGTGGAAGCAGTGGAAACACCTGGCAGTTCGGGGCAAACGTGACACGACGGCTCGACATTTTCATCTGACAAATGGCGAACAAGCTGCTCTTAACGCAGTTTTGGATGGTCCGTGGATGCTAGAGCAAGAAAGAATCCCGCTGGGTGCAGTTGAATGCGCCCTTCTGACGGCGTTCATCTGACAAGGCGACGAGCGACCCACGGGCGAAACAGAAACGGTCTCACGGCAGTGACAACGGAAAGTTTACCTGTGCTCTACACCCGTGGCATTCCCGTTTTCCGCGTATTTAGAGGTGCTAATCCTCTGGCACAGTCTGGCCATTGCCTGAACGTCAACATCGTGTATGATTCGCTTTAGAGAGAGACTCAGTTACGTCTTCTGAGACCCGCTTTTGAGGGGGAGCGGATAACTCCGAACAAAGGGGTCGGAACTAATGCAATCTTCGCGCCACACGTCATCGCCTTTACGAATCTCGCTCCTCCGATCCTTCCAGAAGTTGTTCAACTCTGCTTGATCTCTTCTATCCAGTCTTGACCCTGGAGAACCAGTAACATGGTGATCAAGTCCATCCATCAGGTTCGAGAACTTTCGCAGCATCCTGGATGAGAACAAGATTGGCCGGGGCATATTGAAGTAACGTCAGCATGCTTCAAAAGCAACCTCGAGTCCACAATCAAAGATGAGATAGGTGAAAGGAGTTTTGAAGACTTTCTCGACAAGGCCAGGGCAGAGTTGGGGATTTGCAAGAGACAGCAGGTGCTGAAGAACTCGATGAAATGCCCCTCGGGACGGCCCTGCTTGTTCGGGAAAATGAGCTTGGCGTCGGTGTAGGTTTGCCGCCGTTGCCGTAGAGAGGCCAAGAGAGCATCCGGGAGCGGCACTTCGCGCTCCTCACGGTCCTTGGGCTGGAAGCCTAGCTCCAGGTGCTCTCTGACCGTGTACGTCTTCGCTTCAAAGTTGACGTCTTCCCAGCAAGCATGGCTGACCTCGGACTCGCGGCACCCGCTGCCCAAGAAGAATTCAAAAACCAGCCGGTCCTCGGCATCACAAACCGCGAAAAGGCTGCGTAGTTCCTCCCGCGTGTACGCGCTGATTTTCTTCTCTGTGTACTTCACCCGGATGGTGACGTTCATGATGTCATAGTGCCGCAAGAGGCCAACCACTTCCTCAACCCGGTTATGGATGGTGCGGTCGCCTAGTCCCCGAACCCGCAGATATGTCACAAAATCGTACAAGTCCTGCTTGTTGATCTCGTCCAGGAACTGCTTCGCACACGACTCACGGAACTGCTTCATGGTGTACGTGTAGCCATGGAACGTGCGGGGCGACTTCGTGCTGGCGTTCCGCAAGTACCGGTCAATCGCCTGGTCCAGAGTCAGCCGGGCCGGTTTCTCGGGCTGGGGTACCGGCACCACGGGTGCGGTTTTCGCGTCGTTGATGGCACCGGTCAGCAAATCGGACTCCCGCATCTTGGCGCGGGCCAGGGCATACTTCAGGGTGATCATGCTGCCGGTGAGGGTTTCCCATTTGCGCCGCCCGCCCACTTCGTATCGTAGGCAGAAGATTGTGCCCATCGGGTAGGAAGTCCGGTGGTCGGCTAGCTCATACCGCCGCTTGCCGTTTGCGTCAGTGGTGCGTGTGTAAACTGAAACTGTCGAGGTTGCCATGGTCCGCTCCTATAGGAGCTAGTACCGTGGCTTTTTCAAAATCAGGGATATGCGGTAGCCGTTTTCGGTAGCCGCGCTGTAAGTGGTTGGAACTAGGGATCTGGCGGAGAGGGAGGGATTCGAACCCCCGATACCCGTTAAGGTATGTCCGCTTTCGAGGCGGATCGTTTCAACCACTCACGCACCTCTCCGCGTCGGACGGCCATTCAGTCGTCGGTCTGTGGGCGTTAGTCGCTTAGTGAAAAGCAGATTCCTCGCGGGCCGAAGCTCATTCGGATGACAAGTCCTAATATTTTTTAACTACTTGTTGCCGTAGTCTTTGTGTTCCGCCCGGCGCTGCTGAAAAAACGATTGCAACAATTCGGCGCAACGACCGGCCAGAACGCCGCGCGTGACCTCCACCTGATGATTCAGTTGCGGATAGTTCAGCACCTGCATAACTGAATGCACCGCGCCGGCTTTGGCGTCGTCGGCGCCGTAGATCAACCGTTTGATCCGGGCATGCACCAGCGCACCCGCGCACATTGTGCACGGTTCAATTGTAGCAAACAGTTCGCAGTCCCGAAGGCGGTGGTTGCCTACAGTGGCGCCGGCTTCGCGCAAGGCAACGATTTCGGCGTGGGCCGTGGGATCGGCGTTGGTGAGATTGCGGTTCCAGCCGCGGCCAACTATCCTTCCATCGCAGACCGCTACCGCACCGACGGGAACCTCACCTGCTTCCAGGGCGCAGTGGGCAGCGCGCAGAGCCTCTTCCATCCAGAGTTCGTCTGAAGCGGTCGTTGGTCGTTTGTCCTTAGTCGCCAGTCAACGCCGGCATTGTAGGGTCCAGGTCATTCTAGCGCGTAGGGCGATGCAAGACACAGCGGATGCCAGGGGGTGTGACGGCCGGAGCATGAGCATCGGCCGTCAGATGACATGCAGAACGGTGCGCACAACTTCGGGCACGACCAAACGGATCACCGTCGGGACGATCACGGTTATCATGTCGTGTGCGGTGACAATGATTGGTATTGCAAGGAGGACCCAGGCAATCGTCGGAATTTGAGTCAGGTTGGTCTTCATGACTCCTCCTGGAATAAGTACGGAAGAGCGAGGCAGGAAGTTCCACTTGTGACTCTGCGAGTGGGCCCCTGTGGTGATATCCTAAAGGTGACATGGCGATTCCGAATCTGCTCCGAAAACTGTTTTTGCTCGACCTTCTCCAGGGACTTCGGGTTACTTTCCGGTATCAGGACCCCAAGGAGATTTACACGGAGCAGTATCCGCTGGAACGACCGCAGGTGGCCGAGCGCTATCGGGGTGCGCCCCGGCTGAATGTCAATCCCGACACCAACGAGACCCTGTGTATTGCCTGCGATCTGTGCGCGCTGGCCTGCCCGGAGCACCTGATCGTGGTCTCCAGCGAGCGCAACGAAAAAACCCGCCGCAAGGAACTCACCAACTTCACCTACGACCTGAGCCGCTGCATGTTTTGCGGGCTCTGTGAGGACGCCTGTCCCACCGACGCGCTGGAATTGACTCAGGATTTCGAGCTGGCCAACTACACCCGCGAAGGCGCCATCTGGGGTCGCGAGACGCTGGAGAAAGGCCCGCAGCCGACGCAATATAGGAGGTAGTCGCCTCAAGCGAGAGTAATTTAGAGATTCCTGCCTGCGGAACACATGTCACCTACACCCTTGGCTGCTGCTGGGTCATGCAGTGCATTGCGCCGAAGCCCCAAATCAAATCTCCGGAGTAGATTCCGACGACGTCGCGGGCAGGGAAGAACTCGGTAAGCGTGTTGAGCGCGATGCGGTCGTTGGGATCGTTGAAGACGGGAACGAGCACAAGTTCATTGGCGATGTAGAAATTGGCGTAGCTGGCGGGCAAACGGCGACCTTCGAATACGGCAGGCCGAGGCATTGGAAGGTCGACGATGGCGAGCGGCTTACCATCCTGATCAGTGGCAGAGCGCAAGCGGCGAATGTTTTCCCGCAGTGGCTCGTAGTTGGGGTCGCTCGGATCGGACTCGACCACGGTCACGATCGCGTCGGGCGCGACGAAGCGGGTGATATCGTCCACGTGGCCGTGAGTATCATCGCCGAGAATTCCAGAGTTAAGCCAGATCACCTTCTTAACCCCTAAGTAATCGGCAAAGACTTTTTCGTAGTCCTCCCGCTGCATACTCGGATTGCGCTCCTGACTTTTGCTGAGCAGGCATTCTTCGGTCGTGAGCAGCGTTCCTCTGCCGTTTACGTCGATCGAGCCACCTTCGAGCACGACGCGCTGCTTGCCGAAGAGGGGACGGACTTCACGGGCGTGGGTGGCGTGCGCCATGTGGCTGCCGATTTTTTCGTCGCGCTGGAAGTTGGGATATTTGGCCCAGGCGTTGAAGCGCCATTTGATAGCCAGAAGGCTGTAAGGCTCAGTCGAAAACACCGACTGCGCAGGATGGTTCGCGAGCGAGCGATCCCGCTTCGCTCGGGATGACAATGTGAAAGAAGCATCGCTCCTCGCACGACTAGAGTCGTGCCCTTCCCGGTTTTCGCGGGCGGCGTCACCCGTGCCACACTTGACAAGCGTGCAGCCATAGTCGCGGTTCCAGACGCGATCGGTGGGCCAGCGATGAAAACGGATGTTTTCAGAAAACGCATTTGCCCGTTCCAGAACTTTTCGCACCTGTTTTTCCGACGCGGCGTCATTGACGATCAGGTCCACACGTTCATGCCGCGAGAGATGCCGGATTATCTCCGCGTAGACCCAGGGAATGGACTCGAATTTTCCCGGCCAATCATCACGATGATGCGGCCAGGCGAGCCAGGTGGACTCATGCGGCTCCCATTCTGCCGGCATGCGGCAGTCAATCCGGGGAGACGCAGCAAACTGCGCCGCTTCTTCTGCCGTATTCCGACTTAAAGTGTTCCTTGAAGGTGTGCGCTGACTCACTTGTGGAGGCGTCCTCAATCGAGCAGACGGTTGGTGATGGGTGCGTAACTGTCTACGCGGCGGTCGCGCAGGAACGGCCAGTTGCGGCGAGTTTCTTCGAGTTTTCGCAGATCGACCTCGCCTAGAAGGATCTCTTCCTTATCGTTCGAGCTCTCGGCGATGACTCGGCCGAACGGATCACAAATGAACGAACCACCCCAGAACTCCAGTCCCGCACCAGGAGCGGATTGGCCGCGGATATTGCCGGTCTCGAAGCCCACGCGATTAACTGCCGCCACATAAACGCCATTGGCGATGGCATGGGCACGCTGGATGGTACGCCAGGCGTCGTGTTGGGCCTCGCCGAACTCCGCCTTCTCCGTCGGATGCCAGCCGATCGCGGTCGGATAGAAGAGCACGCTTGCACCTTGCAGGGCGGTCAGGCGTGCACCCTCGGGATACCACTGGTCCCAGCAAACCAGCGTACCTAACCGTCCGGCGCTGGTATCGATCGCGCGAAAACCCAGATCACCAGGCGTGAAGTAAAACTTCTCGTAATAAAGCGGGTCATCCGGTATGTGCATCTTGCGGTAAATGCCACGCAGCGTGCCATCGGCATCGAAAACCGCCGCCGTGTTGTGATAAATGCCAGGCGCACGCTTCTCAAACAGCGATGCGATCAGGACGATACCATCTTTGCGGGCGACCGCCGCGAGCCTTTCAGTGGTACGGCCCGGGATCGGCTCGGCAAGATCGAACAGGGAAGCGTCTTCGCGCTGGCAAAAATACTGTGTCTGGAAAAGTTCTGGCAGGCAGACCACCTGCGCGCCACGGTTGCTGGCATCCCCAACGCGGGCGAGAGCTTTTTGCAGGTTCTCTTCCGGCTCGGGACCGCAGGACATTTGCACCAAGCCGATACGAAAACTTTCAGAAGGCAAGTAGCGACCCCCCGCAATGGAAGGGAAATAGGATAACAGAGCCGGAAAACCAGTTCTCAGTTTCAGTTCTCAGTTGGCGAAAGAGGCGTCATTGCTGCGCCCCCAAGTAGCTTGCGGTAGCAGGAACTTCGAGCCTTCTAGTAAAGTAGTGCTTCGACAAAACAGGCTCGTCCTTGGAGGTGCGAATTTGAAGCACAACCATAGTGATGGTGCGGGCATTGAGCGCCAGTTGCATGATCCCGTTGCGGACAGGCTGGTCCCACTGGAGCCGCTGGACCTCTCGCGCATTCATTCGATCGATGACCTGGTGCGCGCCATGTCTAAGACGGCGTTTACCGGCCGCCAATTGGGCGAAGCTGCTGACGTGCTGGAAGCCATGGCTCGTGACAAGGAATGCTTTGTCGTGATGACATTGGCCGGTGCGATGACGGTTGCCAAGCAGGGCTTGATCATCGCGGAGCTCATCGATCGCGGAATAGTAAATACCATCGTTTCCACCGGGGCACTCATGGCGCACGGCTTGGTGGAAGCGACCGGGCGCGCGCACTTTCGTCATAATCCCGAGCTGAGCGATGAAGAGCTTTACGAAGCTGGCTACAACCGCGTCTACGACACGCTGGAGCCCGAGCAGAATTTGGACGACGTGGAGCGCGTCATCTTCCATGTCCTAGAGCAGTGGGACGCGAACGAGGTTCTCTGCTCTTACAAGCTGAACCGCGCGATAGGAGCATACCTTGCAAAGCACACCCAGGGACAGAAAGGGATTCTCAAATCGGCCTTCGAAAAGGATGTGCCCGTTTTCGTGCCGGCGTTCACCGACTCAGAATTAGGACTGGACCTCGCCCTGGCCAATCGGCTGCGGAACAAAGAAACGAAACCTAAGCTGCGATTCGATCCCTTCGAAGATCTCGAGCATTTCGCGGCCACGTTGCTGAAGCAGAAACGGCTAGGCATTTTCACGATTGGCGGCGGTGTGCCGCGGAACTGGTCGCAGCAGTTTGGGCCATTCCTCGAGCTGCGGCACCGGCGCCTCGGAGAAAATGTGCCCCTGAAACGATATCACTATGGCGTGCGCATTTGTCCAGAGCCGGTTCACTGGGGCGGCCTCTCGGGCAGCCCTTACAGCGAGGCGATATCGTGGGGCAAGTTTGTGCCTCCATCCGAGGGCGGAAAATTCGGCGAAGTCTTCCTCGATGCCACCGTGGGATTGCCGCTGATCGTGGCAGCCGTGCTGGAGAGGCTGGACAAGGATAAGAAACCCTCCGTAACCACCGACAAGAAGAAGGAGAAATCGCTGGCGCCAAGGTGAACGTCACGGAGACCGAGGCTCAACGTCAACCTGCTTTTAGAGTTTTTCCGCAGCTTGCTAATCGAAGATGAAGATGGCCGCGGCGATTACGGTGGTCCACAAACCGCGTTTGTCCCCCACTGCGGACTGCGTAACATTGGCAGTTCGCACGATTTTATTCGAGATTCGGTAGATTTCTTTTTTCTCGTCCCACGAACGGTCGGGGTCAAATTCCACATTTAACGTGGTTGCGAGCATTTCCGCGGCGAGTTCCTCGGCATAGTCGCCAGCGGAGTCTTCGGTTTCGCCGAAGGAGTGGTGCTCACTCAAGTAGCCGTAAGTATTGCGGTCGGCAGGAATGGCAACACCGATGCTGGCCGCCAGCAGGCGATGCGGTTCGTGAGTCGAATTTTCGGCTACCACAGCGAATACGACCTCGCCGGGGTGCAGGTACGTCAGCCCCTGCGACCGCGGTATAAGCTTGCAGTTCGGTGGAAAGATAGAAGATACACGGACCAGATTCTGTGCGGCGATGCCCGCGTCTCGCAATGCCAGCTCAAATGATGTCAGACGTTCCCGATGTTTCCCGACCCCCTTTGTGAAAAAGATCCGCTTAGGGACCATGTCTTTGCCCAATTCCTAATCCTCCGACGGGCGGGGTGAAGAATGGACAATCTAACATAGCGAAATGTGAACAAATCATGAAAATTGGGGTTGCTTAGAAAAAAGCAACGGCGGTAGCCCGAAAACGGCTTCCGCCGCCGTAGCTTTTCGCGTTGATAGTGACATTCCGGGGCGGAGTGCCAAATCTCCTACTGCCCCCCAGCGACCGAGCTGACTTGGATAGTGTCGCCGTTCACTGTGCCCGTCACTTTGGCGTTTTCGCCGGCCAGCTTATCTAACTTGTCGAGGGCGGCCTTGTCGCTGGTGTCAAGGGTGTAGACTTTATCCCCGACGACCAAGGTATATTTGGAGCCCTTTTTCACGCAGGTGCGTGTACATTCGGCGTCGTTGCCCGCCATCATGTGCTTCGCGCCGCACATGGCATCGCTTACCTGACCTGTCAAAGTTTGCGGATTGTCGGCAGCATGGCCGGAGACAACAGACAAGCTCGCGACCAGGAGCACAGCCGACGCAAATATTCCAAGATTTTGCAAATGAGATCTCATTAACCCTTCTCTCCTATCTGGGATAAGACTCCCTCTCCACTTGGATGCCCGCGATGGGTCGCAGAAAGGGCGTTTAAGGCAAAAGATGCGCATATAAGCAGAAAGTTACAAGCTTCGGCTGCCGCGGCAGAAATGTTGTCAACCACAAAGGATACGAAGGACCACGAACGAGACCAGACCAGATCGGTTCCACCTTCATTCACCGGAGCCTGCACTGAGCGAAGTCGAAGTGTGCCGTTCGTGATTCAATCAAGGGTGGAACAGGAACGACAGTGAACTATTCTGTATACTGCCCGCGTAGCTCGAGGCCCAGTAGAATGCTGGGCATGTCTTGCGCGCGGCTGCGGCCAATGCTTCATTTTAGGAGTCGCGCTATCCTGCTCGCACTTCTCGGAATTGGCTGGTGGACGGCTGCATCCGCTTCTCCACAGGAATTCAGCCCAAAATCCCGCCAAGCCCGTATTGATGTTTCTAAAGTAGTTTTCTCCAAAGAGGATCTCTCCGCTGATTTGCCGGTAGGCAGACCGCTTTCTCTCCTGCCAGTCGTAGTCCAGCCGCCGGCCAGGTCTCGCACCCCACACGCCTTCTGGGACCGCACGAACGGAATCCTCTTCACAGGGGTCGGTCTCTTCCGCGGCCTCGATTACGCGTCATCACGCAATATGCAGGCGCGTGGCCGTGAGGAGGTCCTGCTCCCCGACGATGTCGTGAATAACTCACCAGGTTTCGCTGGCCTCGAAGCTGCGGCTACCGCTACGTCCGTCGGCCTCTCCTACTTGATGCACCGCACAGGCCACCACAGCCTCGAGCGCTGGGTTTCCATCGTGCACATCGGTGTGACCGGTTTCGGAGTGGTTCGCAACTACAGTCTCGAATCCAAGCATTTCCCGGTTCAGCGATAACGTGCGCAGCGGGAAGCTCTCGCCGTGAGAACAAAACCGACCAATTACCCGTATTCCCCCTCGTCTTGACTTCGCTTCTCGCACGAAAAGATAATGAAGGGTTCGCTTGTCGCTTCTGAAATCATAAGGAGTGGTTCTGTCGACTGCCAGCCCTACGGCTCCCATCCGCGTAAAAGGTGCTGTGGCTCCCCTGCGGGCCGGTGAAGGACACTCTTTCCTGCTGCGTCGGCTGCATTCTCTGAGCGGTATTGTGCCGGTGGGATTGTTTCTGATCGAGCACTTTATCTCCAATGCATTTGCCACAAATGGTCCTGAGTCGTACACCAAACAAGTCGAACTCCTTAGCGGTTTTCCGTTTGTCGTCGCACTGGAGTTGTTTGGCATATGGATCCCGATTCTTTATCACTCGCTGTACGGGTTTTATATTTGGTACCGTGGCGAGTCTAACCTGGGCGAGTATCCGTGGATGGGCAACTGGATGTACAGCGCGCAACGTTGGACCGGCGCCATCGCCTTTTTCTACATGGGCTATCACACCTGGCACCTGCGTTTCAGCGGCGTTCACATTCTGAGCCATCCTGGGGCGGCGTTCGGAAAAGTGCAGCTTGAATTTCAGAACCCTTGGATCGTGGCTTTCTACGTCGTGGGCATCGTGGCCGCTTCCTGGCACTTCGCTTATGGGCTCTGGCTTTTCGCGGCGAAATGGGGGATTACGACCGGCGATAATGCGCGGCGCAGGTGGGGTTACATGTGCGTGGTCATCGCGCTGGGGTTCATCGCAGTCGGCCTGGCTACGATGCGGTCCTTTTTTCATTGGCCACTACAGCCACTGGACAACAGTTCTGGCTTGCAATCAATCCTCGCGCGCTGATGCCTGTGTAGAAACAGGCCACGGATTTGCAGATGCGCACGGATCTGAAAGCGATAAAAGAAGCGGTTGAGTAGCAGAATCGATTACCGCATAACTTAGCCATATAGTGCTCTTAATCCTCCTTGGTGTGGGTAGAACCGGTGCGCCTTGAGCATCCAGCAGATTGGGACCGTTTTTAATGCTATCTAATCCCAGAATCATTGTGGTGGGCGGAGGACTGGCGGGCCTCTCCGCGGTCATCAAAATCGCCGAGATGGGCGGGCAGGTAGACCTATTTTCTATTGTGCCGGTAAAGCGCTCGCACTCGGTCTGCGCGCAGGGTGGCATCAATGCTGCCAAGAACCTCAAGGGCGAAGGCGACTCTACCTGGCAGCACTTTGACGACACCATTTACGGCGGCGATTTCCTCGCCAACCAGCCCCCCGTGAAAGCGATGTGCGATGCCGCTCCTGGCATCATTGACCTGCTCGACCGCATGGGCGTGCCCTTCAATCGCACTCCCGAAGGGCTGCTCGACTTCCGCCGTTTTGGTGGGACGCTCTACAACCGTACAGCGTTTGCCGGCGCCACTACCGGCCAGCAGCTTCTCTATGCTTTGGACGAACAGGTGCGGCGCTATGAATCCGAAGGCAAGGTCCAGAAGTACGAGCACTGGGAGTTTCTCTCCGCGGTGCTCGATTCGGGCCGCATATGCCGTGGCATCTGTGCCATGGATCTGCGCAGCATGGAGGTTCGCACGTTTCCGGCAGACGCGGTCATCATCGCCACGGGCGGCATCGGGGCAATCTTTGGAAAATCGACCAACTCGGTGGTGTGCACCGGGTCGGCGCAGTCAACGCTTTACCAGCAGGGCTGCTACTACGCCAATGGCGAATTTATTCAGGTCCACCCCACTTCAATTCCGGGTGAAGACAAACTGAGGCTAATGTCTGAATCGGCTCGTGGCGAAGGCGGCCGCGTGTGGGTGCCGAGAACGCCGGGCGATAAACGCGACCCCCGTCACATACCTGAAAGCGATCGTTGGTATTTTCTCGAGGAATGGTATCCGAAATACGGCAATCTGGTGCCCCGCGATGTGGCGACCCGCGCAATCCACAAAGTCGTCTATGAGCACCATCTGGGAATCGATGGCAAGCCGATGGTCTACCTCGACCTGACCCACATCGATCGCAAGATTCTCGACCGCAAGTTGGAAGGCATTCTGGAAATCTACGAGAAGTTTGTGGGCGATGATCCGCGCGAAGTGCCCATGAAGATTTTCCCCGGCATGCATTACACCATGGGCGGATTGTGGGTGGACTACAAGCAGGCCACGAATGTTCCAGGCGTTTTTGCGGCAGGCGAATGCGAATACCAGTACCACGGCGCGAACCGCTTGGGAGCGAACTCCCTGGTCTCATGCATCTGGGGTGGATTCGTGGCTGGACCGGCCGCGGTACAGTACGCTCGCGGCTTACAGAAATCGGCCCAGGCTACTAGCGACGGTCACTTCGAGGCCGAGCGCAAGCGCCAGAAAGAAATCAATGCCAAGCTGATGAAATCGGACGGCAGCGAGAACCCGTTTCTGCTGTGGCGGGAACTGGGAGAATCAATGACCAAGAATTGCACGGTCATCCGGTGCAACAAGAATCTCCAAGACACCGATGCCAAGCTGTGCGAAATGCTGGAACGATTCCAGCACATTAACCTGAGCGACCGCTCGCAGTGGGCTAACACCACGATTGTTTTCGCCCGCCAGCTCTATAACATGATTCAACTGGCGCGAGTGATTGCGCAGGGTGCGGTCCTGCGTGATGAGTCACGCGGCGCACACTACAAGCCCGACTTCCCCGAGCGCGACGACAAAAACTGGCTGAAGACCACGAAGGCGAGCTTCGCGCCGGATGCTGATGAGCCGAAGTTTGAGTTCGAACCGGTGGACATTTCACTGATCCCGCCGCGGCAGAGAAGATATGATGTTGCCAAATAGCACGGGACGGACTTTAAAGCGTGCGGTCCGCGCCGCCTGCGTTCTTTCCAGGGCAGCCCTGTGGGTGTTTGTATCACTGGCCACCTGGCACATGGTTCTGCCGCCGAGAGTCGCGATCTGCAGTTTTTGTTTCGCTGACACCTAAACTTAAGGCTAATGGCTAACAACACCACCATCATCAAGATCAAACGCCAGGCGAATCCCGACTCCAAGCCCTATTGGGAAGAGTTTGAGCTGCCGTACACGCCGGGAAGAAACCTGACATCCGCGCTGATGGAGATCGCAGCCAACCCTGTCACCCGCGACGGGAAAGCTACCACGCCGATCACCTACGACTCTAGCTGTCTCGAAGAAGTCTGCGGCTCCTGTGCCATGCTCATCAATGGGCGTGCGCGCATGGCCTGCTCTGCCCTGCTGGATAAACTCGAGCAGCCCATCAAGCTGGAGCCATTCTCAAAATTTCCGGTAGTCCGCGACCTCGCAGTCGACCGCGGCGTTCTTTTCGAAGACCTGAGGCTGGTGAAGGCATGGGTGCCAATAGATGGTACGTATGATCTTGGCCCCGGCCCCCGCCTGAGCATGGAAGAGCAGGAGGTGGCCTATCCGCTCTCGCGTTGCATCTCTTGTTGCTGCTGCATGGAGGCTTGTCCGCAGTTCAACGAATCCACCGGTTTCGTGGGTGCCGCTGCCATCTCGCAGGTTCAGCTCTTCAATACACATCCCACAGGCAAGGCGCTCAAGCGTGAGAGGCTGGCAGCCCTCATGGGCGATGGCGGCATCCAAGAGTGCGGCTATGCGCAGAACTGTGTCGAGATCTGCCCCAAGGACATTCCTTTGACTCGCTCGATATCTGAGGTGGGACGCGAGGTCATGATACAGGCAATTGGTGATTTGTTCAGGAAATAACCAGAGCTTCGCTGGATGTGCGACTGCAGTCCCGCGTTATCCCGCCAGGTGGCATTTACCCTGCGAAGTGGCCTCGGATTCAGCGGCATCATCGATTCAATGAGATATCCCGTTCTGCACCTGGAGGTAACCCCGGGTAACATTACCGAGGTAGATATCTGGCGTAATCCTGGTTACCTTTAATTCGTTGTCTACGTTGTTTGAGTTTGATTAAATAGCCCTAGTTCGGCGTCTGGAGCCGGTTTTAAGGAATTCGAGGCCACTTCGTGCAAAGGAAAACACCGCGATCCATCATTCTGGCTTTGCTCTTGGCCTTGGCTCTGTGCAGCCAGGCTTTTGCGATGCATCGTTACACCGCTCGACGGCAGCGTCGGTCGAGCAGTCGCCGCATTCGTCGCATTGCGTGGAACCCGATGTTCCGCCCTTCCCACGAATCCCTGCTGCGTCAGAATGAAGAAATCGACCGCCTCGAGTTGCCGCGTATCGCAGACGATGATGAACTTGAGCAGTTGAAAGTCCGCGAAGCGCTGGTGGCCATCAACTCAACTGAGTATCTCCGCATCGATCCGAGACTCGATCCTGCCCGCCGCTACTGCCGCTCCTGGACACGCGATTTTCTGGAAGATCTGGGCCAGGCCTATTATCGTCGGTTCCATGAGCAGATTCAGGTGAACTCGGCAGTGCGTACGGTGCTGGTGCAGCGTAAGCTTCGCCGTCACAATCGTAACGCCGCGCCGGAAACCGGGGAGACGGCCTCCTCCCATCTGGCAGGCCTGACTGTTGATATTCAACGCCGCGGCATGACCCGCGATCAGGTCAAGTTTATGGAGCGATATCTTTTCTATCTACGTGCCCTGGGCCTCGTAGAACCGGAAGAGGAACGCCGCCAATGGGTGTTTCACGTGATGGTGTCTGATCGATATGCGGATTGGCGTCAGAGCCAGACTGCCGCCCGTTGGGAGCCGACCGAAGAAATCAGCGAGCAGCAATAACGTCTCAGTTCTCGGTAATCAGATTCCTGATCCGCCCTCGCGCCGTATACAATCCTTGCCTTGCATCCCAGATCCAGCGGCGCATCAATCTTATGACACCCCTCCGTATCGCCTCAGTTGCACTGTTTCTGCTGACCTCCGCTTCGGCCATTGCCCAGAGCACCCCATCCAAATCTGAAACCGTCAGCGCCCGCGCGCGCCAGATTCATAATTCCGCGATAGTCGTAGACACTCACGCTGACACGCCACAACGATTCCTCGACGGCAATTTCGATATCGGCAGCACCGATCCAAAAGATCTCGGCCACGTAAGTGTGGACAAGGCCCGTGCCGGCAACCTGGGCGCGGAATTTTTCTCCATTTGGGTAGAGCCCTCGTTTAAAGGCCAATATGCGCACCGGGCAATGGACCTGATCGACTCTGTTTACCAGCAGGCTGGGCGTCATCCGGATCGCATGATGATGGCGTTTTCGGTCGGCGACATCGAGCGCGCCCACAAGCAGAAGAAACTCGCATCACTGATGGGAATCGAAGGCGGTCATGCGATTGAGAACGATCTTCGCCTGTTGCGCGATTTCTACAAGCTGGGCGTGCGCTATATGACTCTGACCTGGTCCAACACGAACGAGTGGGCGGATTCTTCTGGCGACATCAGCAATCCCAAGATCGAGCACCACAACGGCCTTACGGATTTTGGCAAGCAGGTGGTGCAGGAGATGAACCGCCTGGGCATGATGGTGGACATCTCCCATGTCGCCGACAAGACCTTTTACGACGCCGTAGCCACTAGCCGAGCGCCCGTAATTGCATCGCACTCGGCTGCCCGTGCGCTCTCTAATCATGCACGCAATATGACGGATGACATGCTCCGCGCTGTTACCAAGAACAACGGAGTGGTCATGGTCAACTTCTTTTCTGCTTTCGTGGATGAGAACTACCGCAAAGCGTATGAAGCACAGCGCAAGGACCAGGAGGCGGCCGTCGCGGCGTTTGTGGCGCAGCGTAAGGCGGAAGGGAAGCCAGTCCCTTATGCCGAGTACGATCGCATTCAGCGCGAGTGGACCGCAAAGATACCGCGTCCTCCTTTGAAGTCGCTCATCGACCAAATTGATCACATCGCTAAGATAGCTGGCGTCGATCACGTTGGATTGGGCTCAGACTTCGATGGTGTGAGCGGAGCAACTCCGGAGGGAATTGATTCCGCTGCAGACCTCCCGAAAATCACACAGGGGTTATTGGATCGTGGCTACAGCGCGGATGATATTCGCAAGATTCTAGGTGCAAACCTGCTGCGCGTTTTTCGCGATGTGGAGCGGGTTAGCCGTGAAATGCAGGCTGAGCAGGCCGGGAGGGCAATCTGGTGAGTAATGTTGGGCTGCGATGTCGTAAAATTCTGCATTTACCAGCAGAGTGCAAAACAATTCGTATCCGGCCAGGCTTCAGCCATGCCGCAGAGTTTCCTTTTTAGGTTGTCATTCCGAACGGACTTTAGTCCGTGAGGAATCTGCTGTTCTGCTTCCCGATACTTGTAGATTCAGATTCGACGCAAGGAGTCGCTCAATGCGCAAATGTTTCGCAATGCTTTCTTTTCTTTGCCTGGTCTCGCTCGCAGCCTGGTCGCAGGCAGCGCCTGCTTCCAAAGCAGCCAAGAAACCTGGTAGCGCGGCGAAATCCACGGGATCTGGCCACCCCACCGCGATCATTGACACGAGTGCGGGTAAACTCACGTGCAAGCTATTCCCCGACAAGGCCCCTATTGGGGTCGCCAATTTCATCGGCCTTGCGGAGGGAACGAAAGATTGGACCA
>WNFB01002330.1_pt1 | contig 16511 bp, 12 predicted proteins | sample 5400501 | NCBI WGS metagenome assembly WNFB01 (sample SAMN13153341, study PRJNA577476) | soil metagenome | isolation source: 200 cm saprolite under Douglas fir tree site 2 hole 1 | place: USA:California | collected 2015-04-18
GGGCGCGTGGCATCGTCTTGGTCGGGCTGGCGGAGACCCCCGGGTAGTGTACTGGCCCGGCTACGATTGAGCCCCGTGACCGCCCGCGCGTCCCTGCCGCCGCTCGCCTCCGCCCCGGCCGAGACCGCCCATTCGGGCATCCGCGAGATCGCCAACGAAGCCGCGCGCACCCAGGGTGCCATCCGGCTCGACGTCGGCCAGCCCGACTTCCGGACGCCTGTCCACATCGGCGAGGCGGCCAAGCGCGCGATCGACGAGGGCTGGACCTTCTACACCCACACCCAGGGCCTGCTCACGCTGCGGGAGCGGATCGCCCGCAAGCTGGAAAGTGTCAACGGCATCCGCACCAGCCCCGAACAGATCGCCTGCGGGCCGGGGGGCGTGGGCGCCATCGCGGCCGCGCTGGCGGCGGTCCTGGAGCCCGGTGACCAGGTCCTCCTACCCGACCCAGGCTGGCCCAACTACCGGATCATGCTCAGCTGGACCTCGACCCTCGGCGCCTACTACCCCTGCCCGCCCGAGCTGGGCTTTCAGCCCGACCTGGAACGGCTCGAAGCCCTGATCACCCCGCGCACGCGGCTGCTGGTAGTGAACAGCCCCAACAACCCGACCGGCGCCGTCTACCCGGAGGCGACGCTGCGGGCGCTGACCGAGATCGCCGCCCGCCACCACCTCTGGCTGCTCAGCGACGAGTGCTACGACCAGCTGGTCTTCACCGGCCGGGCGGTGAGCCCGGCCACGCTCTGCCCCGACGGCCGCGTCATCTCCGCCTTCACCTTCTCCAAGACCTACGCCATGACCGGCTGGCGGCTCGGCTACGTGACCGGCATCGCGGACCTGATCGACAGCGTGACCAAGGTGCTGGAGTCCAACTCCTCCTGCACGTCCACCATCACGCAGAAGGCCGCCGAGGCGGCGCTGGACGGGCCGCAGGACTGCGTCGCCGAGATGGCGGGCGCCTACCGGCGGCGCCGCGACCTGGTCGTCGACCTCCTGCGGGAGGCGGGGCTCCTGATCTCGGTGCCGCAGGGCGCCTTCTACGCCATGGCCGACGTCACCCCGAGCGGGCTGGGGTCACGAGAGCTGGCGTTCCGGCTGCTCCGGGAGCGGGGCGTCTCGGTGGCCCCCGGCAGCGCGTTCGGCGAGGTGGCCTCGGGGGCGGTCAGGATCAGCCTGGCCAGCTCCGACCAGGACCTGCGCGAGGGGGTGAGCCGGCTCTGCGAGTTCGTCCGGGAGGTGGGCGGGTGATCCGGAACGTGGCCATGATGCGGCTCAAGGCGGGCGTCGGTCCGGAGCAGGTGGAGGCGCTGACGCACGCGTTGGAAGCGATGCGCATCAAGGGGATGCTGCGGCTCACCGCGGGCCGAGACCTGGGCCTCCGCGAGGGCAACCTGGACTACGCCGTGGTGGCCGACTTCGAGGACGAGGCGGGCTACCGGGCCTACGACGCCGACCCCGAGCACAACCGGATCCGGCGGGAGCTGGTCGCCCCCATCGTCGAGCGAGTCGAGCGGGCCCAGTACGCGCTTGGGGCCGTGCAGTCGGCCCACCCGCCGGCCCGCCGCACCTCCGACCGGCGGGAGCTGACCAGACGCTTCCGCGCCGACTTCGGCCGCCTGAGCACGGCACTGGAGCGGCTGCCGGCCGAGGCCGCCGTCGGCGGCTGGACCGCTCGCGAGGTGGCGATCCACGTGTCCGCCTGGGATCGGGAGCTGGTCCGGGGCCTGGACCAGCTGCTGGCCGGCACCCGGCCCGAGTTCGTCGGCTACGACGAAAACGACTTCAACGCGGCTGCGGTGAGGAGGTCGCGTTCGCGCCCGCTGGCGGGCGTCCTCTCCGAGCTGGCGGCCGCGCACAACGGACTGGTCCGGCGCCTGGACGGGCTTTCGGACGAGCAGTGGGAGCGCCGCTCGCGGCATGCCTGGCCGTCCGGGAAGCCGATGACCGTGGGGACGCTGTTCACCTACACATACCGGCGCTCCACGCACTACGGCGGCCATGCCGCCGAGCTGGAGGTCGTGGTCGGATAGCAGGCCGCTGAAAGAGGGTTCCCGCCTCCGTTGGAGGCGGCATCGGACCTCTGGCGCCCTGGCGGCCGCGATGGCTGCCAGCGGGCCCCGGCGGACGTCGTCACGCATCTGCCGATGCGCTCCTAGCCCGCCACCCGCTGACTGGCCCTTCGGCGCGCCAGGATCGCCAGATAATCCAATGCCCTCTTTCAGCACCCTGCTAGCGGACCAGCAGGGCGACCGTCTCCACGTGGTAGGTCTGCGGAAACATGTCGACGATCGCCGCCCGCCGCACCCGGTAGCCGCCTCGCACCAGGGCGGCCAGGTCGCGGGCGTGGGTCGAGGGCTCGCAGGAGACGTAGACCAGGCGTTCCGGCGACAGGCGCAGGAGCTCGGCCAGAGCGGCCGGTTCGCAGCCGGCGCGGGGCGGGTCGAGCAGCGCGCCCTGGTGGTCGCCCAGGCGGACCTGCCTCAGCGCCGTCTCCACCGGCCCGGCCAGATAGGTCACCCGCGCTCGGTTGATGCGCGCGTTCAGGGTGCCCATACGCACCGCGGCCGAGTTCGCCTCGATGGCAGTCACCCGGCCGGCCCGGCGGGCGGCCGCCACTGAGAGGGTGCCGATGCCGGCGTAGAGGTCGAGGACGGCGTCGCCAGCCTCCGGCTGCAGCATGTCCAGAGCGGTTGCGTAGAGGACCGGCATCTGCCGGTAGTTGGTCTGCAGGAAGGTGTCGCTGCGGGCGCGGAACTGGAGGCCCCAGAACTCCAGGCTGAGCGAGTCGTCGAGCAGTGTCAGCTCCGGCAGGCGCCCGCCCACGGCGGCCGCGAAGGCGTCCGGCAGGCGGCCCTTGCCGCCGCGAAAGCGCGCCGCCCAGAGCAGGCCGCGGCCGGTGGGCTCGACCGTGAGCAGGAGGTTCTGCAGGCCCTCGACGCGGGCCTCCTCGACGCCGGCCCGGAACGCCTCCAGCGCCTGCTCGATTCTTAGGTCGTGGAGCAGGCACTCGCGGATCCGGAGCACCGAGTGCGAGCGCAGCCGGTGGAAGCCGAAGCCGAAGCCGTCCGGCCCGTACACCGCTTCGAACTCTCCCCGGATGCGGTAGCGCCAGGGATCCTCCATGCCCAGCACGGGGCTGTCGGGGGGGAGGCGCAGCCCGGCGCCTGCCCAGGCGTCCTCCACCACACGCCGCTTGATCTCCAGCTGCTGCGCATACGAGGCGTGCTGCCACTGGCAGCCGCCGCAGGCGCCGAAGTAGGGGCAGGGAGCTTTGACGCGCTGCGTCGAAGGCTCCAGGACGCGGGTGACGCGTGCGGCCGCCACGCCGCCCTGGCGCCAGCTCGCCTCGGCCTCCACCCTCTCCCCCGGCAGCGCGTAGTAGACGAGCACGGCCCGGCCGTCCTCGCGGGCGACGCAGGCGCCCCCGTGGGCAGGCGCCTCCGGCTGGAGGATCACCGCCGGAAGAAGCCGGTCGGGTCCCCGGGCGCCCGGAAGCCCTGGCTCTCGACCAGCGGGAGGGCCTCACGGAAGCCGGCCGCGATCAGCTCCGGCTCGTGCGCGTCGCTGCCCAGCGACACCGCGGCGCCGCCTTCCTCGCGCCACCAGCCGAGGACCAGCGGCCCCGGGCAGAGCCCGCGCGCAGGGTCCCAGCCCCGGGTCGTGTTCACCTCCAGGACCCCGTCCCGGCGGGCGAGGGCACGGAGTATCGCGCGGAATTCCTCTTCGTAGTCGGTCTCGCGGTAGGTCACCTGGTCGTGGGGCCAGTACCGCTTGGGGTAGTCGAGGTGGGCCAGGACCGCGAAGGGCAGCGAGCTCTCGACCAGGCGCAGCGTCTCGGCCAGGTAGTCGCGCAGGAACCCCGGGGCGCGCTCGGGGGCGAGCACGCCCTGGTGGCTGGCGTCCCGCAGCCGGCCGTCGACCGCGGTCGCGTGCACCGCTCCCAGCACCCGGTCTATCGGGCCCGCGCTCAGGATCTCCTGGGCCCGGTCGGGGAAGAGATGGGGCTCCCCCAGCTCGACGCCGCTCAGGATGCGCAGGTCTGGAAAGCTTGCCCGGCAGCGCTCCAGGCAGGCCAGGTAGCCGGTGATGTCGACCGGCTTCTGGCCGCGGTGCAGCCGGGCGAAGTCGGCGTGCTCAGTGAACGCGATGGCGGGCAGGCCGAACTCCAGCGCGCGCCGGCAGCTGAGCTCCATCGAGCCTCGCTCGGCGTCCCACGACCACTCGGTGTGGACGTGGTTGTCGGCGACGGTTGACGCCACAGCCGACCAGTATGGCGATACGATCGGCGGGCCCATGCTGAGAGGCCGGCGGCTGGCCGTGGTCCTGGTGGCGGTGTTGCTGGTGCTGCTGGCGGGCGGCGGAGCCGGCGCCTACTTCGCCCTCAACGCGCTGGCCCAGGGCAGCGCCACGGTGGTGGTCTTCACCGGCAGCCTGACGCTGCAGCGCTCGGGCGCCAGCAGCTTTGTCCCCGCCCACACCGGCGATCAGGTCCGGGGCGGTGACAGGCTGCGAACCGGGCCTGCCTCGCGCGCGGCCGTGAACTTCCCCGACGGCTCCGCGGCGCGGATGGACGCCGGCAGCGAGCTGCTCATCAAGGCCATCACCAGGTCGGGGAGCGGCTGGAACGTGGTCCTCGGCCAGATCGCCGGCAAGACCTGGAACCGGGTCGCGCAGCTGGCGACGGGGACGACGTATCACGTCGACGCCCCCAACAGCACCGCAGCCGAGGTCCGGGGCACGGACTTCGCGGTCATCCTCGAGAACAAGGCGGTGCGGGTCGACGCCTTCGTAGGCACGGTCAAGGTCGCGGCCAAGGGCAAGACCGTCACGCTGAACCAGGGCCAGTCGTCCACGGTGCTGCCCAACGCTCAGCCGACCGACCCCGGACCCATCCCGCCGGCGGACCTGAACGATCCCTTCACGCTCTTCAACCAGAGCACCAACACCGGGCAGCTCAACCAGGGCCAGACCAGCGAGTTGCGCGGGGGCACCACCGGGGACGGCATCAGCGACCTCACCTTCACCCTCCAGTGGCCGGGGTCCAGCCAGGAGCTGATCGTCGTCAAGCCCGACGGCGCCGAATACAAGCGCGTCTCGGCCGACTCGCCGCCCGCCGTCGTCGAGGTCACGGCGGCGGAGGCGGGCGAGTGGAAGTACCAGGTGCACGACGTCAAGTCCAAGCCGGGCGAGTACTGGTGGGTCACGGTCAGCAAGACCACCCCGGCCTGGCGGGGCAGCTGGGCCGGCAACTACAGCGGCCGGCTGAACATCGGCTGCAACGTCTCCGGTCCCATCAGCTTCCAGATCAAGGAGCAGGGCACCAATGTCGACGTCACGGTGCACATCACCGGCAGCCAGCGGCGGAGCGGGACCTGCGAGGTGCTGGGCGACGAAGAGTACGAGTTCAGCGCCAGCGCGACCCCCGACACCCTGGGCGGCCAGGGCGACGTGGGCGTGAAGATGACCAAGACCGGGGTCAACTCGGCCGACGGGTCGGTCAGCGGCAGCGGCGGCTCGGCGACCTTCCAGATCACCCGGAGCGCCGGCTAAAGAGTCGGCCCCGGGCTGGTTCGATTTCGCGCGTTCGCCCTCGAATGCGCCCCTCAGGGATCCAAATTTCGCGCGTTCGCCCTCGAGTGCGCCCCTTCCAGGCCTGAGACTAGCCGCCCAAGCGCTTGCGCAGCAGGTCGCCGGCCAGCTTCAGGTTGGCCTTGCCGCCGGTCGCCTGCTTGACCTTGCCGACCAGGGCCCCGATCGCCTTCTGCTTGCCGGCCCGGAAGTCCCGCACGGCCTGCGGGTTCTCGGCCAGCACCCGCTCCACGACCGCGCCCAGCTCCTCCTCGTCGCTGACCTGAGACCTGCCGGCCAAGGCAGCCTCGACCGTCGCTCCGGCGACCACGTCAGCCAGGGCATCGCGCGCCTGATCGCGGTTGATCGCCCCGGACACCATGGTCTTCAGAACCGTCGCGGTGCTGAGGACGGACGGTCTGGCGGCCGGGTCACGCAGCTCGCCGATCAACCAGTTGGCGGCCAGCTTCGCGTCCACCCCCGAGCTGACCAGCTCCTCGAAATAGTCCGCCCGCGGGCGTTCCTCCGACAGTTGATCCGCGTCGTAGGCGGAGAGGCTGAACTGAGAGCGGAAGCGCGCCGCCCGGGCGGCCGGCAGCTCGGGCAGGGAGGCCCGGAGCTCCTGGATCCAGGCCGGGTCCAGCTCCAGCGGTGGCAGGTCGGGCTCCGGGAAGTACCGGTAGTCCTCGGCATACTCCTTGCCGCGCTGCGTCACCGTCCGCTGCTCCGCCTCCGACCAGCCCCGCGTCTCCTGCACCACCTGGCCCCCCGCCTCCAGGACGTCGACCTGGCGCCGCACCTCGTAGTCGACCGCGCGCTGCACGGAGCGGAAGGAGTTGATGTTCTTGAGCTCGGTCTTGACGCCCAGCTCGCCGCTGCCCGTCCGCCGCACCGACACGTTGGGCTCGACCCGCATCTGGCCCTTCTCCATGTCGGCCTCCGACACCGCCAGGTAGCGCAGGAGCGTGCGCAGCGCCTGCGCGAACTCCTTCGCCTGCTCCGCCGAGCGCAGGTCGGGCTCGGAGACGATCTCCATCAGCGGCACACCAGCCCGGTTCAGGTCCACGTAGCTCTCCACGGCGAGGTGGATCTGGTCGCCGGCGTGCACCAGGCGGCCGGTGTCCTCCTCCAGGTGCACCCGCCGGATTCCCACCCGGCGCCCGTCCAGCTCCAGCCAGCCATCGCGGCTCATCGGCAGGTCGTACTGGCTGATCTGGTAGCCCTTGGGCAGGTCGGGATAGAAGTAGTTCTTGCGGTCGAACTTGGTGTGGCGGGGGATCTCGCAGTTGAGCGCCAGCGCAGCCCTGAGGCAGAGCTCGACCGCCTGCTTGTTGATGACCGGCAGCACGCCCGGCATGCCCAGGCAGATCTCGCAGACAACCGAGTTGGGCGGCTGGCCCACATGGTCGGTCGCGCAGCCGCAAAACATCTTGGAGCGCGTCCTCGGCTGCACGTGCACCTCCATGCCGATGACGACCTCCCATTCACGATCAGCGGCCAAGGGGTGCCACCTCCGCGCGCATACCGCTGGCCTGCTCGTACCCCCAGGCGACCCGCAGCGCAGTGTCCTCGCGCCACTGGGGAGCAAGGACCTGGAGCCCCACGGGCAGCCCATCGGACAGGCCGCAAGGGACCGAGATTCCGGGCAGGCCGGCCAGGTTGGCGCCCAGCGTCAGCACGTCGCACAGGTACATGGCCAGCGGGTTGTCGGTCTTGGCGCCGAGCTGGAAGGCGACCGTCGGCGAGGTGGCGCCGACCACGGCGTCGCAGTGCTCGAAAGCCCGATCGAAGTCGCGCTTGATCAGCGTGCGCACCTTCTGCGCCTTCAGGTAGTAGGCGTCGTAGTAGCCGCTGGAGAGCGCGTAGGTGCCGAGCATGATCCGCCGCCGCACCTCGGCGCCGAAGCCGTGGCGGCGCGTGCGCAGGTACCCCTCCAGCAGGGTCTCGGCGTCCGGCGTCGACAGGCCGTAGCGGACCCCGTCGAAGCGGGCCAGGTTGGAGGACGCCTCGGCCGGGGCGATGATGTAGTAGGCCGCCAGCCCGTAGTCCGTGTGGGGCAGGCTCACTTCCACCAGCTCGGCGCCCTCGCGCTCCAGCACCCGCACGGCCTCGCGGACCGCCGCCTCCACGCCGGCCTCCATGCCCTCGACCCCGAAATACTCCTTCGGAACCCCCAGCCGCAGGCCGCGCACGCCTCTTTCGAATTCGCGTGCGAAGTCCGCCGGCCGGTCGGCGCAGGTGGCGTCCAGCGGGTCGTGGCCGGCCATCACAGCGAGGACCAGGGCGGCGTCCTCCACCGAGCGAGCGAAGGGGCCGATCTGGTCCAGGCTGGAGGCGAAGGCGATCAGGCCGTAGCGGCTGACGCGGCCGTAGGTCGGCTTCATGCCGACCACGCCGCAGAGGGCCGCCGGCTGCCGGATCGAGCCCCCCGTGTCGGTACCCAGCCCATAGACGGCCAGGCCGGCGGCGACGGCGGCCGCGCTGCCACCCGAGCTGCCGCCGGGCACCCGCTCCCGGTCCCAGGGGTTGCGGGTCTGGAAGTAGCCGGAGTTCTCGGTCGAGCTGCCCATCGCGAACTCGTCGCAGTTGGTCATCCCCAGCACCACCGCGCCGCGCTCGAGCAGCCGCGCCAGCGCGGTGCCGGTGTAGGGCGGGCGGTAGCCCCGCAGGATCTGGGAGCCCGCGGTCGTCTCCACCCCTTCCAGGCAGAGGACGTCCTTGACCGCCATCGGAATCCCGGTCAGCGCGTCGGCCTCGCCTGAGCGGAGCCGCCGGTCGGCCTCCGCAGCCTGCCTTCGGGCCAGCTCGGGAGTCAGGCGCAGATAGGCTCGCAGGCCGCCGTCCACGGCCTGGATGCGTTCGAGGTGCGCCTCCAGGAGCTCGACCGCCGACAGCTCACGCGCTCGGAGCTTCGCGCTCAGCTCGGCGATGCCGAGGCCGGTCAGCTCGCTCACGGCTCCGGTTCCTGGATCGAGGGGACGGCGAAGAACCCGTCCTTGGCGCGGGGCGCGTTGGCGAGCGCCTCCTCCTGCGCCAGGCAGGGCCGCGGCTCGTCCTCGCGCATCAGGTTGACCACCTCGACCACCTGCGCCGTGGGCGGGATCGCCTCCGTGTCCAGCTGCCGCAGCCGGTCGATGTGGCCCAGGATCCCGCTCAGCTGGAGGGCGTAGAAGTCCTCCTCGCCGGGTTCCAGGCCCAGGCGCGCCAGCCTGGCGACGTGCCTGACCTCGTCGGGGGTGAGTTCGGCGCTCACCCGGCCGAGTTTAGATGCCCGAGGCCCCTCGGCTCCGCCAGACGCCGATCAGCACCGGGATGCCGACCAGCGCGCCCACGACACTGAGAGTCAGCGCGGCGCCGGCCACGTAGGCCAGCCCCCGGCCCCACTCCTGGGCGCGGAGCAGGCCGACCACGGCACCCACCTGCAGCAGCCCCAGGGCGGCCATGGGGACGCCGACGATGACGCCGCCCAGCTGCTCGCTGGGGTCGCCGGCGAAGCCGACCGCGAGGAAGACCGCGGCGACCAGCAGAAAGACGCCGCCGCCCGCGCCGAGCAGCACGGAGACCCAGATCGGCGTTTCCGCAGCGGTCCTCGGCGGCAGCCCCGCCACGCCTTGCGTCCAGGGCCCGGGCATCGGGCCGGGGGTCGGCAGAGGAGTCACCAGCGGGGTGGGCGGATACGAGATCGGGGCCTGCGGGGTGAACGAGGGTTGGCTCGAGGGTGGGGGGACTGGAGACGCCACCGCTCCCGGCGGTGGACTGGGCTCCCGGGGCGCGTCCTCCAGGCTCCTGACCATGGCGACGGCCGAGCGATAGCGCTCTTTCGGCTCTTTGGCCAGGCCTTTGAGCAGGACCATCTCAACCGCCGAGCTCAGGTCGGGGTTGATCGCACGTGGAGGCGGCAGCTGGTTGTGGATCTGGGCCATGATGACGGCGGCCGGCGTGGCAGCAGTGAACGGGAGTTGGCCCGTCAGCATCTGGTAGGCGACCACGGCCAGCGAGTAGAGGTCAGCCTGCCCGTCCAGCGGCTTGCCCTCGCACTGCTCGGGCGACATGTACTCGGGGGTGCCGACGATCATGCCGCTCTGTGTGAGGCCGGGACCGCTGCGCTCGAGCATCTTGGCCAGGCCGAAGTCGGCCACGATGGGCGCGCCGTCCCTCGAGAGCAGGATGTTCGAGGGCTTGATGTCGCGATGCAGCACGCCGCGCGCGTGGGCGTAGTCGAGCGCTGCGGCGACCTGACGCAGGATCGCGGTCGCGTAGTCGACGGGCAGCGCCTTGCCCAGCTGGTCCGAGAGCTCACCCCCGTCCACGAATTCGTTGACGATGTAGGTGACGCCCTCCGCCTCGCCGTAGTCGTAGACGGCGAGGATGTTGGGATGGCGGAGCTTGGCGACCGCCACCGCCTCCTGCTGGAAGCGCTCCCTGAACCCCTGCTCGGAGGCCAGGAACTCGGGCAGGACCTTGATCGCCACGTAGCGGGCGAGAGCGGCCTGGTGGGCCTTGTAGACGGTCGCCATGCCGCCGCGGCCGATCTGCTCCACGATGCGGTAGGGCCCGATCATGGTCCCCGGCTGGAGACTCACCGAACGAGTCTATTTGCCGGAAGGGGGCTCCGCCAGAGAGAGACGAGCATCAGGACCGCCAGCGGCAGGCCGACGCAGGTCAGCGCCCACCCCACGCCGACGACCGTGGCCGCGATCCGGCCCCAGGCCCGGCCCCGCAGCAGGCCGCCCACGGCCACGACCTGGATGGCGAGCAGAGTCCAGCCGGCGGCCGCCACCAGGATGGCCGAGAGGCGCAGGCGGGCGGGGTCGACCTGGCCGCTCAGCGGCAGGTCGGGTCCCAGCAGCGTGCCGGTGTAGAGGGCGGCCACGGCGGCCGAGAGCCCGCCACCGACGCCCAGCGCCAGGAGCACCCAGGCGGGCGTCGCCGCCGGCGAGCGGCCGGCGTCCAGGGGCCTGCCGCAGCGGGCGCAGAAACGCGCGTGATCCGGCAGTGCCAACCCGCACGCCGGGCAGATCACTAACCCTGGCCGACCAGCTTCAGGAAAGCCGCCTCGTCCAGGACCTGAAGCTTCAGCCGCTGCGCTTTCTCCAGCTTGGAGCCGGCCGCCTGGCCGGCCACCACAAAGTCGGTCTTGGCGCTGACGCTGGAGGCCGCCTTGCCGCCCAGCCGGCGGACCATCGCCTCCGCGTCGGGCCGGCTGAGGGCGGTCAGGGTGCCGGTGAAGACGACCGTCCTGCCGGAAAGTGGACCCTCGGCCAGTGCCTCGGCGGCCTGCGGCCGGACCCCGGCCTCCAGCAGGCCCTGAACCAGCTGGGCCCCCGGGCCGTCGAAGAAATGACGGATCTCGCTGGCCAGGCTGGGACCGACCCCCTCCACCCGCAGGAGCTCCTCCTCGGTCGCCTCCCGCAGCCTCTCCACGGAACCGAACTCGCCGGCCAGCAGGTCGGCGGTCGCCTCCCCGACCTGTGGGATGCCGAGCCCGTAGAGGAAGCGGCCCAGGGGCGGTGTGCGGCTGCCCTCGATCTGTCGGATCAGGTTCTCGGCCGACCTCGCCGCGAACCGGTCCAGCGCCTCCACCTGCTCCTGGGTCAGCCGGTAGACGTCGGACGGCTCCTCGACCAGCCCTCTGTCGATCAGCTGCTGCAGGGTCGAGTAGCCGAGACCGTCGATGTTCACCGCCCCGCGGCTGGCGAAGTGACGCAGCCGCTCCAGGCGCTGGGCGGGGCAGAACGGGTTGATGCAGCGGTGCGCGACGTAGGGCTCCTCGCGGACCACCTCCCCTCCGCAGACCGGGCAGCGCGCGGGCATCTTCCAGCCTGGTTTGGGTTTCTTGACCGAAACCACCTCCGGGATGACGTCGCCCGCGCGCTGGATGACGACGCGGGCCCCTGCGTAGACCCCCTTCTCGTTCACCTGCTGCTCGTTGTGGAGGCTCGCGTTGCGAACCACCACGCCTCCCACCACCACCGGCTTCACGCGGGCGACCGGGGTCAGCACCCCGGTCCGGCCGACGTAGCAGACGATCTCCTCGACCTCGGTCTCGGCCTGCTGGGCGGCGTACTTGAATGCGATCGCCCAGCGCGGGGAGCGGGCGACGAAGCCCAGCTCCTGCTGCTGGTCGTGCCGGTCGACCTTGACCACCACGCCGTCGATCTCGTGGTCCAGCTGGTGCCGGCGCTCCTGCCAGCGGGCGTGGTAGTCGATGACGGCGCCGACGCTCTCGAAGCGCTCGCGGTTGGGGTTGACCCGGAACCCCATCCTCGACAGGCCCTCCAGGACCTCCCACTGGCTGCGCGCGGGCCCCACCGGGTCCAGCGTGTAGAAGAAGGTCTGCAGGTTGCGGGAGGCGGTCACCTTGGGGTCCAGCATCCGCACGCTGCCGGCGGCCGCGTTGCGCGGGTTCATGAAGGGCTGCTTCCCCTGCGCCTCCATCTCCCGGTTCAGCCGCTCGAAGCTGGCCAGCGGGAAATAGACCTCGCCCCGCACCTCGAAATCCTCCGGCAGCCCCTTGAGCGGCTCCACCGCGAGCGGGACGCTGCGGATGGTTCGAAGGTTGGCGGTCACGTCCTCGCCGGTCAGGCCGTCGCCACGCGTGGCGGCGCGCCGGAGCCGCCCGCCCGCGTAGGTGAGGCTGATCGCGAGGCCGTCGATCTTGAGCTCGGTCACGTAGGTGACCCCTTCCCCCGCCCCCTGGCGCGCACGCCGGTCGAAGGCCCGGATCTCCTGCTCGTCGAAGGCGTTCTGCAGGCTGAGCATGGGCGAGCGGTGGCGCACCTTGGCGAACTGCTCGCCGGCCTCGCCGCCCACCCGCTGGGTGGGCGAGTCGGGGGTGACGAGCTCGGGGTGCTGCTCCTCCAGCCGGCGCAGCTCCAGCACCAGGGCGTCGAACTCGGCGTCGGTGACCTCCGGCTGGTCGAGCACGAAGTAGGCGTGCTCGTGGCGCCGGATGAGCTGCCTCAGCTCCTCGGCCCGCTTTCCAAGGCCGCGGGTCTTGGTCTTGCTCACACCTTGCTCAGCGGCGCCAGGGTCCCGCTCAGGATCTTGAGACCGGCGCGGTCGAACTTGACGACCAGCTCCTCGTCGGTGCGGGTCAGCGTGCTTTTCACCACCACCCCCGACCCGAAGCTCGTGTGCTCCACGCGGTCGCCGGTCGCGAAGCGCTGGACGGGCGGCGGCACCGGCGCCGCCTCCACCTGCCGCTGCGCCAGGCGCTCACGGTAGCCGCCCCGCGGCGGGGCGATGGGCGCCGAGCCGCGGCCGGTGGCCAGCAGGGCGGGCGGGATATCGAGCAGGAACCGGCTGGGGAAGGCCGGCTGGGTCCGCCCGTGCAGGTGGCGCCGGAAGGCGCAGCTCAGGTAGAGGCGCTGCTTGGCCCGGGTGATGCCGACGTAGCAGAGGCGGCGCTCCTCGGCCATGTCCTTGCCGGCGTCGGCCTCCAGCGCCCGCTGGTGGGGCAGCAGCCCCTCCTCCAGCCCGGCCAGGAACACGACCGGGAACTCCAGCCCCTTCACCATGTGCAGCGTGATCAGGGTCACTCCCTCCCCCGACTCGTCGTAGGCGTCCACGTCCGAGACCAGGGCCACCTCGGTCAGGAAGCCTTCCAGCGCCGCCGCCGGCTCCAGCTCGTCGAACTCCTGCGCCAGCCCGCGCAGCTCGTCCAGGTTCTCCAGCCGGGCGTCGCCCTGCAGCGTCCCGTCCGCGTAGTGCTCGCGCAGCCCGATCACCTCGATCACGGTGTCGATCAGCTCGCTCGGCCGCAGCACGCCGAGCATCGCGCGCAGCGACTCCAGCTGGGCACGGAAGCGGCCCAGAGGCTGGAGCGCGCTGCGGGGCAGCCCGGGGGCCGAGCCCGGCGCGGCCAGCACCTGCATCAGGTCCTGGCTGGTGGCCTGGGCGTGGGCCACCAGCGCGTCCACCGTGGCGGGGCCCAGCTTGCGCCTGGGCACGCCGGTGATGCGCGCGAAGCTGACCGGGTCGGAGGGGTTGTAGAGGAAGCGCAGGTAGGCGAGCAGGTCCTTGATCTCCCTCCGCTCCCAGAACCGGATCCCACCCACCAGCCGGAAGGGGATGCGGCGCCGGCCGAGGACGTCCTCGAAGGCGCGTGACTGCGCGTTGGTCCGGTAGAGGACAGCGAAGTCGGCGTAGCCGCGCCCCTCCTGCCGCCGCAGGCGCTCGATCTCGTCGGCGGCGAACTCCGCCTCCTCGACTTCGTTGTAGGCCTGGATCGCGACCACCCGGTCACCGCCCGCGCGCTCCGTCCAGAGGCGCTTTTCGGCTCGTTCCGAGTTGTGCCGGATGACGTGGAAGGCGGTGTCCAGGATGGCCTGGCTGGAGCGATAGTTCTGCTCCAGGCGCACGACGGTCGCGTCCGGATAGTCGTTGCGGAACTGCAGGATGTTGCGCACGTCCGCGCCGCGGAAGGCGTAGATCGACTGGTCGTCGTCGCCCACCACGGCCAGGTTGCGGTGCGCGGCCGCCAGCAGGTTGACCAGCACGTACTGCGCGTGGTTGGTGTCCTGGTACTCGTCGACCAGCACGTACCGGAAACGGTCGCGCCACTTCTCCAGCGCCTCCGGGTGGTCGCGCAGCAGCACCACGAAAAAGGAGAGCAGGTCGTCGAAGTCGAGACCCCCCGCGCGGCGCAGCAGCGCGTCATAGGAGGAGTAGACGCGGCGCACGATCTCGTCGTGGTAGCTGCGGTTGGGATAGGTGTCGGGCGTGACCAGCTCGTTCTTGGCGGTGGAGATGCTGGCGGCCAGGCGTGACGGCGGATAGCGCTTGGGGTCCAGGTTGAGGTCGTCGAGCACGCGCTTCAGCGCCGCCCGGGTGTCGTCCTCGTCGAAGATCACGAAGGCCGGCTTGATGCCCAGCCGCTCGGCCTCCCTCCGCAGCACCCTGACCGCGGTGGCATGGAAGGTGCCGACCCACATCCGGCCGGCCTGCTCCCCGACCAGGGCCGCCACCCGCGAGCGCATCTCGCGGGCGGCCTTGTTGGTGAAGGTGACGGCCAGCAGGCGGTCGGGCCAGACCCGCTTGCGGGCGATCAGGAGCGCGATCCGGGTGGTCAGGACGCGGGTCTTTCCGCTGCCGGCGCCGGCGAAGACCAGGAGGGGGCCTTCGGCGTGCTCCACGGCCTCCCGCTGGGGCGGGTTGAGGGTCTCCAGGACCGCCTCCAGGGACGCGTTCTGAACGTCGGCGGGGGTCATCTGGAGCTGAGTTTAGCCAAGGCTTCCCCGGGGCAAACGCGGCGGTACACTGCCTCAGATGGCGACGCCCGCCGACCAGGCCAGCCGCGACCGACTGCTCTACCAGGTCGCCGCCGAGCTGACCTCCTCGCTCGACCTCGACGAGGTCCTGGCCAAGGTGATGGACCGGGTCATCGACCTCATGAAGGCGGCCCGGGGCTTCATCGTGCTGGTCGACCAGGAGACCAACACCATGTCCGTGCGCGTCTCCCGGGGCGAGGCTGACGAGGAGAAGTCCAAGCAGTTCCTGGGCTCGAAGACGGTCGTCGAGCAGGTCGTGGTGGCAGGCCAGGCCGTGGTCTCCACCGACGCCAGCCTGGACGAGCGCTTCAAGGGCCAGCAGTCGGTCATCCTCCAGAACCTGCGCTCGATCATCGCGGTGCCCCTGGTCACCAAGGGCAAGGTGATCGGCGCGGTCTACGTGGACAACCCTTTCCGGGCCGGGATCTTCGAGGACAAGGACAAGGAGTTCCTGCAGGCGATCGCCGACCTGGCCGCCATCGCCATCGACAACGCCCGCCTCTACGGCGAGCTGAAGTCCAACTTCGAGCACACCCAGTACCTGAAGACCACCTTCGAGCGCTACGTCAACAAGTCGGTCACCGACTGGGTGCTGGCCGACCCCAACCGCAACACGGTGTTCGTGCCCGGCCAGCGCCTGCGGGTGACGATGCTGATGACCGACATCGCCGGCTTCTCCTCGCTCTCCCAGGAGATGCAGGCGGAGGAGCTGGTCGACTTCCTGAACAGCTACTACAAGCGGATGGTCGAAATCGTGCTGGCCCACGGGGGCAACATCGACAAGTTCCAGGGTGACGGGCTGCTGGTCGCGTTCGGCGCGCCGATGCCCTTCGAGGACCATGCCCAGCGGGCGGTCGCCGCGGCGCGGGCGATGCTGGCCGAGGTCGCCGCCATCAACGCCGAACGGCAGAAGGTGGGCGACCCGCCGATCTCGGTCGGCATGGGGATGGACACCGGCTACGTGGTGGCCGGGAACGTGGGCTCCGAGCGGCGGCTCGAGTACACCCTGATCGGAATCCCGGTCAACAACGCCGCCTTCCTGTCCAAGGTCCGGCCGGCGGCGGTCCTGATGTCGCAGAACACATACCGGCAGCTGGGTGGGGAGATCCCGGTGGTGCCGCGGGACCCGATCGTGCTGAAGGGCGGGGTTCGGGAGGTGCCGATCTACCTGCTGGACACGAGCCCGCCCGTGCCCGCCGACAAGCCTGCCGCTACTGACAAACCCACTGGTTAGGGAGCGACCGTCGAGCGCGCTGCCGTCAGAACGCGGGCTTTGCTCGCGTTGACTGCTCCGGCAGGCCACCCCGGGGGGCACGCGGGGGGATCCTGATCCCGCCCGCGCTCATTGACAAACCCACTGGTTAGGACCTGACCGGTTGTAGAGCCAGGCGGCGGCCCTGGAGTTGATCACGGGGTCGAACGGCGAGTAGCCGGCCCAGGGAGTGAACGCCCAGGTCGAGGGCAGAAACTGGAACAGTCCCGCGGCCCCGCTCGAGGAGTTGACCGAGTTGGGGTGATAGCGGGACTCGCACCAGGCCACCCGCTCGGCCCACTCGATGGCGTCCGCACCCAGCGGCGCGAAGGCGTCCCGGATCGCCTTCTCGATCTCCGGCGGCGCGGGATGGTTGTTGCGGGCCGCCCACTCCGCGGCGGCGGCGGCCGCAGCCGCGG
>WNFB01002331.1_pt1 | contig 16510 bp, 15 predicted proteins | sample 5400501 | NCBI WGS metagenome assembly WNFB01 (sample SAMN13153341, study PRJNA577476) | soil metagenome | isolation source: 200 cm saprolite under Douglas fir tree site 2 hole 1 | place: USA:California | collected 2015-04-18
GTGTAGGCCCGCAGCGCGGCCAGAATCCCGATCCCGTTGATCTTGTCCTCGACCGCGGTGCGGATGCCCGGCCAGGGGATGGGATCCGGGAGCACCGGCAGGTCGGAGCTGAAGGCGATGGGCACTCCCGCGCGGAGGAGCGGACCATGGGGCGCCAAATGCCAGCGCTCATGCGCCGGGAACAGGGTGGACGGGAAGTCGCGGCCGAATCGAGCCGCCATCGGCTGCATCACCGCCACCATGCGCAGTCGGGCCAGCCGGCGCTGCAGGTCCGGCGGGCATATGGTGCAGTGCTCGACCCGATGACGCAAGCCCGCGTCGCCTGCTGCTTCGACCGCGTCGCACACGGCCGCGATGGCGGCATCGCCGATCGCGTGTGCAGCCACCTGGAGTCCAGCCCGGGTCGCGCGCGCGACCAGCTCCCTCAGCTCCGCGGGCGTCGTCCGCCAAACGCCTCCCTTGCTCGAGCGCATCGCGACCCGCTCAGCGCCACCGTCGACGAAGACCTTGATGGGTCCGGCGCGCACCAGTGCTCCGCCGAACGCCGCACCAAGCCCAAGACCTGTCGCCGCCTCGAGCAGCTCCCAGGACAGGAACCCGTTGACGCGTATCTGGAGACGGCCGCGCTCGGCAAGACGCTGGTACGCGCGGAGGTCGTCGGCGAAGCCGCGGTTCACAGCGGCGCCCACAGATGTGATGCCGCGCGACAAAAGAAGCCGCTGCGCCTTCAGGATCCCCTGGCTGCGGCGAGCAATGCCAGGCAGCGGCTGGACATCGGCGACCAGCCGCATCGCCGTCTCCAGCAAGAGGCCGTTCGGCTCGCCGTCGCGGTCGCGGCCGATTCGTCCGCCGGCCGGGTCGCGCGAGTCCGCGGTGATTCCTGCTGCCGCAAGCGCAGCCGAGTTAGCCACCCGCGAGTGGCCGCCTCGCTCGTCGATGTAGCAGGGCCGCCGTCCTGTGGCCCGGTCCAGATCGCGTCGATGAGGATGCCGGCGTTCGGCCAGCTCGGCGGCGCGGTAGCCCATCCCTTGCTGCCACTCGCCGCGCTCGAGACCACGGCCGTGCGCCCGCAGTCGATCGATGATCTCGGCGACGCTGCGCGCGCCACCAAGGTCGGCGCCGAACCGTGTCAGGCCGTAATAGACGACATGCGCGTGGGCGTCGTTGAAGCCGGGGAGCACGCTGGCACCCTTCAGGTCGACGACCCGGGTTCGCGGGCCGCGCAGACCCAACACCTCGGCTCCGCCCACCGCCGCCACCCGCCCGCCCGCTGTCGCAAGGTAGCTGTGAGCCGCCAGCCCACTCCGACCCAGGGTACGGATGCGGCCGCGGGCAAGGATGAGGTCGGCTTTCGTGGCGGGGATAGAGTAGACGCGTGCGCGCGATCGACCTCCGTTCCGACACCGTGACCATGCCCACCCCCGAGATGCGCCGCGCCATGTCAAGCGCACCCCTTGGCGACGACGTGTTCGGGGACGACCCCACGGTCAACAAGCTGGAGGCAATGGCGGCGAAGCGGCTGGGCAAGGCAGCGGCCGTGTTCGTCCCCAGCGGCACGATGGGCAACCTGATCGGGGTCGTCGTCAACGCCCGGCTGGGCGAGGAGGTGATCGCCGACGCCGAGGCTCACGTCTTCCTTTATGAAGCGGCCGGTGCGGCCGCCATCGCGGGCGTCCAGATCCAGCCGGTGGCGACCCAGGCCGGCGTGATGACGCCTGGGCAGATCGTGGCCGCGGTGAACCCGCGGGACGATCCTCATCACGCGCTCACAGCCGCCGTCTGCCTGGAGAACACTCATAACCGCCACGGCGGTGTCGTCTGGCCGCTGGATGCGCTGAACGCCGCGTACGCAGCAGCGCACGATCAGGGCCTGCGCGTCCACCTCGACGGGGCGCGTATCTTCAACGCATCGGTGGCGCTTGGTGCCGATGTGGCCGATATCGCCGCGGGCGCGGACACGGTCACGTTCTGTCTGTCGAAGGGTCTTGGCTGCCCGGCCGGCAGCATCTTCTGCGGCAGCGCCGAAAGCGTGGAGCAGGCGAGGCGGTGGCGAAAACGCTTGGGGGGTGCGATGCGCCAGACCGGCGTGCTGGCGGCCGCGGGATTGGTCGCCTTAGACAGCATGGTCGACCGCCTAGCCGAGGACCACTCGAACGCCCGCACGCTGGCGGAAGGGCTGGCCGAGCTGCCCGGTGTCAGCTGCGACCTCCCACGCGTGCAGACCAACATCGTCTATTTCGACCTGCCCCACATGAAGGCGCGCGCGTTCGAGGCGGAATGTCGCGCCCGCGGGCTGCTGGGCGGTGCGACAGGTGCGCGTCGGCTTCGGTTCGTCACGCACAACGGGATCACGGCAGCCGACATCCAGGCCGCATTGAAAATCTGCGACGAAGTGCTGTCGGCCTGAGCCGAAGGCGCTAAGTCAGAAGGGACGCCAGCAGCTTGGGGTCGATGTTGCCTCCGCTCACGACAGCCACCGTCTTCGGTCCCCGTGGCAGCTGCTCGAGCGCAGCGTAGGCGAGCGCGCCGGCTCCCTCGGCGACGACCTTCGCCGCCGACGCCAGCTCCGCAATGGCGGTGCGCAGGCGCGGCTCCGGCACCGTGAGCCATCGATCGACGCACTCCTTCAGCAGTTCGAACATACTGGCGTCGAAAGGCGCCGTCGTGCCGTCGGCGATCGTCTCCGGCGTGATCGCCACAGGACCGCCAGCCTCCAGGCAGCGCGTCCACAGCGGGTAACCGTCGGACTGGACTCCGATCACCTCGATGCCGGGCCGCGATCCTTTCAGCGCAGAGGCGATCCCGCCGATGAGCCCGCCACCGCCGACCGGTACCAGCACCCGGGCCAGGTCCGGCACGTCTTCCAGCAGCTCCAGCGCCAGTCCGCCGTGCCCGGCCATAACCGCGGGGTCGGCGAAGGGATGCAGGAAGGTCTCCGGCTCGGACTTCCAGCTCTCGGTGGCCAACCACTCAAGGACCGCGGGGCGCGGCATGAGGATCGGCGTGCCGCCCCACCGCTTGACACCCTCGAGTTTGGTCGCAGCGGCTGTGTCGTACATGACGACCCGGCAGGAGACTCCAAGCGTCTTGGCCACGTGAGCGCAAGCCTGGGCGGCATTGCCAGCGCTCACGGTGATGAGCCCTCGGCTCAAGGTGCCGGCCGGCAGCGAGAGCGCCGCGGCGAAGAAGCCGCGCACCTTGAAGCTCCCAGTGGGCTGCAGGCACTCCAGCTTGAGCAGGGCGCCATCAACTGGAATTAGCGGCGTCCTCTGGACGTGGCTTCGAGCGCGGTCAGCGGCCGAGCGGATGCGCGCCAGGTCAATCACTTGGATAATCAATCCTAGGGATGCCGATCTACGACTATCGATGTGCGGCCTGCGGTAAGCGTTCGACGTCGCTGCTCACCAGCTACTCGTCGCCGGACCCTGCCTGTCCCCACTGTGGCAAGTCCGAGCTGCGCCGCCTGGTCTCGACGTTCGCCACCGTCCGCTCTTCAGACGGAGGTGAATCCGACCACGGCGATTTCGGCGGGGACGACGATCTTGGTGGCGGCGATGACTTCGGCGAGGGTGGGGGTTACTTCGGCGGCGGCGGCGATTACGGCGGTGACGACGACTTCTAGTCCAATCTAGCCGGCGCCGAGAACCTTATTGGCGGCCGCAATCAGCTCGCGGCGATGGGCGTCGTCGCGCGCGAAGATCCTGAAGAGCGCCATTCGCACCGGCAGCCGCTTGAAGAGGTCGAGCACCCTGCTCTGCTGATAGCGGTCCTCGAGCGGCTCGTAGAACAGGATGTCGGCAGTCTCGGTCATCGGGTTGAAAGCGCGTGACTCCTGGGCGGCGACGTCGACCTCGAACTCGATGCCGCGCATCCGCTCCGGCAGCCTCTCGCGCAGCTCGCGCGCGAACTCCTCGCGGGTCACGCTGAGGGCTCCGCTCGGGATGTCGCGGGCGTCGGTGTGACCCTGATAGATGAGTTTCCACTTGAGCTTTCGGGCTACAGCATCCGCCCACCCGTGGCCAAGCTCGCGCCGCTGCGCATCGACATCGCCGCGAGCCCAGCGATCTACCTCGGACATGAGCGACCACTCCGTGAGCATCTGGTAGCGATCCAGGCGGTCCAGCGGATTGCCTTCGAGGACCAGCTCAATGGTGGGCCGAAACACCTCGCGAAGCTGAAGATCGATCCGGCGGACGGTCCGGTGAAAGTACACCTGGTGGTACAGGTAAAGGCGCGCGTTGAGAAACATGTACAGCGCCTCGGCTGCGTGGGCGTGAAGCGTGAGCCCGCGCTCGGAGATGAAGGAGTAGTGAAGGATCCGCTGGACGTCGACCGGTCCGGTCGCGACCCCACAGATATAGGAATCGCGCGGGACGTAGTCCATGTTGTCCGCGGAGTAAGCCCCGACCATCGCCGGCTTGAGCGTCGTGAGCCAGGAGGGCGCGCGGAAGCCGTCGAGCTCAGCTGGCGACACCAGGTAGGCGACCCAATTTGGATCGATACGCTCCCCGGGCTCGAAATCTTCATTTGGTGATGCGCCGAGCTTCGCCACCAACTCCGCCAGTGGACCGGTGATCAGCTCGCGACCGATGACCTCGTGATCGATCTTCCAGGTGTCCAGGTAGTTCTCATCGAAGAAGTGGCCGAACGGCCCGTGGCCGACGTCGTGGAGAAGACCCGCGACCCGCATGGTCTCCTCGACCAGCGCCCGCGACGGGGTCTCTTTGCAGCTCGTCCTCAGCGTCGGATACAGGTGGCGCGCCCATTCACCTGCAAGGTGCATGGCGCCCAGGGCGTGCTGGAAGCGCGAGTGCTCCGCGGTGGCGAAGACCCACCATGCGCTCTGAAGCTGGTGGATGCGACGCAGGCGCTGCATCCAGCCGGCGTCGACGAGGTCCTGCTCGGAGGCCTGCCCGGGCACTCCGCCTCGACCACCCTTGGTGATGCGAAGGTATCGGTAGATGGGGTCGCTGGACAGGTTGACGCGCGAGTACTCGCCGGCGACATCCACGCCATCCGTCATTGAGCGATTATCGCGGGGGCGACGTGGGCTTGTGCTTCCGACCCCTCACCCTAGCCCTCTCCCCCAAGGGGGGAGGGGATGACCACGCGATGACGGAAGGGCTCCGGCGCGGGATCGAGCTCTTTAACAACGGCCGCTACTGGGACGCGCATGAGTTTTGGGAGCACGAGTGGATGCCGGATCGCAAGGGCCCGGACGTCGGCTTCTACAAGGGGTTGATCCAGGTCGCCGCCGGCTGTCTTCATTACCAGCGCCGCAACCGTCGCGGGGCCGTGAACAAATGGCGGAGCGGAGCCGGCTACCTGCGCCCATTCCTACCTGAGCACCGAGGCGTGCAGCTGTCGCCGCTGGTGACCAGGGTGGACGGATTTCTCAAGTCCATGGAGGAACACAGCTGGCCTGAGCTCATGATGCCGCTGATCGATTACGTATAAGGAGGAAAGCGCCGGCCGGCGCCCGACTCGATGAGGCCTCCGTGCCCCAGCCTGAGCAGATCTCCGGCGTCCGCCCGTCCGTAGGCAAAGACAAACGGCAGCAGGAGGTCGAGGGAGCTCGAACGGCCGAATCCCGCGCATGATGCGACCCCCACCACAGCCGCCTCGCCGAGCCGCCCCAGCCACAGCATGCTACCTGGGTGCATCGGCGCTCCCACCTGCAGGAGCAGCCCGCCGACGCGGGTGAGCTCCGCGTACGCCGGGTCGAGAGGATCGATCGCCGAAGCACCCGCGAACAGCACCAGCTGGGCACCTGCCGCCTCCGCTTCCTTGTAGGCAGCGGCGACGGCTTCTGATGTTCGCGCGACCTCACGTACGGCCAAGATCTCTGCGCCGTACCAGCCCAACTTGGCGGTAACTGCGGCCCGGAACAGGTCGCGCGCCTTCGGTTTCAAGCGCTCTGTAGCGACGACGAAAGTGCGTAGACCGCGGAATGGCAGCAGCTGCAGCACGGGGCCCAGATCTCGGTTGATGCGCGCAACGGTGTCGATCTGACCGCCGGGCACGGCCACCGGCGTCACCTTGCACCCGGCGACCTCCTCGCCCGCCTCGACCGCTTGTCCATCCATGAGCGTGAAGAACGACATGTAACCGACCGAGTTGATGGCGTCGACGACCTCGGCCTTGACGCGGAGAAGGCCCCGACGCGTCGCGATCAGACGCGCCTGGCTCTGGACCGGCGGACTGACTTCCAGGTTCGGCCCGGAGAGCGCGGCCGCAAGACGCTCGGCGGCCGCGTCCTCGTGGACGTCGCCCCGCTCCAGTTCCACGACGTGGAGATCGCCCGCCTGGCGTACCCGCTCGACGTGCGCGTCGGTCAAGACGGTGCCCTTGCGAAGGTCGGGCCCAAGGTCATGGACCAGAACACGACCAACAATGTCCTCGGCTCGTGCAGAGGCGCCGAACAGTCGATGGGCCTTCATTACTGGCAGCATAGATTCGAGTTGCCAGCAACCGTCCGCCTCTACAACACGCTCGCCCGTCGGAAGGAGGAGTTCCGGCCCTTGCATGACGGGCGCGTTCGCATCTACTCCTGCGGTCCGACCGTGTACCGGTACGTGCACATCGGCAACCTGCGCACCTTCATGTTCGCGGACCTCGTCTGCCGCAGCCTCGACTACCTCGGGTACACGGTCGACCAGGTCATGAACATCACTGACGTCGGCCACCTGACCGACGACACATTCGACCGCGGCGAGGACAAGATGCTCGTCTCCGCACGCCTCGAAAACCGGTCACCAGAGGAGATCGCAGAGTTCTACACCCGCGCATTCATGGAAGACGCCGCCCGCGTCAACATCCGCCCCGCCGGCCGCTTTCCAAGGGCCACCCAGTACGTGCCGCAGATGATCGAGATCATCGCGAAGCTGATCGAGAAGAAACACGCGTACGAGGTGGGCGGCACCGTCTACTACGACATCGCGAGCTTCCCTGCCTATGGGCGCCTGTCGCGCAACCGTTCGGAGCAGCTGCTGTCAGGCGTGCGAGGCGAGGTCGACCCGCGAAAGCGGCACCCAGGGGACTTCACGCTCTGGAAGGCGGCCGGCGAGCACCGCCTCCAGGTCTGGTCGAGCCCGTGGGGGTCAGGCTTCCCGGGCTGGCACATCGAGTGCTCGGCCATGTCGATTTCGCTGCTCGGTGAGCGCTTCGACATTCACACAGGCGGCGCCGACAACGTCTTCCCCCACCACGAGGCCGAGATCGCGCAGTCGGAAGGGGCCACCGGCCACAGCGTCGTGACCTGCTGGCTCCACGGCGACCACCTCATGCTGTCGGGCACTCGCATGGCGAAGTCTGCGGGAAACTTCTTTCGCATCACCGAGCTCGAGGAGCAGGGCTTCGATCCGCTTGCCTTTCGCTATCTGATGCTTCAGGCGAAGTACCGGACCAAGCTGAACTTCGACATCGGCGCCATGGCAGGTGCCGACCGCGCTCTCAGGCAGCTGAGGGAGCGCGTGTCGGAGTGGTCCCAAGCCTCACGCGCCCAAAACGCATATGCCCAAGGCGAGCGGTCTCCCGAGGCGGCCGACTTCGAGGGCCGATTTCGATCCGCGCTCGCCGACGACCTCGACATGCCGGCGGCCATGGCCTTGGTCGCGGCGCTGTCCCGCGGTGGGGCTGCGCCAGGCGCCAAGGCGACGCTGATTCGCGAGTGGGACAGGGTGCTCGGACTCGACCTCGACCGGGCTGCGCCCAGCCGGGACCTGCCGGCTGAAGCCGCCGCACTGCTTGAGCAGCGTGAGAAAGCGCGCGCGGCAAAGGACTTCGCGACCGCCGACCGCCTCCGCTCCCAGCTGGCCGCCCTGGGCGTCGTGGTCACCGACACCGCCGAGGGTCAGCGCTGGAAAGTGGTCTGAGGGGATAAAGCGCCAATTGCCCTCCCCCTTCAGAGCGGAGGGGCGGGGGTGGGGAGGGAAGGAGGCCGAGCCTTGCGGCCCGGCCCCCGCGAGAGGAAGGGGCTAACAGGACTCCGCTCGGCTAGGTTAGCAGCCTGTCCGGGTTTCCGATGAGCCGTCGCCGCAAGTGGGCGGCACGGGCTTGGGGGTCGGCCTGGGGTTCTTGTCTTGCCTCTGTGTGGGCTGTGGGCTCGGCTCCTGGTCGTGGGACTGCTTCTTGCCGCCACCCTGCACGTCGGGTCCGCCGCCCTGGTTCGACTTGGACGCCTCGCCGGTCTTGTGCTGGTCGCTGCCCAAGCTCTGGGGCTGGGAAGCAAAACCGCTGACGCAATCGCCGATGCCGTGCCCGCAACTCTGGACCTGGTATCTGATCTCCTCGCCCCACGTGACCGGATTGAGGCTCCTCGTGATGGCGAACTCGGCGGCGGCTCCGGCCGCCCCGGCCGCCAGGGCGGCGACAGCAAGTCCGGTGATGACTTTGGCGCCGACCGCGGCTCCGGCGCCGCCCATCACCTTTCTGAAGACGCTGCCGCTGAGCGCAGACCTCCGCAGGGGGATGGGAGAGGCGACGATCGGATCGAGAATCCGTCGAAGCTCTTCTTCTAGGCCGCTGTCGAAATCGCCCATACCATCAGTCTTCAGAATGAACGCCCGGCTCGGGCTGAATACTCATTGCCGGCAGGGTGCCGGCGCCGAGCGCCACCCTCAGCCGGGTCTTTGCCGCCGCCAGACGGGAGGCGATCGTCCGCTCCGGTACCCCAAGCGCAGCGGCGATCTCTCGGTTGCCGTAGCCGTGGTAGTGGCGGAGGACGATCGCCGCGGCTTGCTTGGCCGGCAGCTGGCGGAGGGCCTTCAGGAGGTCGGAGCGTTCCACCAACGATGCAGGATCCGGGGGCAGTGCCGGCCGCCCCAGGCGGCGGATGACCTCGCCAACCTGGCGCAAGCGCTGGCGGCGCCGGTAGGAGATCGCCGTGTTGATGGCGATGCGATGGAGCCAGGCCTCGGCGGGAGCATCGGGCCGCCATGACTTCCAGCCCTTGTAGGCGCTCTCGAACGTGTCCTGGGCACAATCCTCAGCAGCGGCCCTCTCGCCAAGCACGCCGATGAGCGTGCCGAGGACGCGTGAGTATCCGGTTCGGTAGAGGCGCTCGAAGTCCACCTCCGATCCAGGCCGGTACTCGGGCTCCCCAACCTCTCGCTTGCTTGACTCCGAACGAATGTTCGTCTAACCTCCCTGGCGCAGCATGCCTGGCTTCCCTGCGTTCGCCCCAGCTGACTTGGCAGGAGAAATAACGCTGGACCATTTGATCCCGTCCACGCCGGCCACCTTCGCGCCTTTGCCCGCCGACCTACGGCCCGAGCTGGCTGCGGCGCTGACGGCGCGGGGAATCGAGCGCCTCTATTCCCATCAGGCAGATGCCTACGACGCCGTACGCCGCGGTAGGCACCTGGTGGTCGTCACACCGACCGCAAGCGGGAAAACGCTCTGCTACAACCTCCCTGTTCTACAGCGTCTGCTGGAGAACTCTGACAAACGGGCCCTCTATCTATACCCAACCAAGGCACTGGCGCAAGACCAGCTCGCCGAGCTGGGCGCCTTGAAGGGCGGTCTTCCCATCGATGTGCGGGTCGACACTTACGACGGCGACACGGCCCCGGGCCGTCGCACGGCAATCCGCGAAGCCGGACACGTCGTGATGACCAACCCGGACATGCTACACACGGGCATCCTCCCTCACCACACCCGGTGGCGGCGGCTCTTCTCCAGCCTCGAGTTCGTGGTCATCGACGAGCTCCACACCTATCGGGGCCTGTTCGGCAGCCAGGTCGCCAACGTCATCCGCCGCTTGAAGCGGGTTTGCGCCTTCTACGGGTCCAATCCGACATTCATCTGCACGTCGGCGACGATCGCCAACCCACTCCAGCTCGCCCAGCGGCTGCTCGAGGAGGAGAACATCGAACTGGTTGCGCGCAGCGGAGCGCCGCGCGGTGAGCGGCGGCTCATCTTCTACAACCCGCCCCTGGTGAGCCGCGACCTCGGCGTCCGCCGCAGCTCCATGCTCGAGGCGCGACGCATAGCGGCGCCCTGGATCAGGGCGGGCGTGCAGACGATCGTCTTCTGCCGGAGCCGGCTGCAGGTCGAGGTCATGTTGAGCTACCTCCGCCAGGACCTCGCGCCTCGTCTTGATGCGGCTCGCTGCGTTCGTGGTTACCGCGCCGGCTACCTCCCTCTGCACCGCAGGGAGATCGAGGCCGGCCTGCGCCACGGCGAGATCACCGGCGTCGTCAGCACCAATGCACTCGAGCTTGGCATCGACATCGGCAGCCTGCAGGCGGCGGTGCTGGTGGGATACCCAGGCACCATCGCCTCCACGTGGCAGCAGCTGGGACGTGCCGGGCGCCGGTCCGGGTCGGTGGGAGTTTTCGTGGCCTCTAGCTCGCCGCTCGATCAGTTCATCGTCCGGCACCCCGAATACTTTCTAAGTTCGGATCCCGAGGAAGGCCTCATCGATCCGGACAACCTGCTGCTCCTGGCCGGTCATCTCCAGGCCGGTCTATTCGAGCTTCCTTTCGAAGACGAGGAGCGGTTGGGGCACGCAGACGTGCGCGATCTTTTGCACCTGTTCGAGGAGGACGGGTCGGCGACCCATTCGGCAGGACGCTGGTTCTGGAGCCGGCAAGCCTTTCCGGCTGAAGAAGTCCATCTCCGCCGCATCGCGGCGGACAACGTGGTCATCATCGACACCTCGCAGCCGCGGCCCCAGGTCATCGGGGAGATGGATCAGTTCTCGGCCCCGGTGCTGCTGCACGAAGAGGCTGTCTACCTCCATGAGGGGGCCCAGTTCCACGTCGATCGCCTCGACTGGGACGAGAAGAAGGCATACGTGCACCCGGTCGAGGTCGATTACTACACCGACGCGCTGGCCTCGGTCAAAGTCCAGGTCCTCGACACCTTCTTCGGCCCAGATGGACGTGGTCTTTCCCGCCACCACGGCGAGCTGAAGATCACCTCGCTCGCGAGCATGTTCAAGAAGATCCGGTTTCACACGCACGAGAACATCGGCTCGGGTCCCATCCACCTGCCCGAGCAGACGCTGCATACAACCGGTTACTGGATCACCGTCGACGAAGACTTGTGGCGCGCGCTCGGCCGCGAAACGTTGGAAGCAAGTCTTCAGGGGATGGCGCATTCGCTGCGGCATGTTGCCAGCCTGCGGCTGATGTGCGACCCGCGCGACCTTGGCGCGGTCGCCGAGGTGCGTTCGGTGACGACGCGACTGCCAACCGTGACCGTCTACGAGATCTATCCCGGCGGCGTCGGCTATTCGGCACGGATGTACGAACTGCACCGCGATCTTCTCGAGAACGCCGCGGAATTGGTGCGCGACTGCCCATGCAACGCCGGCTGTCCGTCCTGCATCGGTCCGCTGCATCTCGTGGAAGGAGCGAAGAGCGCATGTCTGCGATTGCTGACCGAAGGCCGGTCTTCAACCTCCGCGAGCGCCTTGGCCGTCTAGGCGCACCCCCGCGACCTCGGCAGAAGCACGAGTCCTCGCCACCGCGGGGGTTCGAAACGGTGCCGACTCCTTTTGGAGACGCGCTGCTTCGAGAAGACGTGATCCCCCATCCGGCCCTGGAGCCTGACCCGGGCAGCGTCGCCTACATCGACACGGAGACGACCGGTCTCAGCGGCGGGGCGGGAACCTATGCGTTCGCTGCGGCCGTCGCACGGCCCATCGACTGCGGCCTTCGGTTGGCCCAGTTGTTCCTGTCGCAGCCCGGGATGGAAGCGGCATTCCTGTACGCCCTGCGCGCGGAGCTGGAAATCGCCGATGGCGTCGCCAGCTTCAACGGTGGCTCGTTCGACCTTCCGGTGCTGCGCACGCGATGGGTGATGGCCCGGATGCCCGGGGAACTGTTGTCCCTTCCGCACGTCGACCTCCTGACCCTGGTGCGAGCCCTGTACCGGCACCGGCTGGAGACCTGCACGCTCCGCATGGTCGAAGAGCGTCTGCTGGGATACGAGCGCGAAGACCCGATTTCGAGCGCACTGGTTCCCGACGTGTACTTCGCCTACCTGCAGGGTGGATCGAGCGCGATGCTGGAGGCGGTACTCGAGCACAACCGGCAGGATGTGATCAGCCTCGTGCATCTCCACTCGCGGCTTTTGGCGCGACTCGCGGGAGGCGACATGGGCATGGATGCCTCCGACTGGCTGGCGGTCGGCCGTCACCGCCTCCGGCGGGGCGCTCGGGCAGACGGCTGGCGTGCGCTGCGCAATGCGACCAGCGTCGCCAAGGATCAAGCCGCCGCCACCGCCGGGCTCCTGATCGCTCGCCGGCTCGGACGCCGGGGTGCGGTCTCGGGCGCGGAGGAGCTCCTGGGATGGCTGGAGGCGCGAATGACTTCAGACATCCGGCTGCCCCTGGCCCGGGCGAAGCTGCTCGAGTGGCGCCGGCGCGATCCCCGGCTGGCGCTGGCCGTCGTGGAAGCAGCCCAACGGAGGATGCCGGAGGCAGCTGTCGAACTCGAGCCGCGGCGGGAGCGCCTGCGCCGGAAGGTGGCGAACCGGCGCCCCACAGTGAAGGGCACGGAAACGCCCGCTGCTTCGTTATTCACGTAATGTGCTGCATCTTGCCTTCCGATGGGGTTCAATGACCTTCGTATGAAGGCTCATCGGGCCCAAACCGGAGTTCAGCAACGCCGCCGGCGACAGCGCGGGCAGTCGCTGGTCGAGTTTGCCATCTCCTCGATCGTGCTGCTCCTGTTGGCGATGGGACTGCTCGATCTTTCCCGCGCGTTCTACTTCGCCGTCAACCTCGAAAGCGCCGCCCGCGAGGGGGCCCGGCACGGCGCCTGGTTCAACACTGCCGCGCGCGCCAACTTCTACCTCGACGACAGCGACATCATGCAAGCGGTGAATCAGGCCCTTGGCGGGGCCGGCCTGACCGCGACCTTCGTGCCGTCCCCCGGTTGCCTTTTGCCAACGGACAGCAACGGGTTCAACAACAAGCCGTACCCGGCCAGTGCATATCCATCGACTCCGCAGGCCGTGAACGTCTACATCTGCTACACCTACCCGGGGGGCGGGCTGCAAACCGGGACAATGCCAAACCACCCGAACGACAACTCATGGCGGCTCGGTGACATCAATGTCTCGTTGCTGATGAACTTCCAGCTCATCACGCCGTTCATCCAGAACCTCTTCGGCAACGGGATCAACCTCGCCTACAACGAGCACTTCACGATCCAGGGCAAGCCATGAAAGAAGGCCTGCTCACTTGGTTCCGAAGCCAGCGGTCACAGGGCATGACCGAGTTCGCGATCATCGCACCGGTCCTGCTGCTTCTCACGTTCGGGATCATCGACTTCGGGCGCGGGCTTTACTTCTACATCACGCTGCAGCAGGCCGCCAATGAGGGCGCCCGGGTGGCGGTTCGCGCCTCCGACTTCATCGACGCGAACGGCGTCGGATGCGCGCCGCCTGGCTATGTGCACTGCTGGCCGACCGACTCCGACGTGGCTGCGGCAGTGCAAGTGCACGCGGTGACCGAGGTCCTCGCCAACCCGTGCCCCAACGGGCCCATCCCCAATGGCGGCAACCCGCAGGGCTCGCCGCAGCTGCCTCCATCCAACTCCGGCTGGATCTTCATCACCGACCCCAGCACGGCAGGCGACGGGAATGGTCTCAATATTCCGGGACAGACCCCGGTAGTTGCGAACGGCCCCCGCGGCGGGCTCGGCACTTTTCCTGCAGCCGGTCCAGGTTGCCTCGACATCAAGCCCGCGGTTGGCAACGAGCCGATAAAAGTGACGCTCTGGTATAACTTCCAGCCGCTCACGCCGATAATCCAGCAAGTTGTCGGCGACAGAATCGTCATTACTGCTTATGCGGTTTACCGTGCCGAGTACAGCAACTAAGTCGCGGCAGCGCCGGCGACAGGAGGGCCAAGCGATCGTTTTGGTCGGATTGCTGATCCTGGTGCTTTTCGCCATGCTCGGGCTCGCTATCGACTCCGGGCGCGCTTACGTCGATCGCCGCGACCAGCAGGCCGCGGTCGACGCCGCAGCGCTGGCTGCAGGCGACTGGTACGAGAACTTCACCGACCTCTACGGCAGCACGTTGCCGCGGTCGAAGCAGGTCTACGAGCATGACCTGCACCTCTACTCCGGCTCCACCTCCGATGTCGCCACGTTCACGTTCGTCGGGCCCAACGCCAACCTCCGACAGGACACCGACATCGTCACCTACGCCGGCGCCTATACGCTCACGATCGTGGCTACCAACACACAGTTCAACGGCTACCAGTTCACCTTCACGAGCGTGCACAACTTTCCGCTGGCATTCATGCAGATCTTCGGCGGTCAGACGACGGTCACCATCACCGCCACCGCTACAGCAATCGTCGGCAACCAGCGCCAGACGCCGGCCCTGCTGACCCTGAGCACGAGCAGCTGCGCGACGAACCTCAAAGGTGCCGCGCAGCTCACCGTCCTCGGAGACGTCTACACCAACGGCACCGCCTGCGTCGACGCCAACCTGCACGAGGCGGGGAACTGCTATGGAGCGGCGGGCTCGAACTGCAATGCGGCGACGTACTACTGCTACAACTCCACCCCGGGGTTCGTGCCTTACGACCCCAATGGTCCGGGACCGCCGGTGCATCCGGCTGGAGCTTGCGCGACCGGTGACACGATTGGCCAGCCGGTGGTGCCGGCCCCGAGCCTGCCCGACCCCGGTTACCTCGCGCCGTCGGTGGGCTCCTACCCCTTGGGGCAGGGGTATGCGCAGAACAACCGGGGCACGTGGACCGAGATGTACCCGGGCGTGTACGACACCTTCCACCTCAGCGGTGGGTCGGCGAGCTGCGCCTTCCTCGACCCCGGCGTCTACACCTGGACGGGCGGCTACACGTCCGACGCGACCGGCAGCCTGCTCTCAAACGAGCTGAAGCCACCCAACGAGGAGCTGTATTCGGCGCCGGGCACCCCACTGACGGCCAGCCCGCAGTTCTGGAACATGAACTCCGCCGGATGCGCCGGAAACTTCACGCTGACCGTGAACGTAGTTTCCGGCTACGGCATCAAGCACGGAGGACTCGGCGTCGGCAACTGGGGGGTTGAGCTGACGTCCGTGCGCTGGGATCGGTTCCTCGACGCGAGCATCCTGCCGGACCCATGCCTCGGATCGCCCGGGTGCCGCCGCGAGAGCGCACCTTCATCCTGCCAGTTGGTGGCCACGGCGGACATCAAAGACCAGGTGATCGACGTGAGCATCACCCAGAACGCCCCGGGTGCGCAGTACTACAACGTCTACCTCAACCCCAACGGCTGCGACGGGAATCCCAACAACTTCTCCTTCGTCAACCGTTTCCTGGCCCCCGGATGGACGGACGGTGGCGGGCCGCCGGCCAGCCCTGGCGGTACCTACCCGAGCGGTGGCAGCGGCATCGTGCTGGCCGGTGGCACCGGCGGCTATCCCTGCGGATCCCCGGGCCATAGCATCTGTGCCGTCACCGCCAGCTCGCTTCTGCCCAACATCCTGTGCTACTCCCAGACCCGCACCAAGAACTGCCAGCCGCCCGACGACGAAGCCGCGCCGCAGTGCTTCAGCAACTGCCCACCGCCCCCGGGTCTCCTTTCCCAGGAGAACGCGAAGATGTCTCTCGAGTACCTGCCCTACACCGGTGGTGACGTGACGAACGAGAACTATTGCCAGCAGACGCCCCCCTTCCCGACGGGCGACCCCCTTGCGCCGTGCGCCACGGCCAAGATCACGCCAGGTGCCGTGCAGTTCTACTTCCCGGCCGGGTCCTGCCTGACCCAGAACGCGCAGGGCGCGACCTACGTGTACAGCGGCGAGCAGTACAACTGGATCGTGATCTACGCGCCGGGATCCAATCCGGGGCCCGCCAACACCTGCTCGGACAAGATGAACGGGGGCGCTTCCACCCAGTACATCGGCACCATCTACACACCGGCGGCGAACTGGACGATCAACGGTGGGGACCGCTCGCCACTGGCCGGCCAGGTCATCGCTTACACGGCGAGCGTCTCCGGAGGGGGAGCCGTCGGCATCGACTTCAACCCGAACTACGCACCCGCGCCGCCCGCCGCCCGGCTGATCAACTAACCGCCGGGGCCCGCGCTTTCCAGCTCGAGCCGCCCGCGGTCAGGTAAAGGGCGCACCTGGTAACCGAGATCCCGCAGCGCCTCGTCCAGCCAGAGCAGCACCATCTCCTCGGTGTTGGACCAGGCCTCCGGGGAGGATGCCGGCAGCCCGGTGTCGATAACGACTCGGCCCGCCACGCGCAGCACGCGCCGCACCAGGGCCGCCGCCTCAGGCACGCTGAGATCGAGCTCACCCACCGCCCGCGAGAGCATGAAGCAGGCCGCGTTGAACGTCTGGGCGTCGATCGGTTCGGTGCCCGCCAGCCGTTCCGCCAGCTCCGCCCGCAAATCGGTGGGGTCCATGCGACGGTATTATTTCCCGAAGGCTGGGACATGGACCTGACCGAACCCGTTCTGCTCACTCCCGAGGGGCTGGAGAAGCTCAAGCGCGACCTCGAGGTTGCGTTGAAGCGGCGCGCCGAGGC
>WNFB01002332.1_pt1 | contig 16510 bp, 12 predicted proteins | sample 5400501 | NCBI WGS metagenome assembly WNFB01 (sample SAMN13153341, study PRJNA577476) | soil metagenome | isolation source: 200 cm saprolite under Douglas fir tree site 2 hole 1 | place: USA:California | collected 2015-04-18
AATCTTGCACCAATGATCGCCACACTTAATCTGCATGTAATATCCGAGAGTCCCCCGGCGGTTCCGGTAGTTTCCGGCGGATAGCAATTCAGCCGCTGGCGAAGCAATAAGGTCGGCGACCTCATCTAGGGTCACTGGTTTCACCCCCTGTTGGCAGCAAAGAATATATTTTAATCCTAACACCCACCCCACTTTGTTCCAAGCGCCGCTACAAGCCGATAGCTGTATCATTTGGGATGGCTGGACCTGGACAATCGCAGATCAGGTTTGGATGCTTGCCGAGGTGCTAGGGGTGGTTCAAGATTGCCGCGCTGAAGGAGTATGCAAAATGGATAAAGAAATTGTCGGTATTATCTGCGTGAGCTCAATCGGCGTCGCGACAATTATCGGGATATTCGTAACGAAGACTCCCGGATGGGGGAAATATTCGACCAGCACGCTTATCCTGACAGTGGCTTTGTTTATCGCCACGAACCTTTTCATCGCCGGAAAGTTAGAGTCTGCGCCGTTCTCCAACTTGCTCTTTGCCATTGTTGGATACGCCGGTGGGCTCATCGCCAGCAAGAAAGCGGAAGACTAGCACTCAGATTCAAATGAAACCCCTACCTGTCCTCCAATATTCTCAGGTTGGGTGTCCGCGATCTCCACCGAAAAAACGTGAGTGGCACCGCGAACTTCGCAGCCACTCGCCATCTTATGGCAGATTCGCTACCTTGCGCGCGTCGCCGGTCAGCTCGAGGATGTGCATGCCCGTGTTGGCGCGATCCACGATGTAGATGTAGCCGCGGTCGTCCACTTCCACGTTGTTGGTTTGGATTGCGGTCTTGCACTTCTGGTCCGCGCCTTGGCCAACGCAGCGCTGGTCGGTTTTGTCGGTGATGGCCGGGATGTAATAGGCGATCTCCTTCGGGTTGTAGGGGTCGCGAACGTCCAGGGCGCGCAAGCCGGCGTTGAAGTGCGCGACGAATACCACGCGCTTGTAGTAGATCGGCGTCATGTTTTCATTGGTTGAATGCGTGCCGAATCGCCCGCCGCGGCCACAGAAGCCGCCGCTGGCCTCCGGCACCGTCCACGTCGAAACGCCCAGAATTCTGGATTCCGTCGTGATGTCGAAGATGCGAATCAATTGCCTCGGCGCGCGACATTCATTGTCGGTCGTCTCGCCCGCGACGACGAGGAAGTCATGCTTGGCTTGCGCGCCGTTTTTGGCGAACTCGGGCAGGTCCATCCCAAGCAGCGGGTAGGTCGTGTGCGCCCCGGCCTCATCCGGGAGATCAAGCCTCGCTACGACCGGATACATTAGATTCGCCTCGGTGGGGTCCTTGGGTCCCTTGAGCAGCTTCTCGCGATCAATGATTTCGATCACGCCGCCCTTGGACGTGCCGTAGCCGGCATAGACGCGGTTGCCTTTGGGCCCGGTGGAGATGGCGCCGTGCAAATCGCTCGGCTGAAAGCCCGTCGAGCCGGGCTGCTGGCCAGGCAGGCCGAAATCGCGTATGAAAACCGGCTCGCTCGGATCGCCCAGGTCATAGACCTGCATCATTCGCTTGGCGCGCCAGCCGGGCTTGCCGGAGACCAGATAGGCGATGCCGCTATCGCATTCCCACCAGCTTTTGTGCGTATCCACAAGACCGCTTAGGATCACGTTGATCCGGCTCGGTTTAGCCGGATCGGTTACGTCCCACATTTCATGGGAGGAGGTGCCCAGCGTACGCAGCAAGTACACCTTACTCTTGTCGGCGTGCGGCAGCTCCGATCCGTCGCACAAGCGAACCATCTGGGCCCCGCCGGTTTCGCCCGGCCCAGGGACTCGCGCCTCGCCCGGAATATGGGCTAGATACTTTGGCTGCTTCGGATTGGTTACGTCCACGATCGAGGTGCCGTTGTGCTCCATTTGTCCCGTAAGCGGGTTCACCGATTGGCCGCCGTGGTGGCCGACGTACGCAATCCAGCGGTTGCCCTGCTTGTGGACGACGGGCTGATAGGAGCTCCGATTCTGTAAGTCGTTGTAGCCGACGAGCCCCATGTTCTTGCTCTCGGGCTGTTTCTGAGCCGCTGCGGTTCCCGCAAAGAATCCCGCTAGCATCCAGCTGGCTACCAAAACGATGACCCATCCCTTACGCACGCAATCTCGAAGCAGCATATGCTCTCCTATTCCGAATCTGTCGCCGATCGTGGCTGGCGCGGCCTGCGATTCCAGAGACTCAGCTAGAAACTACATAAGTCTGGTTTCACTGTCCGTATTGAAGGTGGCTTTCGGGCGGATAATATCACCGCTGTAGCTGATTGCGGAGCGATTCCTTTCTTGGGGGCCGGAGTCCATGGCTTTGGCACGGATGCGTCGGCAGGTTTCCGATCGCCCTCGCCAAGACGAGCGAACGATTCACCCCAAAAGCATTCCACCCCGCACAATTTCAAATTTGTTACAGTTTGCACAGCCATCTTGAGGTCGGCAAGGATGTGACCCAGGAACACTCTGGCGCAGTTTGCCCGTGAAAGATTCTTGCATGGCGATGCGTAATACCTGATGGATGCGAGGAGACATCCCGAAGGGATGACCGAGGGGATGAACCCCGCAGAGCAGGCCGTTTTCCGGGAGCGCGTGGCCCGGGCGCGCGCCGGAGACGCCGACGCCTGGGGCGAACTCTACCGCCAATATGCGCCGGCGATTTTCCGCTTCTGCCGCAGGGCGATGCCCACTCGCGAAGACGCCGAAGACGCCACCATGGACATATTCCTGAAGGTCAGACAGAAGCTTTCGCAGTACGACGCCAGCCGCCCGTTCGGCGCGTGGCTCTACACTGTCGCGGCGAATCACTGCTGGGACTTATTGCGCCGCAGAAAAGTGCGCCAGGACCTGGAGGCCGGCGATGTCGAGGAGATGCCGCTCCAGCATCCGGATCCCGGCCAGCTCGAGCGGCTGATTGACCAGCGCACGGGCCAGCAGGTGCGCCGCGCCCTCGACAAGCTGCCCGCGCGCTCGCGCATGGCGCTGGTGCTGCGCTACTACGCCGACATGAGTTACGACGAGATCGCCGAGGCCCTGGGCGTGCGCCGCGCGTTTGTCGGCGTGGTGCTGCTGCGCGCGCGGCACCAGTTGCGGGAGGTTCTGGGCGCGCGCGGCGCCGCGAGCCTCGCCGCAGGAGGCGCATCATGATCCACTTCGACGAAATGGCGTGCTTGTTGTACCTCGAAGGGCAGCTCGATCCTCCACGAGCCGCGGAAATCCGCGTCCACGCTGCTGCCTGCGCCCAGTGCCGCGTTCTGCTTCAGGCCCTCGAGCGCGAATCGAAACTGTTGTCTTCGGCGCTACAGGAAGAAAACGAGCCCGTGCCGGCGCGGCTGCTGAGCGCGCCGGGAGGGGGAGCGGCGTCCTGGATCTGGGCCGTGTCCTTCGGGCTGTTCGCCGCGGGCGCGTATTGGCTCTGGGCCAACACCATCAGTCCTTGGTTTGACCAAATGACGAGCGCGGGGTTCGGAGGAACGGATCTCGTCAGCATGTTGTTGTTCGGTAGTGCCTTCTGGGGAGGATGGACGGACATGATTGACATTTTACAAGTTGCGGCGGTAATTGCCCTCGGGATTGGGGTATTCGTCCTGCTCCGGCGGCGCTTCCGGCGCACGGCGGCGGTCGCGGTTGTGGTGGGCGCGCTGGCGCTCACGCTGGTGCCTTCGCAGTCGGCTTCGGCGGCCGAACTTCGCCACGAGCGGGAGGTGTTTGTTCCCGCCACCCAGGTCCTCCACAACGACTTGATCGCGGCCGGAGAAGCGGTGCGTGTTGACGGCACGATCGACGGCGATTTGATTGCCTTCACCCACGATCTGACCGTCACCGGGCATGTCACCGGCGACATTATCGCGTTTGCTGGGAAAGTGCGCGTGGATGGAACCGTGGACGGCAATGTTCGCGTCTTCACGGAGGTGGGCAATATCAGTGGTTCGGTGGGCAAGAACATCAGCGCTTTCGCAGAGACGTTGGAATTGACTTCCAAGGGGCAGGTAGGTGGCGGGTTGATTGCCCTTGCCGAGAATGCGACGCTAGACGGTCGCATCCGTCGCGATGTGCTGGGTCTGGTGGGCCGCACCGACCTCAACGGCTTGGTCGGCGGGCAAGTGTGGATCCGCGGAAGGACGCTCGCGATCACTTCAACGGCGGAAATCGGCGGCCCCGCCTCGTTCGAGGGTCGCGAACGACCCACGGTGGCTGCCGAAGCTAAGCTGGCAAGCCCACTCCAAGTCGAGATTCGGCGGCAGGTCCGGCGAGCGAGGGTTGCCGGGATTGCTTTGGTGATTCATGCCATCGTCGCCTACGCAGCGGCGCTCGGTCTCGGGCTTTTGCTCATCACGGTGATGCCTCGGTTTTTCCGCACGACGTTGCGCGAGACCGGTCGCGTGGGACTTTCCGTCGGAGTGGGAACTCTGGCGTTAATCACGGGGTTCTTCCTGCTGGTGCTTTCCGTCTTTCTGCTCTTCGTTGGCGTAACAGCAGGGGTGGCCAGTGTATTCGCCTACGCGCCGATTCTTTACGTCGCGCAGGTCTTTGTGGGCGCATGGCTGGGGAGCAAGATCCTCGGCGAGGCGCCGAACCAGACCATGGCCATCGCGGGCCGCCTAGCCCTGGGTCTGCTTATCCTGCGCGCGGCGGGGCTCATCCCGTTCCTGGGAGTGCTCGTGTGGATAGCCGTGGGGTTGTGGGGCACGGGCGCCGTGCTGCTCGGCTTCTACAGGATGTCGCGCGTAGAGCCTGCGGCTCTTCCCGCCTAGATCATCCCGCGAAAAACTTTGGGCCGGAACGCGTGCGGTCTGCCCCTTCCGGCCCCTTTCACTGTTACGGCTCTGTATGGGACGCCGGCCTATGGCTTTAATACGACCTTGGTCGCGACCAAGGTTCGCGCTCCGCTGACGTTGAACAGCGGGCCGCGCACCGAGACCACACCAGAATTTGGAATCAGCGAGATGTTTATCAGATTGTTGTTCTCAGAGAAAATCGTTATTCCTGGAAACGTCTGTGCCTGAATCTGAGTAACACTATGACCGGAGAATATAGACGGCACATTCGTCAGTGGAATGCTGTTGGACGCCGGTGGTTGAACCGTCGCGGTAATCCGGGACGAACGCAGTCGAACGCGGTCGACTGTGATTGAATTGCCAGGCACGTTGTTTATGGCTCTCACTTGCACCTGCTGCCCGACGGACAGGTCGGCAGGTGATCTAAACAGACAGCAACTTGAGTCAACCTGTACGGTGTCAGCGTGAGTGAAATCCAAATCAAAGGTGGTCGCCACTGTGTAAGTCACAGTAGCGGGCTCCCCGATCGTCAGTCCTCCCGAAGTGCCGAACAGCGGTCCTCCGAATGCCGCGGATTCTGCCACCGCAACGATCGTGAATTGTTGCGGGCCTACATTCGTGCTGGTAATAATTCCCTCAACTTCGGTCTTGCTGCTATCGCTGTCCTCGAAGAGCACACTTCTTGCCACTGCCGTGCCGTCGAACCGAATGCTGATATCCACGCTTACAATTTGTCCGTCTTTCAGACATTGAAAGGACGGCGTTGTGCAAGCGACTGCAGGAAAATTAAAGAATTTGGTCGTCATACTGTCCACCGTCAGCGGAGGCAGGCTCGGCGGAGGCAAACTCGATTGAAGCTTAAACGAAAACGTATTGTGTATAGTGTCGATCGAACCGACCTGCCCGACCACATCCTCGGCTCCCACCAGCGGCGCTCCGCTGCCTCCCGGCGAGAATTCCGAAACCGTCGCGCCGGTCTTGAAATCGGCACCCAGCGTTGCCGAAAACAATTTATCCAGATTGAGATCCACTAGGAGCCCCGCGCCAGTGTTGGCCGAGATCGCCAGCGTCGGGATTGTGATGGTTGTCGACAGGTTGGCGATGGTTGTCGGGGGAATCGTACAAATCGAACCAATATTGCACGTCGTCCCTCCTGATACGATGGCGCTCCCCGTGTCATTCTCAATCGTGAGCGACGGATTCGCGAACGTAAGCACCAGGCTCGTGTAGTTCCCCGCGTTCACATTTGTCTTACTCAAATACGCGATGTCGGTTTGCAGGCGAGTGATTTCCAGGGTGGCTGGGGTAGTCAGCAATGAAACATTCCCCGGGTTGAGTGTCGCGCCGGTCAGCGTCACCTCAGCCGAAAGGAAACTCACATTCGTCGGCGGCGTATCAGTCATAGCCAGCACGACGGGAGCGCTTCCTGGGGGCGGGATCTGTGAACCCGCCTGAAATCTGAAGTTGCAGCCTGCCAGCACGCCGCAAAAGGCAAGCAGGGTCAGTGCTTTTATGGATTTCGTTGGACGCATGTCCCCACGCGTTCAGCGTGGCCCGTTCGACGATCCGAGGTCGGCCCGCGCGATTTCGGTGCTATAGCAACTGCTCTCTTTCAACCTAGCACAAGAACCCCCATGGCGGGGGGCGAAACCATAGTGCAGTTGAGCAATAAGTTCCCGGCCGGAAAATGAGTTTCTGCCGCAACGCGCCCAAGTGAGGACTCACGGACAGACGCAAGTGGAAGCGGCGTCCCGGTCAACCGGGACGCCGCCACAAGCATCGTCCAACGGGGAAGCTTACTGGGCCTGTCCGGTCACGCTCAACAGCATTTGCGTGCCGCTATCCAGGTGAACGTTCTTCGTTGGGGAGACAATCATCGAGCCCTGGGTCGCGCTCGAAGCTGCCGAGTTGATCGAGAGTCCTTGCAGACCGAACACGCCGCTGCTGTTGGAGCTCAGGCGGCCCGCTGAGGTCAATCCGCCTACGGCCCCGGCCGAATGAGTCGCCGCGTTCACAGTGCCCGCGGCATTCCCCGACACCGAGCCCGCTGTGTTTACGACGGTGCCCGCTGCGCCACCCGCCGTGGAAGCCACGCCGCCCAATAGTCCACCTCCGCCACGAGCGGTTCCCGAAGCGGCGCCCATCGTGCCTCCCGACAACGCCAAGTCATCGGAACCCACCGCAGCGGCCGCGGAAGATTGTGAGGCAGCCAGCGCCTGGATGGTCGCGTTGAAGGGGACTTCCCGCCCATTCATCATGGCGTGGTCAAAGGCGATACCAAGCTGCGACTGAGTTTGCCCACTGGTGCGCGCCTCGGCTTGTGTCACGTGGCCTACCAGAGTCGTGCCCTTCTTCATCACGACTTTCCCGTCCTGTTTTACATCTTGCGCCGTGCGCGCTTCGACGCGATCACCCGGCTTGCTTTTCTTGGCGTCCAGCGAGCCGGCCAGCGTGGCGTCAATCTTCGTTCCACCGGACAGGTCTGCCGAAGTCCCGCCCGCATTGGCCGAAGCCGAAGTGGACGTGGATGAGGACCCGGCACCGGAGACTTTCGTGCCTGATTTGTCCGCCCGCGCTGAACCTTGCGCTTGTGTGGAGGTATCCGTCTGAACCGAAGCGGAACTCTGCGCCGCGGCGGTCCCTGCTCCTAACACCCCAGCCAACAATACGGGAAGAATTTTATTCATACAAAAACGCCTCCTCTAGTCGAATACAAGCTAACCACTGGTCCCTCAGTTTTAAGACTGAATACGCGGTGGTTGATGTTGCAATTCCCCGACCAAAAGCTAAGTAATTGCAAGGCAAGGAGATATTTAGGAGGTAGTCCCGAATCAGGAGACCCCTCCGAGTGAAATCTATCCAACCTTGAAAAAAGTCTACGGAAGGAAATTTCCGTACAAAATTGCTCCCCAAGCGCCAAACCCCGGCTCCTCGCAGATCTAAACCAGGCCAAGTTCCCGGCCGGCATTGGCAAGGGTTTCGCACGCCTGTTCGAGATCCGCGCGCTTGTGGGTCGCCGTGACGATGGCCCTGAGGCGCGCTTTGCCCTCGGGGACCGTGGGAAAACCAACGGCGGGGATGTAAACACCCGCTTCATAGAGGCGCCGCGATAGCTCAAACGCTTTCGCGGCCTCGCCCACGTGGATCGGCGTAATCGGTGTTTCGCTGGCCCCAGTGGAAAAACCAAGCCTCTTCAAGCGGCGCTGAAAAAATTTTGTGTTCGACCAGAGCTTTTTGATGAGTTTTTCACCCGCGGGAGAATCGAGCAGCCGGAACGCAGCTTGGCAGGTGGCCACTACCGAAGGTGGATGGCCCGTTGAGAACAGAAATGGCCGTGCGCGATGATAGAGATAATCCACCAACTCACGGGAGCCGCAAACATAGCCGCCCATTGCGCCGATGGCCTTGCTCAGCGTGCCAACCTGAATGTGGACCCGTCCATGGCATCCCAAGTGGTCCACGGTGCCTCGGCCGTTGCGTCCGAGCACGCCGGAGGCATGCGCGTCGTCCACCATCATGATGCAATTATATTTTTCCGCGAGGCCGCACAGCTCGGGCAGCGGGGCGATGTCGCCCTCCATGGAAAACACGCCGTCGGTGATCAGGAGTTTGCGCCCCGGCCAATTCTCGGTTTCCTTGCAGAGGCGCTCGCAATCCGCCACCTCGCGGTGCTTGAAGACGCGAATGGCGGCGCGAGACAACCTACAGCCGTCAATGATAGACGCGTGGTTGAGCTCATCGGAAAGAATCAGGTCTTCTTTGCCGAGGATGGCTGCGACCGTGCCGGCATTCGCTGTGAAGCCGGATTGAAACACGACGGCGGCCTCCGTGTTCTTGAATTTCGCGATTTGATCCTCTAGCGCCATGTGTAGATCCATCGTTCCGGCGATTGTGCGGACGGCTCCGGCGCCCACGCCGTGCGTGCGGATGGCTTCCATCGCGGCGCGCCGCAGCGCCTTGTGCGTGGTCAAACCCAGGTAATTGTTCGAGCTGAGATTGATGACCTCCCGGCCATCGAACTGGGCCACCGGCTTCTGCTCGCCCCCGAGCACACGCAGGCGGAAGTGCTGCCCCTTCGCCTTTAGCTCTTCGAGTTGATCGTGCAGATAGGCAAGTGGGTTTGGAGACGTGGTGCTCATCGGAAGCGCCTCGGGCGGGCTGCTCTATAACTCATGTTCGCTCAACCAAAGAGCGAGTCAAGGGAAAAAGGAAATGGGAGCCGTTCCACCGGCTGTGGGACGCGGCCAATCTACTGCACGCGCTCGAAGGAATAGCCGGAAGCTTCGAGAGCAGTGGTCAACTCCGCCACGTGCTCCGGGCCGCGCGTCTCCATCGTGATGTCAATGACGGCGTCGCCGATGACCACGCCAAAGTATGCGCGATCGTACATCGTCTCTACGATGTTGGCCTTTTGGTCGGCGATGACCTGCGCGAGCCGCTGCAGCGCGCCGGGATGATCGGGCAGGTGAATCCGCAAGCGGACCAGCCGCCCATTTTTCACTAGCCCCCGTTTGAGAATGATGGAGAGCAGCGAAACGTCAATATTTCCGCCGCTCACCAGAACTCCAATCCTCTTCCCGCGGTGAGAAATTTTCTTGTTCAATACGGCCGCGGCCGCCGCGGCGCCCGCCCCCTCGGAAAGCATTTTTTCTCTTTCGAGGAGCTGGAGAATCGCGTTGGCGACCTCCTCGTCGTCCACGGTCACAATGTCATCAACATACTTGCGGACCATCGGAAACGTGCGCGCGCCGGCACAACGCACGGCGATCCCGTCCGCGATGGTTTGGTTCGCCGGCAAAGTGGCCCGCTTCTTTTTTTCGACCGCAACCTTCATCGAAGCGAGTTTCGCGGATTGCACGCCGATGACTTGAATCTTTGGACGGATCTCTTTGGCCGCACAGGCAACGCCCGCGATGAGCCCGCCTCCACCCACAGGAATGATGAGGACATCGAGTTCCGGATGCTGCGCGAGCATTTCGATCCCCAGGGTTCCCTGGCCCGCAATGACGGCTTCATCGTCAAACGGGTGGATGAACGTGAGCCGGTGCCTTTTGCACCGGCGCAGCGCTTCCTCGCAGGCCTCCTCGTAGTTCGCTCCGGCCAGGATCACGTCGGCGCCGTATCTCTGTGTGGCAGACACCTTGACGAGCGGCGTGGTAATCGGCATGCAAATCTGCGCCTTGATCCCGCGCCTGGTCGCGTGGTACGCGACAGCCTGGGCGTGATTGCCTGCCGAAGCCGCAATCACGCCGCGGCGGCGTTCGGCCTCGGTCAGCGTCAGGATTTTGTTGAGCGCGCCCCGTTCCTTGAACGCCCCGGTCATCTGCAGGTTTTCGAGCTTGAGAAATATGGAGTTCCCCGTAAGTTGCGAAAATTTCTCAGATCGAACGAAGGGCGTGATAGGAATCGAGTTCCTGATGCGTTCCGTTGCTTGTCGAATCTCTCGTATGGTCAGCATGTGGGAAGTCGTAATCTGCCTACGGAGCTGTTCTTCGTGGCTGGGGGCTACGCCCACCAGCCTTCCGGACCAGCCCCACGCTCTCCTCTCGTCAAAATCAGCGCCATAGCATTACACAAGCGGCGGGGCGAGGCCAGCCCGCGAATTTTGTCCGGTGCGCGGGAAGCCGGCTGATCCAGGCAGCGAGCTGATCCGGGCGTTCGCGCATTCCCCGAACCAGACAGGTGCTGGGGATGATATGGGGGGAGACCGGGAGGCGAGGATTTAGCTACCCTTGCGCGTAAGAACGTGCCCCGAGGGACTATCGGCCGGGGCTTGCGGCCGATTGAGGTTCGGATTCAGCCCGCAAATCGCGTTCGACGGGAACGATGCGCCGGTACACGCGAATCGAAAAGAACCGGTTCCGGCAGGGGGCGCACCGGTAGGCGGGAAAATGGAGCAAACGAAACAGCCATGCGAATGGCCCGCTGCCGTGTTCCCGCGAGATACGCTGTAGGTCCATGTTGCCGCAGAACCAGCAGTGCGCATAGCGAATGTACGCAATCGGGACGGACCAGGCATAAAAGCGCGCGTCGCAGCTACGGCATCGCCATGGCCGAAGCAGGGTGACGCCAATCACGTAGTCTTTCACACCGCGCCGACGGGATCGCCGCGGGCTATCGCTATGGCAGGACGGACACAGCAACGTTCATCACCTTGGGAAGGGCCTCACGAGAGGATACGAGAACCCCCGCGGTTGTTGCAAGCGTCTTCTGAGACCAAGGGTACTGCCGTGTACAATATGGAACGAGGTGGAGCATGGCGGATTACACCCCACAGCACGCGCGCGCCGGAATCAAGGCGCGCCTCCCGCGCCTGGACACTTGGCCGAACCAGTTTCCCGGGTACCAAATTGTGACTCGATTCCCCGAGTACACTTCGGTTTGTCCGAAGACCGGCTTCCCAGATTACGGCACGATCACCATCGAATATGAGCCCCGGAAACTCTGTTTGGAACTCAAGGCGTTGAAGATGTATCTCTTGGCTTATCGAAACCTTGGCATTTTTTACGAAAATGCCGTGAACCGCATCCTGCGGGATATCGTTGCCGCGGCTCATCCCGTTTGGTGTGTCGTGCGCGGTGAATTCACACCCCGCGGCGGCTTGACGACCACCATCGAGGCGTCTTGGCCCCGGCGCCGCCAGACCCGCCGGAGATAGACAACCAAACACGGCTCAGCGATAATCAAAATGACTATGAGGACGCCGTCAGCGCGCCCAGCCGATGAGGAGGCCAGATGAGCATTTCCCCCAATGTTCCGGAACCCCAAGAGTCCGTTTCCTACGAGACGGCCAGCACCCCGCGGTGGATTTACGTCGCATTTCTTGCCGCGTTTGGGCTGATTGCCTACTTGATGTACGCCGTATACACGGGAAATGCCGACCGGGCGAAACTCCAGACGGAGCTCGCGCAATCCAACTCCAAGCAGTCGGTGCTGACTGCCCAAATCGACGATGCCAACTCGCGCATCGCCGACCTGAAGGCCCAGCAGCAAGTCACGTCGCAAAAGGTCGGATTTACCCAGGCCGAACTGGCGCAAGCGCGCACTCTGGCGCAGAGCATCCGCCAGTCGCAAAAGGAGAGCGACGATAAGCTGACGAGCCAAATCGGCCAGGTCCAACAAGAAGCGAACACGAAAATCGGCCTGGTCAGCACCGATCTGACCGGAGCCAAGGGCGACATTGACGCGACCAAGAAGGACCTGGAAGCCACCAAGGCCAAGCTCACCAGCACGGTCGGCGACCTCGGCGTCCAGAGCGGCCTGATCGCGCGGAACCAGGAAGAACTCGATCAGCTCAAGCGCCAGGGCGAGCGCAATATTTTTGAGCTGCACCTCGCCAAGTCCAAGACCCCCACGCGCGTCGGCCCCATACAGGTCACCCTCACCAAAACCGACCCGAAAAAGTTCAAGTACACGATGACTGTAATTGCCGACGACAAGACAGTCGAGAAAAGGGACAAGACGGCGGACGAACCAGTTCAGTTTTACGTGAAGGGTGTGCCGCGTCCATATGAAATCGTCGTCTTCGACGTTTCCAAGGACAAGGTCAACGGCTACCTTTCGACGCCCAAGGACGCAGGAACCGCCGCCCGCACGCAATAGCGCAACGTGGCCGCGTGGCAATTAGGGAATCGAATCCGGAAAGCAGGGGTTTTCGGGAGGAGGCCCGGCCTATTCAAATTCCTTTAGCGTCGCGGCCATCTCGTGGAGGCGGCGGTCTACGCGGCCGTACACGCTATCGGATTCGTACACGCCGCCCGAGTCACGGCGCCCCGCCTTCTCGCCGGTGAGAATCTCAATTCCTTCTTCCACGGTAGCAATGGGCAGGACGTGGAATTTCCCGGCCGCGACTGCGTCAATCACGTCGTCGCGCAGCATTAGGTCTTCGACATTTTCCGCGGGAATGATCACTCCCTGCCCCCCGGTCAATCCCTTCACGCGGCACACGTCGTAGAAGCCTTCGATCTTCTGGTTGACGCCGCCAATCGGCTGGATGTCGCCCTGCTGGCTCACGGAGCCCGTCACGGCGATGTCCTGCCGGATCGGCAGTCCTGAAAGCGCGGATAACAAGGCGTAAATTTCGGTGGAGCTAGCGCTGTCGCCGTCAATCCCGCTGTAGGATTGCTCGAAACAAATGCTGGCGGCGAGCGAAAGCGGTTTATCCTGGGCAAATCTTGTCCGCAGGTAGCCCGCAATGATCTGCATCCCCTTGTCGTGGAACTTCCCGCTTAAATTGGCCTCGCGCTCGACGTTGATCAGTCCGGCCTTGCCCAGGGCCGCCGAAGCTGTGATGCGGACGGGCTTGCCGAAGGCGTAGCCGCCGATTTCGAGAACGCTCAGGCCGTTCACCTGCCCGACGCGAGCGCCGTCCGTTTCAATCAACAACGTGCCTTCCTCGATCATCTCCCGGATCTTGGTTTCCATCAGGTTGTGCCGTTCGATGCGCTCCTCGCGCGCCCGGCGCACGTGTGAGTTACTGACAATCACCGCGCTTTCCTCGCGGGCGATATAGGCTGCTTCCCGCGCCAAGTCGGCCAGTTCCGGGAATCGCGCGGTCACCTTGTTCCGCCGGCCGGCCTGGCGCACGCCGTACTCCAGCATCGCGGCGACCGCGGTGCGGTCGAACGGGCCGATGTTCTCCTGTTCAGAGAGCTGGCGCAGACGGCCGCCATACTGGCGAACGACGGCATCGCTCATCTCCATCTCTTCGTCGAATTCCACGCGCACCTTGAAAATCTTGCGGAAGTCTTCCTCGTACTCGTACAACAGTTCGTACATATGGCGGTCGCCGATCAAGATGACCTTTACATTGATATCAATTGGCTCCGGCTTAAGCGCCGAGGGCGCGAAGGGAAACATCACGTCGAGGGGCTGAATCTCCAGGCGGCCGTGGTTCAGCATTCGTTTGAGCGTGCGCCAGACGCCGGTTTCGGTGAGCGCGTCGTAGGCATACATGATCAGGAAGCCGCCATCCGCGCGAAGCATCGAGCCGGCGCGCAGGTCCATAAAGTCCGAATTCCAACCGCCGCGCGAGTCGTAGCTGCGCTGGATGGTGCCGAAGAGGTTCGTGTAGTTCGGCGTCGTTTCGAAGATGATGGGCGAGCCGTCGTTCTCATTGTGCTCCAGGATGACGTTGACGCCGTACACGCGGAACGGGTCGCGCTCGGGCGCGGGCGGGCGGGAACTCCCGTCGGGGGACGGCTCCCGGCCAGGCTCCTCATCGCCTTCGCGTTCCTTGAAGGGCTCCAGGTTGTCGAGCAGGTTGTGCCGCACTTCTTCCAGGTACTCCGTCACCTGAGGTGACGCATACTTCTCTTTCAACTCCTCAATGAAACCGTCCACGAGCACCGAGGCCGCTTCCTGCTCGAGGTAACTCAGCTCGCTGGCCAACTCGCGCGACAACGTCAGCGTTTTCCGGTACACGACGGTGAACTCTTGCCGGAATTGCTCATATTTGTGCTCGATGCCTTCGGCGGCCGCCGTTTCGAGCTTCCCCTCGTGCACCAGCTTCGGGATGTCTTCAATCGGGACCATCTGGCCTTCCAAGACCGGAAAAATCTCCGGCAGCGCGACGGCCCCAACCTGCATGTGCCCCAGCGCAAACTGTTCCCGCGCAATTCGCCGCGTGAAATCATCCATCAGCTCTTTTTCGCGCACCGTGAAGCGGTCCACGATTCGGCCTTTTTGCCTTTGGAACGGCTCGCCCTCGAACACCTGCGGAATCCGCCGCCGCAGAAACTCGATCCCGCTCTGCATGTCCTTCTTGAAATTGTTGGCTTGCCCGCGAGAAAGCTTCAATAAGCGCGGCCGGTCGGGGCTCTTAAAACTGTTGACGTAGCAGCGGTCGAGGGACGATTTCGCTGCGGGGTGAATCTGCTCGATGACGTGGGCGATCGTGCCACCGCGGCTGGTCCCGGCAAGGCCGCAGACGAAGATGTTGTAGCCGGGCGCGCTCAACTCGACGCCCATCTTCAGCGCGCGGAAGGCGCGCTCCTGTCCAACTAGATCAGTCACCAGTTCGGCTTCCGCGGTGGTCTCGAACGGAATCCGCGAAGGATCGCAGCGCCACCGGAGCTTCTCCGGAGGCAATCCTGCAAGCGTATTGATGGGTTTCGTGGCCATCTTGAAGCCTGCCGTGGTTCCCGGCGCGCTACTCTAGCACAGGCGTGACATCCCCAGCATGGGCGCACTCGAACAAGTTTCCATGGTTCTCAGGCGGCACCGGACCATCCCTGGTCTTTCAGATGCCGCGTCGCCATCCGCCGTCACGCGGCTAGTCGCTCGCCGGGGCGCTGGCCCTCGCAACACGTTTTCCGGCGTACACGTCCAGCACGCCCACCGCCGTCGCGACCACAATAGGGCCAAGAACGACGCCCAGCACCCCGAACACTGCAATGCCGCCCAGCACGCTAACCAAGACGAGCAGCCCGTTGAGCGAGGCGCGGCCGCCCAGCAGCACCGGCCGAAGAATATTGTCAACCGTCGAGCCCACTCCCGCACAAATGCCGACCAGAATCAGCGCGCGAACCCAATGCCCGGTCGAAAACAGCCAGATCGCCGCGGGCACCCAGACGGGCCAGGCTCCCACCACGGGAAGAAGTGATAGAAAACCCATGACGACACCCCAAAACACAGGCGAACCCAGGCCGACAATCCCGAAGGCTCCGCCGCAGATCAGCCCCTGCACCGTCGCGATCACCAAACTCGTGATTACGCTGGCAAAAATCAGCTCGCGCGCCTCCCCGAGCATTCGGTCGCGCACGGCTTCTTCGAACGGGAGGAGCCGCCGGAGGAGATCGAGGGCCGCCTCGCCGTCACGAAGGAAGTAAAACAGCGCGAAAAGCGTGACGAACAGCTCGAAGACAAAGACCACGGCGTTTCGAAGGATCGCGCCGAGTTCGGTGGCTAAATATTCTCCCACCCGGCTGGCGCCCTGGCGAATGAGGTCGGGGAGATTCAGGCCGCTCCATGCGGGAACGTGCGAAGCGACCCATCCCCACGCGCGGCTGAACCCGCCAAACTCCCCCGCTGCCATCGAGGCTTGGACGCTGCGCGTGGCGTCCACCCCCTCCCGGACGAACAGCATCATCAGGAGCAGCACGGGGACGACCAGAATCAGTGTGACGCCACTCGTGCTCAACAGGGCCGACAGATTCCGTCCCCACCGGGCTTCGAGCCTGGTGTTCCACGAGTGGAAGACGACCGCCAGCACCCCTGCCCATCCCAGCGGCACCAGAAACGGCTCAAAGACACGATAGACGAGATATGCCAACAGCAGCGCGACGCCGTAGAAAAGGACGTCACCGAGTCGTTCTCCCGTGCTTCGAGCCATGGCGCGTGCAGCCTACCTTTTCGGGGGGTATGATCCCACCTCCCCAAGCTTCACCTTATAACTCAGATGACGGGAATTTGGTGGGATCGTTTTCGGTGTCAAGCCGGACACCGGCGGACCGTGTTATCATTCGCCCAGGATTGAAACCTTCTTGTGAACGACCCCGCCACTTGCCGCCATGCCCGCACTCGATTGATTGCCAAGGACTCTGACGCCGAGTTTGTCGAGTGTTTTGACTGCGGAGCCATCTTGGAGCCCGGTGAACGCTTGGAGCAGGAACCTGGGTTGGAGGGGTCGCTGTCCGACGCGTAACAGGGTCAGTGGCTTGACAGCGTTTGGGGGTTTTGACGTCTCCCACCGGACGCGAACTACGAAATCCCCAGTTGGCGG
>WNFB01002333.1_pt1 | contig 16506 bp, 15 predicted proteins | sample 5400501 | NCBI WGS metagenome assembly WNFB01 (sample SAMN13153341, study PRJNA577476) | soil metagenome | isolation source: 200 cm saprolite under Douglas fir tree site 2 hole 1 | place: USA:California | collected 2015-04-18
CGGCGACACCACGAGTCGCAGGGCGAGGCTCACCACGACCACCGCCGGTGCCAGGAGGGCGTCGTGGACGAGGTTGCCGCCGATGAACCAGAGGGCGAAATTCGAGGGGGCGGTGACGGCGGCGTCGCGCACGACCCCCCAGACGCCGATGACGATGAACGGGTACCCGGCCACCAAGCCCAGCCAGAACCACTTGCGACCGGCCCGACGCTCCCCGGGGGATTCGCTCACGAGAGCACCACGTTCCCCACCCACTTCGTCTGCTGGACGCCGGGCCGGTTCGGTCCGATCAGCCGGACGGGATACCCGTGCTGGATGTGCAGCGGTGCACCGTTCACCTCCAGCGCCAGCAGGGTGTCGGGGTCGGCCGCCTGCGCCGGCGTCAGGCTGGAGGCGGTGTAGATCCCCGACGTCTCGAGCGACCCGACGCTCACGCCGGCACCCGGTCTGCCCGCATGTGCCAGCAGGTCGCGCACCCGAACCCCGCGCCAGACGGCCAGGCCACTCCAGCCCTCGACGCAGGCGATGGGCAGCACGGCCGTGTGGAGGCCCAGGGCGCGCAGGTCCGCCACGGACATCGACAGCGGGCCGTCGCTGCCGCCCTCGACGACGAGACGGTAGCCCGGGTCGGTGGCGGCCGCCATGATGCCCGCCTCCTCGGCACTCCGGTTCACCGGCAGGCCCTGCGGGCCGATGTCGGGCCGCCGCGGGCCGAGGAGATCGAGGTGGCGCAACGGTCCGAACGTCTCGCCGAGGGTCACCAGGGTCAACAGGCCGGCACCGCCGAAGGCCAGCCGCAGCACCGCACGGCGGGAGAGGCTGCCGTCGGGCGTGGCCTCTGGCGCCCGGCCCTCGGGAGCCGGGCCGGAGATCGCCCGGCGGGCCTGGGTTGCCTTGGCCCCGATGTGGACGATGAGCGCCCCAATCGTGATCCACGCTGCCCACCAGTGGGCGACCGGGAAGAAGAAATGCCACGGGTACCAGTGGAAAATGTTCTGCGTCCCCGACATCAGCAGGAAGACGGCGCCGCCGATGAGCGGCAGGAGGCTCACCCGCTCCAGCGCGTGCGCGGCATCGTCGAACGGCGGCCAGCGGAACAGCTTGGGGAAAACGGTCCAGAGCTTGACGAGGAGCAGGGGGATGGCGGCGATGCCGGTCGCCACGTGGAGGCCCTGCGTCACCCGGTAGAGGCCGGCGGGCCGCGGCGGCCAGGTGAACCAGCCCGGCGGGTGCTGGATGAGGTGGGACAGCACGCCGGTGAGAAAGCAGACCCCGAAGGCGACGCCCAGGCAGATGCCGAGCCACGCGGCATTGCGCTCCGAGTGCACGCCCGTTTCGGGCGACGAGGGGCTCATCGCGGCAGGTCTGGGTCGTGCGGCATCGTCCGTGGCTGTTTCGCCGCGCATACCGCGGTCAAACAGCCATCGAGCGTCCTCATCGCCCGGTCTCCAGCATCCCGAACCAGCGGCCGCGCCGGTGCCAGACCTCACGGACGGCGAGGTCGCATGCGTCGCCGAGGCGCTCGAGATCGTCCGCCCCCACCCGGGCCCACGGGAACCAGGAGGAAGCCCGGGTCTCGGTCTCGATGCGGGCCTGGAGCGGTCCGCCACAGACCCCCGGCTCCTCGACCTCGACGAGGATCCGGCCCCCCGGCCGAAGGAGGCTTGCGAGGCGGGTCAGCAGGACCCCGGGGTCGCCGCCGATGCCGGCGTTGCCGTCGAGGAGCAGGGCAGTCGCCCACCGGCCGGCTCCGGGCACCCGGTCGAAGACCGATCGTTCCAAAACGCACGCGCCCCGGCTCCGAGCGATGTGGACCGCGCTCGGCGCCACGTCGAGGCCCAGCACCGGCGCGCCGGCGGCCGCCAGCGCCAGCACGTGGCGCCCCGGCCCGCAGCCGACATCGAGCACTGGCGGCACCGCCCGGCCGACCAGGTCGCAGTCCACCGGATCGGGCTCGCCGAGCCACCGTTTCAGTTGCAGCGGCAGGCGGACCCCATCCTCGTAGACGAGATCGACGGTCTCGACGCTCACGGGCTCACCAACGTCCCTGCCACGGCCTCGACCGCTCGGGCGAACCGCCCGCCGGCGGCCTGCATTCCTACCCCTGCGGGGACCCCGGCCTTCTTTCCTACCCCTGAGGGGACCCCGGCCTTCTTTCCTACCCCTGAGGGGACCCCGGCCTTCTTTCCTACCCCTGAGGGGACCCCGGCCTTCTTTCCTACCCCTGAGGGGACCCCGGCCTCCGCCAGCGAGAGGGCGTCGCTCCACACATCCACGTCGCTCAGCACCGGGAGGTCGCTGACCGTGAGGCCGAGGCCGGCGAGGCGCCGCCGCTGCAGGGCGCCGGTGGTCGGCAGGCTCGTCGGTATGCCGAGGAAGGCAGTGGCGTCGGGCCGCCGCAGCCCCCCCGCCCACCACCCGCCGTCGGTTGCCCGGCCGAGCACGGCGTCGATGCCGGGGGCCATGAGGGCGTCGACGCAGCCCCGCAGCAGGGCGGGCGTGACCTGCGGCGTGTCCATCCCGATGAGCAGCGCGGGTCCGCCGCAGTCGTCGAAGGCGGCGGCCAGCCGCTGGTCGAGGCCCGCGCCACGTTGCGAGATGACGGCGATGCCGGGCGGTAGCCATGGCCCGGCCCTCCCTTCGAGGACGAGCACGGGCCGGACGCCGGGCACCCTCAGCGCCGCCGACAGGGTGTCGGCGAGGGCCGCCTCGGCGATCGCCGCGGCTTGGGCAGGCGTGCACGGCGGGCAGAGCCGGGTTTTCGACACCCCGGGCACCGGCGACTTCGCCAGGATGATGAGGTTCAACGCAATAGCCGCCGCATGTCGCTGGCGGCCCGCCACGTCCCGGCCAGCGTGCCGGTCACCTTGGAGCGGCCGCTGCGGGGCAGGTAGTCCACCGGGACCTCGGCGATCCGCCACCCGGCGGCGCCGGCCTTGAGCACCATCTCCAGCGGCCACCCGAAACGGCGGTCGGCGATGCTCAGCTCCAGGAGGTCGGCCCGCCGGGCCGCCCGCATCGGCCCGAGGTCGCGGATCGCGACGCCGCACCGCCGCGAGACGGCGTGGGCGAGGTAGCGGTTGGCGAGGCGGGCGTGCACCGGCCAGGCCCCCCGCCCCGGCCGGCGGCGGCCCATCACCAGGTCGGCGGCGCCGGCTTCGACGGGGTCGGCGACCGACGGGAGGGCGGCGGGGTCGAGCGACCCGTCGCAGTCCATGAAACAGACGGTCGTGGCGGTGGCGGACAGCAGGCCGGCCCAGCAGGCGGCGCCGAAGCCCCGCACGGGCTCGGTCACAACCTCCGCACCCAGGCCCCGGGCAATCGAAGCCGACCCGTCGGTCGAGCCGTTGTCCACGACGATGGGCCGGAAGCCCCGCGGGAGGCGTCCCAGCACCCAGGGGATCGCCGCCGCTTCGTTCAGCACGGGAAGGATCACATCGACCATGGCTCCGAAGCTACCCCAGGGATTGGCCCGATCCCTTACAGAAGTCTTACGGTTCCCGAAACACTTCAGACGGGCCCTGCCATCCGCCCCCGGGGCCCAGGAACCGGCCGTAAGCTAGCGGCAATGAGCGATCCGGCCCTGCGTGTTGCGGCGACGACCGTGCTGGTCGTGGAGGATGATGCCAACGTGGCCGAGGTGCTGGGTCGCTACCTCCGCCGGGAGGGCTACGAGGTCACCTGCCTCGACGACGGCCTGGAGGCCCTCGAGCAGGCGCTGGCGCACCCTCCCGACCTCGCGGTCCTCGACATCATGCTGCCGGGCCTCAACGGCCTCGAGCTCTGCCGGCGGCTGCGGGCCGAGCTCGATGTCCCGATCATCATGCTGACCGCCCTCGGCGAAGAGGCCGACCGTGTGGTGGGTCTCGAACTGGGTGCCGACGACTACGTCACGAAGCCGTTCTCGCCGCGCGAGGTGACGGCCAGGGTGAAGGCGATCCTGCGCCGTTGTGCCACCGGGGCGACGCCGGCGCCGGAGGACGCGGCGCCACTCGTCGCCGGCGACGTCACCATCGATCCCCGCACCCGGGAGGCCGAAGCCCGCGGGGTCCCGCTGACCCTGACCGCCCTGGAGTTCGACCTGCTGGCGTTCCTGGTGCGCCACCCCCGCGAGGTCTTCACCCGCGAGCAGCTGCTCGACCACGTCTGGGGGTTCCAGGTTGCCGACAGCTCGACGGTCACCGTCCACGTCCGGCGCCTGCGCCAGAAGCTCGAGGCCGATCCCGCCCACCCTGCCCACCTGAAGACGGTGTGGGGCGTGGGCTACCGGTTCGAGGCCTGATGGTTCGGCGTGCGGCGCTGCTCGTGGCGATCTGCGCCCTCGGCGCCGGCGCGGCAGCCCTTGCGGGCGCGGCGGTCAACCTCCCGCCCCGCGACGCCCTCCACCTCGCCTGGCTCGCCGGGGCTGCCGGGTTCCTTGTCGGGTGCGCGGGGGGCCTGGGGGTGCTGGCCCTGAAGAAGCGGTCGCTGGCGGCCAACCTCGCCTGGATCGCCGTCGTCTCCGTCGGTGCCGCCGCCGTCGGCGCGATCGCGGCGGCCCGGGCCATGTTCATCTCTGCCGCCGATTTGCGGGCCCTTGTCGTGATCGTGGTGGCGGCCGCCGCGACCGGCATCGTCGTGGCGCTGGCGCTCGGGGTGCGCGTTGCCGCCGGGAGCCGGGCGCTCGTCGAGGCGGCCCGCAGGATCGGCGAAGGCTCGCCCATGCCCACCCTGCCCGACCTCGCCACCGGCGAGCTTGCGCTCATCGGGGAGGAGCTGTACGCCATGAACCTGAACCTCGAGCAGTCGCGGGAGCGGGAGCGGGCACTGGACGCGTCCCGGCGGGAGCTGGTCGCCTGGGTGTCCCACGACCTCCGGACCCCGCTGTCGGGGATCCGCGCCATGACCGAGGCCCTGGAGGACGGGGTCGTGGACGACCCCGAGGTCGTGCGCCGCTACCACCGCTCCATCCGCGTGGAGGCGGACCGGCTCTCGGGCCTCGTGGACGACCTGTTCGAGCTCAGCCGCATCAACGCGGGAGCCCTCCGGCTGCACCTCGAGCCGGTGTGCCTTTCGGAGCTGGTCTCCGACGCCATCGCGTCGGCGGCACCCATCGCCAGCGCCAAGGGGGTGCGCCTCCTCGGCAGCGTCGCTGGTGAACTGCCCGACGTCGAGGTGTCCCCCCCGGAGATGGCCCGGGTGCTGCGCAACCTGCTGGAGAACGCCATCCGCCACACGCCCAGCGACGGCGCCGTCCGGGTCGAGGCGGCGGCCGACGCCGACGGCGCCTACGTCAATGTCGCCGACGCCTGCGGCGGGATCCCCGAGGACGACGTCGACCGGGTCTTCGAGCTGGCCTTCCGGGGCGAGGCGGAGCGGCGGTCGGGCAACGGGGCAGGGGCGGGGCTCGGGCTCACCATCGCCCGCGGCATCGTCCACGCCCACCGGGGCGAGATCTCGGTCCACAACGAGGGCGACGGGTGCCGGTTCTGCGTCCGGTTGCCGTTCCGGCAGGCGACCGGGCTCGAGGCGCCGGGGTAGTGCGGGTCCTCGTCACCGGGGGGGCCGGCTTCGTCGGCTCGGCCGTCGTCGACCTCCTCGTGGCCAACGGCTGCGACGTCGTCGTCCTGGACGCCCTGCTCCCCGCCGCGCACCGGGCCGCGCCGGCGTACCTGAACGCGCGGGCGGAGTACCACTGGGGGGACGTCTGCGACGCCGAGGCCCTGGGCCGGTGCCTCGGCGGCGTCGATGCCGTCTCCCACCAGGCGGCGATGGTGGGGCTTGGCCTGGACTTCGGGGATGCACCGGCCTACGTGCACCACAACGACCTGGCGACCGCGGTGCTCCTCGAGGGCCTCGCGGCCTCGGGCTTCTCCGGCCGGCTCGTGCTGGCCGGCAGCATGGTGGTCTACGGGGAGGGGCGCTACCGCTGCTCGGTCCACGGGACCGTCCGGCCCGGCCCCCGCTCGCCGGAGCGCCTTCGGGCAGGCTGCTTCGAGCCGGCCTGCCCCGAGTGCGGCAGGGACATCGCGCCCGAGGCGGTGCCTGAGGCGGCGGCCCCCGATCCCCGCAGCGTCTACGCCGCCACGAAGCTCCACCAGGAGCACCTCTGCGCGTGCTTCGCCCGGGAGGCGGGGGTGCCCCTCACCGTCCTGCGCTACCACAACGTCTACGGCCCGAGGATGCCGGCCGGCACGCCCTATGCCGGCGTCGCTGCCATCTTCCGGAGCGCCATCGCGGCAGGCAGGCCCGCCCGGGTGTTCGAGGACGGTGGCCAGCGGCGGGACTTCGTCCACGTGGACGACGTCGCCCGGGCCAACCTCCTCGCCGTCACCGACGACTCCCGGGACAGCCATGTCTGCAACATCGCCAGCGGCGCACCGGCCACGGTGCTGGAAATGGCGACGGCGCTCTCGGAGGCCACCGGCGGCGGCCCTGCCCCGGCGGTGACCGGCGAGTTCCGCCTCGGGGACGTCCGGCATGTGTTCGCGTCGGTGGCCCACGCCGAGGCCGTCCTGGGCTTCCGTGCCGGGGTCGGCCTCGCGGAGGGGATGCGCCAGTTCGCAACGGCGGCGCTTCGCTGAGCACCGTCCCCAACGGAGACGCTGCCGGTGGCGGCGTCGCCATCGTTGCCCGGTCGCTGACCCACCGCTACGAAGGGCCGTCCGGCCCGGTCCCCGTCCTGGACGGGCTCGATCTCGACGTCGCAGCCGGCGGCTATGTTGCCCTCGTCGGCCAGTCGGGCGCCGGCAAGACCACCCTCCTCGCCTTGATCGGTGGCCTGGAGCCGGTCCAGTCGGGGACGCTCACCGTCGGCGACCACGACGTCGCCTCCCTCGCCGGCGACCGGCTCGCGGCCTACCGGAGGGTCACCGTGGGCTTCGTCTTCCAGCACTTCGGCCTCCTCGACGCCCTGACCGCGCTCGAGAACGTGGAGCTGGCGATGGTGCTGGCGGGGGAGCGCCTGTCCGAGCGCCGGGCGAGGGCGCGGGCGCTGCTCGACGCGGTCGGCATGAGTTCCCGGGCATCCCACCGCCCGGGAGCCCTGTCGGGCGGCGAGCGCCAGCGCGTCGCCATCGCCCGCGCCCTCGCCAACCGCCCGAGGCTCGTGCTGGCCGACGAGCCGACCGGCAACCTCGACGAGGACACCGCCGTCGAGGTGTTCCGCCTGCTGGAGTCGCTCCAGTCCGAACGCGGGTGCACGCTGCTGGTCGTGACCCACGACCGGGGCATCTCCCGGCGTGCGGAACAGGTGATGGCCCTCGACCACGGGCGGATCCGGTGAGCTGGGCCGACCGTTGAGCTGGGCCGACCGTTGAGCTGGGCCGACGCCATCCGGCTCGCCGCCCGCAGCGTCCTGCGCCGGCCCGGCCGCGCGGCGCTGACCGTCATCGCCGTCGCGCTTGCGGCCTCGCTGTTCACGGCCATGCTGACGATGGCGGAGACGGCCCGCACCCGGGTGCTCGACCAGCTCTCCAAGGGTGGCCCCCTGGCCGGGATCCAGGTGGCGGCGGCAGCGGCGGACCCATCCCAGGTGGACAGCGACAACCCCCGGCCCGGCTCGGCCCTGCCGATCGACGAGGCAGCGCTGCGACGCATCCGGGCGCTGCCCGGGGTCGGGACGGTGCTGCCCATCGTCACGGGGGAGTCGATCGTCATCTGGGACGACCAGGCCTCCTCGGCCTCCCCCGGAATGCCCGCGGGCACACCGCAGGACCGCGTCGTCGACACGATGGTCGGGGTGAACCTCGACCGTGCCGCCCAGCTCCCCATCACGGTCCTGTCGGGTCGCCTCCCCTCGGATGGATCGCTGACGGAGGTGGCGGTGACCCCGGCGTTCCTCGAGCGGTTCGGCATCGGTCGCAAGCAGGTGGCGACCGCGCTCGGCAAGGAGGTCGAGCTCGGCGCGCCGCGGGGGTTCCGGGACCCCGACGGCACCCAGCGGCTCCGGGGCCGGTGGAGCCGGGCGCAGATCGTGGGGGTCGTCGCCCAGCAGGCGGGCTCGGGCGGCATCCTCGCCTCGCTCGAGCAGGCCCAGGCCGCCCATGCCTGGACCGCTGGCGGCGACCTCGCCACCGATCCCGATGCCACCACGACCCCGTACTCCGGTTTGTTCGTCGTCGCCAAGGGCCTCGACCAGGTGGCGCACGTGCGGGCGGAGATCACCACGGTCGGCTATTCGACCAGCGCACCGGAGAACCTGATCGCCACGGTGCAGCGCTACATGCGGGTGGTGGAGATCGTGCTGGGCGGCATCGGCGTCATCGCCCTGGCGATCGCCGCCCTGGGGATCGCCAACGCCCTCCTCGCCGCGGTCCGGGAGCGCCGGCGGGAGATCGGCGTCCTGAAGGCGGTCGGCGCCAGGGACCGGGACGTGCTCCGGGCGTTCCTCATCGAGGCGGGCGTCATGGGGGCCCTCGGGGGCCTGATCGGCAGCGTGGTCGGGTTGCTGGTGGCGAGGGGCGTCGCCGGCATTGTCGACCGGTACCTCACGAGCCAGGGCCTGGCCGGGGTCCAGGTCGGGGTGCCCTTCCGCCTCGGCCTCGCCACGGTGGCGGGCTCCATCGTCCTTGCCCTGGTGGCCGGCGCCCTTCCCGCCCGCAGGGCCGCCCGCCTGCCGGCGCGCGAGGCGGTCGAGCTGTGAGGCGCCTGCTCGGTGCCCGGCTGCTCGGTGCCCGGCTGCTCGGTGCTGTGCTGCTGGTGTGTTCGGGCGTCGCCTGCACCTCGTCCCACACGGCCGCCGGCCCACGGGCCTCGCCGGCCGCGGTCCCCCTCGTGTACGTGGCGGTGGGGGCCAGCGAGTCGGTGGGCGTCGGGGCGACGGACCCTCTGCGCAATGCCTGGACCCAGGTGTTCTACCGGAGCGCCCTGCCCAGGTCGGCGGTCTTCGTGAACATGGCGGTCTCCGGCTCCACGACCGCCGACGCCCTCGCCAACCAGGTGCCCACGGCGGTGGGGCTTTCGCCCGACGTCGTGTCGGTGTGGCTCAACGTCAACGACCTGATCCACGGCGTCACGCCGGCAAGCTACGAGGCGGACCTCACCAAGCTGGTGTCGGCCCTGCGCCGGGGAGGGCGGACCCGGGTGCTGCTGGCGAACACCCCACCGCTCGACGACCTCCCGGCCTACCTGGCGTGCCTGCGGACCAACGGGTCGATCGGCATCTCGGTGTGCTCGCTCGGGCAGGTCACGGTCCCGGCGCCGGCCATGGTGGTCGCTGGCGTGGACGCCTACAACGCCGCGATCGCCAGGGTGGCGGCGGCCACCGGTGCGACCGTCGTGGACCTGCACGCGGTGGGCCTCGCCGCCCGGAAGGCGGGGACCGAGGCATCCCTTGTGGGCAACGACGGCTTCCACCCCTCCGACGCGGGCCACGCCCTGGTGGCGAAAGCCTTCGCGACCGCCTACCGGGGCGCGCAATGAAGGGCACGAGGCGTTGGTGGGAATCTGTTCGCAGCGAACGAAAAGTCACCAAACGTCTGGACTCAGGCGCCGCCCCCGTCCACGTCTGCGGGCAGGCCCCACATCCGGGCGTAGCGGCCCCCTGCCGCGAGGAGGTCGCCGTGCGTCCCCCGCTCGACGGTGCGGCCCCGGTCGACCACGACGATCGCATCCGACTTGGCTGCCGCAGCGAGGTCGTGGGTGATCAGTACCACGGTGGCGCCGCTCGCCGCGGCCAGGATCTCGTCGATCACCCGGCGACCGGTCTCGGGGTCGAGGTTGGCGGTCGGCTCGTCGAGGACCAGCACGCCTCGACCCGCAAGGAGCGTCCGGGCGAGGGCGATGCGCTGCCGCTCGCCGCCGGAGACCAGGGCGCCGTCGTTCCCGGCGGGCGTCTCCAGGCCCAGCGGCAGCGCCGCCAGCCAGGCCGACAGCCCGGCCTTCCGGCAGGCCTCGTCCAGCTCCTCGTCGGCGGCCTCGGGACGGGCCAGGCGGATGTTCGCCCCGATCGTGGTGTTGAAGACGTAGGCATCCTGGGCCAGCAACCCCACCAGCGCCCGCACGCCGTCCTGCGCGTAGCCGGCGACGTCGTGGCCGTCGACGACGACGCTGCCCGACTCGATGCCGCAGAAGCGCACCAGTGTCTGCGCGACGGTCGTCTTGCCGGCGCCGCTCGGCCCGACCAGGGCGACCACCCCGCCGGGCTCCACCGCCAGCCCCAGGCCGTCGGCGGCGAGGGGGAGGCCCGGCCCGTACCGGACCCGGAGGTGCTCGACGAGGATGGGCCCTGGCCCCGGAGCCGGCAGCGGGTTGGGCGGATCGACCACCGGCGGTTGGCGGTCCGCAAGGTCGAACAGGCGCCCCGCGGTGCGCAGGTCGGCCCGCAGGGAGTCCACGGCGGCCGGGACGCTCCGCAGAACCTCCAGCGTCGCCCAGCCGAGCAGGACCAGGGCCCCCAGATCCACGCCGGGCAGACGTCCGGAGCGGACGGCCGGGATGCCAACCGCGAGCATCGCCGGCGGCGCCAAACCCCAGACCAGGAGGCCGAGGCCCTCCCGAAGCCCCTTGCGCCACGCCGCGTGCCGTTCGGCAGCCTCCAGGGCCGCCTCGGCCCGGTCCAGGCGCCCGAGCCACTCGTCCTGCCTGCCGAACGCCACGATCTCCTGAACGCCGTCGAGGAGATCGGCGACGTCGGCAGCCAACTCCCCTCGCGCCTCGGCCAGCGTGCGTTCCTCGACGGATTCCAGGCGGAGCGCCAACCAGGGCGCGGCGCCACCCGCCAGCAGGGCAAGGACGGCCAGCACCGCGGCACCCGCCGGGAGCAGGAGCCAGGCCAGTGCCACGCTCGCCACCGCCGATACCACCGCGACGGCGACGGGGACAACGCCGCGCACGATCAGGGACTGAAGGCTGTCCACGTCGCCCGCGAACCTGCCGAGAAGGTCGCCGGTTCGCTCGCCACCGAGCCCCCCCGGCGCCAGCGGCTCGAGCCGGCGGAAGAACCACGTGCGGATGCCCCCCAGGGAGCGCAGGGCCGCGTCGTGGGAGGCGAGGCGCTCGAGATACCGGAACGACCCGCGGCCGATCGCCAGCAGCCGGACGACGGCCACCAGCACCATGAGGTCGAGGACCGCCGGGCGGAGGGCAGCGCGGGAGATGAGCAGGCCCGAGGCGGCGATGAGGCCGATCGTGCAGAGTGCCGCGGCAGAACCCGCGGCCACGGCAAGGGCGATCCGCGCCCGTTGGGGGGCCAGCAGGGCGAACGCCCGGCGGGCGCCACGCGACGTCACGCGGGCTCCAGGCTTCGCGTCGCACCCGGCATGGTCCCCGCTTCGATCCGTACGGTGCGGTCGGCCGCTACGGCGAGGGCCGCGGTATGCGCCACGACGACGACCGTCCGTCCCGCCATGAGGCGACGCAGGGCGTCGGCCACGATGGCTTCGCTCTCGGGGTCGAGGGCCGAGGCAGGCTCGTCGAGCAGCAGGAGGGGGGCGTCGCGCAGGAAGGCGCGTGCGATGGCGATGCGCTGGCGCTGGCCTGCCGACAGACCCCCGCCCCGCTCGCCCAGGAACGTCGCAGTGCCGCGGGGAAGGGCCGAGACGAACTCGGCGGCGCCGGCAAGCTCCAATGCCCGCCGGATGCCCTCCTCCGATGCCCCCGGCCTTGCCACTGCCAGGTTCTCCTCGATGGTCCCCCGGAACAGGTGCGGCCGCTGCGGGACCCACGCGACATGCTCCCGCCAGTCGCCAGCGGGCATGGCGCCAAGATCGACGTCACCGGCGGTGACCCGGCCCGCTGCGGGCTCCACCAGCCGGAGCAGCAGGGCCAGCACCGTGCTCTTGCCGGCTCCGCTCGGCCCTGTCAGGGCGAGGTGCTCGCCGGGGTGGATGTCCAGGGTGAGGCGGTCCAGGGCGGGCGCTGCCCTGCCCCGGTAGGAGACCGACACCTCCTCCAGGCGGATGGGCACCTGCCGCAGGTCCGGGACCACCAGACGGGGGAGCCCGCCGCCCGCCGCCTCGGCCTCTGCCTCGGCCTCCGCTGGCGCGGGGATCGCCAGCACCTCGAAGATGCGCTCGGCGGCGGCCATGCCTTCGGCGCTCGCATGGAACTGGACGCTCGCCAGGCGGAGGGGCCCGTAGACCTCGGGAGTGAGGAGCAGGACCGCGAGCCCCGCCGCGAGGGTCATGTGTCCGTCCACGAGGCGCAGGCCGATCGACACCGCCACGAGCGCGGTCGCCACCGCGGCGATGGTCTCCAGGGCGAAGGCCGAGAGGAATGCCACCCGCAGCGTCTTCATCGTTGCGCGCCGGTGCTCCTCGCTGACCGAGCCGATGAGCTCGGCCTGCGGCCCGCTCCTGGCGAACAAACGCAGGGTTGGGAGGCCGCGGACGGCATCGAGGAAGTGCCCGGCCAGCGTCCCGAGCAGGCGCCACTGCCGACGTGCGGGGGCCTGCGCGGCCAGGCCGATCAGCCATCCGAACAGCGGGACCAGGGGCAGCGTGACCGCGAGGATGAGGGCCGAGGTGCGGTCGGTGCGGACCACCCACCCCAGCACGGCCAGCGGGACGATGACGCTCAGGACCAACTGGGGAAGGAACCGGGCGAAGTAGGCGTCCAGGGCGTCGATGCCGCGGGTGGCCGCCAGCGTCACTTCCCCGGCGCTCTCCGCTGCGAGCCGGGCCGGCCCCAGGCCGACGATGTGCCCGGCGAGCGCACGCCGCAGGTCCCGCTTGGCCCGGGCCGAGGTGCGGTGCGCGGCAGACTCCGCCCCCCAGGCGAGCCCGGCCCGGACGCCGGCGATGGCGGCTAGCCACCCGAGCCTGGGCGCTTCCTGGGCGAGGGTGGTGCCTGCCAGGAAGACCCGGGCGATGACCCCTGCGAGCAGGACGGCCTGGGCGACGAGGCACACCGCGCCGACGGTCCCGATCGTCACGCTCAGGGCCACGTAGCGTCGCACCGCCGGGCTGGCGCGGAGCAGCCGGGTGTCGATCGGCGGGGCCCGGCGGGGCCGGGGCGGCACGCTGTCCACGGGTGGCGCTACTGGCCCGGTGTGGCCGGCCCTGCGGCGCTCGGCCGGGACGCCGGTTGGGCCGCCGGTGGGGCGCTCGGTTGGACCGTCGGTGGGGCGCTCGCTGGGGCCGTCGGGTGACTCGCTGGGGCGCTCGCTGGGGCCGGCGGTGGGGCCGACGGTGGGGCCGGCGCTGGGGCCGGCGGTGGGGCCGGCGGTTGGGCTGCCAGCCGGCCCGAGGTTACGCGCGTGCGGAACACCCAGTAGGTCCAGCCCTGGTACGCGAGCACCAGCGGCGTGAAGATCGCGGCAACGATCGCCATGAGCCGGAGCGTGTAGTGGCCGGAGGCTGCGTTGTCGATCGTGAGGCTGTTGGCAGCCCCGAGGCTGGAAACCATCACCCTGGGGTAGAGGTTGAGGAATATGGTTGCGATCAAGAGGACGATCGCGAGCGCGGTCCCGACGAACGCCCAGCCCTCGAGCCGCTCGTGCACCAGCCAGGTGACGGCGATGGCGGCCCCCATCGCGGCCACGGGCACGAGCGGCGGGACCAGGCCCAAGTAGGCGGCTCGCTCGGCATTGACGTAGGTCCAGACGAGGAACCCGATGACCGCCAGGGCCGCCGGCCACGCGAGGCGCCGGGCGACCGCCCGGGCTCGCTGGAGGACATCGCCGTCGGTGCGCAGCGTGAGGAACACCGCCCCGTGCAGGGTGAACAGCAGCCCGGTCGTGAGGCCCGCCCAGAGCGCGTAGGGGTTGAGGAGGTCCAGCAGGGAACCGGTGAAGTCGTGGTGGGCGTCGATCGGCACGCCCCGCAGGATATTGCCCCAGGCCACCCCCCACAGCACGGCCGGGACGAGGCTGCCGAAGAAGATCGACCGGTCCCACAGCCGGCGCCACCCTGCGTCGGCGCCCTTGCCCCGGAACTCGAACGCAACCCCCCGCATGATGAGGGCGCCGAGGATGAGGAACAGCGGGAGATAGAAGCCGCTGAACATCGTGGCGTACCACTCGGGGAATGCGGCGAACGTCGCTCCGCCGGCCACGATGAGCCAGACCTCGTTGGCGTCCCAGAACGGGCCGATGGTGTTGACGACCACCCGGCGCCCCGCCTCGTCGCGGCCGACGACCGGCAGCAGGATCCCCACGCCGAAGTCGAACCCTTCGAGGAAGAAGTAGCCGGTCCAGAAGAGCGCGATCCCCACGAACCAGGCGACGGCCAGCCAGTCGTGGTGCATGTCAGTAGACCAGGGCCGGTTCAGCCTGGCCCGCTTCGTGCTCGTCGTCCTGCGCCGACGGCCCGGCCCGGCCGATGCGCGCCATCAGCCAGAAGTCGATGGCGGCGAGCACGCCGTAGAGGAGGGTGAAGCCGAGGAGCGTCGCCGTCACGTCGGCGGTCCCGACCGTGGGCGACACCGCCGTGGTCGTCTTCATCAGCCCGTAGATGACCCATGGCTGGCGGCCCATCTCCGTGAAGATCCACCCGGCCGAGTTGGCGATGTACGGGAGGGCGAGGGCGGGTACGAGGACCCACAGGAACCGTCGCGAGCGCTCCAGCCTTCGCCGGCGCATGAGGTAGAGACCCAGCGACGACAGCCCGATCATGGCGAACCCGGCTCCCACCATCGTCCGGAAGCCCCAGTAGGTCACCCAGATCACCGGCGTGTAGGAGCCCGGCCCGAACTGTGCCCGCTCCTGGGCCTGGATGTCGTTGATCCCCTCGACCTTCCCGTTCCAGCTGTTGGTGGCGAGCACCGAGAGCAGGTGGGGCAGGCGGATCTGGAAGATCGGCTGGCCCGACAGGTTGCCGATGGTGAGCAGCGAGAAGCTGGCGCCGGTCTCGGTGTCGTAGAGCGCCTCGGCCGCCGCCATCTTCATCGGCTGGATCTTCGTCATCACCTGGGCCTGCATGTGGCCGACGAAGGCGACCCCGAGGGAAGCGACGAAGGCCACGACCATGGCGATGCCGGCAGCCTTACGGAACAGCTCCACCTCGTTGTGGCGCAACAGGTGGAAGGCGCTGATGCCGATGACGAAGAATGCACCGGTGGCGATGGCCGCCAGGATGGTGTGCCAGAACGTCACGATCAGGATCTGGTTGGTCAGCACCGCCCAGAAGTTCGTCAGCGTCGCCCGGCCGGTCGCGGGGTTGATCCGGAACCCGACGGGGTGCTGCATCCAGGAGTTCGCGGCCAGGATCATGAGGGCCGAGAGTATCGACCCGATGCTGACGATCCAGATCGTGGCCAGGTGGAGGCGGGGCGACAGCCGCTCCCGGCCGAAGATCCACAGCCCGAGGAAGGTCGATTCGAGGAAGAAGGCCATCAGCCCCTCCATCGCCAGCGGGGGGCCGAAGACGTCGCCGACGTAGCGGGAGTACTGGGACCAGTTCATCCCGAACTGGAACTCCTGCACGATGCCGGTGACGACCCCCAGGCCGAAGTTGATGAGGAACAGCTTCCCGAAGAAGGAGGTCATGCGCCGGTAGACGTCGTTGCCGGTACGGTGCGCGGCGGTCTGGAAGATGGCGAGGAGGAACCCGAGCCCGATGGTCAGGGGGACGAAGAGGAAGTGGTACACGGTCGTGATGCCGAACTGCCAGCGGGCGAGCTCCAGGCGAGTCACGGTCGTCTCCCTGCCTAGGCGGTCATTCGCCCAGCCACAGGCTACCCCCTCGTGGCTCCCCCGGGACGCCGGGCGGCGATCTCCTCCAGGCGGTGGCGGAAGTTCATGACGCCGTTCGCCGGGGCGCCGAGCTCCGCGACCCGTTCTGCGAGCCGCCGGTCCGAGGTGACGACCCGCAGCGTGCTCGGCTCTGGGTCGGCGGCGACCATCCGGACGATCTCGTCGTCGGCGGCGTTGGCGCCGTGGCGGGTGGCATACGCCACGGTCACGCTGCCATGGCGTCCCGGGGCGACGTCGGGGAGCCGGCGGTCGAAGACGACGGTCACGTCCTCGCCGGTCGCTGCCGCGTAGGCATCGAGCTCGTCGATGAGCCGGCGCGCCGCCCGCTCGGGGTTGTTCCACCACCCGTCCGGCCGGGAGCCCATGAGGTTCGAGCCGTCGACGAGCCAGCGGGTCTTAGAGCCGCTGGACCGCGAGCTGGGCATAGGCCTGTCCTCCCGTGCCCCCGATGGGCATGTGGACCCCATCCTTGCCGAACCACTGCGGGTGCGCGGCGGCGAGGGCGTTCCAGTCGGCGACAGCGCAGCGCCGGTCCGGCGTGCACCCCGCCTGGATCACCGCGTTGTTGGACGCCACCCAGGAGCAGTACGGGCAGTGGTCGGTGAGCAGCACGAGGCGGCGCCCGGCGGCGACGGCCACGAGTTGGTCGAGCTGGGCCGGGGTGAAGGTGCCGTTGGTCCCGAAGTGCACGATGACGCTGGCGCCGAGCCGGCCGGTGGCCGCGAGCGCCCGCATCCCGGCGATGCCGGCGTCCGCGCCGCGGCTGACCACGGCGTCGATGGCGATGCCCGGCACCATGGCGCGGAGGTTGGGGGCTGCGTCGAGCATGACGGAGTCCCCGATGGCCGAGACACCGCCGGCGGGCGGTGTCGCCGGGGGGGGTGCCGGCAGGG